>PJUA01000070.1_pt1 | contig 120032 bp, 103 predicted proteins | sample 1512151 | NCBI WGS metagenome assembly PJUA01 (sample SAMN08177678, study PRJNA422409) | Soil metagenome, whole genome shotgun sequencing project. | isolation source: Soil enriched on filter paper: beechwood xylan treatment | place: USA: Madison | collected 2015-01-15 | reverse complement strand
CGCCTCCTGTGCCTACACCACGACCTGGCAATCCTGGGTGCATTTGGAATCGTTTTCAACCTGGCATAACGTCGAGCTGGCGTCCAAGAACAACGGCTTCGGCGGCCTGGATGCACGCCTGAAGATGAATAGCCCGCTGCACGTGCGCCATATCGAGAACCTGTCGAACTGGGCCAAGCAGGGCTACTTCACCTACGCCGGCCGCAAGGACGAGGCCAATGCCAAGTTCAATGCCGGCGAATGCGCCATCATCACCGGCTCCTCCTCGGCCTACGCCGATATCCGCAAGAACGCCAAGTTCAAGTTCGGCGTGGCCACCCTGCCGTACTACAACGATGTGCAGGGCGCACCCCAGAACACCGTCATCGGTGGTGCTTCGCTGTGGGTGATGAACGGCAAGAAGGGCGACGAGTACAAGGGCGTGGCCAAGTTCTTCAGCTACCTGTCCAAGCCGGAAGTGGCTGCCAAGTGGCACCAGGACACCGGCTACCTGCCGGTGACCAAGGCTGCCTACGAGCTGACCAAGAAGTCCGGCTTCTATGAGCGCAATCCGGGTACCGACGTGGCCGTCAAGCAGATGATCGTCAAGACCACCGACAAGTCGCGCGGTCTGCGCCTGGGCAACTACGCCCAGGTCCGTACCGTGTTCGATGAGGAACTCGAAAACGTCTGGACCGGCAAGAAGAGCCCCAAGGAAGCCCTGGATTCGGCCGTCATGCGTGGCGACGAACTGTTGGTCCGCTTCGAAAAGGCCAACAAGGGTAACCAGTAATTCCGTCAGTCCCGCCCCCGCATGCCCACCGGCATGAAGGGGCCGGAAGCGGCGATGGCGCTCCGGCAACGGGGCCCATCGCCGGTTTCCATTTCCAGTCATTCAAACTTCTTTGACGCCGGGGAACCCCGGCAGGAACGATCGTGGAAAAACGCGCGCGATTCACCTCTAAATGCTTGCCCTATCTGCTGGTGGCGCCGCAGATCGTGATCACCTTGCTGTTCTTTTTCTGGCCCGCCGCGCAGGCGCTGTACCAGTCCATGCTGTTGCAGGATGCCTTCGGCGGCTATTCCGAATTCGTCTGGCTCGACAACTTCAAGACCCTCTTCGGCGATCCGACCTACCTCGAATCGTTCCGGACCACGGCGGTCTTCTCGGCGCTGGTGGCCTTCTTCGGCCTGGCGGTGTCGCTGCTGCTGGCAGTCTTCGCCGACCGTGTGCGGCGTGGCGCCTCGATCTACAAGACCTTCCTGATCTGGCCCTATGCGGTCTCACCGGTGGTGGTGGGCGTGCTGTGGATGTTCCTGCTCAGTCCCTCGCTGGGCATCCTCTCGCACGTACTGAGCTGGCTGGGCCTGCCCTGGGACTACATGATCAACGGCACGCACGCGATGATCCTGATCGTGATCGCCGCCATCTGGAAGCAGATCAGCTATAACTTCCTGTTCTTCCTGGCTGGCCTGCAGTCGATTCCGAAGTCGCTTATCGAAGCGGCCGCCATCGATGGCGCCGGGCCGGTCAAGCGCTTCTTCACCATCGTCTTCCCGCTGATCTCGCCGACCACCTTCTTCCTGTTCGTGGTCAACGTGGTCTATGCCTTCTTCGATACCTTCGTCATCGTCGATGCCACCACCCACGGCGGCCCCGGCAAGGACACCGAGATCCTGGTCTACAAGGTGTTCTCCGATGGCTTCAAGGGCGGCGACCTGGGCAGTTCGGCAGCGCAATCGGTGGTGCTGATGGCGCTGGTGATCCTGCTGACGGTGGTGCAGTTCAAGTACGTCGAGAAGAAGGTCCAATACGCATGAACACCGTCACCATCATGAACACCATGAAGATTGTCCGCCAGGAGGTGGCCGCATGATCGAACGTCGCCCCATCCTCGATTTCCTCAGCCATGTGGTACTGGTACTGGGGGTGCTGATCGTGTTCTTTCCGCTCTACGTGGCCTTCGTGGCCAGTACCCAGACCGCCGAGCAATCGGCCCTGTCGCCGCTGTCGCTGGTGCCGGGCGGGGAACTGGTCAACAACTACAGCGCCGTGCTGTTCAAGGGCGCGTCCGGGCAGGTCACGGCGCCGCCGGTCCTGCACATGCTGTGGGTGAGCCTGGCCACCGCGCTCATCATCGCCATCGGCAAGATTTCTATTTCCATGCTGTCGGCGTTTGCCATCGTGTACTTCCGCTTCCCCGGTCGAAGCCTGTTCTTCTGGATGATCTTCGTCACCCTGATGTTGCCGGTAGAGGTGCGCATCACGCCGACCTACCAGGTGGTGTCCGACCTGGGCATGCTCAACAGCTATGCCGGCCTGAGCGTGCCGCTCATCGCGTCGGCCACGGCGACCTTCCTGTTCCGCCAGTTCTTCCTGACGGTGCCTGACGAACTGGCCGAGGCGGCGCGTATCGATGGCGCCGGCCCCTTGCGTTTCCTCAAGGATGTGCTGTGGCCCTTGTCGCGCACCAACGTGATCGCGCTCTTCGTGATCATGTTCATCTACGGCTGGAACCAGTACCTGTGGCCGCTGATCATCGCCACCGATCCCGGCATGTATCCGATCGGCATCGGCATCAAGACCCTGATTTCCGGCGGCGATTCGGCCGTGGAATGGAACCTCGTGATGGCCACCATGATCCTGGCCATGCTGCCGCCCGGCCTGGTGGTGGTCGTGATGCAGAAATGGTTCGTCAAGGGCCTGGTTGATTCCGAGAAATAATTCATATCATTTACGACGCCCATTGACGGCGCTTACCATCATGGCAGCAATCCACCTCAAGCAAGTCCGCAAGACCTACGGCAATGGCCCCAAGGCGGTCGACGTGATCCATGGCATCGATGCCGAGATCGCCGACGGCGAATTCATCGTCATGGTCGGCCCGTCCGGCTGCGGCAAATCGACCTTGCTGCGCATGGTCGCGGGTCTGGAAGACATCAGCAGCGGCCAGATCGTCATCGGCGAGCGCGTGGTCAATGACCTGGAACCCAAGGAGCGCGACATCGCCATGGTGTTCCAGAACTATGCGCTCTATCCGCACATGACGGTGTACCAGAACATGGCCTACGGCCTGAAGATCCAGGGCCTGTCCAAGAGCGAGATCGACGAGCGCGTGCAGCGCGCCGCCGCCATCCTGGAACTGGGCGCGTTGCTGGAGCGCACGCCGCGCCAGCTCTCCGGCGGCCAGCGCCAGCGCGTGGCCATGGGCCGCGCCATCGTGAGGAAACCTGCAGTGTTCCTCTTCGACGAGCCGCTCTCCAACCTGGATGCCAAGCTGCGCGTGCAGATGCGCCTGGAAATCCAGAAGCTGCACGCCAGCCTGCGCACCACCAGCCTGTATGTCACCCACGACCAGGTCGAGGCGATGACGCTGGGCCAGCGCATGATCGTCATGAACCGTGGCGTGGCCGAGCAGATCGGCACGCCGGCCGAGGTGTATGCGCGCCCGGCCACCACTTTCGTGGCCAGCTTCATCGGTTCGCCGCCGATGAACCTGCTGCAGGGCAGGGTCAGCGCGGATGGGGTCGGCTTCGAGGTCAGCAAGGGGAGTGAGGTCGATACCGTCCGCCTGCCGCAGCCGGCAAGCGCTGCCGCGGGCCAGGAGCGCATCCTCGGCGTGCGTCCGGAACACCTGCTGCCCATCCTCGACGGCTCGGCCGCGCAGCTTTCGCTGGAAGTGGAACTGGTGGAAGCGCTGGGTGCCGAGCTGCTGGTGCATGCGCGCTGCGGCGGCCAGGCGCTGGTGCTGCGCTGTCCTGCGAATGTGCCGGTCAGTACCGGTCAGCATATCGGTGCGTCATTCGGCGCGACGGACGTGCATTGGTTTGATGTGCAGAGTACGCGTCGCATCGATTGAACGACACTGCAGTTGTGATGCTGAAAATGAAAACGGGCCGCGAGGCCCGTTTTTCTTTGCGTTGCGCGATATCCAGCATTACGCCGTAATGGCCGTCTCATTGGTCAGCATCTGCACCCCATTGAGATTGCACGCCAGCACCGCCTGATGCACGGCATCGATGGCGGCCTGCCGGGTGAAGCTCTTGCGCCAGGCGATCACCACGCGGCGCGAGGGAGCCGGCGCCACGAAGGGGACGTAGCGCACCATGCCGTCGCGGGTGTTGGCATCGGGGATGGAGGCGCGCGGCAATACGGTCACGCCGATGCCGGACGACACCATGTGGCGGATCGTCTCCAGCGACGAGCCCTCGAAGGTACGGGCGATGCCGTCGCCATTGGTGGAAAAGCGCGACATCTCGGGACAGACTTCCAGCACCTGGTCGCGGAAGCAGTGGCCATTGCCCAGCAGCAGCATGGTTTCTGTCTTGAGTTCGCGGGCGTCGATTTCCTTGCGTTCGGCCCACTTGTGCTGACGCGGCAGGGCGACCATGAATTCCTCGTCGTACAGCGGCAGCACGTTCAGACCGTGCTCGGGGAAGGGCAGGGCCATGATGGCCGCATCGAGCTCGCCCTGGCGCAGCAGTTCGATCAGGCGGGTGGTGAAATTCTCCTGCAGGATCAGCGGCATCTGCGGCACGCGCTCGATCATGGTCTTGACCAGCGAGGGCAGCAGGTAGGGGCCGATGGTATAGATGATGCCCAGGCGCAGCGGGCCCGATAGCGGGTCCTTGTTCTGGTTGGCGATCTCCTTGATGGCCGCCGTCTGCTCCAGTACGCGTTCGGCCTGCGCCACGATCTGCGCGCCCAGCGGCGTGACCGAGACCTCGGTACCGCCGCGCTCGAAGATCACGACCCCAAGTTCGTCTTCCAGCTTCTTGATGGCCACCGACAGCGTGGGCTGGGCGACGAAACAAGCTTCTGCTGCATGGCCGAAATGCTTTTCGCGCGCGACGGCCACGATGTATTTGAGTTCTGTAAGTGTCATGCTGTTATGCCGAATCGTTTTGGGGACTATAGCGTATTTTCGCATGGGCCACCTGCGCCGGCGCAAGGCGGGCCGTCCTCCCTGGGCACAGGATGGAAGCGGCATTGGCGAGGCTCGTTGCCGGTGTTATCGTCCTGTCACGGCTTGGTCACAATGGACAGGTATGTTGTCACGCACTTTTCCGGCGAAGGGAAGTGCCGCGTTCGCCGCTTTATCTTGCACACGAGGAAACAATGGATAAGGAAGAACTGGTCAAGCGCGTCCACCGCGAACTGGCCGACAGCTACGACGAAGAAATGGAACTGGAACTGGAAGACCGTACCGTGGACCCGGTCACCGGCGAGTTCTCCAGCGCCCATGGCGAAGAGGAAAAGGAATACCGCCGCCTGTATTTCCGCGAACTGTTCCGCCTGCAGGGCGAGCTGGTCAAGCTGCAGGACTGGGTGGTGCAGACCGGCCACAAGGTGGTGATCGTATTCGAAGGCCGTGACGCGGCCGGCAAGGGTGGCGTGATCAAGCGCATCACTCAGCGCCTGAACCCCCGCGTGGCACGCGTGGCCGCGCTGCCGGCTCCCAACGACCGCGAACGCACGCAGTGGTATTTCCAGCGCTATGTCTCGCACCTGCCGGCCGCTGGCGAGATCGTGCTGTTCGACCGCAGCTGGTACAACCGTGCCGGCGTGGAACGGGTGATGGGCTTCTGCAGCGACGAGCAGTACGAGGAATTCTTCCGCTCGGTGCCTGAGTTCGAACGCATGCTCACCCGTGCCGGCATCCAGGTCATCAAGTACTGGTTCTCCATCACCGATGAAGAGCAGCACCTGCGCTTCCTCTCGCGCATCCATGATCCGCTCAAGCAGTGGAAGCTCAGCCCCATGGACCTCGAATCGCGCCGCCGCTGGGAGGAATACACCAAGGCCAAGGAAGTGATGCTGGAGCGTACCCACATTCCGGAAGCACCGTGGTGGGTGGTGCAGGCGGTGGACAAGAAGAAGGCTCGCCTGAACTGCATCCAGCACCTGCTGCAGCAGATGCCCTATGCCGAAGTGCCGCATGCGCCGATCCAGCTGCCCGAGCGCGAGCGCCACGAGGACTACGAGCGCCACCCCGTGCCGGATTCGATGATCGTGCCGGAATACTATTGATCCCTGCCCGGGACCCTGCATGAAAAATGGCCGGAGACGAAGTCTCCGGCCATTGTCATTGGTACTGCCGGCGCGTGGCCAGAGCGGGGCTTGCCCGGTTTAGTCGAAGTACTTGGAAATGACTTCGCCAAACGCCTGTTCAGCCGACATGCCATTGAGCATCAGCTTGCTGATCTCATCGGAATGCTGGTTGATTTCGTCAGGCAGCATGTGGCGGTTGGCCTTGAAGTAGGCGTACTTTTCGCCATCCACCGCTTCCCGGGCGCGGGCTGCGGCGGTGGTCGGACGAGCACTGCCGGCCGCACTGCGGGCCGACGCCGCACGGGCTGCGCGCGGAGTGCTGCGGGTACCGCTGCCGCCGGTGGCGACGATGCGCTTGATCTGGTCCAGCGTGAAGATGGGCGTGACGTTGCCGGGACCGAATTCGGTTTCCTCGGCGCGGTGCAGGTGGTGATTGCCATCGAAGGCCATCTTCTTGTCGAAGCTGTTGATCACTTCGTAGTGGGGCTTTTGCACCGAACCGAACATGCTGAAATGGACACGGTCGCCGTAGGAGGTCATCTGGGTGATCACGCCGTTGAGGAATTCGGCCTTGATCGCCTCGACGTTGCCATGCCAGCGTTTGGTTTTGCTTGAACTCAAAATAACTCTTCCAATGATGCAGGCGCGGCCTCCGGTCGATGTCGTGTGTCTGGCATCGATGTGGCCGGAGCCACCAAGGTCGCGCGAATTAAAAACGGGGGGATGAAAGCAATATTATCCTCCTCCACACGTCTTCTTGCATGACCGAAGCTGACTTTTTCTTCAGTCGAATGCCAGGTCAACTGGATTTTGGGTAGTTTTCCAAAGAATTTATGCAGCTTTTCGCAGAAATTGCTTGAAAAGCATGTCTCCCACCGCCATCTATTTTCTTTCTGGCAAGAAATGCCGCCCCTGCTTTCTCTCCCAAAGGCCCCTCATGCGCCGTAGCATCAGCTCCGTCTTCATCATCCTCGGCCTGCTGGCCGCCCTGCATGCCTGGATAGGCTGGCAATTGCTGCCCGCCCTGAGCATCCACCCCGGCTGGATAGCACTGGGCGCGGTGCTGCTGACGCTGTCCTTCCTGCTCATGCCCGTGGCCCTGGCGGCGCCCTACCTGAAGCGGCGCGGGCTTTCCGAGGCCTGGTCCGACCGTCTGGCCTGGGCCGGGATGCTGGCCATGGGCGCGTTTTCCTCGGCCCTGCTGCTGACCTTGCTGCGCGCCATCGCGCTGGCGCTGCTGCCCTGGCTGGCGGCCTCGCTGTCGCCCATCCAGCGGCAGGAGATGGTGGAGCTGACCGCCTGGCTGGTACTGGCCCTGACCGCCGCGGCCACGGTCATCGGCTATCTCAATGCACGCCGCACCGCTGCCGTGGTCGAGGTCGATGTGCCCATCGCCAACCTGCCGCCTGCGCTGGAGGGTTTCACCATCGTCCAGATCAGCGACATCCATGTCGGCCCCACCATCAAGGCGCCTTACCTGCAGGCCATCGTGGACAAGGTCAATGCCTTGCAGCCGGACGTGGTGGCCATCACCGGTGATCTGGTCGATGGCAGCGTGCGCCAGCTGGCACCGCACACCGCACCGCTGGCGCAATTGCGTGCCCGTCACGGCGCCTACTTCGTCACCGGCAATCACGAGTACTACTCCAATGCCCATGAATGGATAGACGAGGTGCGTCGCCTGGGCGTGACCGTGCTGATGAACGAACACGTGGTACTGCGCCACGAGGATGCCGGGCTGGTCCTGGCCGGGGTCACCGACTACACCGCCCATCACTTCGATCCGACCCACCGCAGCGATCCGCAGGCGGCCATCGCCGATGCGCCCGCCCATCATCCGCGCATCCTGCTGGCGCACCAGCCGCGCAGCGCCACGGCTGCCGCCGCAGCGGGCTACGACCTGCAGCTGTCGGGCCACACCCATGGCGGCCAGTTCTTCCCCTGGAATTTCTTCGTCCCGCTGCAACAGCCCTACGTGGCCGGCCTCAAGCGCCTGCAGGGCCTGTGGATCTACGTCAGCCGGGGTACCGGCTATTGGGGCCCGCCCAAGCGCCTGCTGGCGCCTTCCGAAATCACCCGGGTACGCCTGACGGCGCGCTGAGCTCCGACCCGGCGTCTTCCTGCCGTGCCAGCCGCCGCATGGCCTGCGGTGGCTGACCGAACAGGCGCAGGCAGACCCGGCGCATGCGGTCCGCGTCGCCGAACCCGGTAGCGCGGGCGATGCTCTCCAGGGTGTCCTGCGATTGTTCGATACGCAGCCGCGCCGCCTCGGCCCGCATCTGCTCGATGGCGCGCGCCGGCGTCTGACCGGTCTCGGCCGCGAAGCTGCGGTCGAACTGGCGGCGGCTCAGGCAGGCCACCTCGGCCAGCACATCCACCGTCAACTCGTGCTGCAGGTGTTCCCGGGCATAGGCCAGGGCGCGGCGGATGCGCTCGGACCCACCATCGATTTCCTGCAGCGCCGAGAACTGCGACTGGCCGCCCGGCCGGCGGTAATACACCACCAGCTCGCGTGCCACCGAACGCGCCAGTTCGGCGCCGTGATCGTCCTCGATGAGCGCCAGTGCCAGGTCGATCCCGGCGGAAATGCCGGCCGAGGTCCACACACTGCCATCGCGCGAATAGATGCGGTCGCTGTCCACCATCACCTGCGGATGCATCTGCTGCAGCTTGGCCGCCATGCGCCAGTGCGTGGTGGCCCGCTTGCCATCCAGCACGCCCGCCGCCGCCAGCACAAAGGCCCCGGTGCAGACCCCGGCGATGCGCCGCGAGCGGGCTGCCGCCCGCACGATGTAGCGCCGCAGTTCGGCCGACACCAGGCCTTCGCGAGGGGCACCACCGCCGGCCACCACCAGCGTATCGAAGCTGGTGCGGCCGATGCGTTCGGTCTGGATCATGGCCCCCGCCGAACTGCGGATCAGTCCGCCCGCTTCGGAATGGAGCGTGAGCCGATACAGCGAGCGGCCCGCCACCCGGTTGGCCGCATCGAAGGCCGACAGGGGGCCGGTGAAGTCGAGCATGCTGCAATCGGCGAAGATCAGGAAGGCGGTATCACGCGGGGACATGGTGTAAAAAACCTCAAATGGCCTGAAGTGCCGGAATTATGACATTCAAGCCATGGCCGTGCACGGCACACTGCAGCGCATCTCCACCCGTGCCAGCCATCATGAAAACCCTTCCTGCCGTTCCATCTCCGTCCCCGGTCACCGCGCTCCAGGTGGCCTCCCCGCATCGCTGGAAGGTATTGGCCGCGGGAGTGGCGGCCAATGCCAGCTTCGCCGCCGTGTTTTCCGGCATTCCCGTGACCTCGCTGGTGCTGCGCAGCGACTACCAGCTCAGCAATGCCCAACTGGGCTGGGTGCTGGGCCTGTTGAGCCTGGGCGTGGCGCTGGGCGAATTGCCCTGGGGTCTGCTGACCGACCGCCTGGGCGACCGCAAGGTGCTGCTTGCGGGCCTGCTGGGCTGCAGTGTCGCGCTCGGCCTGTTGATCCTGAATGCCTTGCCCGGTCACGGCACGGCGGCCTATGGCTGGCTGTGCGGCGGCCTGATGCTGGCCGGCCTGCTGGGCGGCAGTGTCAATGGTGCCAGCGGCCGCGCCATCATGGGCTGGTTTGCTGACGGTGAGCGCGGTCTGGCCATGAGCATCCGCCAGACGGCCGTGCCACTGGGTGGCGGCGCGGGTGCACTGGTGCTGCCGACGCTGGCGGCCCATGCCGGCTTTGGCGCGGTCTATGGCGCATTGATGGCGGCTTGCCTGGGCAGTGTCGCCCTGGTCCTGCTGTGGCTGCGCGAGCCGCCGGTCATGCCGCATGTGATCGCATCGGCCGCACCAGCCGCGCCCGCCCTGCGTCGTCTGCTGGTATGGCGGCTGGCCCTGGGCATCGGCCTGCTGTGCGCGCCGCAGGTGGCGCTGATCAGCTTTGGCGGAATCTTCCTGCACGAAGTCGGTCAGGCCGGCCTGCTGGCGATCAGCGTGCTGCTGACCCTGGTGCAGGTGGGGGCGGCGCTGGCCCGCATTGCCAGTGGCCGCTGGACCGATCGCCATGGCCGCCGGCGCGCCTATCTGCGGACCTGTGCGCTGGCCAGCGCCGCGCTGTTCGCCCTGCTGGGCGGACTCGCTTCCCATGCCATGTCGACGTCCTTGTTCTGGCTCGCGCTGGTGCTGGTGGTGGCAGGCGTGGTGGTATCGGCCTGGCACGGCGTGGCCTATACCGAACTGGCCGTGGTGGCCGGTCCGGCCCAGGTCGGCACCGCCCTGGGGCTGGGCAACAGTTGCGTGTTCCTGGTCTTCTTCCTCTGCGCCCAGGCCGTGCCGCTGCTACTGCAGTGGCAGGGCTGGCCGGCAGTGTGGCTGGGTACGGCAGGGGTGGCGCTGCTGGTGTGGTTCCTGTTCCCGCCGCCACCTTCGTCGCCCGCGTGAGCCGCCTGAATCAGCGAAAAAGACTGGTCTTAGACGACCGGTCTAATTTTTCGTTAGAATGGTCGCCATGCGAGAAAACTATGGCGAAAACAAACGCAACATCCTCCTGGCCGGCCGCGCAATCATTGCGCAAAAAGGCTTCTCCGGCGTCGGCCTGTCGGAAATCCTGGCCGCTGCCGACATCCCCAAGGGTTCCTTCTATCACTACTTCGGTTCCAAGGAACAATACGGCCGCGAACTGATCGAGCACTATGTGGCCGGTTACCTGGAGCGGCTGGAACAGGTCCTTGGTCAATCCAGCCATGACAGCAGCGCCCGGGAGCGTCTGCTGACCTACTGGGGCTACTGGCTGGAAAGCCAGTGCTGCCAGGAAGTGGAACAACGCTGCCTGGTGGTCAAGCTCTCGGCCGAGGTGGCCGATCTTTCCGAAGACATGCGTCAGGTCCTGCACGCCGGCACGCAGCGCTTCATTGAACGCATTGCCACCTGCATCGAAGAGGGTATCGCCGAAGGGTCCTTGCACACCGTGCTCGAACCGCTGGCCACGGCCACCATGCTCTACCAGCAATGGCTGGGGGCCAGCCTGCTGACCAAGCTCAGCCGTGACCGCACGCCGATGGAAGCCGCCATGCTGGTGACCCGGCGCGTACTGGTGCCGCCGCAATAGCGCAACACGCACATCTTGCTCTCGCCCGCATTGAACAGAACACCGAAAGGAATACCCATGACCCAGACTGCCAAGACCAACCGCCGCATCGTCCTCGCCTCGCGTCCGACCGGCGCCCCCGGCCCCGACAACTTCCGCCTGGAAGAAGTCGCCATCCCCGAACTGCAGGAAGGGCAGATCCTGTTGCGCGGCGAATGGCTGTCGCTGGACCCCTACATGCGCGGCCGCATGAGCGATGCCCCTTCCTACGCGCCACCGGTGGACATCGACGGCGTCATGACCGGCGGCGTCGTGTCCAGCGTGGTGGCCTCGCGTCACGCCGATTTCAAGGAAGGCGAGCGCGTGATGGCCTATACCGGCTGGCAGGAGTACGCCATCTCCGACGGCAGCGGCGTCAACAAGCTGCCGGCCGACTTCGCCCATCCCTCGCATGCGCTGGGTGTGCTGGGCATGCCGGGTTACACGGCCTATGCCGGCCTGATCGATATCGGCCAGCCGCGTGCAGGTGAAACGGTGGTGGTCGCGGCCGCCACCGGTGCCGTCGGCTCGCTGGTGGGGCAGATCGCCAAGCAGCGCGGCTGTCACGTGGTCGGTATCGCCGGCGGTGCGCAGAAATGTGAATCGGCAGTCAAGGAACTGGGTTTTGACGCCTGCATCGACCACCGCGCCGCCGACTTCGCGCAGCAGTTGCAGGCCGCCTGCCCGCGTGGCATCGATGTGTATTTCGAAAACGTCGGCGGCGCCGTGCTGGACGCCGTCTTCCCGCTGCTCAACATCCACGCCCGCGTGCCGGTGTGCGGCCTGATCGCCCACTACAACGGCGCTACCCTGGCCACCGAGAGCGCCGCCTTCCTGCGTCGTGTGCTGACCCAGCGCATCCGCGTGCAGGGTTTCATCATCTTCGACTACTACGTCAACCGGCCCGACCTGTATGCCGCCTTCCAGAAGGAAGTCGGCACCTGGCTCAAGGAAGGCAAGCTGCACTACCGCGAAGACGTGGTGCAAGGCCTGGAGAATGCGCCGGAGGCCTTCATGGGCCTGCTGCAGGGCAAGAACTTCGGCAAGCTGGTGGTCAAGCTGGATTGAGGCGCCACTCCCTGGCGCATCTGCTCATCCCGGGGCTATGCCCCGGCAACCGGTGCGGCGGCGATCCCGCTGTACCCACAAGGATCCATTCATGATTCCGTTTTCCGTTCTTGATCTATCCCCGATCAACCAGGGCAGCAACGCCGCCCAGGCCCTCAACAACAGCAAGGAACTGGCGCAGCGCGCCGAAGCGCTGGGCTACAAGCGCTACTGGCTGGCCGAACACCACAACATGCCCGGCATCGCCAGCGCCGCCACCGCGCTGGTGATCTCGCATGTCGCCGCCCATACCCGCAGCATCCGCGTCGGTTCCGGCGGCATCATGCTGCCCAACCACTCGCCGCTGGTCATCGCCGAACAGTTCGGCACCCTGGAGTCGCTCTATCCCGGTCGCATCGACCTGGGCCTGGGTCGCGCTCCCGGTTCCGACCAGCGCACCGCGCGCGCCCTGCGCCGCCACATGGGCGGGGATACCGCCGACAACTTCCCGCAGGACGTACAGGAACTGCAGGAATATTTCGACGACCCGTCTGACTACCAGTCCCTGCGCGCCGTCCCCGGTGCCGGTCTCAAGGTACCGATCTGGTTGCTCGGTTCCAGCATGTTCAGCGCCCAGCTGGCGGCCGAACTGGGGTTGCCGTTTGCCTTCGCCTCGCACTTCGCCCCCGGCTTCATGAAGTCGGCGATCCAGATCTATCGCGAGCGCTTCAAGCCCTCGGCCACCCTCAAGAAACCCTATGTGATGCTGGCCCTGAACGTCTTCGCCGCCGATACCCAGCGCGAAGCCGAGCGCCTGTTCACCTCGCTGCAGCAGCAATTCCTGAACCTGATCCGTGGTACGCCCGGCCAGTTGCGACCGCCGGTGGATGACATCGACGCGCTCTGGCAGCCGGGCGAGCAAGCGCACGTCGAGCGCTCGCTGGCCTGTGCCGTGGTGGGTGACCGCGACACCGTGCAGGAAGGCCTGCAGGCCTTCATCGACGAACATGCGCCCGATGAGCTGATCATCACCGCGCAGATCTTCGATCATGCGGCGCGCCTGCATTCCTTCGAGATTGCTGCCGAGGCCCGTGCGGCCCTGCAGGAAAATGTGACGATCTAGTCCAGTGCTAACGCCACGGGAAAAAGGCGGCAGGGACCACGTCCCAGCCGCCTTTTTTCTCGTCTTCAATCGAAGGCTTATTCCATCCCCAGCATCCGTGCCAGGCTGTTGCCGCTCTTCTCGCTGACCAGGTGGATATGTTCTTCCAGCGACAGCAGATGGGCTTCCATGGCCGCCACCGCGCCCTCGGCATCGCCCCGTTCGATCAGGTCCACGATATGGGTGTGTTCGTCATGCTCGCAGGCCGCATAACCGGCAGGCTCATGCAGGGCCACGATCAGCGAGCAGCGTGACACCAGCTCGCTCAGGTAGCGTTGCAACGTGGCATTGCGCGACAGTTCGGCCACCCGCATGTGGAAGGACGACGCCAGCCGCGCCCAGTGCGTCTGCGCATAGCTGTGCATGACCTCGTGTTCTTCCTTCAGTTGGCGGCGCAGCTTGGCCAGGTCGGCGCGGGTGGCGTTCTGCACCGCCAGGCGCATGATGGCGCCTTCCAGTGCACGTCGCGCCTGAAAGATTTCGCGTGTCTCTTCCGGTGTCGGCATGGCCACCACCGCCCCGCGATTGGGCCGCAACTCCACGATGTGTTCATGCGCCAGTTTCTGCAAGGCCTTCTGCACCACCGTGCGTCCCACGCCGAACAGTTCGCACAGGGCCGCCTCCGGCAGCTTGGTCCCCGGCGTCAGGCGCTGGCTCATCACACTGTCGAAAACGGTCTGGTAGATGCGGGCGATGATGTCCTCGCCCACTTCGCCGTCCAGTACCAGTGCCGGGGCATCGGTGAGCGCGTCGTGCCGCACGCGGGGGCGGCCGGCGCGGCTCTGTCGGGCCGGTGCCGGGCTCACCTCCGGAGGCTTGCGGGTACGGGAAGAGGGCTTGGCAGTCTTGCGGGGAGAGGTGTCGCTCATCGTCTTGTCGAGTGGTGGTTCGCGCCCGGAACTCAGCCGGCGCCGCCTTGCAGCGTGCGCCAGATGCGGGTCGCCAGCCCGATCAGGGCCAGGTCGCTGCCCGCCGGGCCCAGCAATGATACGCCGATCGGCAGCCCGGCGGGGCTGGTAAAGGGCAGGCTCACCTGCGGCAGACCCGCCAGTCCGGCCACACAGGTCAGGCGGAAGGTGCGTGCGCGTACCTGATCGATCTCGGCCGCGCTGGCATCCCGTAGCGGCGCCACGCTGGATGCGGAGGGAATCACCGCTACCCCGTCGGCTCCCAGCAACGTGCGCACCCGATGGCGTACCAGGTCCTGTTTCTCCCGCGCGGCGCGGGCGGTCTCGGCGCTGGTCTCACGCGCCATGTCCCAGCGTGCCTGCACGGCCGGGCCGAACAGCGGCCGGGTCTGGCTGATCCAGTCACCATGGCATTGCCAGGCGTCGTAGGCCGAGGCACTGACGTAGGCCTGTCGCCACCTTTCCAGCTCTCCCTCCGCGCCCGACAGGCGCATGTGTTCGCCCGGCATGGTGTTGCGCAGGCCCTCATAGACCCGGTGCAGGACCGGGTGGAATTCTGGATCGGCCAGTTCCAGCATGTCGAACGGCAGCAAGACCTTGCGCAGCGGCGTATCGGCGGTTCCCGGCAGCAGCGCCCGGCCGACGCGCTCGAAGACCTCGGGGTCGTGCGCCAGCCAGGTGGCAGTGTCGAAGCGGGGGCAGAGCGGCGCCATGCTGGCCGTGGACAGCAGGCCGAAGCTGGTGCGCAAGCCCCACACGCCGCAATAGCTGGCCGGCACCCGGGTCGAGCCGCCGGTATCGGTGCCCAGTGCGAAGTCGCACAAGCGTGCCGCCACGGCCGCCGCCGAACCGCTGGAAGAGCCGCCCGACACCCGCTCCGGCGCGGCACTGTTGATCGGCGTGCCATAGTGGTGGTTGTCACCGTGGATGCTGTAGGCCAGCTCATCGGTCAGGGTCTTGCCGACCAGCGTCGCACCGGCCTGCAGCAATTGATCGACCAGTGCATTGCTGCGCCGGGGGATAGCGTGGGTGCGCAGCCAGTCGGGATTGCCGGCGCCGGTGGGCTGGCCGGCCACGTCGAACAGGTCCTTGGCCGCGAAGCGCAGCCCGGCCAGCGGACCGCTGGCGGCGCCGGCGAGGGTGAAACGTCCATGCGCAACGAAGGCGCCGACGTGGTCATCGATGTCGAAGGCGGTGGCGGCGTTGGTGTTGGTGATGGCAGGGGCAATGCCTGAAGCAGTATTCAACTCATTCTCCAGAAACGGATGTCAGCCTCAGAAAGGCTGGTGCAATTGTTCCAGCGATGCGACGTGGTCGCAGATGGCGCCGGGGGTGGTGAACCAGATCTCACCCCGGTCGCGGGCGGCGGCCAGGTGTTGCAGGGCGCTGCGCAGATGGCGCAGACGATAGGGCTGGCCCACCAGATAGGGGTGCAGGGCGATACCCATCACCAGCGGTTGCTGCACCGACTGTTCCAGCATTTCGTCGAAGTTATCGACGATCATGCGGGCGAAATCGCGCCCGTCCATCTGGCGTGCCACGATCATGGGAATGTCGTTCAACTCCTGCGGATAGGGAATCGACCACAGCGTCTCCCCGCTGCGCGTGAGCATGTGTACCGGCTGGTCGTCATGCGCCCAGTTGAGGGTGTAGCGATATCCCGTTTCCTGCAACAGGTCCGGCGTGACCAGGCTCTCCGAAATCCAGGGCGAGAGCCAGCCGGTGGGGGCCACCCCGCTCTCGGCACCGATGCGCTCGCGGCAGTGACGCAGCAGCGCCGCTTCTGCCGCTTCGTCCAGCCTGCCTTGCTGATGGGCGTTGGTGTGGCCGTGACCGATCAACTCATCCCCCCGCGCCACAAAGGCCGCCACCAGTTCGGGGCAGTGGTCGTAGAGCGCGGTATTGATCAACACCCCGGCCGGCAAGCCCAGTTGCTCGAACAGTTCGAGACAACGCCAGGCGCCGACCCGGTTGCCGTATTCACGCCAGGCGTAGTTGAGCACATCCGGTTCGGGGCACACCGGCCCCAGCTTGGCGCCGAGCCCCTCGCCGAAGGCAAAGTGCTCGATGTTGAAGCCCAGGTACACCGCCAGTCGGGCGCCATTGGGCCAGCGATAGTGCGGCCGGCGATGGATGGCCGAGTAGCCGAAGCGGCCATGCGAGGGCAGGGCGCCATAGGTATCGCCGCCGGCGTCTTGTCCCAGCGCAGCGTCGGCGCCTGGTGGCAGGATGGTGGTCTGCATGTGTCCTCCCTCAGAGTTCGGCCAGACCGGCGCGCACCAGCATGCGTTCGGCACTGTCGTTCCACACGTCCATCTGCACGATCAGCCCGTGGCGCACCACGTAACGGTTGCCTTCGAAGGCCTCGCCATCGGGCCAGACACCGTACAGCGTGCCGCGGTTATAGACGATGGCCTGTTCCAGCGTGGCACCGGCCACCACTTCGGTCGCTTCGAAACGCTTCTTGACCCAGCCGTAGCGGCCGGCATTGAAGGCCGCGCATTGTGCAGGATCGATCATCTCGCGCCCACCGGTAAAGCGGATTTTCAGTTCCGGCGAAACGAAACGGCGCGCCGCCACCGGATCGGGAATCATCAGCACACGCAGGTATTCATCGACCAGCGCGGCAGGATCGTAGGTCAGGGGGCTGCTTGATGATGGTGCGGCGTGCATCATTTTCTCCAGGGTCTGCACAATATCTGTGCGTTATTGAATGCAATTCAATTAGGTTATCGGTGGCAATAATCTCTAATAAATGCTGCGACTATTAGATAAATATTGTCGGCAAAAATTAGGCGTCGTGGTGCTGCTTGGCATAGCCCTTGCATAAGTCATGCCGGGCAGAGCACTCACTCAATGACTGGAACCTACTGGAGGGATTCACATGATCCGTTTCACGCGCCGTACCCTGATCGCCGCTGCAGCAGCCACCGTCGCCACCGCACTGTCGCCGCTGGCGCTGGCCGCCGACACCATCAAGATCGGTCTGGTCACCGCCCTGTCGGGCCAGTCCGCGCAGGGCGGCGAAGCCTTGACCCGCGGCATGAGCATTGCCATCGACGAGATCAATGCCAAGGGCGGCCTGCTCGGTGGCCGCAAGCTGGAACTGGTGCGCCGCGATGATGAAGGCAACCCCGCCAAGGGCGTGGTGGCGGCGCGCGAACTGATCTTCAAGGAAAAGGTGGCGGTACTCTTCGGCGGCCTCGATACGCCGGTGTCGATGGCCATCGTTCCCATCATCAATCAGGAAAAAGTCCCCTTCGTCGGTCCCTGGGCAGCGGGCACCGGTGTGACCAGGAATGGCGCCAATCCCAACTACGCCTTCCGCGTCTCGGCCGTGGATGAACTGGTGGACAAGGCCATGCTCAACTATGCGCAAAAGACCTTCAAGAGCAGCAAGGCCGGCCTGATCCTGGTCAACAATCCCTGGGGCGAGTCCAACGAGAAGGGCATCGTCGCCGCACTGGCCGAGAAGGGTATGAAGCCCGCCGGCATCGAGAAGTTCGAAGCCAGCGATGTCGATGTGGTACCGCAACTGAGCCGCCTCAAGGCCGCCGGTGCCGATACCCTGTACCTGGTGGGCAACGTCGGTCCTTCGGCGCAGGTGGTCAAGTCGCTTGATCGCATGGGCTGGAAGGTGCCGGTGGTGTCGCACTGGGGACCGGCCGGCGGCCGCTTCACCGAACTGGCCGGACCGAACGCCAGGAACGTTCACTTCATCCAGACCTTCAGCTTCTTCGGCAAGCTCTCCCCGGTGGGCGAGAAGGTGGTTGCCGAGCTCAAGGCCAAGTATCCCGCCATCAAGGGGCCGGACGACATCACCCCCGCCGTCGGCGTGGCCAATGCCTATGACGGCATGCAGCTGGCCGCGCTGGCCATCGCCAAGGCAGGTTCCACCAACGGCGATGCAGTGCGCGAGGGCTTCTACAAGATCGATCGCTACGAAGGCCTGATCAAGACCTACGTCAAGCCATTCAGCCCCGGTGTGCATGACGCCCTGCAGGCCGACGACTATGTCTGGGCGCAGTTCATCGACAACCGCATCCTGCCGGTCGGCCTGAGCCAGTAACGCAAACTTGGAAAGAAACGCGCCACCTTTCGTCCGTGCAGGGCCACTGGTGGCGCCAGGAGAACACGATGTTGCTGTTGTCGGCACTGATCAGCGGATTTGGACTGGGGAGCATGTACGGTCTGATGGCGCTCGGTTTCTACATGACGTATGCCGTTTCCGGCACCGTCAATTTTGCACAGGGCAGCTCCATGATGCTGGGCGCCGTGCTGTGCTTCACCTTCGCCCAGACCCTGGGCTGGCCGATGTGGCTGGCCATCCTGCTGGCCCTGGCAGCGTGTGCGCTGTACGGATTGCTGGTGGAGATACTGGCGGTGCGCCCCTTCGCGCGCCAGGGCTCCAATGCCTGGCTGATGTCCACCGTGGCGCTGGGCATCGTGCTCGATAACCTGGTCATGCATACCTTCGGCAAGGAACCGCGCAGCCTGCCTTCGCCGCTGGCGCTGTCGTCCATCGAACTGGGCGGCGTGGGCCTGGGCGTGTACCCGCTGCACCTGCTGATCCCGGCCATCGGCCTGGCGCTGGCCGCCTTGCTGCATACCGTCTCGCGTCGCACCCGCTGGGGGACGGCCCTGCTGGCGGTGGTGCAGAACCGCGATGCGGCGCGCCTGATGGGCATTCCCATCACCCGTGCGATTGCAGTGGCCTTCGCGCTTTCGACCCTGCTGGCCGGCGTGGCCGGGGTGCTGATCGCGCCGCTGTTCAACGTCAATGCCGACATGGGTACGCTGTTCGGCCTGAAGGCCTTCGCGGTGGCCATCCTCGGTGGCATCACCAGCGCCTGGGGCGTGATGATCGCCGGCCTGCTGTTCGGCATGGCCGAGGCACTCATCACGGCCACCCTCGGATCCGGTTACACCCAGATCATCACCTTCGCTTTGGTGATCGTGGTGCTGGCCATTCGTCCCAACGGCCTGTTCGGCCGCGCACAGGTGAAAAAGGTATGAATCGTCTGCCCCCTTCCATGGCCCGCAGTCTGCAGGCTACGGGCTCCACGTCGCCAGCATCGGCAGCATCGGCAGCATCGGCCGCGCCTTCCTCCTCATCCAACATCAAGCTCGGATTGGGTACGCCCGCCGCACTGATGTTTTCTGCGCTGGGCCTGATCGCCGCCATCACGCTGGCGCTCTCGATCAACAGCTACTACGTCTTCGTGCTGGCCGGCATTGCGCTGGTGGCCATCGTCGGCATCGGTCTGAACGTGCTGATCGGTCTGACCGGACAGGTCTCCTTCGGCCATGTCGGCTTCTATGCAGTGGGCGCCTATACGGTCGCCATCCTCACCACCAAGGCCGGGCTGTCGTTCTGGCTGGCCTGGCCACTGGCAGCGGTGGTTGCGGGTGCGCTGGGCATGCTGCTGGCGCTGCCGGCACTGCGCGTGAAGGGGCCTTACCTGGCGATGATCACGATTGCCTTCAGCTTCATCATCCAGCACGCCATCATCGAACTGCGCGACCTCACCGGTGGCCAGAACGGCATCATGGGTCTGGCCGCTCCGTCCTTCATGGGTTTGCAGGCCGAGCGCGCGATTGCCGTGCTGGGTCTGGTGACGGCGGCGGTGGTACTGGCCGCCTACTGCTGGCTCTCGCGCGGCAGCTGGGGCGCAGCCATGCGCGCCGTGCGCGACAGCGAGACGGCGGCCGAATCCATCGGTCTCAATCCGCTGGTGATCAAGACCGTCGCCTTTGCGGTGTCGGCTGCACTGGCCGGCCTGGCGGGTGGGCTCTTCGCGCCGCTGTCCACCTTCGTCACGCCGGACACCTTCAGCTTCATGCAGTCCATCCTCTTCGTACTGGTAGTGGTGCTGGGTGGCTCCGGTTCCATCCTTGGCCCGGTGATCGGTGCCGTGATCGTGGGTGCGCTGCCGGAACTGCTGTCCAGCCTGGAAGACTATCGTCTCCTGTTCTTCGGTGCCTTGCTGCTGCTGGTACTGTGGGTCGCCCCGGATGGCGTGACGGGACTGCTGGGCAAGCTCGCTGCGCGCCTGCGCAAGCCAGCCGTCTTCGCACCTTCCGTCACCGCTCCGCCGGACGATGACATGGCCCAGCCGGCGCTGCCGTCGAGGACGCGCCGCACCTTGTCCGCGGACGGACTGACCATGGTCTTCGGCGGCGTGCGTGCCGTCAGCGATCTCGGCTTCGAGGTGCCCGGTGCCGCCGTCACCAGCCTGATCGGCCCCAACGGCGCCGGCAAGACCACGGCGCTGAACATGCTCTCCGGCTTCTATCGCCCCAGCGCCGGTCGCTTCGTGCTGGGCGATACCGAACTGGCCGGCCTGCCGGCCTTCCGCATCGCCCGTCATGGCGTGGCCCGTACCTACCAGACTTCGCAACTGTTCGGCAGCCTGTCGGTGGCCGACAACGTGGCGCTGGCCTGTGGTCGCGGTCGCCTGGGCGGCCTGCTGTCCTCGCGTGGCTTCCTGGCCGGCACGGTGCGCGAACGCAGCCGCCGCCTGCTGGACTTCTGCGGCTATCGCGGCGCACTCGACATTCCCAGCGCCGATCTGGCCCACGTGGACCGTCGACTGGTGGAAATCGCCCGGGCGCTGGCCGCCGATCCCGACGTGCTGTTGCTCGATGAACCGGCCGCCGGCCTGTCGCGCGAAGACAAGACCTTGCTGGCGCAACTGCTGACCCGCATCGCCGAGGCCGGCATCAGCGTGGTGGTGGTCGAGCACGATATGGAACTGGTGATGCAGATTTCACGCCGCATCGTGGTCCTGGATGCCGGGCAGCGCCTGGCCATCGGCAGCTCGCAGGAAGTACAGAACGACCCCGCCGTGCGCAAGGCCTACCTGGGCGAGGGCGGCCAGCAGCCGGTGGCGGCGGCACGCGCTGCAGTGGCCGGAGCCAGCGAATTGCTGGGCGTCGGCGAGCTGGTCACAGGCTATGGCGCCGAACCGGTCCTGCATGGCATCAACCTGCAGGTCAGGCAGGGCGAGATGATTGCGCTGCTGGGCGCCAATGGCGCCGGCAAGTCCACCCTGATGCGCGCATTGGCCGGCCTGCATCGTCCGGTAGAAGGCGGCATCCACGCCGGTGGCGTCAACCTGATGCACCTGCGCGCCGAGCAGATCGTGCGCCATGGCGTGGTACTGGTGCCGGAGGGACGGCAGGTGTTCCCCGAACTGTCGGTGCTGGACAATATCCGCCTCGGTGCCTTCCTCTATCCGCAGGATGTGGACGCGCGGGTAGAGGAGATGCTGGGGCGTTTCCCGCGCCTGCGTGAGCGCCTGCATCATCGCGCCGGCCTGCTCTCCGGCGGCGAGCAGCAGATGCTGGCCATCGCCCGCGGTCTGATGTCGCGTCCACGTGTGCTGCTGCTGGATGAACCATCGCTGGGACTGGCGCCGAAGGTGATCGCCGAACTGTTCGCGGCACTGGACCAGTTGCGCCGCGAAAACATGACCATCGTGCTGGTGGACCAGATGGCGGCCCTGGCGCTGTCGCTGGCCGACCGCGCCTACGTGATCGAAGGCGGGCGCGTGGTGGCACAGGGCACGGCCGCCGAGATTGCCGCCAATGATGCCCTGGCCAAGGCCTATCTGGGCGCCCACTGAGGACACAGAGGAATCAGCATGGAATCGACACAACCGTTCGAGATCAACCTGCCGGAGGTGGTGGCCGAAGTGCGCCATGCCTTCCAGCGTTATGAAGTGGCCCTGACCACCAACCAGGTCGAAGTGCTGGATGAACTCTTCCTCGATGGACCGCATACCGTACGCTACGGCGCCACCGAGAACCTGGTCGGGACCGAGGCCATCCGCGCCTTTCGCCAGGGGCGCTCGCCGAAGAACCTGATGCGTACCCTGCGCCAGACCGTCATCACCACCTACGGTCAGGACTATGCCGTCGCCAATACCGAGTTCACCCGCGAGGGGGAAACGCGCATCGGCCGCCAGAGCCATACCTGGCTACGCCTGCCGCAGGGCTGGCGCATCGTCGCCGCGCATGTTTCCTGGATGGATGCACCGAAAACGATGCCGGCCTGAACGCTGCGCCGTCCCCGGTTATCATCGTCGCATTGCCTTCCCATCCAATATAAAAACCTCAGGAGTCAGCCATGTTGTATAGCAAGACCTGTCTGGGCGGTATGGTCACCGCCCCTCATCACCTGGCCGCGCAAGCCGGCGCACAGATCCTGCGCGAAGGCGGCAATGCGGTCGAAGCCATGGTGGCTGCGGCGGCCGCCATCGCGGTGGTCTATCCGCACATGAACGGCATCGGCGGCGACGGCTTCTGGCTGATCAGCGAGCCCGGTCGCGAGCCGGTGGCCATCCGCGCCTGCGGACCGTCGGCGGCCCTGGCGACCAAGGCGTTCTATGCCGGTCATGGCTATAGCGCGGTACCCACCCGTGGCGTGCATGCGGCGCTGACCGTGGCCGGCGCCGTGGGCGGCTGGTCGGCCGCGCTCGATTACGCGCAACGCTTCGGCCGCGCTCTGCCGCTGCCGGTGCTCTTGGCCGACGCCATCCGTCACGCCCAGGCCGGGGTCCCCATCACCCGTTCGCAACATGAACTCACCCGCGACAAGTGGGCCGAACTCAAGGACCAGCCTGGCTTCGCCGCCACCTATGCCGCGACCGGCATTCCGGCCCAGGGCGCGGTGCTGAAACAGCCAGCCTTGGCCGCCAGCCTGTCGCGCCTGGCCGAAGCCGGGCTGGACGACTTCTATCGCGGCGACCTCGCCGCCACCCTGGCTGCGGGCCTGGAAGCGGCCGGCAGCCCGGTGCGTCGTGCCGATCTGGAAGCCTTCCGCGCCCAGATCGTGCAGCCGCTGATGGTGCAATTGCGCTCAGGCCGCGTCTACAACCTGCCGTCGCCGACGCAGGGCGTTTCCGCGCTGATGATCATCGGCCTGTTCGACCGGCTGGGCATCACCGAGGCCGACGGCTTCGCCCATATCCACGGCCTGGTGGAAGCCACCAAGCGCGCCTTCATCCTGCGCAACAAGCATGTCACCGACCCGGCCCACATGAGCGTGGATGCGGCCCACTGGCTGCTGGCCGATGCACTGGACCAGGAAGCCCGCCAGATCCACCTGCAGCAGGCCGCGCCATGGCCGCATCCGGCCAAGCCCGGCGACACCATCTGGATGGGCGCGGCCGATGCGCAGGGCCGCGTGGTCAGCTACATCCAGAGCATCTTCTGGGAATTCGGCAGCGGCGTGGTGCCGGCCGATACCGGCATCGTCTGGCAGAACCGTGGCGCCAGCTTCACCCTGGACGATGGCGCCAACCAGCTGCAACCGGGCAAGCTGCCGTTCCATACCCTCAATCCCTCGCTGGCGCGTCTGGAGGATGGCCGTACCCTGGCCTACGGCACCATGGGTGGGGAAGGGCAGCCGCAGACCCAGGCCGCCGTATTCACCCGTCATGTGCTCTTCGGCCAGAACCTGCAGGCCGCCGTCAGCGCACCGCGCTGGCTGCTGGGGCGGACCTGGGGCGATGTCTCCACCAACCTGAAGGTCGAAGGCCGGGTGCCGGCCGCCACCATCGACGCCCTGCGCCAGGCAGGTCACGAAGTGCAGGTGGTGGAGGAATACACCGACATGATGGGACACGCCGGCGCCGTCTGCGTGCATCCGGATGGCGTCATCGAAGGCGCCACCGATCCCCGCGCCGATGGCGTGTGTGCCGGCCTGTAAATCTCCATTCCCCACCCCGCGACGGATGGCCGCGATCCTCACAGATCGTCGCCATCCGTTGTCTTTTTGCATTTCCCGCCTGTCGGGAAATGCTGTCTATTGCGCGCTTTTGCCTGCAGTCATGTCGCTTTGAGGGGAAAGCGCTGCGGAGTATTGGTGAGTATTTTCGTGCGTAAAAATTTTCTCGAAGTTTTTCGGGAAATGCGATGAAAAACCATAGTTGTTCTGGCAAGATGCCGAAATACCCAAGCGGTTCACAGGGGAGCCGTCATGCATCCAGTCGTATCGCAGCATTTTGTCTGAATTGAACAAGAAAAACGCCCCATCTCCGCCGAATCTGTCGTCGCTGATTACGCTGGGGGTGGTTATAACCGTGCTCATCACGACCGTGTCAGTGCTGATTCTGGTGGATCAGTTCACGCGCGGCTACGCGCGTTCGGAATCCGAAACACGCATGAAGCAGCTGGCCTGGCAGATGCAGGACGCGCTCGAGCGCGGCATGATCGAACGCGAGATCGATCTGCGTCTGCTGGTGCAACGCCCGTCCATCCGCGCCGCGACCGATGTGGCGCGCGTGCGCCGGGTGCTCAACGAACTGCAGTCCAATGTGCCGCACTATGCCTGGATCGGCCTGGCGCAACCCGATGGTGCCGTACTGGCGGCCACCAATGGCTTGCTTGAAGGTGTCAGCGTGGCCGAGCGCCCCTGGTTCCAGGAAGGCCGGAAAAGCGAATACGCGGGCGACTACCATCCCGCACTCCTCCTGAGCAAGAAGCTGCCCCCGCAGTCCGATCCCTGGCGCTTCGTCGACCTCGCCGCGCCCGTGCAGGATGCAAACGGTCAGCTGGTGGGCGTGCTGGGCATGCACCTGTCCTGGAGCTGGGCCCGCGATATCGCCGCCAAGCTGCTCGACCCCGCCGGCAACCGCTATGACGTCGACGTGATCATCGTGCGCGATGACGATACCGTCATCCTCGGTCCCCGCAATCTCGAAGAAACCAAGGTCGATACCGCCAGCCTGCGTGCCGCGCGCGCCTCGCGTACCGGCGGCTCGCTGCTGGAGACCTGGCCCGACGGTTTGCGTTATGTCACCGGTTACGCCCGTACCGGCCAGCAGGGCGGCATGAAACTGAACTGGAGCGTGCTGGTGCGCCAGCCCGAGTCGGTGGCGCTGGCCGCCTTCCGCGATCTGGAACGACGCGTGATCGTGGTCGGCACGCTCTCCGGGGCCGTGCTGGTGATCCTGGCCTATGTGCTCACGCGACGCCTGGTGGCGCCCATCAACGCACTCTCGGCAGCGCTGGAGCAACGCGCCGCCGGCCGCTCCGACGTCTCCATCCCGCGGGTGGACAGCTATCGCGAAATCCATCTGCTGTCCTCCACCCTGGTCAACATGGTGGCACGCGAAGAAAGCTATCTGCGCGAAGTGCGCTCCCTCAATGAAAGCCTGGAGCATCGGGTCGCCGAGCGCACCAGCCGCCTGCACGAGACCGCCACCGCCCTGCAGCAGGCGCTGGACCAGCAACAGGCCAACCAGATCCAGCTGGAAGAAAGCGCCGCCGAACTGCGCGCCATCCTGGAAAACGCCCAGGACGCCTTCATTGCCGCCGACGAACACGGTCGGGTGGTCGAATGGAACCGTCAGGCCGAACTGTTGCTGGGCTGGCCGCGTGATCAGGCCATGGGGCGCGACATGGCCGAACTGATCATCCCGCCCGACATGCGCGCCGCCCACAATCGCGGCATGGAGAAGTTCTTCGAAGATGGCACCAGCGTGGTCATCAACAACCGCATCGAACTGCAGGCCCTGCATCACGATGGACATGAACTGCCCATCGAGATCACGGTCGGGCATGTCAAGCGCCAGAGCGGCCACCTGTTCATCGCCTTCCTGCACGACATCACCGAACGGCTGGCCTTCCGCGACCAGATGCGCGAACTGGCCCTCACCGACGTACTGACCAGCCTGCCCAATCGCCGCGCCTTCAGCGACCGCCTGCCCGAGGGCATGATGCGTGCGCGCCGCGCCCATCAACTGCTGGCGCTGTTCTTCATGGACCTGGATGGCTTCAAGGGCATCAACGACCGCTATGGTCACGAAGCCGGCGATGAACTGCTGGTCGAGTTTGCGCGGCGTCTGCAACAATCGGTGCGCGACGTCGATACCGTGGCGCGCCTGGCCGGCGACGAGTTCGTGGTGATCCTGGAAAACCTGCAATCCCAGGAAGACGCCCTGATGGTGGCCGAGAAGGTCCTCCATACCATCCGCGAACCCTTCCAGCTGACCCACTCCACGGTCAACATCTCCAGCAGTATCGGGGTGGCGGTCTATCACCCCGACCTGGACGGCGAAGTCGGCCCCGAAGAACTCCTGGCCATGGCCGACAAGGCCATGTACGCCGCCAAGCGCCTGGGCAAGAACCGCGTCGAACTGGGCAAGGTGTCCGACGTCTGATCGGCCGGCGCTGCCGGCCGCTGTTGTTTTCTCCTGCAAGTCACCTCTTCTCGCCCGGCCCTACCTCGCTCCGCCCGCACGTCATCACCTTGCCGGCCCACGTTTACTTCTTGTTTACACCCCCGCCCCAAACATTTACCCGGATTTAATGCCGCTTTCCCTATCGTTCCACTGTCGCTGATTCCGGTTCCCGGAGCGGCGGGACACAACGTCAACAATGGAGTGGGAAATGTGGCAAACGGATTTTCTCTACGTGGGCATGCTGCTGGTCTGCGGCATCTCGATGTGGGCATTCATCGCCCTGTGCAGCCGTCTGGAACGGCAGGAAGGCGAGAAGAAATGAACCTCATGTATCTGCTGGGGCTGGTCGTTTCCATTGCCCTGTTGCTGTACCTGGTCTATGCGCTGATCAAGCCGGAGGACTTCTGACATGGACAGCAACAACTACCTCCAGCTCGGCCTCTACCTGGCCGTGCTGCTGATTCTCTCCCTGCCGCTGGGCTGGTACATGGCCCGCGTGATGGAGGGCAGGTCACGCGTGAACCGCCTCTTCGGTGGCGTCGAACGCGTCTTCTATCGCCTCTGTGGCATCAGCCGCGAGCAAGACATGGACTGGAAGCAGTACGCCATCGCCGTGGTGCTGTTCAACTTCCTCGGGCTGATCGTGGTGTACCTGCTGCAGCGCGTCCAGCAATGGCTGCCGCTCAATCCGCAGGCCTTGCCCACCGTCAGTCCCGACTCTTCCTTCAACACCGCCTTGAGCTTCGTCACCAATACCAACTGGCAGGGCTATGTGGGTGAAGCCACCATGAGCTACCTGACCCAGATGGCGGCGCTGGCGGTGCAGAACTTCCTCTCGGCGGCCACCGGTATCGCGATCGCCTTCGCGCTCATTCGCGGTTTTGCCCGCCACAGCAGCAAGGGCATCGGCAACTTCTGGGTGGACCTGACCCGCAGCACGCTCTATGTGCTGCTGCCGCTGTCGGTGGTGCTGGCCCTGGTGCTGGTGCAGCAGGGCAGCATCCAGAACTTCCGTTCCTACCAGGAAGTGAAGACGCTGGAAGTGACCCACTACACCGTGCCAAAACTGGATGCTGCCGGCCAACCTTTGAAGGATGCCAAGGGCGAACCGCTGGTCGATGCCCAGAGCACCGACCGGCAGACCTTGCCGATGGGACCGGTGGCCTCGCAGGAAGCCATCAAGATGATCGGCACCAACGGCGGTGGCTTCTTCAATGCCAACTCGGCCCACCCCTACGAGAACCCGACCCCGCTCGCCAACTTCCTGCAGATGCTGGCCATCCTCATCATTCCGGCCGCGCTCTGTACCAGCTTCGGCGTGCTGGTTGGTGACCGGCGCCAGGGCTGGGCCATCCTGGCCTCGATGACCTTGCTGTTCGTGGTGCTCACGCTGGTGCTGATGTACAGCGAGTCGCAGACCAATCCCATGCTGGCGTCGCTGCACGCTTCCGGCCCCGGCATGATGGAAGGCAAGGAGACCCGCTTCGGCATCCCGGCCTCGGCCCTGTTCGCTTCCATCACTACGGCGGCTTCCTGCGGTGCGGTCAATGCCATGCACGACTCGCTCTCGCCACTGGGCGGGCTGGTGCCGATGCTGCAGATGCAACTGGGTGAGGTGGTGTTCGGCGGCGTCGGCTCGGGCCTGTACGGCATGCTCATCTTCGCGGTGCTGGCGGTGTTCATCGCCGGCCTGATGATCGGCCGTACGCCCGAATACCTGGGCAAGAAGATCGGCGTGTTCGACATGAAGATGATGTCGATCGCCATCCTCATGACCCCGGCCCTGGTGCTGATCTTCACCGCCCTGTCGGTGATGGTGGAGGGCGGCCTGGCCGGCATCGCCAACCCCGGTGCGCATGGTTTCTCGGAAATCCTGTACGCCTTCAGCTCGGCGGCCAACAACAACGGCAGCGCCTTTGCCGGGCTCTCGGCCAATACGCCGTACTACAACATCACGACCGGCCTCTGCACCTGGCTGGGCCGCTTCGGCATCATCGTGCCGGTGCTGGCCATGGCCGGTTCGCTGGCCGGCAAGAAGCGCCTGTCGGCCACGTCCGGCACCTTGCCCACGCACGGCCCGCTGTTCGTGGCCCTGCTGATCGGCGCGGTGATCCTGGTGGGTGCGCTGACCTATGTGCCGGCGCTGGCGCTGGGTCCGGTGGTGGAACACCTGCAGATGATGGCGATGTAATTGATTCGATGGCTTGCGCGGCAAGGGCGGAGATGGCCCGCGCCGCGCAGCAACCCGCAACGGAAAACCTATGACTACCCCTTCCAGCAATACTCCGGCCGCTGCCAGCAAGCTGCAGGCCGATGCCATTCCGTCCGCCGCGCAGACCGCGCGCTGGATGTTCGATCCGAAGATCGTCAAGCCGGCCCTGGCCAACGCCGTGCGCAAGCTGTCGCCGCGCGTGCAGTGGCGCAATCCGGTGATGTTCGTGGTCTATCTCGGCAGCATCCTGACCACGCTGCTGTTCATCCAGGCCCTGGTCGGCAAGGGTGAGGCGCCGGCCGGTTTCATCGGCGCCGTAGCCGCCTGGCTGTGGTTCACGGTCCTCTTCGCCAACTTCGCCGAAGCCCTGGCCGAGGGCCGCAGCAAGGCCCAGGCCGCGGCCCTGCGCGGAGTCAAGAAGAGCGTGACGGCCAAGAAGCTGCGCAATGCGGCCTCGGTGGCAGGCGCTGCGAACGCCGCCCGCCAGTGTGAAGTGGTGGAAGGCGACAGCCTGCGCAAGGGCGACCTGATCCTCATCGAAGCCGGCGATACCGTGCCGGCCGACGGCGACGTCATCGAGGGCGTGGCCACCGTGGACGAGAGCGCCATCACCGGCGAATCGGCACCGGTGATCCGCGAATCCGGCGGCGATTTTTCGGCTGTCACCGGCGGCACGCGCGTGCTGTCGGACTGGATCGTGGTACGGGTCTCGGTCAATCCGGGCGAAGCTTTCCTGGACCGCATGATTGCCATGGTGGAAGGCGCCAGCCGCAAGAAGACCCCCAATGAACTGGCCCTCACGCTCTTGCTGGTGGCGCTGACGCTGGTGTTCCTGCTGGTGACGGTGACCCTGCTGCCGTTCTCGATCTTTTCGGTGACCGCCGCCGGTGCCGGTGCGCCGGTGTCGGTCACGGCCCTGGTGGCGCTGCTGGTGTGCCTGATCCCGACCACCATCGGTGGCCTGCTCTCGGCCATTGGTGTGGCCGGCATGAGCCGCATGATGCAGGCCAATGTGATCGCCACCTCCGGCCGTGCCGTGGAAGCCGCCGGTGACGTCGACGTGCTGCTGCTGGACAAGACCGGCACCATCACCCTCGGCAACCGCCAGGCCGCCGCCTTCATGCCGGCGCCGGGCGTGGCCGAGCGCGAACTGGCCGATGTCGCCCAGCTGGCTTCACTGGCCGATGAAACGCCGGAAGGCCGCAGTATCGTGGTGCTGGCCAAGAACCGCTTCAATCTGCGCGAACGCGAAATGGCCGGCCTGGGCGCGGAATTCATTCCGTTCTCGGCGCAGACCCGCGTCTCCGGCATCGACATCGGCAGCCGTCGCATCCGCAAGGGCGCCGCCGACGCCATCCGCAAGCTGGTGCGCTCGGCCGACCAGCGCCTGCCGGCGCAGGTGGAGAGCGACGTGGAAGCCATCGCCCGTCGTGGCGGTACGCCGCTGGTGGTCATCGAATGGCACGCCGAGGCGGCCGTGGTCAACCAGGGTGCGCCGATCCGCATCCTCGGCACGGTGGAATTGAAGGACATCGTCAAGGGCGGCATCAAGGAACGTTTCGGCGAACTGCGCCGCATGGGCATCAAGACCATCATGATCACCGGCGACAACCGCCTGACCGCTGCTGCCATTGCTGCCGAAGCGGGTGTCGATGACTTCCTGGCCGAGGCCACGCCGGAGCAGAAGCTGGCGCTGATCCGCCAGCACCAGGCCGAAGGCAAGCTGGTGGCGATGACCGGCGACGGCACCAACGACGCCCCGGCGCTGGCCCAGGCCGACGTCGCCGTGGCCATGAACAGCGGCACCCAGGCGGCCAAGGAAGCCGGCAATATGGTCGATCTGGATTCCAATCCGACCAAGCTGATCGAGATCGTCGAGATCGGCAAGCAGATGCTGATGACGCGCGGCAGCCTGACCACCTTCAGCATTGCCAATGACGTGGCCAAGTACTTCGCCATCATTCCGGCCATGTTCGTGGCGACCTATCCGCAGCTGGGCGCGCTGAACGTGATGCATCTGGCCAGCCCCGACTCGGCCATCATGTCGGCCGTGATCTTCAATGCGCTGGTGATCGTCGGCCTGATCCCGCTGGCCCTGCGCGGAGTGCGTTATCGCGCCCTGGGCGCGGCCGTGCTGCTGCGTCGCAACCTGCTGATCTACGGTCTGGGTGGTCTGTTGGTGCCGTTCGTGGGCATCAAGCTGATCGATATGCTGCTGGCCGTGTTCGGCCTGGTATGAACTTGTCTCCTAGCTCCAAGGAAAGCCTCATGAAAACCTCTACTCCCCATCCTTTGCGTCCGGCCATCACGCTGTTCATCCTGCTGGGCGTGCTGCTGGGCGGCCTCTACCCGCTGCTGGTGACCGGCCTGGCGCAGGCCTTCTTCCCGCAGCAGGCCAATGGCAGCCTGATCGAACGCCAGGGACAGCCGGTCGGCTCCGAACTGATCGGCCAGAACTTCAGCAGCCCGGCCTATTTCTGGGGCCGCCCCTCGGCCTCGGGCACCTTCCCCAACAACGGCATGGCCTCCGGTGGCAGCAACCTGGGTCCGACCAATCCGGCCCTGAAGCAGGCCGCCGAAGACCGCGCCAAGGCCCTGCAGGAAGCCGATCCCGGTAACACCGGCGCCATCCCCATCGACCTGCTGACGGCCTCGGCCAGCGGCCTGGACCCGCACATCAGCCCGGCCGCTGCCGACTACCAGGCCGCTCGCGTGGCCCGTGCGCGTGGCGTGAGCGTGGAGCAGGTGCGGGCGCTGATCCGTGGCAACAGCGAGACCCCGCAATGGGGCCTGTTCGGTGAACCTCGCGTCAATGTGCTCAAGCTGAACCTGGCCCTGGATGTGGCCGCGCCAATGCGCGCCCAGGCCGATCCCAAGTAGGTCAGACATCCGCGCAAGCCAGGCCGGGGGCACGCGTTTGCCGTGCCCCCGGCCTTTTGCCACTACAATGCCAGCAACCCGAATACCCGCCATGGACCAACGCCCCGACCCCGACGACCTGCTGGAACGCGTGATGCGCGACGAAGAGCGCCAGGCACGCGGCCGCCTGAAGATATTCTTCGGCTTCTCGGCCGGCGTGGGCAAGACCTTTGCCATGCTGGAAGCGGCCCAGGCGCTGGCGGCCCAGGACGTGGACGTGGTCGCCGGCGTGGTCGAAACCCATGGCCGCGCCGAGACCGAGGCGCAACTGGCCGGCATTGCATGCCTGCCCATGCGCATGGTGGCCTACCGCAATCGCCAGTTGCCCGAGTTCGACCTGGATGCCGCGCTGGAACGCCGGCCCGGCGTGATCCTGGTGGACGAACTGGCGCACTCCAATGTCCCCGGTTCGCGCCATGCCAAGCGCTGGCAGGACATCGACGAACTGCTGCGCGCCGGCATCGATGTCTACACCACCCTCAACGTGCAGCACATCGAAAGCCTCAACGACGTGGTGGGCCAGATCACCGGTATCCGCGTCTTCGAGACCGTGCCCGACCATGTCTTCGACGATGCCGACGACGTCAAGCTGGTCGATATCCCGCCCGACGAACTGCTGGCGCGGCTGCAGCAGGGCAAGGTCTATCTGCCGCAACAGGCCGAGAAGGCCGGCCGCAACTTCTTCCGCAAGGGCAATCTCATCGCGCTGCGCGAGATCGCCCTGCGCCGCACCGCTGACCGTGTCGATGCCGACATGCGCCAGTACCGCGCCGACCGCTCCATCGCCCAGCTGTGGCAGGCGCGCGAGCGCATCGTGGTGGCCATCGGCAGCGGCGTCGGTGAAGAACGCCTGATCCGCGAGGGCGCCCGGCTGGCCGCCAAGCTACAGGCCGAATGGCTGGCGGTGCACGTGGATCTGCCGCGCCAGCGCCAGGCCATGGCCAGCCGCGAGCGGGTGGTGGCCTATCTGAAACTGGCGCAATCGCTGGGCGCGGAAACGGCCAGCATCAGTGGTGAGGAGCTGGCGGCGGCGCTGCTGCAGTTTGCCCGCAGCCGCAACGCCGGCAAGCTGGTGATCGGCCAGCAGAGCCGCGGTCTGCGTCACCTGCTGCAGTGGCCGCGTGGCTCGCTGGCGCAACGTATCGCCGCGGCCGGTGGCGAGATCGATCTCTATACCATCGCCCGCAGCCGCACGCGCGAGCAGCCCGAGGGACGTGCCGGTGACGGTACCGACAGTGCGGCCAGCGCGGCCGAGGCCCTGCTCACGCGGCGGCGTCGCACGCGTGGCACCCTGTGGGCCGTGGCCAGCTGCGCAGCCACCACGACGCTGGCCTTCCTCTTGGACGGCAAGCTGCATCCGGCCAACGTCATCATGCTCTACCTGGTGGGCGTGATGCTGGTGGCGATGCGCCATGGGCGGGCAGCGTCGGCGCTGGTGTCGGTGCTGTCGGTGATCTCCTTCGATTTCTTCTTCGTCGATCCGCGTTTTTCGATCACGGTGTCCGACGCCCAGTACCTGCTGACCCTGGCGGTGATGCTGGCGGTGTCGCTGTTCATCAGTTCGCTCACGGCACGCCTGCGGCGCCAGGCCAGCGTGGCCATGCAGCGCGAGGCGCGGGCCGCCAATCTCTATATGCTGGGCAAGGAACTGTCGGCCCTGCTCACGCTGGACCAGATACTGGAAATCGGCCGCCGTCACCTGGCCGCGGTGTTCGGGGCGCGCATTGCCTTCTTCCTGCCGGACAGTGCCGACCAGTTGCGCCTGACCGCGCCGGAGCAGGACGGCAGCGGCGCGCATGTGTTGCACAGCGTGGACGCGGGCGTGGCGCAGTGGGTCTATGACAACGGGCAGGCGGCCGGCAAGGGCACGGCCACCTTGCCCTCGGCCGCAGCCCTGTACCTGCCGCTGACGGCCACCATGCGGACCCGTGGCGTGCTGGCTTTTGCCATCGATGCCGCCAGCGAGGAAGAGGGCCAGTTGGCAGCCGCCCAGCTGGCGCTGCCCGAGAATCGTCAGATGCTGGAAATCTTCTGTTCCCAGATCGCCATGGCCATCGAGCGCCTGCACTACGCCGAGGTGGCCCAGGATGCGCTGGTGACCATGGAATCGGAACGCCTGCGCAATTCGCTGCTGTCGGCCATCTCGCACGACCTGCGCACGCCGTTGACCTCGCTGGTGGGCAGTGCCGACGTCCTGGCCGCCAATGCCCGCCTGGACGATGACGCCCGCGCCATGGCCCGTACCATCAGCGAGCAGTCGCAGAAGATGGTCGGGCTGATGAACAACCTGCTGGACATGGCCCGGCTGCAGGCCGGTGTGGTTACGCTGAACCGGCAATGGAATGCCCTGGAAGAATTGACCGGCTCGGCGCTGCGTCTGCTGGCCAAGGCGCTGGAAGGACGACAGGTTGAGACCCGCATCGCCGCCGATCTGCCCTTGTTGCGGGTGGACGCGGTCTTGCTGGAGCGGGTACTGGCCAACCTGGTGGAGAACGCCATCAAGTATTCACCCGCCGGCAGTGCCATCACCATCGCGGCCCATGTTGAGCAGAGCGACGGCAGCCGCCAGCTCAAGGTCAGCGTGAGCGATCAGGGGCGCGGCTTCCAGCCGGCCATGACGCAGCATGCCTTCGAGAAATTCACCCGTGGCGACAACGAGTCCAGCACCCCCGGCGTGGGCCTGGGACTGGCGATCTGTCGCGCCATCATCGAGGCGCACCAGGGCCGCATCTGGATCGCCCCGCAGGAAGCCGGGCAGGGGGCTACCGTCTGCTTTACCCTGCCGGTGGAAACGCAGCCGGCCCTGCCCGAAGAATGAGGAACACCATGCAAGAGCACGCAGGCAATATCGTCTTCATCGAAGATGACCCGCACATCCGCAAGCTGGTCAAGGGCGCGCTGGAACAGGAAGGCTTCATCGTCCACGAAGCCCGCACCGCCCGCGAAGGTATCACCGAGGCCGGGACCCGCAAGCCCGACCTGATCATCGTCGATCTTGGCCTGCCCGATGGCGACGGCAAGCAGGTGGTCAGCGAAATCCGCAACTGGAGCAGCGTGCCGATCGTGATCCTCTCGGCCCGCACCCAGGAGTCCGAAAAGGTGGAGGCGCTCGACGCCGGGGCCGACGATTATCTGGTCAAGCCCTTCGGCATGCCCGAGTTGCTGGCCCGCATGCGCGCACAATTGCGCCGCCATGCACGCGCTTCCGCCACGGGACAGGCCAGCGGTCGCTACCGCATGGGGGAGGTGGCGGTGGACCTGCCGGCGCGCAGCGTCACGCGCAATGGTGAGCCATTGCATCTGACCCAGATCGAATATCGCCTGCTGGCCACGCTGCTGCGCGATGCCGGGCGCGTCATCACGCACCGCCAATTGCTGGTGGCCGGCTGGGGACCGTCGCACGTGGAGGATGGACATTACCTGCGCATCTACATGCAGCGCCTGCGCCAGAAGCTGGAGCGCGATGCCGCCCAGCCGGTGCACATCCTCACCGAGATCGGCGTGGGCTATCGGCTGGCCGACGTGGTGGCCGAATAGTCGTTGCGGGCAGGGCGATCAAGGCCAGTTCAGCAAGGGCAGCGCCAGCACCACCATGGTGATGCAGCCGAGATTGAGCAGCATGCGCTGGCGCTTGAGCACGAAGGACAGCAGCCAGGCACCCGCCACGAAGACGATGAAGTTGGACAGATACTGCTTGGCCGCTGCGGCCACCGGCAGCTCCGGTGCATCGGCCAGGCCCGAGAATTTCCAGGCGCAGGCCAGCGCTGCCAGCACGGCGCAGTTGAAGTAGGTATTGACGGTGGGGAAGCTCTCTTCCTGATGCGCGGAAATCTCCACGCTCTGGCATTGCCCGTCGCGATACACCGCATCCAGCCAGTGGCGCTCGCCACGCCAGCGCTGCAGGGTGCTGCCGTCATCCTGTTCCACTTGCGCATGCGGCTTGCCCAGCCGGGCGAACAGGAAGTCAGGCGCGGTAGCGCGCCAGTCGGTGGTCTGCGCAGCACGAAACCCCTGTTCCAGCTGCCTCGCCTTGCGGCGTCGCCCCAGTTGCTTCAGGGCCAACTGGGCCAGGGCCAGTGAATTGAACAGGTAGATCCATTGCAGGATGGTGGCGTAATCGGCTTGCATGAGCAGTCTGGTGAAAAGAGTAGCGGCGGGGATGCGGCATCTTGCCGTCAGCCCCGCCACTTGTCCAGTCCATCGCACGCTCAGGGACGGGAAGTGAACCTAAAGGTCCCCCCATAGGTCGATCTGGCGCCGGATTTCGCCGCTGCGCGCATCGCAGATGAACATCACTTCGCGCAGGTCCTTGCGCACCACGTAGCGGAAATATTCGCGATCGCTGCGTGCCACGAAATCCTCGCTTTCTATCTTCCCCGCCATTACCTGGCCGATCTGGCGACGACAGTCCTCGCGGTGCTGCAGGGCCTGCGGCGAGGGGCCGTAGTCGTCTTCAGCGCGATAAGGGGCCACTGCCTGGGTCAGTGGCGCCATGCCGGCGCATACCAGGAAGATCAGCAGCGCCACCAGCACAAAGCGGTAGCGCCGCCGCTGCGCGGTACGCAGGAACAGGTGGCGCGGTGAGAGCGGATGGAGGCGGTCCTCGCCCCGTTTCCAGTGCAGACGGCTACGCATGATGGACTTCCTCCTTGCGCGTGGTTGGGGATCAGAAGCTCTTGTTGAGCGAGGCGATCCACTGGTTGCGGCCGATGTTCTTGCCGCGCAGGGTGTAGCCGGCGTCGGGTGCGTTGCTGCCGGTATAGGCCAGGCCCAGCACATAGCCGGAGAAGTCGCGGCTCATGCCCAGCTTCCAGTCGGTGTAGGACAGGTTGGCGGCATTGGGACCGGTGTAGTGCTGGCGGCCGATGTGGGCCAGTCCGGTGATGCCGGCGAAGAGCTCATGCGTGAGCGACAGGTCGGCGTAGCTGCTGCCGCGGGTATCGGCATTGCCGAAGGTGTTGCCGGTGCTGTACGAATACTTGAAGGCGATCCATTTGGCATCCAGCCCGAGATAGAGCTCGGTGGTGTCGGGGTGGGTCATGCCATCGGGATAGCTGCCAGGATAGGCATAGTGCAGCACGCCGATGTCGCCGTTGAGCCAGTCGCTCAGGACTGGCTTCCAGCCGCCATAGATATCCGCTTCCAGGCTGGCCGAGGCGGCCGGGTTCGTATCCGAAATCCAGCTGATGTTGGACAGCCATACGCCGGCGTAGAGACCGTTGTCATGCGTGAGATCGAAGCCGCCCTGCAGGGCCGGCTTCTGGTTGGTCTGCGTGGTGCCACGGAAGACGTACTGGCTGACCACGCCGATGTTACCGGCCAGGTGCAGGGCGGAAGTATCGGCCACGGGTGTGGCATTGGCATTTTCTTCAGCCTGCGCCGGGGTGACGACGGCGATGGCCAGCAGCACACTGGCGGCCAGGGTCGCCAGTCCGGCCACACCGGCCAGTTGGGCCCGGCGCAGGCGGCGCTGGCCCAGCGGGACCAATTCCGGTTGGGGTTGTTGATGTTTTTCCTGGTGACGGCGAATCATGCTGGGTGCTCCACGGGTTGAGGAGCACGCAGCTTAGGTGGGTGGGCGTTTAATCCGGGTAAAACTTTGCGTGGGCATCGTAAACGTCAGATAAATGCCGCCTGCGGCGCTCGCTCCTCAGTCGGCTGCGGCATGCCAGCGCGGCACCCGCTTCTCCAGAAACGCATCGATCCCTTCCATCGCCTCCGCATCCATGATGTTGCAGGCCATGACCTCGGCCGCATGGGCGTAGGCATCCGGCAGGGCCATCATCTGCTGTCGGTACAGCATGGCCTTGCCGCGCCGGATCGAGATGGCGGGCTTGCTGCAAATCTCGTGCGCCAGCGCCAGCGTGGCGGCGTCCAGTCCGGTATCGGGAACGGCCTGGTTGATCAAGCCCCACTGGGCTGCGGTGGCGGCATCGATGAACTTGCCGGTGACCAGCATTTCGAAAGCGCGCTTGATGGGCAGGTTGCGCGTCAGGGCGACCGCCGGGGTGGAACAGAACAAGCCGACATTGATGCCCGATACCGCGAAGCGGGCGCTCTCGGCCGCGACCGCCAGGTCGCAGCTGGCCACCAGCTGGCAACCGGCAGCAGTGGCCAGGCCTTGCACCTTGGCGATGACCGGCACGGGGAGTGCGCGCAGCGATTGCATCAGCCGGCTGCAACGGTCGAACAGCTGTTGGTAGTAGGCCTGCTCGGGCGTGGCCCGCATTTCGCGCAGGTCATGGCCGGCACAGAAGGCGCGACCTTGCGCGGCCAGGATCACGCAGCGCACGTTCTCGTCCCGTGCGAGCTGATCCAGTTGTCCCTGTAGCGCATCGAGCATCGCTTCCGAAAGGGCGTTGAATTGCTGCGGGCGGTTCAAGGTGAGGGTGGTGATGCCGTCGTGGTCCTGTCGTAGCAGGATCGTTTCGGGGGCTGTCATGCGCGGTCTCCGTCAGTATTTTTGTGAGATGGTAGCGCGTCATCATGGGGCGAGTCCGCTCAGCTATGCCGCCCCGCGATACGCATCTCCTGTTGTTTGGGAATTGCTGTGCCGGGACTGAAAAATAGTCATGAAAAATACAGACTTTCACTGAAATCACCCTTTAGCCGAGGGCATTGCCGGCCGTAAACGAGGATGGGGGAGTGAACGTCGCGCCGGGGTCCCGGCAGCGGGTGGCGTGGGCATTCGGCTTTCCCGATCACTCACAAACGCAGTGCAACCACGGCCACCTCTTTCCGATCATGAACAATCTCTCCCTGAAGAAAAAACTCTGGCTTCCGCTGGTGTTCTCCTGGATCGCCCTGCTGGTGCTCTCGATCTGGCATGCCTACCAGACCCGCGACCTGCAGATTGCCGAGCGGCAACGCGGTCTGGAAGACGTCACCGAGATGGCCTATACCACCATCGCCGGCTACGCCAAGCTGGAAGCCGACGGCAAGCTGTCCCGCGAAGACGCACAGAAGGGCGCCATCGCACGCGTGCGCGACCAGCGCTATACCGGTGATGGCTACGCCACCATCGTGGCCGCCGATTCGGTCATCGTGATGCACCCGATCAATGGCAAGCTCGATGGCCGCAACATGATCGATTTCAAGGATGCCAAGGGCAATGCGCTCTACAAGATGATCGCCGCAACCGGCTCCTCGGCCGATGGCAAGGGCTACCTGGAATACTGGTGGCCCCGGCCGGGCAGCGACAAGCCCAGTCCCAAGCTGGGCTTCGTCAAGCGCTTCAAGCCCTGGAACTGGGACCTGATCTGTAGCGTCTATTCCGACGATATCGAGGCCGATTTCCGTCGCGCCCTGATCCAGGCGGTGGTGGTGCTGGTGGTGCTGGGTGTGATCCTGTCGCTGATTGCGGGCCTGGTCTCGCGCAACATCTTCCGTTCCATCGGCGGCGAACCCAGCGAGGCGGCGGAGATGGCGCGCAAGATCGCTGCCGGTGACCTCACCGGCACCATCCGTACCATGGGGGGTGACGACCGCAGCCTGGTGGCGGCCGTGGCCTACACGCGCGACCGTCTGGTCGATACCGTGCACGGCATCAAGGGCGCGACCGAGTCCATCAAGACTTCGGTCGATGAGATCGCCAACGGCAACATGGACCTGTCCAACCGCACCGAGCAGCAGGCCGGTTCGCTGGAAGAAACCGCCTCGGCCATGGAAGAGCTGACCTCCACCGTCAAGCAGAATGCAGCCAATGCCCAGCACGCCAACGAACTGGCGTCCGGTGCGGCCAAGGTGGCGATCCAGGGTGGCGAGGTGGTGGGGCAGGTGGTGCAGACCATGGCCTCCATCAATGAGTCGTCGCGCAAGATCGTGGACATCATCAGTGTGATCGATGGCATCGCCTTCCAGACCAATATCCTGGCGCTGAACGCCGCCGTGGAAGCGGCCCGTGCCGGCGAGCAGGGACGTGGCTTTGCAGTGGTGGCTTCCGAGGTGCGTTCGCTGGCGCAACGCTCGGCGGCGGCAGCCAAGGAAATCAAGCAGCTGATCGATGACTCGGTGGGCAAGGTCGACGCCGGGACGCATCTGGTGCAGCAGGCCGGCCAGACCATGCAACAGGTGGTCTCCAGCATCCAGGGCGTCTCGACCGTGGTGCATGAGATCGCAACCGCCAGCCATGAGCAGAGCTCTGGCATCGAGCAGGTGGGCGAGGCCATCACCCAGATGGACGAGACCACCCAGCAGAACGCGGCCCTGGTGGAACAGGCTGCCGCTGCGGCGCAGTCCCTGCAGGAGCAGGCCGACAAGCTGGTGGGCCTGGTGGGCGTGTTCACGCTGGATCGCCAGGCAGGCGCGGTGGCGGCGTCCCGTTCCTCTTCGCTGGTGGTCAAGCGCTGAGGATATCCCTGGCGGCCTGCTGCGGCACCGCAGGCCTTGCGATCAAACCGGGGCGGCGCAGTTCGAAGTGGTGCATGCTGCGCCAATTTGGTTTGTTCGAATAATTAATCTGAAAATTAGGAAATGGCGGCAGGAAATGCTGCAAACCTAGTTTCTCCAGATCAAATACGGTAGCACTTTTTGCCGTCTGTTCTCTACCATGAAGGCCGTTTGGATGCGCTGCAACATGCATCCGGCGGCCTTTTTTTCATGAGCCGTCGGGCAGGGTGGCGCTCCTGTTGCCTACCTGGAGTCCGAGATGTCCACCGCCATTGCCACCCCCCACGCCACCCGATCCGCAGCCGCGCGGCAACCGGCCATGAGCCGCCTGTTCCTGGTCTGCGTGGTACTGGCGATCTGTATCTGGGGCGGTAACTGGCCGGTGATGAAGTTCGGCAGCCAGTTCATTCCGCCGCTGTGGTTTGCGGCCAGCCGTTTCCTGTCGGCGGCGTTGCTCAGCTTCGCAATTGCTGCCGTCATCGGCAAGCTGCGCCTGCCCACTCGCCAGGAGTGGCCGGTGGTGATCGGGGTGGGGGTGCTGCAGATGGGCTTGTTCACGGCACTGGTGACCGGCGCCTTGCATTTCGTCATGCCGGGCCGTGCTTCGCTGATCGCCTATGCCACGTCGATCTGGGTGGTGCCGGGCGCTGCGCTGGTGTTGAAGCACAAACTGAATGGCCGGCAATCGCTGGCCACCGTCTGCAGCTATGTGGGGATCGCCGTGATCGTGCTGCCGGCACTGTTGCATGCCGACCTGCACAGCATGATCGGCTACCTGATGCTGGGCGCGGCCTCGCTGTCGTGGGCCATGAACATCCTGCAGATCAAGCTGACCCCGGGCGTGAAGCTGGACTTCGACCTGCTGCCCTGGCAGACGCTGGTGGCGGCCGTGCCGCTGTGCGTGCTGGCGACGCTGGTCGATGGTGCGCCGACCTTCCTGGCCGACCCGCACTCCTGGGGCGTGATCGCCTATACCGGTCCGCTGGCCACCGCGCTGACCTTCCTGATCGTATTGCAGATGACCCAGCGCCTGTCGCCGGTGACGGTGTCGGTGTGCATGCTGGGCGTGCCGGTGGTGGGCCTGACGCTGTCGTCGCTCATCTTCGGGGAGCGTCTCTCGCCCGATCTGTTGCTGGGCATGGGCCTGCTGTGCCTGGGCCTGTTGCTGCCGGCGCTCCCGGCCATGGGCTGGCGCCGCCTGGCCATCAAGGGCTGAACCCACGGCTGAAGCTCGACTTCAGCGGTCGGCGAGATAACGCGCGATGCGCTCGCCGAGCAGTTCGCGCAGGGCCCGTACCGTCGGTGACAGGCTCATGCGATGGGTACACACCAGATCCAGTGGCGAGGGTTCGCCCAGATAATCTTCCATCACCGCTTCCAGTTTGCCGCTGCGCAGGTCGGCCAGCACGTCCAGGCGCGACTTGTAGGCCAGGCCACGGCCATCGACCGCCCAGCGGTGGACCAGCTCGCCATCGTCGCAGACGCGGTCGCCGCTGACCTGTACCTGGATTGGTGTGCCGTCCTTGAAGAAGGTCCACTGCGAATGCAGCATGTCCGACAGCAGGTAGCGCAGGCAATTGTGCTGGCGCAGGTCAGCCGGCGTACGCGGGCGTCCATGGCGTGCCAGATAGTCGGGCGAGGCGCACAGCACGCGCCGGTTTTCCGGGGCCAGTGGCAGGGCGACCAGGCTGGAATCGTCGGGCGGACTATAGCGGATGGCCACCTCCACCGGTTGCCGGAACATGTCGGCCACGCGGTCGCTGATGCGTACCTGCAGGCTAACCGCCGGATGCTGGGCCTGGAATTCGTCAAGCCAGCGGCACATCAGGTTGCGGCCAAAATCGGAGGGCACCGACAGCGAGAGATTGCCACCCACCATGCGCCGGCCATGGGCCACCGCGTCGCGCCCGGCGTTGACTTCGGCCAGGGCATTGCGGGCGTATTGCAGGTAGCGTTCGCCATCGGGGGTGAGGCGCAGGCTGCGCGTGGAGCGGGTCAGCAGACGGGCGCCCAGTTCGGCTTCCAGCCGCTTCATGGCGGCGCTGGCCACAGCTGGCGTGACGTCATGCTGGCGGGCAGCAGCGGAGAGGCTGCCGTTGTCGGCAGCGCAGACGAAGATGGCGAGGTCGTCCAGGCGGATCATGGGTGGGCGTCGAGGCAGAGGTGAGATCAGGCGGCTATTTTACTTTCAATTTTTTTTTGAAAATGTTTTTGCCGCGCCGTACTTTTTTGAAAGTACGTCCTGCCGGAAGATGTCATGCAAGCAGCCGTCCCACAGGCATGCCTCCGCATTGTTCAACACCATCGCCAACCCATTCACGCAAGGAAATCCCATGAGCCTGCTCCACGCCGCCCGCAAGCGCCATTCCACCAAGGCCTTCGATCCCAGCCGCAAGATTCCCGAGACCATCATCGCCGAACTGCGCGAACTGCTGCGCCTGGCACCGTCGTCGGTGAACTCCCAGCCCTGGCATTTCGTATTGGCGTCGACCGACGCGGCCAAGGCGCGCATCGGCAAGGCGGCCGAGGCCGGTTATCCGTACAACCTCCCCAAGATCCTCAATGCCTCCCACGTACTGGTGCTGTGTGCCCGCACCGCCATCAGCGAAACGCACCTGGAGGCCTTGCTGGAAAAGGAACAGGCCGATGGCCGCTTCGTCAATGACGAGGCACGCGCCGGCCAGCGCGGCTCGCGCCTGTCGTACAGCAACCTGCATCGCTACGAATTGAAGGATGCCCAGCACTGGATGGAGAAGCAGGTCTATCTGGCCCTGGGCACGCTGCTGCTGGGCGCGGCCGAACTGGAAGTGGATGCGGTGCCGATGGAAGGCTTCAATGCCAAGGTGCTGGACGAGGAACTCGGCCTGCACGCGCAGGGCTTCACCAGCGTGGTCCTGGTCGGGCTGGGCTATAGCGGTGCCGACGATTTCAACGCCAAGCTGCCGAAGTCGCGCCTGGCAGCGGAGACGGTCTTCACCGAACTCTGAGCCGTCTCGCCCTGATCCTCAGACCTGATTGATCAGGGCATTGGCGGCCTGCTGCAGGGCGGGCAGGATGCGCTCCAGTGCCTGTTCGCGGCTTTCGGCGGCCATCGGGATGCTCAGGCTCAGGGCGCCGATCACCCTGGCATGGCGGTTCTTCAGCGGCACCGCGATGCCGCGCACGCCGGTCTGCAATTGCTGCTCGACCACCGCATAACCGAGTTCCCGGGCCTGGGCGATGAGTTCGTACAGGCGCCCGGGGTCGGTGATGGTATGCGGGGTGAAGGGCGTCATCGCGCAGGTGGCCAGCCAGGCCCGCACCTGCTCTTCCGGTAGCGCACCCAGCATCACGATACCCGGCGAAGCCAGTTGCGCCGGCACCCGTGCGCCCAGCACGAAACCGGTGGTCATGACGCGGGTGGCGCCGTTGCGGGCGATGAAGACCAGTTCCCAGTCATCGAGCACGCTGGCATAGACGGCCTCGCCGGTGTGGCCGGTGATCTGCTGCAGGTGCGGCTGCAGGATGCGTGGCAGCGGCGCCGAATCGAAATACGACCAGCCCACCTTGAGCACCCGTGGCGTCAGCGCGAAGGTCTTGCCTTCACTGTGCAGGTAGCCGAGATGTTCCAGGGTCAGCAGATAGCGGCGCGCCGCCGTGCGCGACAGCCCGGTACGGGCGGCCACCTGGGCCGAGGTCATGCGCTGGTTGTCGTAGTCGAACGCTTCCAGGATCAGCAATCCCTTTTCCAGCCCGGCGATCCAGTCGCGGCGCGACAGGCCGCCCGGGCCGGCGTCCATCGATGCGGGTTGATCAGGCGCGCTCATCGGGTCTTCCTCACACCCACATCATCAGCGTATTGGCCGTGGTCTGCAGTGCCGGCACGCCGCGTGCGATGGCATCCTCGCGCGAGCAGGCGGCCAGGTTGGAGGTCACGCTGAGGGCGCCGATCACGCGACCATTGCGGTTCTTGACCGGGATGGCGATACCGCGCATGCCCATCTCGAACTGGTTTTCCGTGATGCCATAGCCCTGCTTGCGCATGGTGACGATCTCCTGGAACAGCGCGGCCTTGTCGGTCACGGCCATATGGGTGTGCGGGATCAGGGTGATGCGCTCCAGATAGGCCTGGATTTCCGCATCCTCACGCGTACCCAGCAGCACCCGGCCGGCGGTGGTGGTATAGGCCGGCAGGCGGGTACCCGGTTCGAAGCCGGCATTGACCAGCTGGGCCGCCGTGACCCGGGTCACATAGACGATCTCGTCGCCATCGAGCAGCGAAAAATTGGTCGATTCCTGCAACTGCTGCGTCAGCCGCTGCAGGAACGGCACCACCGCGCGCGGCACCCGCGCCGATTCCAGATAGGACTGCCCCAGATTCAACAGGCGTGGCATGAGCCAGAACTTCTTGCCGTCCGAGGCCGCCATGCCGGTATGTACCAGCGTGAGCAGGTAGCGGCGGGCCGCGCTGCGGGTCAGGCCGACACGCTCGGCCACTTCGCTGGCGCTCAGTTGGGGGGCGTCGCTGGTGAAGGCGGTGATGACATCGAATCCCTTCATCAATCCCTCGATCAGATCACGCTTCTGGATGTCCAGGTCCACCGGGTTTTGGTCGATCATCGTAAAAAAAATCCAAAAATGAGTGATTGGCGAACAAGTTGCGCGATTATCGCACGTTTTACGCCAAATCGGGCTGTCTGTGGGGGTGGTGCTTGGCTATACTCGGCTCCGAGACAAATCATCGGGATCAAGATGAACACCATAGAAAACAATCCTGTCCCCACCAATGCGCTTGGCATCGATGGCATCGAGTTCATCGAATACGCCACCACCGAGCCGCTGGCGCTGGGCGCCGTGCTGGAGCGCATGGGGTTCGAGCAGGTCGGGCGGCATCGCTCGCGCGAAGTGGTGCTGTATTCGCAGGGCGAGATGAACGTGATCGTCAATGCCGACGTGTCGGCCTGGTCCGGCTTCGACCACGAGGTGCAGGCTACCAACCTGAGCGCCATCGCGCTGCGGGTGCGTGACGCCAACGAGGCCTATCGTCGCGTCACCGAACTGGGTGCCTGGGCCATCCCGACCCGGGCCGGGGCGATGGAACTGAACATCCCCGGCGTCCATGGCTGCGGCGACACCATCCTCTATTTCGTCGATCGCTATCGCGATTTCTCCATCTATGACGTGGACTTCAAGCCCTCCAGCCAGGAGCGGCGCAAGACCACCGCACTGGCCGGGCTGCATTTCTTCGGCGTGGTGCAGGCGGTGCGGCCGGAGCGTACCCGTGAGTGGATCGACTTCTACTCCACCCTGATGGGGTTCACGGTGCTGCCGGAAGGGCAATTCTTCGGCATCCTGCCCAAGGGGACGCTGCTGGCCAGCCCTTGCCGCCAGTTCTACATCCAGTTGGTCGAGCCCCCGGAGGGCACCGAGGATATCCAGTGGGAAGAGGAATTGCTGCGCCTGGGCCTGGGTACGCCGGACGTGCCGCAGGCGGTGCGGCAATTGCAGGAACGTGGCGTGGTCTTCGTTGATCGCGCGCCCACCCAGATCAGCGAGCGCGGTGCGCTCACCCAGCTCTACAAGGGCGGCGTCAGTTTCGAACTGGTGCGCAGCCGGAAAGAACAGAACTAGGATCATGAAGGAAATCACAGGCACCACCCGCATCTTCCCTGTCATCGGCTGGCCGGTGGAACAGGTGAAGGCGCCGACGCTGTTCAACGCCTATTTCAAGCGCCACGACCTGGATGCCCGGGTCATTCCCTTCAAGATCGAACCGGAGCGCTACTGCGAGGCGGTGCGCATGTTCATGAAGACGGTCAATGTGGGCGGTATCTTCGTCTCCATCCCGCACAAGCCGATGACGCTGGAGGCGGTCGAGCAGGCCACGCTGCGCGCGCGCGTGGCCGGCGCCTGCAATGCCGTCTATCGGGATGCCGAGGGCGTGGTCTGGGGCGACCTGATCGATGGCGAAGGCTTCATCCGCGCCCTGGCCCGCACGACGGCCGAACGACCGCTGCAGTGGAACCGGACGCGGGTGCTGGTGGTGGGGGCCGGTGGCGTCGGTTGCGCCATCGTGGCCTCGCTGGCGGCCCAGGGAGTCGCCGAGATCAGCGTCTTCGATACCAACCGGGCGGGCGCCGAGGCCCTGCTGGCACGGGTCGAGGCGGCCTATCCCGCCACCCGGGTGCGCTTCGCCCAGCCGGACGCCAGCGGCATGGACCTGCTGGTGAACTGCACCCCGCTGGGCATGCATGCCGGCGACGCCATGCCGTTTGCGCTGGAGGGCGTGAGCCCGCAGGCGGTCGTCGCCGATTGCGGCATGAAGATCGAGATGAGCCAGTTGCTGGTGCAGGCCCGGGCCAAGGGCTGCCGCATCCAGAAGGGCAAGGAGATGTTGATCGAGCAGGCGCCGCTGTATCTCGAACTGTTTGGCTGGCCGGATGTTTCGTCCGACGACTTCCGTCACCTGGAGGCACTATGAATCTCGACAATTTCGGCATGGATACCATTACCTTGCCGGGTGGGCTGGAGTCCAAGCTGCAGGCGTCGAGCGCGGCCGGCTTCACGCAGATCATGCTCTGGTCCCGGGACCTGGTCGGTTATCCCGGCGGGCTGGAGGCGGCCGTGAAGCTGGTGCGCGACAGTGGCGTGCGCGTCACCGGCATCCAGGTGATGCGCGACTATGAGGGCTTGCAGGGGACGCTGCATGACTACAAGGTGGACGTGGCCAAGAACCTGCTGCAGATCTGCAAGGCAGTCGGTGCGCCACTGTTGCTGGTGTGTTCCTCGACCTCGCAGCACGCCAGCGGCGACACTGGCCACATCGCGCGTGACCTGGCCAAGCTGGCCAACCTGGCGGTACCACTGGGCATACGTGTGGGGTTCGAGGCGCTGTCCTGGGGCCGCCACATCAACCAGTACATGCAGGCCTGGGAAGTGGTGGAGATGGCCGATCACGCCAACCTCGGCGTGATCATCGATTCCTTCCACATCCTCGCCAATCGCGGCGCGCTGGAGGACCTGGATGCCATTCCCGGTCGCCGCATCGTGATGGTGCAATTGTCGGACTTCATGTGGCGCGACATCCGCAGTCCCGAGGAACGGCTGGAGACGGCGCGCCACCTGCGGGTGTTCCCCGGCGAGGGCGAGCATTCGGCCGAACTGTCGGACATGGTGCGACGCCTGCATCGCGGCGGTTATCGCGGCGACTACAGCTTCGAAGTGTTCAACGATGATTACCTGCAGATGTCGCCGGCGGTGGTGGCGGGACGCGCGCGCCGTTCGGCCAAGTGGGTCACCGATCAGGTTCTGCGGCGCGGCTTGCGCGTGCGCGAAGCGCTGGTCGCATGAGGCCGGTCCGATCGGTCAACGATAGATGCGCACAGACGCACATAGATGCACATAGATGCAGGCCAGCTCGCCCAACACAAATACAAGAGCGGGCAGGTTTTCCGATGTCGGTCAGCACGACGGCCACATCCACACCCTAGAGGAGACGACATGACAACGCAGCGCCCTTCATCCTGAGCATCCGCCGGCGCGCCGGCACGGTCCGATTCCCTTTCTTGCATCGCGCATGTCGCCCCGGCGTCGGCAGGGGATGCCTGCGCCCGCAGCCAGGGCTGTTCTATCCACCACAACGACAACAGAGATTACCGAGACATGAACATCAGAACCTTGCGGACACCCGTCGCCATGGGCTTGCTGCTGGCTGCGTCGGGAGGCACGCTGGCACAGAGCGCCAGCAACGTCACCCTCTACGGCACCGTTGACCAGTACCTGGGCTACATGCGCAGCAGCAGTGGCAAGAGCCTGTGGGCGCTCAACGACGGCGCGATCCTGCGCAGTCGCATCGGCATCAAGGGGAGCGAAGACCTGGGGGGCGGCTATGCGGCCACCTTCACGCTGGAAAATGGTTTTGCCGGCGATACCGGCGGCCTGGCCGACAGCAACCGCCTGTTCGACCGTCAGTCCTGGGTCGGCATCAAGACCCCCGAGGCCGGCGAGTTGCGCATCGGTCGCCAGAACAGCGTGCCCTTCTTCATCGGTGGCGCCATCGACTATACCGAGCGCACCACCTACGGTTCCATCATCAATACCTTTGGCGTGCCGTCGCGCTTCGACAATGACCTGTCCTGGAAGTCGCCGCGCTGGGCCGGCTTCCAGTTCGACATCCACTACGCCATGCCGGAGACCGCCGGCGAGGGCCTGGGACGGCGCGGCGTCTATCAGTTCGGCGTGGACTACACCAACGGTCCTTACCGCGCGGGGTATGCCGGCCTGGTGGCAAAACCCAATGCCGGCGGTCGCTACGACAACGCGGTGCAATACCACAATGTCTATGCGGACTACGACTATGGCGCCGGCAAGCTCTACCTGGCCTACGTTCGCAGCAACAACACGACCGCCAATGCCAACGGCAACAATGCGGCCACCATTCTCAACAACGTCAGCAATCCCAATAACTTCTTCGCCGGCAATGATCCGAACATCCAGCGTTTCTATAACGTCTACCAAGTCTCGGCGGATTATCGATTGACCCCGCAACTGCGCATCGGCGCCCTGTACGGCGTGATGGTCGATACCTCGCACCAGCAGGGCGGCGCGCAGGGTGGCAACGTCGGTGCCTACTACGACCTTTCCAAACGCACCACCCTGTACGGATTCGCCAACTACATGAAGAACCAGTCCAATGCCGGCTGGCGCTTCAGCGGGTCGGCCGGGCCGGGCAGCAACCTGGCCGGGGCCGATATCAATGGCAAGAGCCTGGTCGGCCTGCAGATGGGCATCCTGCATCGCTTCTGACACCATCCCGGCGAGCCGGCCCGCTCCACCGAGGACGGCTTGCCAGGGGCCTGCCCCTATAATCTGCGCTCGCGCAGCCTGGGTGGTGACAGGCCCTGACATCACCAGACGGAGACACCATGCAATCCTCACATACCAACGACCCTACCCAGCAGAGCAAGAAAGCCGCCGCCAGCGGCTGGATCGGCTCGGCGCTGGAGTACTACGATTTCTTCATCTACGCGACGGCGGCTTCGCTGATCTTCCCGCAACTGTTTTTCCCCAAGGGCGACCCCACTACCGCCATCATCGCCTCGCTGGCGACCTATGGCGTGGGCTACGTGGCGCGTCCGATCGGCGCCTTCGTGCTCGGCCACCTGGGCGATACCCACGGCCGCAAGAACGTGCTGCTGTGGTGCATGTTCCTGATGGGGTTTTCCACCATCGGGGTCGGCCTGTTGCCCACCTATGACCAGGTCGGTCTGTGGGCGCCGGCACTGCTGGTGATCATGCGGCTGGCGCAGGGCTTTGCGGTGGCCGGCGAGATTTCCGGCGCCAGTTCCATGATCCTGGAGCACTCGCCCTTCGGGCGACGCGGCTATTACTCCAGCTTCACCCTGCAGGGGGTGCAGGCCGGGCAGATCCTGGCGGCCGCGGTCTTCCTGCCGCTGGCGCACTACATGCCGGCCGAGCAGTTCAATGTCTGGGGCTGGCGCATTCCCTTCCTGTTGAGTTTCCTGGTCATCATTGCCGGCTGGATCATCCGTCGCACAGTCGAGGAAACGCCGGTCTTCAAGGCCGCCGACCAGCAGCAGGCCAAGCGTCGTTCACCGGTGGTGGAGGCCTTCCGCGATTGCACGCCCAACATGCTGCGCGTGGTCTGCATGGCGTTGATGAACGTGATTCCGGTGGTGGCCACCATCTTCGGCGCGGCCTATGCGGTCCAGCCGGCCTATGGCATCGGTTTCGCCAAGGACGTCTATTTGTGGATTCCCGTGGTGGGCAACATCGTGGCGGTGCTGGTGATCCCCTATGTGGGCAAGCTGTCGGACCGCATCGGCCGTCGTCCGCCGATCATCGTCGGCTCGCTGCTGGCCGGCCTGTTCGCCTTTGCCTACCTGTATGCGATCAGCATCCGCAATGTTCAGCTCGCCTTCGTCATGTCGATCCTGATGTGGGGTGTGGTGTACCAGGGATATAACGCGGTCTTCCCGAGCTTCTATCCGGAACTGTTCCCGGCCCGTGCGCGTGTCTCGGCCATGGCGATTGCCCAGAACGTGGGGACCGCGATCACCGCCATGCTACCGGCCCTGTTTACCGCCGTGGCACCACCGGGATCGAACAACATCTGGCTCACGGTCGGCTGCATTGCCTTCGGCATCACGGTGGTGGCAGCCCTGGCGGCATGGTCGGCGCGCGAGACCTATCGTATTCCGCTGGACAAGCTGGGCGAGGCCGATGCCCAGCCGCTGCCACGCAACGAGTACGATCGCCTGCGCGCCCAGTCGGAACTGGAGGGACGCTACGCCAAGTCGTAAGCGGCGTCGGTGGTTGGCAGTTGCGTTAATGAAAACGCTGTTTCCTGACGGGAACAGCGTTTTTTTTCGTTCATATGCGGTCATCGGCGCAGCATTGGCGCTGCGCCAGGGGCTGTCGTGCAAGGGAAAATACCTTCTCTTTCCGCAATTGAATGCACGCCATGGTCGTGATAATCCCCTTCGTAAAATCACAGGCGGTACGCTATGGAAGACGTATTTCCACTAGAGGACGTCACCTGATTGTTTTCGACCGAGGGATGCAATGATGATGGGATGGTTCAAGAATCTGAAGATTGCCAGGAAACTGCAGCTGGCATTCCTGGCGGTACTGCTGCTCATGGCGATCCTGGGTGTCTTCTCGATCAGCCAGCTGGCCAAGGTCAAGAACGCGTCCTCGGAAATCTCGCGTGACTGGATGCCTGCGCAGAAGAAGCTGGGCGACATCAAGCTGTACTTCGTGCCCCTGCGGGGCACCGAGTCGCAGCTGGCCATCTACGATGGCGATGTGGAGGCCATGAATGGCCTGATTTCGCGCAGTCAGGCCATCCTGACCGGGCTGGACAAGACCATGAAGGACTACCAGGCCAGCCTGGACACCCCCAGGAGCGCGAAATCTATCCTCGGGTCGCGGCCCAGATCGCCGAATTCCTGGGCGAGCACAAGAAGATCGTGGCCGCTTTCCTGGCCAAGAACAACAGTGAGGGGCGTGACCTCTTCCTGGGCTATTCCAACAAGCTCTATCCGCAAATCCTGGGTGACCTGGAGAAGCTCATCAAGATCAACCAGGACGGCGGTGATGCCGCCACCGCCGGGGCTGACGACACCTTCGGCAAGTCGCAGGTGGGCGTTCTGGGTTTGCTGATCGCGGCCCTGGCCATCGGCATGGGGCTGGCCCTGTACATGGGGCGCATCATCGCCCGGCCGCTGCAGGAGGCGGTGGAGATCGCCCGCCGCGTGGCTGCCGGTGACCTGGCGGCGAAAATCGCCGCGCAGAACCGGGATGAGACGGGGCAACTGATGGGGGCGCTGCAGACCATGAACGAGGGTCTGCGCCAGGTGGTGGGTGAGGTGCGCAACGGTACCGACAGCATCGCCACGGCCTCCACCGAGATCGCCACCGGCAACCTCGATCTGTCGCACCGTACCGAGCAACAGGCGACCGCCCTCGAAGAGACGGCGTCGGCACTGGAAGAACTGACCTCGACCGTCAAGCAGAATACCGACAACGCCCGTCAGGCCAATGAACTGGCCATGGCGGCCTCCGGTGTGGCGGTGCGGGGCGGCAGTGTGGTAGGCCAGGTGGTGGAAACCATGCAGGCCATCGATGAGGCCTCCAACCGCATCGTTGAAATCATCAGCGTCATCGATGGCATCGCCTTCCAGACCAATATCCTGGCCTTGAATGCGGCGGTGGAGGCGGCCCGGGCCGGTGAGCAGGGCCGTGGTTTTGCGGTGGTGGCGTCGGAAGTGCGATCGCTGGCGCAGCGTTCGGCCTCGGCTGCCAAGGAAATCAAGCAACTGATCGACGACTCGGTCAGCAAGGTCGGTGCCGGTACCTCGCTGGTGCGTCAGGCCGGGGCCACCATGTCGGAAGTGGTGGAAAGCGTCAAGCGGGTGACCGACGTGGTCTCGGAAATCTCTGCCGCCAGCAACGAGCAGAGCGTGGGCATTGACGAGATCAACCGCGCGGTGGCCCAGATGGACGAAGTGACCCAGCAGAACGCGGCGCTGGTGGAGCAGGCCGCCGCAGCCGCGCAATCCATGCAGGAGCAGGCCGCCAGGCTGGCATCCACGGTCAGCGTGTTCAAGCTGCGCTGAGCCTGCCGTCTGGCAGCTCAGGCCGGGCCAGGTGGTCTGGCGTCCTGCTGTTGCTGTCGCAACTGATCGTCGGCCGTCTGCCGTTGCGCGGGCGGCAGAGGCATTTTCCTTTGCAGCTGGGCCTTCACTTTCTCGCGCATCTCACTGAAGACATCCATCTCCAGCAGCGCAGTGCGCCTGAGCAGTTTTTCCATCAGCTTGCGCTGTCTGGCGGTCATCTGGGCCGAAGACGCGTCTGTCCCGATCCGGTCGGTGAGGCTGCTCTGCAACTCCTCGGCCAGGCGCTGCCTGGCCTCCCCGGACAGCTTGACCACCGTCGAAGCGGCATTGGGTGCCACGCTGTCTTGCGCGGCGTCGCTGGCCGCTGCCTGATCGGCGGCCGCCGGTAATGCGAGCTCCCCAGTGTTTGTCGTGCTTGCCGTGGTTGTTGTTCTTGCAATCTGCATGATCGTCTCGCCAGGAATTCGATTCCGGTATTATCGGCGGCCAATCGTCCCGCTGAAGCCGATGTCAGGAAGTTTACCTGCCCAAAGGTGCAACTTTTGGGCTGTATGACAACCTTAGTCATATCGTGGGCGAACGTATAATGCGTGAAAACTCATTAATCCTTCGCACAATAAAAAATTCGAGCATCCATCCACATGAGCGATCACCAGCAGCCCCATCCATCCGCCCCCGTCCGGAGCCATCGGCCCAGCCGCATCCCCCTGATCAGTACGGGGATTGCCGGGTTTGACGAGATCCTGGGTGGCGGTCTGCCGGCGGGCAGCCTGTATCTGATCCAGGGGCTGGCCGGCAGCGGCAAGACCACGCTGGCCTCGCAGGTGGGCTTTGCCCAGGCGCGCGGCGGCAGCAAGGTGATGCTGTTGACGCTCATTGCCGAATCGCACGCCAAGATGCTCAATCACGTGAGCAATTTTGATTTCTTCGATGAAAGCCTGGTCGGCGAGCAGATGCAGATGCTCAGCGGCTATGGCGCGCTGGCCAGCGAGGGTTTGCGCGGCCTGTTGCGGCTGATCAGTGCCGAACTGAATCGTCATCGTCCGGCCATGCTGATCATCGACGGCTTCCGCTCGGTACGCGATTCGGGGCCGTCGGACCTGAATCTCTCGGAATTCATGCATTCGCTCAATGCCCTGGTCTTCGCCATGAATTGCACCACCATCCTGCTTTCCCCGGTGGAGGGCAACATGCCCGAGTCCGAGAACACTCTGGTGGACGGTGTCATCGAGCTGAGCCAGCACGAGTCGGGCATGCAGCTGGTGCGCGAGATCAAGGTCTTCAAGCTGCGCGGCGCCAATCACCTGCTGGGCAAGCATGTGTTCGAAATCAACCAGAGCGGGGTCGAGATCTTCCCTCGCTTCGAGGCCACCGCCACCCGCGCCGGCAAGGTGCCGGGCACCTCCGACCGCTATGTCAGCGTGGGCATCCCTTCCTGGGACAAGTGCATCGGCGGTGGCGTGGTCAGTGGTTCCCTGACCTGCCTGCTGGGCAGCCCAGGGGTGGGCAAGACCCTGATGGGCCTGCATTTCATCGAGCAGGGATTGAAGGATGACCAGCAGTGCCTGATCCTGGGTTTCTACGAATCCCCCGAGCGTCTGCTGGCCAAGGCCCGCAAGGCCGGCATGCCGATGGAACAGCATATCGAGAGCGGTGCGCTGCAGATGATGTGGCAGCTGCCGCTGGAAATGCTGTGCGACGACCTGGCCAAGCGCATGCTGGACAACATCTCCAGCCGTGGCGTGACACGCCTGCTGATCGATGGCGTCGACGGCCTGCGCAGCATCGTGGTGCAGCAGCAGCGCGTACGGCCCTTCCTGGTGGCGCTGACCAACGAACTGCGGGCGCGGGGCGTGACCACCTTCATCACCGAGCAACTGCCGTATTTCCGCGAATCCCGGCCCCAGGTCGATCCCAGCTCCTCGCAGCTGTATGAAAACATGATGTTGCTGGAGTACGTGGTCCAGCACGATGTCAGCCGTCGTCAGATTTCAGTGATGAAACTGCGCGAAAACGGCTATGACGGCGCCAGCCGGCTGATGAACATTTCGGATGCCGGCATTGAGATCGATGGCCTGGTCTCCCCCTCTACCGCGCCGGTTGCGGATGGACGTTGACCATGTCCGGCGTGTCATCCGCACCAACGGCGGCATTGCCGCTACTGTTGATCGTCGACGATGAGATCGATATCACCGACACCTATTCCATGCTGCTGGAGTTGCATGGATTCCGGGTGGTGACGGCTATCCACGGCGCCGATGCACTCGCCAAGGCGCAGCAGCAATGGCCAGACCTGGTCATCTCGGATTGCATGATGCCGGTCATGAATGGACTGGAGCTGTGCGCCGCGCTGCGTGCCTTGCCTGGCGGACTGAGCTTGCCGGTGATCCTGTGCAGCGGGGCGCCGGAGCGCCACGATCTGTCGCAATCCAGTCACAACCTGTTCCTGCGCAAGCCCGTCTTCTTCGACCGCCTGCTGGAAGAAATCCAGCGCCTGCTGCCATCTCCTCCCTGATCCCCTCGGGCTGCCCACCCTACGGCCGAGCTTGGCCGGGCGCGGGTCGGCCACGCTTTTGCTCTCCCTGACATCGACGTTTTCCCCCTGCGTGAAGGCCATGCAGGGAGCGCCTCGTCGTACTGTGCGCATGGCCAGGCGGCAATGTTGTCGAGAGTTTCAGGAATTTCCTGATATCCCGATTCTTCGCCAACCATCACCATCAGTCACAACAAGTCACCGTGACATCGTGTACGGGATGAATGACAGGAGGGATGTTGTGGCAAACAGCGACAAGCAAACGACCGTTCTGGTCGTCGAAGACCATGCGGACTCGCGCGAAATGCTGTGCGAACTGCTGCGCCAAGGGGGATTGACGGTCATGGCGGCGGCCGACGGGGTGGACGCCATCGCCATGATGCAGGCCGCCACGCCGGCGCTGGTGCTGACCGATCTGCGCATGCCGCGCATGGATGGCATGGAGCTGGCGCGCTATATCAAGTCGCATGAGCGCTATGGCCATATCCCGGTGGTATTGATCAGCGCGCACCTGCCTGCGGCCAGTGCCCGCATTCCCACCATTGCTGCCTTTCTTCTCAAGCCTTGCTCGGTCGACCACCTCCTGGGAACCGTCACCGGGCTACTGCGCCAAAGCGCGCAAAGCCAGGCGCAGCGGAGTTTTCAGGGCTGAGGGGTCTGCGAGTTTTTATGATTTTATGCGCAGATATTTTCTGTATAACGTTGTGATTATGGAAAGCATCTCCCTGCCTGCAGGTGGGCCCGGATGCACGTACGGAACAGTACGCGGGGGATGCTCCGGAAGTCATAAAAACAGTTTTCATCCGGAACGCTAGAGTATGAAAGTATTAATTGTTGAAAGCGATCTCGAGTGGCGCAATTCGCTGAGCGCGCATGTGGGGGAGTTGGGGTATGAAATCTCGGTCTGTTCCGCATTGGGACAGGCGCGGGATATCCTCAGGAGCCGCCAGCCCGACATCCTGTTATCCGACGTCGGTCTGCCTGACGGTAGCCTGATGCCCGAACTGGCTTCGCTGCGTCAGCATTTCCCGTCCATGGGCATCATCGTCTTGACCGCTGCCAGCCGCAGCGAAGAACGGGTGCGCTGCATGAGCGACGGCGCCGACTATACCCTGGCCAAGCCGGTCAAGCTGGACGAAGTCTCGGCCACCCTGACGGCCCTGGCGCGCCGCATGAAGACGGCGCCGCACCAGAGTTCGCCGCAGTCGGAGACCTGGGCCTTCCATCGACGCTCGGGGCGCCTTTCCAGCAATGGGGCGGTGGCCCTGCAATTCACCGACAAGGAGAGCACCGCCCTGGCGGCTCTGCTGCAGAGTCCGAATTATCCGGTGTCGCATGGCCAGCTGTTCGACCTGCTGCGCTCCGGCGGGGAAGAGTACGACGCCCACCGCATCGACGCACTGATCTATCGCGTGCGGCAGAAATTGCGCTCGTTGCCGGAGTCGCCCATGCAGATCCGCAACATCTACGGCGAAGGCTTCCTGATGCTGCGTCGCAGTTCGTCGGTCGATATCGTGCTGGAATCCTGACCTGCCTATCGGTGGCCGGCTCGCAACAGTGCCGGTACCACCTGCTTTTGCGGGCGAACTGCCTGCCAGTACGTTCATATTAGAAGCTCGCATTGCGAATATATTGCAATGCGGGCTTTTTGCCTTCTGCAGCACTCCCAACGTGCCACCGCCGCCGATGCTGCGCAGCTTTCCAGTCACGGCAAGAAATGCTGCGCCGCGAAAGTTTTGCCGCTTTCGGGTATCATTAAGTCAGTTTCGACGCTAAATCGTATATCTCTACTCTACGTTTTTTGCTGAATCTGTCCTGCGCAGACATGCCGTCTGCGACCACCCGACCGAAAAGATGAAGCAGGCCATCCGGCCCGCTGCGCCATTCCCATGCACGTCGTGCAGCGGCGCAGTCGCGCCGGATGTCTGCTTTGCCGTTAGTGAACCATCATGACCACTTCCGCTGAATTTACCGGGGCCTTGAACGAGTCCCAGCATCGCCCCCTCACTTCCTCCGACTATCGCACGCTGGGCCTGTCGGCCCTGGGCGGCACGCTGGAGTTCTACGACTTCGTCATCTACGTGTTCTTTGCCGCCGTCGTCGGCAAGCTGTTCTTCCCGGCCGACATGCCGGAATGGCTGCGCATGCTGCAGACCTTCGGCATCTTCGCTGCGGGCTACCTGGCGCGTCCGGTGGGCGGCATCATCATCGCCCACTACGGCGACGTGATCGGCCGCAAGCGCATGTTCACGCTGTCGATCTTCCTGATGGCTGTGCCCACGCTGGTGATCGGTCTGTTGCCGACCTATGCCAGCATCGGCGTGGCCGCGCCCATCCTGCTGCTGTTGATGCGCACCCTGCAGGGTGCAGCCATCGGCGGCGAGATGCCCGGCGCCTGGGTGTTCGTGGCCGAGCACGTCCCGGCCAACCGCTACAGCTTCGGCGTCGGCTCGCTGACTGCCGGCATCACCGGCGGCATCCTGCTGGGTTCGCTGATGGGCATCTTCATCAACAGCGTCTATGCACCGGCCGAGGTGGCGGGTTACGCCTGGCGCATCCCCTTCATCCTGGGCGGCGTGTTCGGCCTGGTGTCGGTCTATTTGCGTCGCTACCTGGAAGAAACGCCGGTGTTCCGCGAGCTGGCCGCGCGCCGCAAGCAATCCACCGAACTGCCGCTCAAGACCGTGCTGCGCGAGCACCGCGCCGCCAGCATGCTGACCGCCGGCATGACCTGGTGCCTGTCGGGCGCCGTGGTGGTGGTGATCCTGATGACCCCGTCCTACCTGCAGACCGTGCATCACCTGCCAGCCAAGCTGGTGATGCAGGCCAACTGCGCCGGCACCCTGATGCTGACCATCGGCTGCCTGGCCATCGGCTGGCTGTGCGACCGCATCGGTACCCGCGCCAGCATGATCATCGGCTGGGGTGGCCTGGGCTTGTCCACCTGGTGGTTCTACGGCCAGCTGCCGGGCTCGCCCGAGTCGCTGATCTGGGGCTATGCGCTGGTGGGCCTGTTCGTGGGCAGCATCTCGCTGACCCCGATCGTTTCGACCCGCGCCTTCCCGCCAGCGGTGCGCTTCACCGGCCTGTCCTTCGCCTACAACATGGCCTATGCCATCTTCGGTGGCCTGACCCCGGTGCTGATCTCGCTGTGGATCAAGGCTGACCCGCAAGGCCCGGCGCTGTACGTGATCGGTCTGTCCATCCTGGGCGTGCTGCTGGCCTTCGTGCCGATGAGCAGCAAGGGCTACCGCGCCTGATCCGCACTTCGACATCCTGACGCCACCAGGCCCGGTGACCGCAAGGCACCGGGCCTGGTCGTTTTTGTGGATGGCTCGCGTACAATGCCGGCACCTCTGGCCGTCCCCGATCCGTCGACCATGCCTCCTTTGCTCCGTTGCGCCGGCTGGCGCCTCTCCACCGGCCTGTTCACCTGGCTCGTGCTGACCGTGCTGCTGGCCTCCTGTTCTCGCCATCCCGCCCCCGAGGTCGGGCTGGCCCAGGATGTCTATGTCTGGCAGCGCCAGTGGACGCCCGCGCTGCGCAATGCCCTGTCTGCCTCCAATGCCCATGTGGCGCGCTGGCATGTGCTGGCCGCCGAGCTGGGGGCCTCCGGCGGCTGGGTCGACATCCAGCCCGACGTCGCCGTGCTGGCCGCTACCGGCCGGCCGCTGCTGATGACGGTGCGTATCAATGGCCAGTTGGCACGTTTCGATGGTGCCGCCATCCAGACCCATCTGCTGGAACTGGTCGACGCCTGGCACCAGCGCGGATTGCAGCCGGCCGCGCTGGAAATCGACTATGACTGCGCCACGGCGCGCCTGCCCGAATACACCGCCTTCCTGCGCAGCCTCAAGACGCGCATCGCCCCGCTGGACCTGACCGTGACCGCCTTGCCCACCTGGCTGGCCAGCCCGCGCCTGGCCGATCTGCTGGCTGTTGCTGACGCATCCACATTGCAGGTGCACGCCGTGCAGGACCCGCGCCTGGGCCTGTTCGATGCCGAGCGCGCCCAGGACTGGATGCAGCAATATGCCCAGCGCACCCGTCGCCCCTGGCACGTGGCCTTGCCGGCCTATGGATCGCGCGTGGTCTGGAACGGGCAGGGCAGGATCGCCGCCGTCGAGAGCGAGTCGGCGCTGCTGGTCGGTGGCGTGGCGCAGGAGCTCATGGCCGAGCCACGCACCATGGCGCGCTTCGTCACGCAGTTGGAAAAAGCGCCACCGGCGGGCCTGGCCGGCATCGTCTGGTTCCGCCTGCCGACCGGAGACGATCGTCGCGCCTGGAGCCTGTCGACCTGGATCGCCGTCCTGCAGCGCAAGCCGCTCAAGGAGGGCCTGGCGGTGCAACTGGTGGCCGCCCAGCCGGGCCAGCCTGCACGCGACATCCGCCTGGACAATGCCGGCAATGCCGACGCCCCCTTGCCGCTGCGCATACGGGTGCGCCAGGGACATCCGTCACCGGCCGGACCGGCCGGGAACACCTGCACCGCTGACGGCATCAATGGCTACACGCTGGAAAACGATGCGCAGGGACGTTACCTGCGCCTGAGCCAGGCTGGCCTGCTACGCGCCGGTGCCAGCCGCACCATCGGGTGGTTGCGCTGCGACGATGCGGGCGCCCCGGATATCACACTGGAAATGGGATCCTGATGAAACGAAGCAACCCGGCCGTCCGCATTGCCTGCGCACTGAGCGGGCTGCTGGTCCTGGGCGCGGCCACGGTAGTGGCCTGTGGCCCGGACTTCCCGCTGCAGCTGCTGGACGACCGCGCCGGCAGCCTGCGCAATACCCCCGCCAATTCCTTCACCTGGGAGACCGCTCATCTGGTGACTGCGACCGACCGGCTGCAGGCCGACGAGGGCAGTGGCTATGAGCAGGCCAGTGGCAGTCCCGATGATCCGCGTTCGCTGCGCATGCTGGAGAAGGGCCAGCTGGACGCCACGCAATGGGCCGCGCTGCAGGCCATGCGCGCCGCCTCTGATGGTGAGGCCGCCTATGCCGCCGGTGCTGCGCTGCCGCCTGCGATCCGGCTCTACACTGCCGGCGCCCAGGATTTCCGTCACAACGCACTGGAACCGGCACGCCAGCGTTTCGAGGCCGTGCTGGCCTTGCCGCCGACGCAGGCCAGCGAGCGTGCCGTGTGGGCGGCCTACATGCTGGGTCGCCTGCATGCCATGCAAGGCCAGCGGGCACAGGCCATCGCCAATTTCGACAGGGCCCGCACCCTGGCGGTAGCGGGCGCGCCCGATCCGCTGGGGCTGGCCGTGGCCAGTTATGGCGAACAGGCGAGGCTGTTGCTGGTCGGCGCGGCGGGCGCCTGCAACTGGTCCGATTTCAACGAGGGCCGCGACTGTGGCGAGAGCATTCCGCAGGCCGATCTGAAGCAGGCCATCCGGCTGTACGCAGAGCAGGCCGCGCGCGGCTCCTATAGCGCGCCCTCCTCGCTGCAGGCGCTGGCCGCGTGGAGCCTGGCGCGCCCGGCGATCACCATGGCCCTCATCGATGATGCGGTCGCCCAGAAGCTGCTGGTGGCCTATGCGCTGGCGCGCGTGGGCGATGTCGGCGAAGGCCCGCAGATGGCCGGTAGTGACTACGACCCGGGCGCAGCCGGTAGCGGCTCCGCCGGTTATGCCGATGCCGCCCGCGGCAGCCGCATCCAGCCCAATCCGGTGCTGGTGAACCTGGTCGATGCCCTGCGCCGGCGTGGCCTGGAAAAGATCGCCGGGGCCGATCGCGTGGCCGCACTGGCCTACCGCACCGGTCGGTATGACCTGGCGGCCTCGCTGGCCGGCCGGCAGGAGTCCGCGCTGTCCTGGTGGGTGCGCGCCAAGCTGGCGCTGCGCCAGGGCGACAATGAGGGCGCAGCGCAGGCCTATGCCCGTGCCGCGCAGGGATTCCCGCGCAACGATGCCAGCGTCGAACCGGGCAATGCCAATCTGCTGGTCGGCGAGCAGGGCGTGCTGACGCTCTCACGCGGCCAGTACGTGGAAGCGCTGGCGCAATTCCACCGCGCCGCCCGCCAGACTGCCCAGGCCGGCGGCAATGGATTTGCCGCCTACACTGACTATTACAACGACCTGGCCTACGTCGCAGAGCGGGTGCTGACCACCGACGAATTGAAGACCTATGTGGATGCCCACGCCCCGGCTTCGCCCATGCCGGCACCGGAAGCGGTCGCCAAGGCAGCGGCGCAGCAGGAACCCGGCCGGCAGTCCCTGCGCTGGATCGCGGTGGGCTTGTCGGCGGTCACGGTGGAAGACCGTCTGCGCCAACTGTTGGCGCGCCGTCTGGTGCGCGAGGGCAAGGTGGAAGCAGCATTGGCCTACTTCCCCGATGAACGCGATGAGCGTTTCGTCGACAGCAGCTACGACGACAACGGCAAGGAACTGCCGGTGACCTGGCGGGTACGCGCCAAGGCACGCGACTATGGGCAGGCGCTGGAGCGTGGCCAGCATGCGTGGCGCGCCAACAGTCGCGCCCAGGGCTGGTACGAGGCGGCCGTGATTGCGCGGCGCCAGGGCATGGAGATCATGGGATACGAACAGGGACCGGACTTCGCCGTCTATGGCGGCAGCTACCCCTGGGGCGCCGGACGTGGTGCAGCCCCGTATGGCGACGAGAACAGACCGCTTCCGACCACGCCCCAGTCACGAGCCCAGGCCGACCTGCCCGGGCCGCTGGTGACCGAGGGTGAGCGCCAGCGCTATGCCGCCAGTGAAGCCAAGCCCTACAAGCGCTTCCACTACCGCGACATCGCAGCGGGCTACGCCATGAAGGCGGCCGACGAACTGCCGCCGCGCTCGCAAGCCTTCGCGGCGGTGCTGTGCCAGGGTGTGAATTTCGTGTATTACGACCCGCCGCGTGCCGAGCAGCTTTATCTTCGCTATGTGCGGCAGGGTGCGGCCGTGCCGTTCTCGGCGGACTTTGGGCAACACTGCGTGGAACCGGACTTCGCCGCAGCGGCGCGCTTCCCGTATCAACAGGCCTGGCGCAGTACACGGCAGTGGGTTAGCCAGCATCGCGCGCTCAGCGCGGCGCTGTTGCTGGTCATCGTGGTCGGTGGTGGATGGGGCGTGGCGCAGTGGCGTCGCCGCCGCCGCGCCGGAAGTGCGGAAACAGGAATTAGTTGACCAGTTCGCGCTTGAGTTCGGAAATGAGGGCTGGATTCAGCGGCCCCGCGCACAGGAAGGCAGGCCATTGTCCCTTCACCAGGTCCATCTCCCGCTCATCGCGGCAGAGCAGGATCACTGGCACATCGGCCAGTGTGTCCTGTGCCTTGAGGTAGTGCGCCAGGCGCAGGCCGCTCATGCCGTCCATGGCCAGCTGGGCCAGCACCAGGTCGGGCCGGTCCAGGGCGATGTGCTCGATGGCATCGTTGCCGCTGCCGGCAATCTGGATATCGATGTCGTTGATAGCCAGCCATTCGGTCAGCGCGCGGCTGACTTCGGGCTGGGACGTGGCGATCAGGGCGGTCTTGTGCATGAGGGGCTCTCGCAATGGTCGTTGGACAAGCTCATCATGCCCCGATGGCAACGTGGTCGCCATCGGGGTTTTCCTGATCCTGGCGCGAGCGCCCTAGGCCATGGCGCCCATCGACTCGCAGCTTTCGGCGCAGCGCTGACACACGGCCGCGCATTCCTGCATGCCTTCGATACCGGCACAACGCTCCTCACATTGACGGCAAACCTTGGCACATACGGCGCATATTTGGCTGCTATTACGCGACCCCGCCAGTTGCCAGTTGGCTGACAATTGGCACAACTCGGCGCACTCCAGCAGCAGACGGACCTCATCCGCCGCCAGCTCCTGCGCTGCTGCTGGGCTGATACCGAAGGCAGCAGCACGGCAGGTGTCGTGGCATTGCTGGCAGGCATGCAGACAGGAAAGCGTCGACGTCGAGGCCTCGCCCGTTGCCTGGTCCCGGAGACTGGACTGGCCCACATTGCCGGTATCGAAAACGGTTTGACCGCTATTCATGTCGTTCTCCTCGATGAAAATTGGATGGGATATGCTGCACTGCTCTATTCCGGTATTCAGGTATTGACGATCTCGCCCCCGTTGGGATGCAGCACCTGCCCGGTCATGTACGAAGCGCCTTCGGTGGCCAGGAACACGTACGCCGGTGCCACTTCGTCCGGCTGCCCGGGGCGGCCCAGTGGCACGTTCTTGCCGAAGCTGGCGACTTCTTCCGCACTGAAGCTGGAGGGGATCAGCGGGGTCCAGATCGGCCCCGGGGCCACGGCGTTGACGTGGATGCCGGCGGGCGCCAGCTGCTGTGACAGCGACCGCGTGAAGGCCACGATCGCGCCCTTGGTGGCGGCATAGTCCACCAAATGCTTGCTGCCACGATAGGCCGTCACCGAAGTGGTATTGATGATGCGCGCGCCCCGGGTGAGGAAGGGCATGGCTTCCTTGACCATGTAGAACATCGAGAAAATGTTGGTGCGGAAGGTATGCTCAAGTTGCTCAGGCGAGATCTGCTCGATGCTGTCGGCCGGATACTGCTGGGCCGCATTGTTGACCAGCACATCCAGACGGCCATAGGCATCCATCACCGAACGCACGGCACGGCGGCAGAACTCGGGCGACCCGACATCGCCGGGCAGCAGCAGGCAGGGCGCGTCCAGTGCCTGGACATCCTGCTGGGTCCGGCGTGCATCTTCTTCCTCATCCAGATAGACGACGGCCAGCTTGGCCCCTTCCCGCGCATAGGCCAGGGCGACGGCGCGGCCGATGCCACTGTCACCACCGGTGATCAGGGCCACCTTTCCCGCCAGCCGTCGTCCGGGTTCGCCGGCCGGTGCGCTTTGCGGGCGAGGTTGCATCTGCTGTTCGTCACCCGGTTGCCGGGATTGCTGTTGGGCGGGGACGCTTTCAGGTCTGCTATCGCTCATGCTTGCCTCCATATCGATCATTCATGGTAAGAAGGCCCGCGCCGCCGGTATGTAGGCCCAAGCCGCGATGTGGACACGGCTGCGCACCGACGACGATGACGGAGTGCCTGAAGATGAGCCTGCGCATATCGATATGCGTACAGCTTCGTTGACCCTGGCCTGTCGCATGGCCACACTGGCGCGCTCATCGGGACCCTGGGAAATGATTTATAGTGCGCCTCTGAGCCGGCGCAGACCGAGCACTGGTACAAAGCAGAGAGGGACACATGACAACACCCCATCCATCCGGCAAGCAGCTTTGGCGCTTGCGCGAGTTCATCACCGGGTTTGCCGGCCTGCTCGATGACAAGCCCGGGCAGGCCCTCGTCCTGGAGCAGGGCGGCGCCTTGCTGCGCCAACTGGTGGCGCATGATGACTGGTTGCCCGATGCCTATGCCCAGCCGCATCCCGAGCGTTACCAGCAATTCCTGTTGCATGCCGATTCGGCCCAACGCTTCTCTGTCGTCAGCTTCGTCTGGGGGCCGGGGCAGCGTACGCCGATACATGACCACACCGTCTGGGGATTGATCGGCGTGCTGCGCGGCGCCGAGCATGCGCAGTCCTTTGGCTGGCAGCGCGAGCAGCTGCAGCCGGTGGGCGAACGCGCGCTGTTGCAGGCCGGACAGGTGGAGGCGGTGGCGCCCGATCATCCCGGACTGCACGACGTGCATCAGGTCAGCAATGCCTTTGACGACCAGGTGTCGATCAGCATCCATGTCTATGGCACCAATATCGGCGCGGTCCGGCGTTCCGTGTATCACCCGGATGGACGGCGCGTGCCGTTCATCTCCGGCTATTCCAATTCCACCTTGCCCAATATCTGGGACCTCTCCATCGAACAAGCATCCTCATGACTCAAGACCACGCCGCTGCTTCCATCCCTGTCATCAGCTATGCCGAGGTGCGTGCCGCGCTACTGGCACGCGAGGAGATTGCCTTGCTCGACGTGCGCGAAGAAGCAGCGCATGCGCAAGCGCATCCGCTGTTTGCCGCCAATTTCCCGTACTCCCATCTGGAACTGAACGCTTATAGCCGCCTGCCGCGCCGTGACGTGCGCATCGTCACGCTGGATGACGGCGAAGGGTTGGCCGTGCGTGCCGCGCTGCGCTTGCGCACCCTGGGTTATACCCGCGTGGGCGTGCTGGCCGGCGGCGTGCGCGGCTGGCGCGAGGCCGGCGGCGAGCTGTTCCAGGACGTGAACGTGCCCAGCAAGGCTTTCGGCGAACTGGTGGAGTCGCAACGCCATACCCCGTCGCTCTCCGCCGAAGAGGTCAAGGCCTTGCTCGACAGCGGGGAGGACGTGGTGGTGGTCGATGCCCGCCGCTTCGATGAATACCAGAACATGAACATCCCCGGCTCCATCAGCGTACCCGGCGCCGAACTGGTGCTGCGCCTGCCGGCCATCGCCCCGGACCCGAAGACGCGTGTCATCGTCAATTGCGCCGGTCGCACGCGCAGCATCATCGGGACCCAGTCGCTGGTCAATGCGGGCATTCCCAATCGCGTGCATGCGCTGCGTAACGGCACCATCGGCTGGACGCTGGCCGGTCAGCAACTGGAGCACGGGCAGGCGCGTCGTTTCCCGCAACAGGTCGAGGTCGGCCAGCAGCAACAGTCACGTCGCCAGGCTCGCAGCGTGGCCGACCGGGCCGGGGTGAAGCGCATCGCGTTCGCCGCGCTGGACACCCTGGCGCAGCCCGGTCGCACCGTCTATCGATTCGATGTCCGCACGCCCGAGCAGTACCGGGAGGGGCACCTGCCGGATTTCCTCTCGGCGCCCGGTGGCCAGCTGGTGCAGGAGACCGAGATGAACGCGCCTGTCCGTGGAGCGCGTATCGTGCTGGCCGACGATGATGGCGTACGCGCCGACATGACCGCTTCCTGGCTGGCCCAGATGGGATGGGAAGTGTATGTCGTGGAGGGCGCGGCGCCGGCTGACTTTGCCGTCAGCGGCGAGGCGCCGCGCGCGCTGCCGGTGGCTGCCGTCACACAGCAGCAGCGCATTGGCCCCCAGCAGTTGAAGACCTGGCTGGATGCCGACAGGAGCGCCCAGGGTACCGTAGTCATCGACCTGGCCCTGAGCGCCCGTTACGTGGCAGGCCATATTCCGGGTGCATGGTTCGCCCTGCGCTCGGAGATCGCTGCCGTGGCGCGTCGCTTCCCGGCGGCCACACGTTTCGTGCTTACCTGCGGTAGCGCCTTGCTGGCGCAGTTTGCCGTTGCCGATCTGCAGGCGCGGGTGTCGCAGCCGGTCTATCTGCTGGAGGGGGGCAACGCCGCCTGGACGCAGGCCGGCCTGCCTCTGGAGAGTGGCGAGCAGCATCTGCTGTCGCCCCGCATCGATCGCTATCGCCGTCCCTATGAAGGTACCGACAATGCCGCCACTGCCATGCAGGCCTACCTCGATTGGGAGTTCGGGCTGGTGGAGCAGTTGGGCCGGGATGGGACGCACGGGTTCTTTGTGATCTGATCCCCGAGTCCAGTGCAAAATAAATTTGATTGCTGACGCTGGAAATGAAAAACGGCCCACCGAGGTGGGCCGTGTTCCATATCATCTGTCCTGTGGGGGAGGCTGACGCCCGCGTGTCCACAAGCTCACCGAAAAATGGTAGCACACGCGCCAAAGGATAGGTAAGTGGAATATGAACAAAGGCCTGACGCTATCGCAGATCGACAACATCACCAGCGCGTTGTCGGCAGCACGCCTGGTGACTTTTCAAACAGTTCCAGGATTTTCCCCCGACGCTCACGTTCTTGACAGATACAGCTGGCACGCTTTGATGTCGGCCGCGTTCTTCGCTTCACTGCATGTCTGCGAAGTCAGTGTGAGAAATGCCGTGGATAGTGCACTGGCGGCCACTTATGGTGGCGACTGGCCGTGGAATAGGAACTTCGAACGCAGCTTGCCCAATCCTCGCGGTTCTCATTTCCAACCTCAAGCCGAGTTGCTGCGCGCTCGTGACAAGATGCGGGTTGGTGCCACTGGCAAAGTCATCGCCGAACTCAAGTTTGCGTTCTGGTGCCACATGTTCACTGCCCGTTATCAGGAGCGTCTATGGCGCGGACAGATGCACCGATGCTTTCCCAATTTCCCCAATTCCGGTTTTCCTTCGGGACCCGCACAGGCGCGTCAGATCATTCATGCCGAGCTGGAGACCTTGCGACGGTTTCGCAACCGCATTGCGCATCATGAACCCGTCCTGACTGATCCACTGGCGCAGCTTCAGCAGAGCATCCAGTCGCTGATCCGTTGGTGCAGCCTGGATGTCGCAGACTGGCATGCGACCTGGGAAACGGTGACCTCCTGCCTACAGCGCAAGCCGTAAGGGCCAGTATTCGCCACTTATTCATCTGAGATCGCAATTCAAGTGAGACAAAGCGTCTCGCTTGGTCGGCTAGATGTCGCCCATAGGCGACGCAGTCACATTGTTGTCACAGGAATGAAATATGATCCGCGGTCAATCCAGAAATCACTACGCGGGCGTGTACGGTGGAAAGCCATTTCAGTCTGACTCCGGCCATGGGGAGCAAGTTGTTCCAACCGACAGCGGGAGCGCTGGCGGTACAGGTGCCGGTCGTCCAGTTCGATGAGAACAATGCAGCCGTGCTGGACATCTTCGGCCAGCACAAGGAGCTGGTGAGCCTGCCGGTGGTGGAGCAGCAGCGGCCGATCGGGCTCATCAGCCGTCATATCTTCATGTCCCAGATGTCCAAGCCGTATCACCGCGAGCTGTACGAGCGCAAGAGCTGCATCGCGTTCATGGACAAGGACCCCCTCATCGTCGAAGCCGATACGCCCATCGAAACCCTGGGCGCGCTGGCCGTGGCCTCGGGCGACAAGACCCTGGCCGATGGCTTCCTGATCGTCGACCAGGGCCGGCTGGCGGGGCTGGGTGCCGGTCTGGCCCTCATGCGCGAACTGGTGGCCATGCAGGAAGAAAAGAACCGCCAGGTGATGCAGAGCATCGACTACGCCAGCGTGATCCAGCGTGCCATGCTCAGCGCCTCGCGTGCGGCCATGACCCAGGCACTGGACGACGCCTGCCTGGTGTGGGAACCACGCGATGTGGTTGGAGGTGACTTCTACCATTTCGAAAACCATGCGGATGGCTGGTTTGCCGCCGTGGCCGATTGCACCGGGCATGGCGTGCCGGGCGCCTTCCTGACCCTGATCGCATCTTCCTCGCTGAAGCAGGCGCTGGAACTGCATGGCCCGCACGACCCGGCGCGCCTGATGCGCGAGGTCAACCGCGGCATGAAGCGCGTGCTGGGCCAGCATGGCGACTCCGGCAAGGCCTCGGAATCCGATGATGGCATGGATGCCTGCTTCTTCTGGTTCGACCGCGCCAGCCATACTCTCACCAGTGCCCACGCCAAGATGGCGCTGTTCGTGCTGTCCGCCGATGGCACCGATGTGGCCACGGTGGAGGGCAAGCGCGTCGGCCTGGGCTATGTCGATACCCCCGATGACATGCAGTGGGACAACCATAGTCTGCAGCTCGAACCGGGGGCGATGGTCTTCGTCTGCACCGACGGCGTGATCGACCAGATCGGTGGACCCAAGCACATTGCCTTCGGCAAGCAGCGCCTGCGCCGCACGTTGCTGGAGCATGGCAGCGGCAGCCTGCGCATGCCGGAACTGGCGCGGGTGGTGATGGACATCCACGCCCATTACCAGGGTACGCAGCGCCGCCGCGACGATATCTGTTTCTTCGGCGCTCGCCTGGGCGCCTCCTTCACTCAAGACAGTCAACACGGAACACACGCATGAACGGTATCCAGCAGGAGTGGGCGGAGTTCCACAGCTATGTCGCGCGACGCGACATCGTCTTCTACTACGTCGGCTATTTTTCCCAGACCATCATCGCCGCCATGGCCGAGGCCGTGAAGCTGCGCGCCGAGCATACCGGCGCCCTGGCACAGACGCGCCGCAAGCTGTTCTCGTCCTTCATCGAGATGGCACAGAACATCGTCCACTATTCGGCTGATCTGCATGAAAAGGAAGGCAAGGTCACCGAGCCGCCGATGCGCCATGGCGCGGTCTTCATCACCCAGACCGATGGCCGCTATTTCCTGCATTGCGCCAATCCGGTCGATGCTGACATGGCCGGCAAGCTGCGCACCAAGCTGGAACACCTGCGCTCGCTGACCAATGACGAGATCAAGCTGGCCTACAAGGAAATGCTGCGTTCTGAAACACCGCCCGACAGCAAGGGTGCGGGTCTGGGTTTCCTGACGGTGGCGCGCGATGCCAGCGCGCCGCTGGATTTCGAATTCTCCGCGCCCGAGGAAAATGGCGACCAGACCTTCTACCTGAGGGCCACCATCTGAGGCGTGCCTGATCCAGGCCCGCCGGTATCCGGACACACGACATCATGGACAATCTATTCATTGCCGCCAGCGCCAGCTCTCCCGAAGTGGACTTCCGCTTCGACCAGCGCATGCTTTCGCTGAAGGGCGAATCCTATCCCGAGAATGCCGCCCAGTTCTGGGGCGAGATCATCACCACGCTGCGCCGCTTCCTCGCCGACGACCAGGACGGCGGCACCATCACCGTCAACGTGGCCCTGGCCTACTTCAACAGTTCCAGCACCAAGATGTTGTTTTCCCTGTTCGATGCCTTGAACGAGAAGGCCGAGGCTGGCACCGAGGTGGTCCTGAACTGGTACCACGATGAGGAAGACGACACCATCTTCGAGTTCGGCCAGGAATTGCAGGAAGACTTTTCTGCGCTGGTCTTCCACGATCACGCGGTACAGAGCTGATGGACGAGGTCGACCTTTTCGAAGCGGAAGCGCTGGCCCTGCGCCGTGCCAATGCCGTGCTGGCCGATGCCGGCACCGAGCCGGCCGCTCATCGGGCGGCGCTGGAAGAGCTGGTGCAGCACTACGGTCAGCTGATGCGCCAGAGCCGTCGCCTGATCTCGCGCAGCGACCGCACCGAGCGCGAGCTCAACCAGCTCAATGCGCGCCTGAAGCAACTGAGCGATGAGCTCGACTACAAGGCCAGGCACGATAACCTGACCGGTGCGCTCAACCGGGGTGCAGTGTTCGAGCGGGCTCACCAGATCCTGGAAAAATCGGCGATGTCGCTGGTAGTGCTGGATATCGATTTCTTCAAGCGCATCAACGATGAATTCGGGCATCCGGCCGGCGATGCCGTGATCCGGGAGCTGGTCGGCCGCCTGCGCAGCACGCTGGCGGGCACCGGTGTGGTCGGACGGGTAGGCGGGGAGGAATTCACCATCCTGCTGGCCGGGATGGCGCTGGAGCAGGCGGTGATATTGGCCGGAAAGATCCGGCAGGCGATTGCGGGGGAGCGCTTTCAGTGTCTGCCGGAACGGGCGGTGACGTCCAGTTTCGGTGTGGCCTGGGCTGCGGCCGGCAGCGATTTCGAGGAGGCCTATGCACGCGCCGATCAGGCCTTGTATCAAGCCAAGCGCGGCGGCCGCAACCGGGTGGAGTCCGAAGATACCGTCACCGGCTGACGCGGCCGCCGTGCCAGGCGGCGCCAGGTGAATCAGTAGCGGGTCATCGCCGTCACCAGTTCGGCCAGCGAGCCGGCGTGCATCTTGCGCATCACCTGCTGCCGATGGGCCTTCACCGTCCGTTCCGAGGTGCCCAGTTCGGCGGCGATCTGCTTGTTCAGGCGACCCTTGACCAGGCGCTCCAGCACCTCGCGCTCGCGACGGGTGAGCGTCTTCAGGCGCTGGTGGTGTTCCTGCCGCTGCTGCATCTGCGGACCGGATTCATCGAAGGGCATCAGCGCACCGCGGAAGGCGGCTACCAGCTGTTGGTGCAGCATCGGCTGGCTGCGGTTATCCTCCTTTTGCAGCGTGCCTCGGGTGTCGCGAATCGCGGTGGGTCGCGGTTCATTTCCTTCTGTCGGACGCTGGGCCTGCGAGGTGATCACGATCAGCGGCATGCCAAGTTGCCGTTCACCCAGCAGCGAACGCAATTGCGGTGCGTCGACATCCTGCATGTGGACTTCCAGCACCGTGCCGCCAGGAGGCGCCGTCGGCTCCTGCAGGAATTCGTCTGCAGAGGGATGGTGTGCCACGTGGAAGCCGGCGGCCTCCAGCATGCGACCCAGCGGGCCACCGAGGGAATCGTCACCACCAACGATATGAGCGAGATTTGTATTTGCCATGTTTTTCTTCCTTGACCGATATGGACGCATCAAACGGGATAAAGGGCTTCACCGACTTCCTCGCCGCGGCACCGTTTGCGCCACTGAACGAGGACATGCGGGAAGAAAAACTGCAGTTTCACCGTGCCGTCGAATTTAGTCGATAGGATGGAAAATTTCTGGCGTAATACTTCGAATTTCTTCGAGAAGAATCTCAATTTTTTTCGACAGGAGACCACATAGCGTGGCATATAAGAGACTTGCCGGCGTGGCTAATTGACACTTTCAGGCGCTTGTCCCTTGTGCGATTTCCACGTCTGCGTAAACCTGTGCCCGACCGTGCGCCTTGGCCTGGTAAAGGTTCTGGTCAGCCAGCGCAATCAGCCCCGCCGGCGAGCTACCGGGATCGGGTGCCGTGATCGAGGCCACGCCGATACTGAGCGTGACATGCGGCCCCACCTCCGAACGCGCATGCGGCAACTTCAAGCGTGCCACCGCCTGGCAGACATTCTCGGCCAGCTTGATGGCCTGTTCGCTCCCCGCCATCGGCAGGATGCAGGCGAACTCTTCACCCCCATAGCGCGCCACGCAGTCATAGCTGCGATGGAAGTTGCTGCGGATGGCGTGCGCCACTTCGGCCAGGCAGTGGTCGCCGGCCTGGTGGCCGTAGTGATCGTTGTAGCGCTTGAAGTAATCGATGTCGATCATCAGCAGAGAGATCGCCTGGCCGGAGCGTTTGCAGAGTTCCCATTTCTCGGCCAGTTCGCTATCGAACTTGCGACGGTTGAACAGCCCCGTGAGCGAATCGGTCACGGCAATGTTGCGATAGAAATCGGATTGCAGCTTCAGGGTCAGATGCGTCAGAACACGTGCTTTCAATACCGTGCCGTGGATCGGCTTGCTGATGAAATCGACGCCACCGACATCGAAGCCACGGGCCTCGTCCTCCTCGCTGTTGAGGCCGGTCAGGAAGATCACCGGAATACCCAGCGTAGCGGTGTTCTGCTTGAGCCGTTCGCAGGTTTCGTAACCATTCAGGCCGGGCATGTTGACGTCCATCAGGATCAGGTCCGGCTGCACCTTCTCGCACTGCTCGATGGCCTGCATGCCGCTGGTGGCCATGTAGATGTCGTAGTCACCCTTGAGCAGCGCATTGGCCAGGCGGATGTTGATCGGCTGGTCGTCACAGAGCAGCACGCGCGCCCGACTGCCACGCAGCGACGAGAGTTCTTCCAGGATGCGTTTCAACTTGCTTCTCCAAAATGTTGGTCGAGATGGCTCAGCGCCGACGCGAAGTCGAGTCGTTCGATCAGCTCCCACAATTGCTGGTACCGAACGTGCTGCGTCAGTCCGTGCCGCTTGCTGATGGACTCGGCCAGGTCGAGTGCTTCCAGGTTGCTCGACGATAACAAGTCCCGCAGGCGCTGCCTATCAGGAAAATCGGAAGGCTGTGGCGCCGGTGTCACCGCCGGCGCGGCTTGCGTGTCGCCCACGGGAGTTCCTTGTATTCCTTGCATGGCCTGCATGAGCAATTGCTGCAGGACCAGTTGGGCATCGCGCTGGCTGGGGGCGAACTCCTGGCGCCAGCGTTCCAGCAGCGCATCGGTCTCGACGGACGCCGCTTGTGCGCTGTGTGCTTCAACGGTGCCGAAATAGGCCGCCAGACCGCAGGCGCCGATGGTGGCGCTCAGGCCCTTCATGGCGTGACTGGCAGCACCGATGGCGGGCAGCGCGCCTTCTTCCAGCGCCTCCCCGTATTGCGCCAGGAGACGCTCCAGCTCCGCTCCTGCGGCATCCAGCGTGAAGCGGTAGACGTCACTGGCCTGACGGAATCGCCGCATCACCGTCTGGTAGCTGTCCACACTCTGGCGCGAGCAGGGGACATCGGTGATGGCATCGGTCGCCGTCACCGTCATCGTCTCCGTTTCCGGGGGCGATCGCTCATGACCCAGGTGTGACAGCAGGGTCGGGATCAGCGTGGTGACGTCGATGGGCTTGGCGATATGCCCGGCCATGCCCGCCTGGATGCAGCGACGCTTGTCCTCCGGCGATGCATTGGCAGTCATGGCCAGGATGGGAATGCCGCGCAGCTCGTGCTGACGTCGGATGCGACGGGTGGCCTCCATGCCGTCGATGCCCGGCATCTGCAGGTCCATCAGGATCAGGTCGAAGTGGCGCGCCGGGTCGCTGGCGATGGCCACGCCCGTGCTGCCGTTGTCGGCGCAGGTGACCTGCGCGCCGGAGAGCGCCAACAAGCCGCTGGCGACCTGGCGATTGACGGCATTGTCTTCTACCAGCAGGATCTGCACGCCTTCCAGTTCGCGCGACGTGGCCGGTGCCGTGTCGCCGCTTTGCATCGTCGCGTCCGCACTGCGCAAGCGCGCCTCCGACAGCGGTGTTGCATCTTCCACCGGCAATTGCAGATCGAACCAGAAGCGGCTCCCCCGTCCCGGTTCGCTGCTGACCTGCAGCTGGCCGCCCATCAGTTGCACCAGATGGCGACTGATGGCCAGGCCCAGGCCCGTACCACCGTAGCGGCGGGTGGTCGAGGCCTCGGCCTGGGTGAAGGCATCGAAGATGTCATCCAGTCGCTCAGCGGCGATGCCGATGCCGGTGTCCCTGACTTCCACCCTCAGGTTCACATGCTGTGTGCCTGATCCAGCGAGCTGTTGCAGCCGCACGTCGATGCGACCCAGGTGCGTGAACTTGAGCGCATTGCCGATCAGATTGACCAGCACCTGATGCAGGCGGTAGGCATCGCCCACCACCCGCTGCGGTAATGCGGGATCGAGTTCGATATTCAGGCTGACCCCCTCCTGGGGCGGCGAACCGGCCAGCACCGCGACGAGGTCGTGGCGGAAATGATCGAGATCGAAGGCCTGCAGCTCCAGCTGCAATTGCTGCACATCCATCTTGGAAAAATCGAGCAGGTCGTTGAGCAGGTTCAACAGCGACTTGGCCGAGATCTCGGCCTTCTCCAGGTAGTCACGCTGGCCCGGTAGCGGCTGGGTCCGCTGCAGCAGCTGGATCATCCCCAGTACCCCGTTCATGGGCGTGCGGATCTCGTGGCTCACGCTGGCCAGGAACAGACTCTTGGCCGAGTTGGCCTGCTCGGCCTTGAGTCGGGCATCAACCAGGTTGTTCTCGAATTCGATGCGTTGCGTGATGTCCAGGTTGATCCCGATCATCCGCACCGCCGCGCCCATGCCATTGCGGTCCACATGGGCGCGCGCTTGTACATAGCGGATGCCGCCATCCTCGCGTACCACGCGAAACACCGGTTCGAATTCCCCGCTGCCGGCCAGGGCCGCCTGCAGCGCATTTTCAACATAGACCACGTCGTCCGGATGCACGCGGCGGCGCCAGGCTTCGTAGGTGGTGGTCTGGGTACCGATACCGTCGCCGATCCCATAGATCTCGGCGATCCGACGATTGAACTCGAAGGAGTCACTCTGCATGTCCCACACCCATACCCCCAGCTTGGCCACTTCCGCGGCCAGCATCAACTGGTCGCGGGCGGCTGCCAGTTCGGCCTCCTGCTTGCGTTGCAGGCGCATGTCCATGGCGATGTAGAGATAGCCGAGATGACGCTGGCGATGATCCAGCATCGCGGTCTGCTGGCGCGCCACCGGGAGCGTTGCGCCATCCTTGCGGCGGTAGGGCAGGTCGGCCACGGCCTGGTCGGTCTCTCCCTTCTGCGGCGAGGCGGGGGCCGCCACACGCTGGCCGGAGAAGGCCTCTTCCTTCAGCTGGCCGATCACTTCTTCGGCCCGATAGCCCAGCATCTGCTCGGCACCGCGGTTGAACAGGGTGATCATGCCATCTGGCGCGGTCGCGATGATCGCTACTCCGGTGGCCGACCCCAGCACGTTGTTGAGCAGGGCATTGGTTTCCTGCACCTGATCCAGCAGGGACTGGTTCTGTTCCAGCGCTTCCCACAGCTGGTTGCGGTTATGGGTGATCTCGGTGACGTCGTGCGCCACCACATAGAAGCCGATCACCTCGCCGTTCTCGGAGATATCGGGGATGTAGGTGGTCAGCACGTGCTTCATTCCCAGTGCGGGATCATCGAAGGTACGCTCGAAAGTCTGTTTTTCTCCGGCGAGCACCGCCTCGATATGGGGCAGGGCCTTTTCGAACAGGTCGTTGCCCAGCAGGTCGGGCATGTACATGCCATTGATCTCGCCGGGCGAGCGATGGAACACCCGTTCGTAGGAGGCATTGGCGAAACGGTTGATCAGATGTTTGTCCCAGTAGCCCACCAGCGAAGGCATGACATTGAGCACTGTCTGCAGCATGGTCTTGGCCTGGTGCAGTGCATGGGTGCGCTGCTGGACGGTCAGTTCCAGCTCTTCGTTGATGTGATGCAGCTGGCGTTCGATGCGTTTCTCGCGGGTGATATCGCGCAGCATGAAGGCCTTGCCGATCGGGCGTCCTGCGCGGTCGCGCAGCGCGAACAGTACGGCCGAGGCATAGCGGATCGGGTCGCCCGGCAGACTGATGACCTGCGCCGTCGGCGTCTGGTCGGACATCGCAGCGGCTTCCGAAATCCCGCCGCGCTCATCCAGTTCGCGCAGGGCGGCGTGCTCGGACAGGCAGCTCCCCAGGGCGCGGCTCTCCGACAGGTGCAGATAATCGGTGGCTCCCTTGTTCCAGGAACTGATCATGCCCCGGGCATCGGTGGTCACGATGGCATCGGGCGAACTGTCGACCACGGCCGCCAGCAGGGCGCGGGCTTCCTGCAGCTTCTGTTCGCGGCTGGAAAAGACCTGGTAGGCCAGGGCGATGGCAACGATCAGCGCCAGCAGCGTGCCGCAGGAGAGCAGCATGGCGCGGTCGCTGATGAACTGGTGCGTCTGGCTGTATTCGGGCGAAGCGCGGATCACCAGTTTCCAGGCGCGGCCATAGAGCGGTACCGCCGTGTCGAGGCTGGCCATGCCGTCAAGCTGGGCGAAACCTGCGCTGCGGAACAGCTCTACCGGCGGTTGATCGCTGGCCACATCCTCGATCAGGATTTCCAGCGAATGCATGTTCCAGCGCCGGCTCAATTCGGACAGGATGTCCTGCACCGACAGCGGGGCATAGGCCCAGCCGACGATCTGCTCGCGCCGTTGTTCCATGGTCGCAGGCGTCACCGAACCGGCATAGATCGGCAGCAGGAACAGGTAGGCGTTGGCACCCGTACCCTGCTTCTGCACCAGCTGGATCGGCGTGGTCAGTTCGGCGCGACCGGTCAGCATGGCGTGGTCGGCCGCGGAGCGACGTTCCTGGGAGGAGGCGATGTCCAGGCCCAGCGCCTCGCGATTGGGGCCGATCGGCTCGATCTGTTCGATGACGTAGAGCTCGCCGGTGGTCTTGCTCAACTGGGTAATGGAGGAAAACAGATGATGGTGCGCGGCGACCTTCTTTTCGTAGTCCGCGCGCTGCTCCATCGGTACATACCGGATGAAGCCGAAGCCACCGGCCCAGGGGAATTCCTGGGCCAGGTCGCGGCTGTCCATATAGCGCAGCAGACGCTCACGATTCAGTTCGCCCGGGCCGATGGCGAGGATGGCACCACGCGTACCGCGCAGGCCGTGTTCATAGCGGCGCAGGAGGGACTCGATGTCGTCCCTGATCCAGCGGCTGTCCATGGCCAGACTGCTGCGTACCTCCTGATGATTCAGATGGGACAGGCCGGCCACCCCGGCCAGCAACAGGCCCAGGGCAATCAGCAGGAAAATCCAGGTATTGCGCGTGACTCTGGTCATTTTCGACAGGTCTTTCTTGTTGGAATGCATGATCACCAATGAAACAAGCCCGCGTACCCCCACGCGAGCCGGCGCAGTGCGCCAGGATGTGCTGATTCCACCAGCAGGCAGTGCGGTGGACAATCAGGAAATTCCCGGTCTGGCCATACAGGCCAGCCGGGATCAATCGGTTTGTGACTCAGGTGCGCGCCTCAGTGCAGCAGGATCCTCGCTTTCAGCGGCATCTCCTCGATCTGTTCGAAGCGCCGCAGCCGGGTCAGGATGGCTTCGTCCAGTACATGTTCCTTGTTCAGCAGCAATACCCCGGATCGGGTGCGCAGGTCCTCGGCCAGCTTCATGCCGACCCGCAGTTCCTGCGGCGCCAGCAGGCGGGTCTGCTGTTCGAGCAGCAGCCGTTGTTCTGCGATCATGGTGACGAAGGCCTCCACCACCAGCGGGTCGTAACGATGGCCGGCATGTGTGCGCAGCATGGCCAGGGCCTTTTCCGGTGTCGTGTTCTGGCTGGTGATGCCGCCATTGCACAAGCCTTCGAAGTCGCGCACCACCGCCAGGATGCGAGAGCCGAGGGGAATCGCATCCCCCGACAGGCTCTCCGGCACCCCTCGGCCGTCATGGCGTTCATGTTGATGACGGATGATCTCGCCGGTCTCGGCCAGGCTGGGGATGGGCGTCAGCAGCATCTGCCCTTTCACCGGATGCCAGAGGAAGCGCTGCACTTCCTCGCTGCTCATCTTCTCGATCGGCTTGCGTACCAGATCTTCGGACAGACCCAGCTTGCCGATGCCGTGCAGCATGCCAGCCATCATGGTGTCCCGCGCGTGATGCGCCGTCATGCCCATGCGCAGTGCGAGCTGTTCGCACCAGCGCGCCACCCGGGCCGATTGACCGCTGGCCAGGCCAGCGCGCAGTTCGCTGATGTCGGAAAAGACGTGCAGCATGGACAGGAAAGACTTGTGCTCTTCTTCCTGGGCGCTTTCCAGGAACATCACGGTCTGCCGCAATTCCTCGGTGCGTGCCTGCACCTGCCGCTCCAGCTGGCGGTTGAAGTCGGCCAGTTGCAGATTCTGTTCGTGGACCTTGCGTTCCAGCGCCATCTTCTGCTTGCGCAGTTGCTGCTCTTCCAGCGCGTGCGCCACGATCATCAGCAGTTCGCGATCGTCCCAGGGCTTGGCGAGGTAATGGTGGATGCCACCATCGTTGATGGCTGAAATGGTGCTGCCGATCTCGGAATAGCCGGTCAGCAGGATGCGCATGGTGGCCGGCCACTGGCGCCGCACCTGAGCCAGGAATTGAGCGCCGCTCATGCCCGGCATGCGCATGTCGGAGATGACCAGGTCAACGTCGGCGCTGGCCATCACTTCCAGTGCGGCCTCGGCGCTGGTGGCGGTGAGCAGCTGGTAACCCTGCGGACGGAAGCTGCGCTTCAAGGCCGAGAGGATGCTCTGCTCATCATCCACCAACAGGATGCTGGGTGGCGGCAGGGCAAAGGGATCGGCTTGCTGCACGGTCTGGATTTCCTGGCTGTGGATGGCGCTCATGATGCTTCTCCTCTTTTTGCGGTTGCTCCCGTTGTTTCTGCGATCCCTGCTGCTCCTGCCCTGTCCGTGAGGCCGGCGGGGTCGATCGGCATCTCGATCCGGAAGGTGGTACCTCTGCCCGGCGCGCTGCTCACGTGGATGTCACCGCCATGCTTCTTGATGATGCCGTAGGACAGCGACAAGCCCAGGCCGGTCCCGCTGCCGACCGGTTTGGTGGTGAAGAAGGGTTCGAAGATGCGGTTGATGTGTTCCGGTGCGATCCCGTGACCGGTGTCGCTGATGCTGATGGCGACGCGATCGCCGCAGCGCTCGGTGCGCAGCGTGACCACGCCCTTGTCGCTGATGGCCTGGGCCGCATTGACCAGCAGGTTCATGAAGACCTGGTTCAGCTCCGAGGCCAGGCACCTGACCATGGGAAGCTCACCGTATTGCTTGACGACCGTCACCTTGTACTTCAACTCGTTGTTGGCGATGTTGAGCGTGCTGTCCAGGCCGCGATGCAGGTCGGCCATCTGCCAGTTGCTCTCGCCGGTGCGCGAAAAATCCTTGAGCGATTGCACGATGTTCTTGACCCGCTGCAAGCCTTCATTGGATTCACTGAGCAGTTCGGTGACGTCCTGGCTGAGGTATTGCAGGTCGGCGCGCTGTTCAAATCCCTGCAGTTCGGACTGCGCCACGCTGGCGGGCAGGGCGCCGCCGACCACGCACTGGTAGAGCTTGATGCCTTCCAGCAGGGTCGCCACGTAGTTTCCCAGGGTATTGAGATTGGCGGCGACGAAGCCGATCGGGTTGTTGATCTCGTGCGCCACGCCGGCGGCCAACTGGCCGATGGAGGCCAGTTTTTCGGACTGCATCAGTTGCGCCTGGGCCATGCCCAGCTGTTCGATCAGCTTGCCTTGTTCCTCGGCCTGGCGTTGCAGGGTGTCTTCCATTTCCTTGCGGCCGCTGATGTCGGTCATCAGGCCGATCACTTCCAGCGGCGTGCCGGCCTGGTCGCGGATCAGGCGCAGCGTGTCGTGCATCCAGAGATAGCGGCCATCGCTGGCGCGGAAGCGGTATTCGTAGATCTTCTGGTCTTCCACGAACAGCATGGCCAGGCTGGAAAAGATGGCTGCCGTATCGTCGGGATGGATGTGGTTGAACCAGAAATTGGAATCGTCCAGCATCTCCTGCGGCTCGTAGCCCAGCACACGGGAGGCGTTTTCGCTGACGAAGGTAAGCCGGAAGTCGCCCGAGGGAACGCTGCTGTAGATGATCGCCGGTGTATTGCCGATGATGTGGCGGTAACGAGCATTGGCCTTGAGCAGGGCGCGCATGTCGGGGGCTTCGGTGAGCATGCCGTCGTCCATGCGTGGACTGCTGTATTCCCTGGACACCAGGGCATCGCAATGTCCCATGATGACCTCCCCTCATCGTAGCCTCCGCAGCAGGGGGCGGAGGTCTGCCCCGTATCGCTAGGCGGTGCGATGCATCGCCAGAGCCTTCGCTGTCCCGCGTGACGGCAGGCCCGGTTGCGCCCGCGTCATGCCGGAAGCAGCGCCCGGCGCACTTGCCACGGCAGCATCCAGATTGAACACGCTGATCGCCTGGATCATCTGTTGGGTCGATTCTTCCAGGCTGGTGGCGGCCGCCGCGGCTTCCTCCACCAGTGCGGCATTGCGCTGGGTGACTTCGTCCATCATCACCACCGCTTCATTGACTTGCTGGATGCCGGTCTGCTGTTCGCCGGAGGCGGCCGTGATCTCCGCCACTGCCGTGGCGGCCTGCGTCACCGACCGCATGATGCCGTCCATGGTGTCGCGCATCTCGTCGGCCAGCTTCACGCCGGCGCCGACGCGCTGCGACGATTCATCGATGAGGGCCTTGATTTCCTTGGTGGCCTGGGTCGAACGCTGCGCCAGGGTGCGCACCTCGCCGGCCACGACGGCGAAGCCGCGACCCTGTTCACCGGCACGCGCGGCCTCCACGGCGGCGTTGAGTGCCAGGATATTGGTCTGGAAGGCGATGCCATCGATCAGCCCGGTGATCTGCTTGATCTGGTCGGCGCTCTTGTTGATCGCATCCATGGTTTCGTTGATGTGCCTGATCGAGGCTTCGCCGGTGCGGGTGGTGACCAGCGCTTCTTCCACCAGACGGTTGGCCTGGCGCGCGTTTTCACTGTTCTTGGTGACGGTGGAGGCCAGTTCCTCCATGCTGGCGGCGGTCTCTTCCAGACTGCTGGCCTGCGATTCGGTGCGCGAGGACAGGTCCATGTTGCCACGCGCGATCTCGCTGGTGGCCTGGGCCATGTGCACGCCACTGCGACGCACGTCGCCCACCGATGCCACCAGGTTCACGCGCATCTGTTCCATCGCCTGCAGCAGGGCCCCCATTTCATCGCGGCGCGCCTGCAGGTCGCTGGCCGAGAGATCGCCTCCGGCGACCCGACGCGATTGCGCGACTGCCTGCCGCAGCGGCGTGAAGATGCGCGCTACCAACGTCATGCGCAACAGCGCCAGGCTGGCCAGGGCGACGCCGGATGCGGCCAGGGTCGGCAGGCTGCTGGCCTGACCCAGGCATTGCGCATTGAAGAAGGCCAGCGCGCCCACGCCGATGGCGGCCGTACCCAGGCCCAGGTCGAGCCGGGTCTTGAGCGATACCCGCGCCGCGCGCTGCACTGTGCCTCGCAATCCGGTCGGCACCACCTCGCCGCGATAGACGGCAATCCGTGCACTTTCTTTCTTCAGTTCCTTGTAGGCCGCCTCGGCGGCATTGACTTCGGCTCGGCTGGGCTTGGTACGCACCGACATGTAGCCGGTGCAGACGCCGCGCTCCCAGATCGGGGTGACGTTGGCCTTGACCCAGTAGAAGTCGCCGTTCTTGCAGCGGTTCTTGACCAGGCCAGTCCAGGGCAGGCCGGCCTTGAGGGTGCTCCACAAGTCGGCGAAGGCCAGCTCCGGCATGTCCGGATGGCGCACGATGTTTTGCGGCGCACCGATCAACTCTTCTTCGGAAAAGCCGCTGACGGTGATGAAGGTGGGATTGACGTAGGTGATGCGTCCCTTGGTATCGGTCTTGGAAACGATCGATGCATGGGCGTCGATGTCGCGCTCTTGTTGGGTGACGGGCAGGTTCAAGCGCATGATCGACTCCAGGGAAGTTGGTTGATGGAATCATTAAAACACAAATTCATTTAAATCGTTTAAAAAACGATTTATTCGATAAATAAATAATGAATTCGTTGCGCGTCACCAACGTAGTTGTTGGAAGGAAAAGACCTGCTGAGCTTTGTCGAGGATTTGTCTAAGTATCTGAAATATATAGGCAATATTGAATGGGGTAGCGTTTCCCAGGCCGCTTTCTAAGCGTCCGAAGAAAAGCGCTGTCGAAATATAAATGATTAATTTGTTTTATTTGTTTATGGGTGCCAGATGATGGAAAGTGTGCCGTCTCCATCCTTCCGCCGTCCCTTGCCGGTGCGATCGATTTCCGACCTCGGATTGGCTGGGCAAGGCAGGGGCGCGTGCCGTCCATTGTCCGACCCCGGACGGAATTGAATTGCGGTGCAGTCCAGACGAGTCCGCGCAGGCCTGTTGCTTCAGTGCTCCGCGCCTGCACCTGACGCATGCTGCCGCAAGGCCAGCGCCAACTCCTGGTCCAGGCTGGCCATGTGCCTGACCAGCATGGCCGGGATCATCGCCATCACGATATCGGCCAGCGGCGCATTGCCATCGTCCAGGTAGGGCCGCAAGCGGTGCATCAGCGCCAGCAACTCGGCGTGGTCGCGCCGGTGGGCGCGGATCTCGCGATAGCCGATGGCTTCCATCATGTTTTCTTCCTGGCGAAAGCCGGCTTCGATCTCGGCGACCAGCGCCGCATAGGCACTGGCAAAGCGGTCCGCGGGCAAGGTCGCGAGGGCGGCAATGCCCTCCAGCACCTGGCGGTGCTCGGCATCCATCTCGGTGAGCAAGGCAGGGATGGCCTGGCGATGCAAGTCGGCGTCGATGGTCGGGGTGGGATCGGCGGTATGGGGCATGATCAGCCTCCAGCGGCAGGGTGCGACCGGTCGCGGGTCGCGGCGGAGGCGTCCGGGTCGCCGGCAACGGCGCGGTGCCGTTTGTTGCTGATCGGTGATCGGTGATCGCTAGCCGGAAGAACGCTCACTTCTGATTCTAGAAGCTTGGTCTCGAATTATTTTGAGATAGCGCAAAGCTGCCGGCATTGCCGGCGCCGCAACGTGCATGGCACAAAGCCGGACGCCACCCGTGAAGGTGGCGTCCGGCTTGCTTCAGTCAGCCACTCCGGAGGGCGGCCGCGCGCTTGTAAAAAACGCCGTCACTGGCTCTGCAGTAGGTGCCGTCAGGGGGGCAGCACCTTGCGCAGCATTGCTGCCAGTTCCGGCGGGGAAAACTTGGCGACATAACCATCGGCGCCCACCGAACGCACATGGTCTTCGTTGGCTGAACCGGTCAGCGAGGAGTGGATTACCACCGGCAATTGCTTGTATCGGTCCGAGGCCTTGATCTTGCGGGTCAGGGTGAAGCCATCCATTTCCGGCATTTCGAGGTCGGTCAGCACCATGGCGACCTTGTCGGTCAGCGGCTTGCCTTCCTGTTCAGCTGCTTGCGACAGTTCCTGAAGTTTCTTCCAGGCCTGGAGGCCATCGGTGGTCATCACATAAGGCAGGTTCAGGTCCGTGAGGCATTGCTCCATCAGTGCCCGTGCCATGCGCGAGTCGTCTGCGGCCAGTACCACCGAGCCGGGCTTGAGCCGAAGTTCGGTGGCGCCGGGATTGGGCAGCTGCGGCTCTTGCTTGACCGGCGAGACCATGTTGAGGATGTGCTCCACGTCCAGCACCTGCACCAGCCGGCCGCCATCGAGCGCCGAATCAAGGCGGGCGATGCTGGTCACCAGGCTGCCCGGCGAATGCGAATCGGCCGGCAGTACCTGGCTCCAGTCCAGGCGCACGATCTCTTCCACCGACTCCACCGCAAAAGCCTGGGTATGGCGGGCGAATTCGGTGATCAGCAGGATGTTCATGCCATGACCAGCCTTGCAACCGGCCACCGCCGGCAGGTCCACCACCGACATCACCTGGCCGCGGATGTTGACCATCCCCAGCATCGGCGAGCGCATGCCGGCTGCGGCGGTGATGTCCATCATGGGAACGATCTCGCGGATCTTGAAGACGTTGATGCCATACAGCTCACCCGGCTTGTCGGTGGAACCATCAGGGGTTCCCAGACGGAACAGCAGCAGTTCGAACTTGTTGCTGGAGGTCAGGTTGGTGCGTTCGTCGATTTCTTTTTGAAAGGCGTCCATTGTCGTCCTCGATGATCAGAATTGTTCCCAGTCGCCGTTGTCGGCGGCATGGTCATGGCTGCTCTTGGTAGCGGCCGGGCGGGTCGGTGCAGTCGGCTGGGCGATGCTGCGGGCGCGGGCCTGGGCCACCGCCGGGCGCGCCGGGGTGATGTCGCGCACCACCGGTGCGGCGGCGGCCTGCATCACGGGTGCCGGCACATGGCTGCTGTCGAGGCGGAACACGCCAACGGTCTGGCTCAGTCGTGTCGCCTGTTCCTGCAGGGCCTTGGCGGCGGCGGCAGCCTGTTCCACCAGGGCGGCATTCTGCTGGGTGTTTTCGTCCATCTGCACCACGGCATTGTTGATCTGTTCGATGCCCTGCGACTGCTCGGCGCCGGCAGCGGTGATCTCGGCCACGATGTCGGAGACGCGCTTGACGCTGGCGACCACCTCGTCCATGGTCTGGCCGGCTTCGTGGACCAGCTTGCTGCCGGTGTCCACCTTGGCCACGGAGTCGTCGATGAGACCCTTTATTTCATGGGCGGCGGCAGCGCTGCGCTGGGCCAGCGAACGCACTTCCGAGGCCACCACCGCGAAACCGCGTCCCTGTTCACCGGCACGGGCAGCCTCCACGGCGGCGTTCAGGGCCAGGATGTTGGTCTGGAAGGCGATGCCGTCGATCACGCCGATGATGTCGACGATCTTGCGCGAGGATTCGTTGATGGCACCCATGGTATCGACCACCTTGCCGACCACCTGGCCGCCACTCTGGGCGATCTCGGACGCGGACACGGCAAGCTGGTTGGCCTGGCGGGCATTGTCGGAGTTCTGGCGCACGGTGGAGGTCAGTTCTTCCATGGCCGAGGCGGTTTCTTCGAGCGCGCCGGCCTGTTGTTCGGTGCGGGAGGACAGGTCCATGTTGCCGGTCGCGATCTCGGCTGAGGCGGTGGAGATGGTGTCGGTACCCTGGCGCACTTCACGCACGATGTTCAGGAGGTTGCCGTTCATCTGCCTGAGCGCGTCCAGCAGCTGACCGGTTTCATCGCGATGGGCGCTGGGGATGTCGGCGGTCAGGTCACCTTCGGCCACCTGGCGGGCAATGGCGACCGCATTGGTCAGCGGACGGGCCACCAGACGGGCGATCCACCACGAGAGAATCATCGACAAGGTGATGCATGCAACGACCAGGACGATGATGGCCAGACGTGCCTGTTCATAGACCTGGGTGGCAGTGGCATCGGAGACGGCAGCCCCCTTGCTGTTGACTTCGACCAGTTCGCTGATCTGCTCCTGCAGCTTGCGATAGACCGGGGTGGAGGCGCTGTTGAGCAGGGCGTGTCCGGCCTGCTTCTGGCCATCCTGGAACAGGGCGGAAATGCGGTCATGCAGTTGTTTGTATTCGGCTACGTTGCGCTGGATTTCCGGATACAGCTCCTTTTCACGGGGCTCGGAAACCAGCTTGCCGTATTCCGTCACTTCCTTCATCAGCATGTCCATCTGCTTGTCGGCGCGCTCGCGTGAGGCCTGCTCTTCCTTCTTGTCGTCGGTCAGCAGTTGCTGCATGTCGAAACTGCGCGAGCGGGCCAGTGCCAGGCCGATCTTGGACAGTGTGCTCATGCTGGGCAGCCAGTTGCGGGCGATGTCGGTGGAGCTCTGGTTGACTTGCCCCAGTTGCACAGTGGCCAGGGCGCCGAGCCCTACGATGAACACCAGCACCACCAGGAAGGCAGCGTTGAGCTTGTGGGCGATTTTCAGATCGTAGAACCATTTCATGATGACAACTCCTGATAGGTGCGCTATTCGGATGTATGAGTGCGCTCAGGAACCATCATAGGGACTACAAACAAATAAATCAAATAAAACAAATTAATCAGTTGTTTTATTTTCTTAGGGATTTTCCTGATTCCAGGGATTTCCCGGCCACGGGGCCTTGCTGCAGCCATTTTTCGACGGTATTCATCAAGCCCACCTGGGTGAAGGGCTTGCTGAGGTAATCGTCCATGCCGGCGTCCAGGCAGCGCTGGCGATCACCTTCGATGGCGCTGGCCGTGAGGGCGACGATGGGGGTGCGCGGGCGACCCTGGGCCTGTTCGATGGCGCGGATTTCGGCGGTGGCCTGGTAGCCATCCATGATGGGCATCATGCAGTCCATGAGCACCAGGTCGTAGCTGCCGTGACGCAGGGCGTCAACTGCCATCAGCCCGTTTTCCACTTCCTGCAGGACGCAGCCACGACGCGCCAGCAGGATGCGCAGCAGTTGGCGGTTGATGTCGGTATCTTCGGCCACCAGGATGCGGGCGCCGTTCATCACCGTCGAGGGGAGGCTGGCAGGCGCGGCAGGGGCGGGGGAGGGCGCCTCCTGCGCCGGGCTTTGCACACTGGGTGACGCCGCCGGCACTTGCTCCGCTGGCACGGTAGAAGCCGTCAGTACCGGGGATGGCAGCGGCTGTGCGCCCTCGGCGCAGAGGATATCGAAGCTGAAGCGGGTCGACTGGCCGGGTACACTCTGGCAGGCGATCTTGCCACCCATCAGTTCCACCAGATTCTTGCTGATCGCCAGGCCCAGCCCGGTGCCGCCGAAGCGGCGCGAGATCGTGTTGTCGGCCTGGGTGAATGGCTGGAACAGTTGCGCCAGGGCTTCCGGCGTGATGCCGATGCCGCTGTCGGCAACCGCGAAGAACAGCCGCCAGCGGTTGAGCCCCGATTCCTCCTTTCGTGCCGACATGCTCAGGCGCACGTGTCCGGCCGGGGTGAACTTGATGGCATTGCTGAGCAGGTTGCCCAGCACCTGTTTCAGGCGCGAGGGATCGCCCACCAGGCACAGGCTTTCGTCGCAGTCGATGCGCAGGTCGAATTCCACCGCCCGGTTGTGGATCGAGGGGCGATACAGCTCGGCCACATCGCGCGCCAGGCGGGCCGGATGGAAGGCCACCTCTTCCAGGTCCAGCTTGCCGGATTCGATCTTGGAAAAGTCCAGGATGTCGTTGATGATGCGCACCAGGCCGCTGCTGGCGTTGTGGATGCTGTCGGCATAGTGGCGCTGCTTGCTGGACAGGCCCGATTCCATCAGCAGTTCGGACAGGCCCAGGATGCCATTCATGGGCGTGCGGATCTCATGGCTGACCATGGCCAGAAAGCGTGACTTGGCCTCGTTGGCCTGGTCGGCTTCTTCCTTCAACTGCATGGCCAGCAAGGCGTCCTGCTCGCGTCGCTGGGATTGGCGCAGGATGACCACGAAACCGCCGACCAGGCCGATCAGGCTGATCGCCGCCACGGCCATGAGCGGATACATGGATTCCAGCCACTCGGTGAAATAGACGTGTTCGCTGATGCCCACCCGCAAGTACAGCGGTGCATCCCGTACCGGGCGATGGATGCCGAGCCATTGGGACTGCATGAAAATGTAGGGAGCATCGGCAGGCTGTGGTTCCGGTGCTTTGATATGCACATCGGAAAGCAGCGCGCGGTCACGCTGTTTGTCACCATCCGGATGCGGATCAGACCATAGGAGCACCGTGCCATCCTTGCGCGCCAGCACGATGGCGTAGGGCTTTTCCTTGCTGATACTGTCAAAGAAGCTATTGAAGAAGGCGTTGCGCAAGCCCACGACGATGATGGCCAGCAGGCGACCTTGCCGGTCATTGATGCGCCTGCTCAGGAAGAAGGTCGGCATGCCGTTGGCCCGGGCATTCACAGTTCGGCCCAGGAAGTCTTCGGTTGATGTCGAGTGCAGATGGAAGGCGTAGTAATCGCGGTCCGACATGTCGATCGGCGGGGCCGGGAAGCCGCGGGAGAGCACGACCACCTTGCCTTCGGCATTGCTTACGCCGACGCCGGAGATGAATGGCAGTCCTCGGATCTGTTCCCGCAGCAGTTGTGAAAATTGCGCCGTTCCGACGCTCTCCTGCAATTGCTGAAGGTCATCCGCGCCGGTCTTTTCGATGTCCGCCTGCATGCTATCGAGGACGAGATGGGCCGAGGCCATCGACTGTGCGGTACTTTCGGCCAGCGTAGCCGACAGTGTGGTCAGGTCGTTGCGCCAGTCGTTCAGCCCGGCGCGGTACAGCAGCCATCCTGAGGTCAATACGGTGAGCACCAGCAGCGACATCAGCAAGCCGCCGATGGTCATTGTTGAGCGGCGTACGCGTCTGGGTTGCAGCTCGGTAAGCTGTGGTGGCTTGTTCATGGAGATGACTGCGAGGATGTTGCCAGAACCGGATTCAGGTCACTGCGGTGAGTGTGCGTAGCGCCGGATCTCCTCCAGTACCAGCCCGAAGCTGACCTGCAGTTGCACCAGCTCTTCCGGTCGCGGCGTCTGGCCCTGACGCCCGGCCTGCTCGGTCTGCAGCAGCAGGGCGGTCAGTATGCGAGCATTGAACAGGGCGCACATGCCCTTGAGCGTGTGGCTCTCATGGCGGGCGGCGTCGGCATTGCCGGCCAGGGTCGCCTGTTCCAGCCGCGAAAAGATGTCAGGCGCGCTGTCCACGAAGGTCCGTGCCAGCGCGGCGACGGTGCCCGCATCGCCGCCCACGGCCTCCAGCAGATCGCTGGGATCGATATGAAGATAGTCGCTCTCTGACTGGCCCGGATGCACGGTTTCCCCCTTTGTTTTCATTTCTTTGCCGCCGTTTTACTTCGGTTCTTGTATTGGCAATGTGAAGCTGAAAGTCGATCCCTGATGTTGTTTGGACTGTAACACGAGTTTGCCGCCCATGAGTGACACAAGGCGCTGGGCAATGGTCAGTCCGAGACCGGCGCCATCCCTGGAACGGCGCACGCTGTCGTCGGCCTGGGTGAACGTCTCGAAGATGGTCTCCAGTTGCGCGGCGGGAATGCCGATGCCGGTGTCCTTGATATGGATGTCGAGCCGGTCGGCGGCACTGCGCTCGACCTCGACCATGATGCGGCCGGCGTCGGTATAGCGCACGGCGTTGCCGATCAGGTTTTCCAGCACGCGCAACACCTTGCGCTGGTCGCACACCAGCACCTGCGGCACGTCGTCGGCGATGCGGCATTCCAGCAGCACGCCCTTGTCGCGGGCGGCCGCATAGTGGCGGGCAATGGCCTGCCCGACCAGTTCGCGCAGGTTTTCCGGCGCCATGTGAACGGTCACGCGGCGATCTTCCAGTTCGGTCACCTCCAGGATGGCATTGACCAGGTCCAGCAGGCGGTTGCCGCTGTCGTGGATGGCCGTGGCGTATTGCGCCAGGGGCGACGCTGCCAGTTCCTCGCGCAAGGCGTCCGAATAGCCGAGCACGCCGTTGAGCGGGGTACGGAACTCATGCGACATGTTGGACAGGAAGCGCGACTTGGCCTGGTTGGCCTGCATGGCGTCCTGGCGGCTGCGTTGCAGCGAGCCGGCCATCCAGATCAGTACCGCATTGAATACCAGCACGGCCAGCGTGATCAGGGTCGCCAGCGTGAGGGTACGGTTGCGTTCGCGGTAGTAGGGGGCCAGGCGTTCTTCGATGTCGATGCCCACCGAGGCGTAGAGCGGGTAGTCGCGCAGCTTCTGGAAGGCGTAGATGCGCTCGCGGCCGTCGACGCGGCTGGCGGCTTCCACCACGCCGCTGCCCTGGGCCAGCATGGCAGCGTAGACCTTGCCGCCGCGCACCTGCTCGCCCATGGCGTCCATGTCGCCGGTGCGGCGCACCCGTGCCACGCCATCGGCACCGACCAGGGTGATCACGCCGTGATGGCCGACATCGATCTGGTGGTACAGGCTGGTGAAGTATTGCGGGTCCATCGAGACCACCACCACGCCGCCGAAGCCGCCGTCGGGGCGGTTGATGCGTCGCGTGAGCTGCAGCGACCATTTCTTGGAGACGCGGCCCAGTACCGGGGTACTGATGAAAAGCTTGTCTTCACCGCCATGCATGTGAACCTGGATGTGTTCGCGGTCGGACAGGTTCAGGGGCGTGAAGGGCTTGCTGGAGAGCACCACGTCACCGTTGCGGTCAACGATGGTGAAGAGGTTGTAGACGTTGCGTGCCACCAGGCCATTGTCGATCTCGTTGGTCAGGTCCAGGGCCGGGCCGCGTTCACCATAGCGGTAACGCAGGTAGACGGCAGCCTGGTCGGCTGCTTCGATGGTGCGGTAGGCATGTTCCAGGAACAGCCGCGAGAGCGACTGGGCATCGCGACGGGCGTCCTGCAGGTGGTTTTCGCGGCTGGTCTGCAGCTCCTTGAGCGCTCCAAGCCACAGACCACAGATCAGCAGCAGGGAAAACAGCCCCAGCGCCAGGCGCAGATCGATGCGCGCAAACCGGAGGGGCAGGGTCGAGTGTTTCCGGTCATCCATGGCGCTGCTGGCCTTTCCAGTGGTAGCCCCTAGCGGGACTCGCGCTCCCTGCGTGCACAACAGGCCCGCATGTAGCCGCGTAATTCATCGAAATTGACCGGTTTGGGGAAGAACACCACCCCTGCCGGAATACCGCCACGCTGCGCCATCTCGTCCTGATCCAGGCTGCTGACGATGGCGATGCTCACATCGCGCAGCTGTGGATCGTTGAGGATGGTCTTGACCACTTCGTAGCCGTCCATGCCTTCCATCACGATATCGGCCAGCACCACGTCGGGTTTGCTGCGCGCGATCTCCAGCAGTGCCTTGTAACCGTTGTCGCAATAGACCAGATCCAGCGGCAGCCCCCAGGAACCGAGCGCGCTTGCATACAGCTCGCGTTGCAGGCGGTTGTCCTCGATCACCAGCACGGCGGTGCGGCCGTTGCCGGGACGCGGTGCCGGGGCGTTGCGACCGTGCTCGGCGGCATCGCCGGAGGAGCCCGGCGTGGCCTTGTAGGCATGCACGGCGGCCAGCGGAATGCGACGGTGACCGCCCTTGGTCTTCCAGGCCTCGATGATGCCGGCCTCGACCAGTTGCTGAACGGAGGACACCGAAATGCCCAGGATATGGGCCGCTTCCTGCGTGGTGCAGACCTCGGAGCTGATTGTCTTTGCGGTTTTCATAAATCCATTATCGGTATTTTACACAAATAAATCAAATTCGTTAGATAAAATTTGAATTCGGTATAATCGGTTTTCGACGAAAAGCAACAGTGATGCCGCTCAGTTGGCTTGACGGCCGCATCGGGCAGGGAATTTCGTGAGTTCGTCAGATTTTGTGTATTTTGCCTGCTTTTGGGCAATCCAGCACAAGTTATCGGCCGGCGGGAGTTTCCGCCGACGATGCCCGTGCCAGCAGGCTCTAGAGATTGTCCAGGCGAGCGCGCAGGCTGGCGGCCTGTTCCTGCAGGCGGGTGAGATCGGCCGGGTCCATCTTCTTGAGTTGCTGGTAGGCCATGCCCATGCGCGGGTTGTTGCCGAAGGTGGAACGGTGGCGCAGGAAGAAATCCCAGTAAAGGGCATTGAAGGGGCAGGCGTCCTCGCCGGTCTTCTGCTTGGGGTCGTAGGCGCAGCCCTGGCAATAGTCGCTCATGCGCCCGATATAGGCGGCGCTGCTGACATAGGGCTTGGTGGCGATGATGCCGCCGTCGGCCCATTGGCTCATGCCCAGGGTGTTGGGCAGTTCCACCCATTCGAAGGCATCGATGTAGATGCCCAGGTACCAGTGGTGCAGTTCCTTGGGGTCCAGTCCGGCCAGCAGGGCGAAGTTGCCGATCACCATCAGGCGCTGGATGTGATGCGCATGTGCCGTCTGCAACGACTGGCCGATGGCGTGCTGCAGGCAGCGCATGCGGGTCTGGCCGGTCCAGAACCAGGCCGGCAGCGGCAGCCGGTGGGCCAGGGCATTGCGTTCGTCATAGCCGGGCATCTGCGACCAGTAGATGCCCCGCACATATTCGCGCCAGCCGATGATCTGGCGGATGAAGCCCTCCACCGCCGCCAGCGGCGCATCGCCATCGCGATAGGCCTGCTCGGCGCGGCGTACCACCTCCAGCGGCTGCAGCATCTTGACGTTGAGCGCGAACGACAGCAGCGAGTGGAACAGGCGTTGGGCCCGGCTGCTCATCGCGTCTTCATAGTCGCCGAAGCAGGGCAGCACGCGGGTGATGAAATGCTCCAGATGCTGCAGGGCTTCGTCGCGATCCAGTGGCCAGCGCAACTGCTTGGCCTGTGGCTCGCCAAAGCTGGCCACGCCCTGTTGCTGCAGCATCTGCCATAGCGCGCCGTGGTCGTGCGGTGCGCGCCAGTCTTCCGGTTCGGGCGGAGCGCCGGGCCAGCGCTTGCGATTGTCGTGGTCGAAATTCCATTGACCGCCCTCGGGCTGGCCGGACGCATCGAGCAGCAGTTCGAAGCGGCGGCGCATCTGGCGGTAGAAGTGTTCCATCAACCATTGCTTGCGCCCGGCGAAGAGGCGCGGCAGTTCATGGCGGGCGGTGAGGAAGTGCTCGGTATCGACCACGGTCGCCGGCAGCGCCTGGCCCTCGGCCCATTGTTGCAAGGTCTGGTCGACCCGCCATTCATCCGGCGCCTGCCATTGCACCTCCTGGGCCTGGTAATGGGTCACCAGGGCCGACAGGTTGGCCGGCAGCGACTGGCGGTTGCTGGCATCGTCCAGGCTGATGTAGCGCACCCGGTGGCCGTCGGCGCGCAGGCGCGCGGCAAAGGCACGCATGGCGGCGAAGATGGCCAGGATCTTCTGCGCGTGGTGCAGCACGTAGTCGGTTTCCGAACGGACTTCCATGAGCACGTAGACCACCTCGGGATCGACGGCATCGAACCAGGAATGCAGCGGGTTGAGCTGGTCACCCAGGACCAGGCGCAGGGTGCGGGCCGGATGCGACGAGGACGTGTCTTTCTTCTTCATGCTGATGCGTCAAAAAGGATGCCTGCGCCCATAGCGGCCCAGTGCCACGAAGGCGCAGAGCTTGAGCAGGCAGGGCAGGGCGGCATAGACCAGGGGCAGGCTGGTGCCGGGGCCCTGGCCAGGGTGGTAATCCAGGGCCGACAGGATGGGGAGCGCGATGCCGGCCAGGGCCAGCGCCAGCTTGCCCAGCATGGTGAGGATGCCAAAGGCCGCGCCCACCGAGCCGCGCCCGGTGACGACCCGCGCCAGCAAGACCGGCGGCACCAGCAGGTCGGCGCCCAGTGCGGCACCGGTGGCCAGGCACACGGCAAGGAAGGCGAGGCGATCGCCCGGCCCCAGCCACGCCGCGCCGATGAAGCCGGCGGTCGACAGCAGCATGGCCAGGCGCCAGCAGGCCACCGCGCCGACCTTGCGCGCCAGCGCGCTCCACAGCGGCAGGCCCAGCGCGGCCGCGCCGAAATAGGCGGCCAGGAACAGGCCGGCGAGGGCCTTCTCCTGCAATTGATCTTCGATAAAGAACAACGCCAGCGTAGCCGGAATGGCAGCCGACAGGGCATTGAGCAGATAGGGGGGCAACAGGGCGCGGAAGGCGCGATTGGCCCACAGGCTGGCGAGCGCCTGTCGCCACGGCTGCCCGGCTGCCACGCCGGGCGGCGCCGGCTGGCGCAGCAACAGCACTAGCGCCACGCCCAGCACGGCGGCAAAGAACAGGCAATACATAGTGAGACGGGCCGCTACCTGCGCCGGGTCGGCGGCCAGGATGCCCACCGGCACTACGCTGGCCACGATCACCCCGACCAACCCGGCCGCCTCGCGCCAGGCCACGGCGCGCAGACCATCGTCAGGCAGGCGCGAGCCCCATGACAGGTAGGCGATGCTCAGCATGCTGTGGGCGCCATAGGCCAGCACCAGCATGCCGACCAGCCAGGGCATGGCGGCCTGGGGCGTGGCGGGAGGATTCCACAGGCAGACGAAAGCCAGTGCCAGCACCAGCGCGGCCAGGCCCATCCAGCGCTTCTGGCGTTGCGCCGAGTGATCCAGCAGATGACCGAAGAGCGGGTCCTGCAGCATGTCCAGCAGGCGTGCGGCGAACAGGACCCATCCCAGCGGAGCCAGCGCCACGCCGACATGGCTGGCGTAATACGCCGGCAGCTGCACGAACAGCGGCAGCGCCGCCATCGCCAGCGGAGCGCCCAGCATGCCGTAGGCCGCGTCGTGCCAGCGCCCGGGCAGGCGGGCGACGCCTGCACTCAAGGCGTTTCCCCCAGCAGGCGGCGTCGCAGGCTGTCGTCACGGCTGGGCTGGCCGAGCCAGATATTGAAGAAGGCGCGTGCCAGTTCAGGATCGGCGATCTCGGCCAGCAACTTGTTCCTGTCATAGAGCCGCATACCGCGCCCGGGCAGATAGACGCCCACCAGTTCATCGCCATCGGCGACATCGACGAAGGCGCGGCTGAGCTCGCTCTTCCAGCGCGCCAGCGTGGGGCCGGGGATCGGCGCCGGACTCATGCGCTGGATTTCGTCGATGGAGGTATTGGCCAGCCGGTCGCGGCTGATGCCGACCTTGTAATCCAGTTGCAGCGCGAAAGGCTGGTTGTCGTCCAGCGGGCGCTGCGGCGCCCACAGGGTGGCGTCATAGATGCGCAGGCCCAGCCAGCGCATGGTGCCGCTGCCCACCGTCTGCGCCTGCGGCAGTACTTCGCGCCAGGGTGGGGTGGCTTGTGGCGCGGCCTGCGCGAAGACGGTCCCGGCCAGGGATAGTTGCAGGCCCAGCGCGATGCCTGTCATCAGGCGCCGCCGGTAAGACGAAGACAGGGAGGCAAACAGGGTGAACAGGGCGGTAGCGATGGACATGTGGGTCATTCCTCGGGCGAAGGTCGGGTGCACCAATGCGCGGCGCGTCACATGGTCGCTAGATTACTACCAAAGAAAGATGAACGCTACTACTCGGTATTTATTATTTACCAATCGGTATTATGGTGTGGGAGCCAGACCGTTCAGCGCGTCCATTTGCGTTCGTAGTCCATCTCCTCGAAGTGCTGGACCAGGAAATCGATGAACACCCGAACCTTGGCCGGCAGGTGCTTGCGCCCCTGGTAGGCGATATTGATGGTCAGGCGCGGCAGGTCCCAGTCATCCAGCACCGGCACCAGTCGGCCGGCGACGACGTCGTCGTAGATGATGTAGTTGGGCTGGATCAGGATGCCCAGCCCCTCCAGCGCGGCGGCCCGGATGATCTGGCCGTCGTTGGATTGCATCAGGGCGCTGATCTCCAGCGTGCGTTCACCGGCCTGGCGGTGGTGAAAGCGCAGGCTGTTGGGCTGGTTGGCATGGCTGTAGACCAGCAGGTCGTGCGTGGCCAGGTCCTCCAGCGTGCGCGGTACGCCACGTGCGGCCAGGTAACCCGGAGCGGCGGCCAGGATGCGGCGGGTCGAGGCCAGGCGGCGCACGGCGATGTTGGAATCCGGTTCGAACTCGCGGGTGCGGATGGCCACATCGATGCCACTGTCGAGCAGGTCGACGTAGCGATTGGCCGCCACCAGGTCCAGCGTGATGTCCGGATAGAGCCGGTGAAAGCGCGGCAGGATGGGGCTGATGTGCTTCATGCAGAACGACAGCGAGGAGGTCACCCGCAGCATGCCGCTGGGCGCCACGCTATTGGCGTTGACCAGTTCCTCGGCCTCCTTCATCTGCACCAGGGCCGCCTTGCATTGGCGGTAGAAGGCTTCGCCGGTCTGGCTCAGCCCCAGGCGGCGCGTGCTGCGCTCCACCAGGCGTGCGCCCAGGCGTTCTTCCAGCGCCGCCAGGCTGCGGCTGGCCGCGGCGTTGGACATGCCCAGCACCTCTGCCGCACGCGACAGGCTGCCCAGCTCGGCTACCTGCACGAAGAGTTCGAATTGGCTCCAGCGGTCCACCCGGGTCTCCCGTCATGGCCGGGTGGAAAACAGTTTTCCACTTCCGGCATATATCCCTCCAAAAAACCGGCCTATATTAACGCCCAGCGGAAAAATCCGGATGATCCACCCAAAATAAGCGAGGAGACCATGCTCAACCTGAACGAAGACACCATCACCCAGGCCGTGCTGGCCCGCCATGCAGGCATGCCCGACGAGCGCCTGCGGCAGATCATGACCAGCCTGGTGCAGCACCTGCACGCCTTCGCCCGCGAGGTCAAGCTGACCGAGGAAGAATGGTTCGAGGGCATCCGGTTTCTCACCGAGACCGGCCAGATGTGTTCCGACAAGCGCCAGGAATTCATCCTCCTCTCCGACACCCTGGGCCTGTCCACGCTGGTGATGGCGCAGCAGAACCACAAGCCCGCCGGTTGCACCGAGGCCACGGTGTTCGGTCCTTTCCACGTCGAGAATTCACCGCGCTACGAACTGGGTGCCGACATCGCCAACGGCGCACGGGGCGAGCCCTGCTTTGTCAGCGGCAGTGTGCGCGGACTGGATGGGCAGCCGCTGGCTCATGCCACGCTGGAAGTCTGGCAGGCTGACGAAGATGGCTTCTACGACGTGCAGTATACCGACCTGGACCAGCTGCAAGCCCGTGGCACCCTGCAGACCGACGCCCAGGGAGGCTTCCATTTCCGCAGCATCCTGGCCAACTCCTATCCGATCCCGCATGACGGCCCGGTAGGGCGGATGCTGGACAAGCTGGGGCGGCATCCGTGGCGTCCGGCCCACCTGCATTTCCGCATCCGGGCCGAGGGCTATGAAACATTGATCACCCACGTGTTCCGCCGTGGCGACCACTACCTGGACTCGGATGCCGTGTTCGGCGTGCGTTCCACGCTGATTGCCGACTGGCCGCGCCATGAAGCGGGCATCGCCCCCGATGGCAGCCATTGCGAGCAGCCCTTCTACACGCTGCATTATGATTTCATCCTCAATCCCCAGCGCAACTGAACCGAGACCGCCATGCAAGCCTTTACCTACACCAGCGCTGCCGCCCGTGTGATCTTCGGCGCCGGCAGCCTGCAACATCTGGTCCGCGAAACCGAGCAGCTGGGCGCCCGCCGCGCGCTGGTGCTGTGCACCCCGGGCCAGCGTGCCGAGGCCGAACGTGTGGCCGCGCTGATCGGCGAGCGCTGCGCCGGCATCTTCGACCAGGCCGTCATGCATGTGCCCATCGAGACCGCGCGCCACGCCCGCGCAGTCGCCCGCGAACTGGAGGCCGACTGCGCCATCGCCATCGGCGGTGGTTCCACCATGGGCCTGGGCAAGGCCATCGCACTGGAGTCCGAGCTGCCCATCCTGGCCATCCCGACCACCTATGCCGGCAGCGAGATGACGCCGATCTATGGCATCACCGAAGCCGGCCTCAAGAAGACCGGGCGCGATGTGCGCGTCTTGCCGCGCACCGTGATCTACGATCCCGAGTTGAGCCTGGGCCTGCCGCTGCCCTTGTCGGTCACCAGCGGCATCAATGCCATGGCGCATGCGGCCGAGGGTTTGTACGCGGCCGATGCCAATCCCATCATGTCGATGCTGGCCGAGGAGGGTATCCGCGCACTGGCCGAAGGGCTGCCGCAGATCGTCCTGCGCGCCGATGACCTGGATGCCCGCAGCCAATGCCTGTACGGTGCCTGGCTGTGCGGGACGGTGCTGGGCAATGTCGGCATGTCGCTGCATCACAAGCTGTGCCACACGCTGGGCGGCAGCTACAACCTGTCGCATGCCGAGACCCATACCGTGATCCTGCCGCATGCGCTGGCCTACAATGCGCCGGCCGCACCGCAGGCCATGCAGCGCATCGCCCGCGCCCTCGGTAGCGCGGACGCGGCACAGGGCGTGCATGCCCTGGCGCGCGCGCTGCAGGCGCCGTTGTCGCTGCGCGAGCTGGGCATGCCCTATGAAGAGCTTGATCGCTGCACCGATATCGCCTTGCAGAATGCCTATGCCAATCCACGTCCGCTGGAGCGGGCCGCCTTGCGCGCCTTGCTGGAAAATGCCTGGCATGGCCATGCACCGGTTGCGAGGAACTGAGATGGCAGTCCGGCACATCGTGATGTGGGACATCCAGGGCGAGCGCGGTAGCGCGCCGCATCTGGCCAATGTCGAACAGGTCAGGCAAGCCTTCGAAGGGCTGGCCGGCCGCATTCCCGGCCTGCGCCATCTGGAGGTCGGTACCGACGTCAGTGGTGTCGATTACGCCTGTGACGTGGTGCTGGTCACGGAATTCGACAGCGCCGAGGCCTTGCGTGCCTATGCCGATCACCCCGCCCACCTGGCCGTGCGCCAGCAACTGGGCAGCCTGCGCATCGCGCGGCACCAGGTGGATTATCCGGTGCGCTGAGCGTGGGCTCAGACCATGCCGCCATTGGCGCGGATGGTCTGGCCGTTGATCCAGCTGCCGGCCGGGCTGACCAGGAAGGCCACCACCTCGGCGATATCGTCCGGCTGCGCCAGGCGTTCCAGCGGCGGCAGCTTGGCCAGGTGTTCGATCTGGGCCTCGGTCTTGTCCTTGAGGAAGAGATCGGTGGCGGTCGGTCCCGGCGCCACGGCATTGACGGTGATGCCGCGTCCGCGCAGTTCCTTGGCGAAGATGTTGGTCATGGCTTCCACCGCTGCCTTGGTGCCGGCATAGACCGAATAGCCGGGCAACGCCAGGGCCTTCACGCTGCTGGAAAAGTTGACGATGCGGCCACCGTCGCGCAGCCGTTTGGCGGCGATGCGCATGGTGTTGAAGCTACCCTTGAGGTTGATAGCGATCAGGCGGTCGAAGAGCTCGTCATCGGTATCGGCCAGCATGGTCAGGCCGGGCTGGATGATGCCGGCGTTATTGACCAGGAAGTCGACGCCACCGAAAAGCGTGCAAGCCTGATCGACCATGGCGGCCACCTGGGCCGGGACGGCGACATCGGCCTGGACGGCGGCAGCCCGTCCGCCGGCGGCTTCGATCCCGGCCACGACCGCGTCTGCGTCGGCCTTGCGTCCGGCATAGTTGATGATGACGGCGATGCCATCGGCCGCCAGGCGCCTGGCGATGGCCGCCCCGATGCCGCGTGATGCACCGGTGACGATGGCGACCTTGTTGCTGGAACGGGAACCGGAAGCGGTATTGGCGATGCTGGTCATGGTTTTTCTCCTGAATGGAAAGTCATTGGGGTGGAACGGCATGGAAGAATCATCTCACTGCCGCCGCTTCTGCTGTAGCCGTATAATCGACATATCGCTTATCCACTTATTGCATAGCCATGTTCGATGATCTGGTCCTGTTGCGCAGCTTCGTTGCCATCGTCGAATGCGGCAGTATCTCCGCCGCTGCACGGGCGCTGCGGATGACCCAGCCGACCCTGAGCCGACAGTTGAGCGCATTGGAACAGCAGTGCGGTGCCGAGCTGCTCAGGCGCGATACCCATCGCATGAGCCTGACCGAGACCGGCCAGCGCTTCCTGCATGATGCCCGTGCCATCATCGAACTGGCCGACGCAGCCCAGCAACGACTGAGGCTGGAACAGGGCGGACTGCAGGGCAACATCCGGGTGTTTTCCACCATCGACTTCGGGCAGACCGTGGTGAGTCGTCTCATCAGCAGTTTCATCCACGCACACCCCGGCGTGACGATGGAACTGGCCTATTCGAATCGTCCGCTGCACATGATCGAAGAGGGCTGTGACGTCGGCATCATCGCTGGCGCGTTGACCGACGACCGAGTGGTGGCGCGTTCCCTGGGACAGATCCGCCGTCATGTGGTGGCGTCACCCGGGCTGGTGGCGGCGCACCGCCGCTGCCGTCGTCCGGAGGACCTGCAGGAATGGCCGTGGGTGATCCTGTCGTCCGCTACCTTTGGCGGCACGCGCGAGGTGACGCTGTATCGGGAGGGGGAGGAAAGTCGCCTGCAGGTGCGACCGCTGCTGCAATCCGAAGGCGTGACCAGCCTGCGCGAAGCAGCGCGCATGGACCTCGGCGTGGCGGCGTTGCCGACCTGGCTGGTCGAGGAGGACCTGGTCTCCGGCCGGCTGGTGCGACTGCTGCCGAAATGGGAAGCCAGCACGCTGCCGGCGCACGTGGTCTATCCGGCACGGCGCAACCTGCCGCTGCGGGCCAGGACCTTCGTGGACTTTGCGCTGGAGTATATGTCCACGGTCCTGACCTCGCACAGGCGCTGAAAAGCCGCGCTGAAGGATTGCACGGAAGAGCTGCGCCCGCTGCCTCAGGAGTGCAGGGCCTCGCTCCAGAGATCGACCGGACCCAGGCGATCAGCACTTTGTGTGGCCAGCATCCAGCCTGGATATTCAGGCGGCAGGGCACTGACCTCATCAAGGGCCTGCAATTCTTCCTGATCGAGTTGCAGATCGATGGCGCCCAGGTTGTCCTGCAACTGGTCGATGCGACGCGCTCCCATGATGACCGAGGTCACCACCTCCCGTGACAGCAGCCAGGCCAGCGCCACCCGCGCCGGGCTGACCTGGTGACGGCGGGCGATCGGCGCCAGCACATCGATGATGTTCCAGGCGCGCTCCTTGTCGACGATGGGGAAGTCGAAACCGGAACGGCGCGAGTCCGACGGTTTCTGGTTGTCACGGCTGAACTTGCCCGACAGCAGGCCGCCGGCCAGCGGGCTCCATACCATCAAGCCCATCTTTTCGGCTTCCAGCAGGGGGGCGATTTCACGTTCCAGGTCGCGTCCGGCGAGCGAGTAATAGGCTTGTACCGTTTCGAAACGCGCCATACCCTTTTCCGCCGAAACACCGATGGCGCGGGCGATCTTCCAGGCCTGCCAGTTGGATACGCCCACGTAGCGCACCTTGCCCTGGGTCACCAGATCATCCAGTGCGCGCAGGGTTTCGTCGATGGGGGTGATGGTGTCGTTGGCGTGCACCTGGTAGAGATCGATGTGGTCGGTCTGCAAGCGGCGCAGGCTGGCGTCGACCGCATCCATGATGTGACCCCGCGAGGCTCCCACATCATTGCGACCCGGCCCCATGCGGCTGTAGACCTTGGTGGCCAGTACCACATCGCTACGCGCCAGGCCGAGGTTGCGGAAGGACTGGCCCAGCGTGGCCTCGCTGGCACCGGCCGAATAGACGTCGGCGGTATCGAAGAAATTGACGCCGGCCTCGAAGGCGGTCCTGACCAGCTCATCGGCCTCTTTCTGGCCGACGTTGCCGATGTGCTGGTAGACGCCTTCGCCATTGCTGAAGGTCATCGTGCCCAGGCAGAGACGGGAAACGAGCAGGCCGGTGTGGCCCAGGGTGCGGTATTGCATGTTGGATTCTCCTTGGCTGGAATGGATAGGTTCGGACGGTGACCGGTGGCGAAATCGACGACCGTCAGTGCGTCATGCGATCAATGTAGTCCTTGCGTTCCAGGAGGAAAATACAAATAATCGGCGGATCATTTTCCATAAATAGAAAACGTCGATGGACTGGAACGACCTCAAGTTCTTTCTCGAAGTGGCCCGCAGCGGCAGTCTCACCAGGGCGGCCAGTGCATTGAAAGCCAGCCAGTCCACCGTGGCGCGGCGCGTGAGCGAGCTGGAGCAGGACCTGGGCGCCACGCTGTTCGAACGGCATCAGACCGGCTACTTCCTCACCGACGAAGGGCAGGAGATACTGCGCCGCGCCGAAGCCGCCGAGCAGGGCGTGTTGGCCGTGGAGCGGGGCGCGGCCAGTCTGAGTGGAACGGTCTCCGGCACGGTGCGCCTGGCAACCTCCGAAAACCTGGCCACGGATCTGGTCATTCCCGCCATGCCGGCGCTGGTCAAGCGCCACCCCGCGCTATGCCTGGAGATCGTCACCCACACCGCCACGGTGACGCTGGGCCGGCGTGAAGCCGACCTGGCCTTGCGGGTGGTGCGGCCGGCCAGCGGCAACCTGAAGCTGCGCCAGCTTGGCCGGATGAGTTATGCCGTCTACGCCAGCCGCGCCTACCTGAAGCAGCACCGCCAGCGCGATGGCGATCCCTTCGCCGGTCGCGATGTCATCACCTGGGACGATGCACACAGCCACCTGCCGGCGGCGCAATGGATGACGAGCCACGCCTCGCAGGCGCGCACCGTGCTGATGGTATCGAACCTGCCGATGCAGATCGCGGCGGCGCGTGCCGGCCTGGGGCTGGCGATCATCCCGGATTTCCTCGCCACAGCCCCGGAGCTGGTGAAGGTGGCGCCATCCGAGGAGCTCTTCGACAATGGCCTCTGGCTGGTGATGCACGCCGATCTGAGCGCATCGGCACGCGTGCGCGCCGTGGCCGATTTCCTGGCCGAGACGGTGGCGCGGCATCCGGTTCTGGGGCGCGCGCGCTGAGTGGAGAACGGGGGCGGGGCAGGGGCAGGATGGCGTCGCCGACGCCTTGCTCTTGTCGGCAGTCAGGTCCGCAGTCTGGCGACGGCGCGACCCTCCTCGGCCTAGAGTCCCTTGCGCAGGATATCGAATGCCTCAAGCAGGTACCTGGAGGCAGGCTTGCGTTGACCGGATTGTTCGCGCCAGGTCTGCAAGGCAAGCCGCATGGCACCCACAGACACCATGGCCACCATCCGCAGCCGTGCTCGCTGCTCAGGCTGGCGCCATACCTGGCATAGCGCGTCGAAGAGCATGACTTCCTGCTCCGCATAGAAGGCCTGTTTGCGTGCCATCAGGGACTCACTGGAACGCATCAGATTGTCCACCGCCGTCATCTGTTCGGTGGTGTAGCGCCCAATGTGCGCCACCATCACGTCCCGTACCGCATCCAGTGGATCGGCATCCGGCGACACCTTCAGCAGGTCCGCCAGCAAGGCAGCGGTATCGGCGTCCCGCCAGTACAGGATGATGTCGTCCTTCGACTTGAAATACGAAAAGAAGGTGCGGCGGGAAATATCTGCCGCAGCCGCGATGTCGTCCAACGTCGTGGCGGCATATCCACGCGCCATGAACAAGCCTTGCGCCACCTCGGCGATGCGACGCCGCGTCTCCAGACGCTTGCGCTCGCGCAGGCCAGGGGAAGCCCCGGAGTCGACGGAAGATGAAATGTCAGACATGAATAAACTCATTGCTAAATTGCACTGAGTGCATTAAATTATGCACTCAGTGCTTATTTTTTTGAATCCGATTACTGCTTTCCAGACAGGTTGACGATGATGACACATTGGACGGAGTCTCTCATCCCATTTCAACGCGGACGTACGGCCATCGTCACGGGGACCGGCGGCCTTGGCTATCGTACGGCACAGGCGCTGGCCGCCAGTGGCGCCCGGGTGATCATCGCCGGGCGGAATGCGGACAAGGGCGCCGCGGCGGTGCAACGCATTCGCAGCGAAGCGCCTCAGTCTCTGGTCGATTTCGCATTGCTGGACCTGGCCAGTCTGTCTTCCATCAGCCAGTTTTGCCGGCGCCTGCAGGATACGCATGGGTGTGTCGACCTGCTCATCAACAATGCTGCCGTGATGGCGCCGCCGCAGCGCTGCAGCACCGAGGATGGCTTCGAATTGCAGTTCGGTACCAACTACCTCGGGCATTTCGCATTGACTGCCCAATTGCTGCCTTTGCTGCGGGCGGCCACCCAGCCGCGCGTGGTGACGGTGTCGAGCGTAGCGGCGCGCTCGGGAAAGATCAGTTTCGATGATCTGCAAAGCGAGCATGCCTATCGGTCCATGAGCGCCTATGCGCAATCCAAGCTGGCCTGCCTGCTGTTTAGCATCGAGCTCCAGCGGCGCAGTCAGGCCATGGGCTGGAATATCCGCAGCATCGGCGCACATCCCGGCGTTTCCCGTACCGACCTGATCGCCAATGGCGCTGGCGCGCAAAGCGCTGCGGGATTGCTGCGGCGTTACTTCTGGTTCCTGTTCCAGCCCGTGGAGCAGGGAGCACTGCCCATCCTCTACGCGGCAACGGCCGAAGAGGCCGAGGCAGGTGCTTACTATGGACCGGACAAGCTGGGGGAGACCCGCGGATTTCCAGCCCCTGCCCGCGTCCCCAGGCAAGCACTTGATCGCGGCGTGGCCGAACGGCTCTGGCAGGTGTCGGAACAGCTGGCTGGCGTGCGATTTACCTAGGGCGGGCATTGTGCTTCCAGGCCGCCGCGCAGTGTGAATTGGGCACCGGCGTCCGTTTGCTCTTCACCGTCGAGCTGGCCGGCGGATCCGGCACCGACGCTTTTCTCCCGCATTCGGGTGACGCTTCTATGATGACATGCTGCTGAGTTAGAATCGTTCGCCTAGACGTAACCAATACGTTACTGAAAAACTTACTCAGGGGGGAGAATGCGTCATTTTGATGAGCTGCCGCGTCGCAAATTTTTGCAGGCCGGGGCGGCATTGCTGTATGCGGGAAGTGTTCCTTCGGCGCTGCTCGCCGCGCCCGCGCTGCATTCCCCCAGAAACCTGCGAGCCCTGCGCAGCAGCATGCACGGCCGTCTGATCTTCCCCGGCGAAATGGGCTATGCGATGGCCGCTGCACCCAACAATGCCCGCTATGCCGACATCCTGCCGCGTGCCGTGGCGATGTGCGCCGACGCGCATGATGTCCAGCTCTGTCTGCGCTGGGCGGCCGACCATCGCGAGCCGTTTGCGATCCGCTCGGGCGGCCACAACTACGCTGGATTCTCCACCACCCGGGGCCTGCTGATCGACGTCAAGGCGATGAACAAGGTGTGGTATGACCTCGACAAGAACCGCGGCTACATCCAGGCCGGTGCCTGCAATCAGGATATGGCCGACGCCTTCAGCGGTACCAATTTCGCAATCCCCTCAGGCCGTTGCCCGACCGTGGGTGCAAGCGGCCTGGTGCTGGGCGGCGGCTGGGGGTTTTCCGCGACCCACGCGGGCCTGACCTGCGACAGCCTGGTGCAGACCGACCTGGTGCTGGCTAGCGGCAAGCAGGTCTCCGCCGATGCCGGCGGTGATTACAGCGACCTGTTCTGGGCGCTGCGCGGCGGGGGTGGCGGCAACTTTGGCGTCAACACCGCATTCAGCTTCGAGTTGCATGAGGTCAAGGACGATGTGACCATCTTCAACATCGTGTGGCCGGGCGAGAAGCAGGTCGAATTGCTGCTTGCCCTGCAAGCGATCCAGAACGAGCACGCGCAGCATATCTCCACCCGCACCAAGGCCTATCCCAGCGCGCCAGGTGCGTATCCGAAGCGCGACCAGCTGCTGGTGACCACCTTGGGCCAGTTCTTCGGTTCGCGCGAGAAGGCGCTGGAAGTGCTGGCACCGGCGCTCAGTATGGTCAAACCGATCAAGCAGGACATCCGCCAGATGAGCTACTGGCAAGCGCGCGACTACCTCATCACCGATGATCCGAATGGCATGTACGATCTGCGTTCGAGCTACGTCGCCGACAAGCTGCCGCCGGAAGCGCTGGAAACCATGCTGCGCTGGATGATGAAATGGCCCGGCGGCTCGCTGCTGCCGCAGAACATGGGCATCCTGTTCGCCATCGGCGGCAAGGTCAGGGAGGTGGCGGCGGACGCCACCGCGTATGTGCACCGCAATGCCAATTACATCTTCGAGATGGAGAGTGCCTGGGCGCCGATCGATCATCCGGACACGGTGCGCCGGCAGCAGGCATGGCTGGCCGCTTACTTCGAGGACATGCAGTGCTATATGCTGCCGCAGTCCTACGTGAATTTCCCCAGCCGGAACCTGCCCCATTGGGCCAAGGCCTATTACGGCGACAATCTGACACGACTGATGCGGGTGAAGAGAAAGTACGATCCCGAGAAGCTGTTCACGTTCGAGCAAAGCATACCGTCAGCTTGAAGCGGGAATCGCCTGGACCTGATCCACCCCGGGTCCGATCGAGGTCCAGGCATGCTATCTGTGAAGCATTCATGCAGGTTCAACCCAGGTTACCGGCGAGGCGTCGTGCGTAGTCTTCACGTTTAAAGGCCTCGATCAGGAAATCGATGCAGAATCGCGTCTTGGCCGGGAGCAGGTGGCGGCTCGCATAGTAGAGAGAGATTGCGCCCGCATCGGCCCACCAGCGCGACAAAACCCGCACCAGCTCCCCCGACTCCAGTCCTGCCAGGACATCAGGAACGGCCACCATGGCCATACCCAAGCCCAGCTGCACCTCGCTCTTGCATCGACCATAACCGGACCAGGCGGGCCGCCGCGTTGCTGGTGCAGCGCGGCGGCCACTTCGGACAGGGAGGCAGCTTGCACCTTGGTCAAGACCCTCGGCAAAGCGCGATTGCTGTCGCCCTGCTTGTTCAGGTTAAATCTGGCAGGCGCACGCCATTGCCTTTGTCTGTCACGACCTCGACAAGTAGATTCCGAATCCAGCGATGGCCAGCGTGTCCGTGGCTGCGCTCGTGCCAAATCAAGCTGACGTCGAACTGCTCCGAAAGCCAAGGGATATCGATCAAGACGAGCCGGTCCGCCTGGCCTCGTAGTTGCCGCCTCGGCACAAGGGCGACAAGATCGCTAGACGAAACGATCTCGGGGACGAAGAGGAAGGACGCTGCCGACATAACGACTTGGCGGCGATGCCCAAGCGCTGCCAGTGCCTCGTCGATCGGCGTCGTGAAGGCGCCGCCCGATGGTGACACGATTACATGTTCCAGTTTCGCGAACTCTCCGGGCGTAAGTCCGGGCCTGAGACTTGGATGATCTCGTCGACCGATGAGGACGTAGGTCTCCGTGTATAGGTGGCAGGTTCGCAGATGCACGTGACTGGGATCAGGCGTGGTGAGAGCCAGGTCGATCTCGCCGCGACTTAGCTGTTGCTCCATCGACGCAGGATCCCAATGGCGAACGGCCAGGCGCACCCCCGGCGCGCGCTGCCTCAACGTCACAGCGAGCGGTATCAGGACCGCAGCCTGCACATAGTCCGTGCAAGCCACCGTGACTGTCAGCTTGCCCCGTGCCGGCGAGAAGTCTTTATGGGAATGGAGGGTAATTCGCAGTTGATCGAGCGCTTCTCGCAGCGGGCCGATTAGGTCGAGCGCCTTGGCCGTAGGCGTCATCCCGCGGTGGGCCGGGACAAGCAAGGGATCGTCGAACACATCCCGAAGGCGGCTCAACTGTGCGCTCACTGCTGGCTGACTAAGGTGAAGTCGCGCGGCCGCCTTTGTCACATTCCGCTCTGCCAGGAGAGCTTCAAGAGTCAGCAACAAATTGAGATCGAGGCGTCCGGTATCCATGTGGTGGATTGTAGAGTAAAAAATAATCGATTTCACATATACCACGGCCAGAGGCCATCATGCGGTCATTGCAAACCACTTGGAGAACCGCACCATGACCAAGAAAGTCCTCATCGTCTACGCGCACCCTGAGCCGGCCTCGCTGACGCGGCAACTGGTCGATGTCTCGATTGAAGCCCTTACCGCCCAAGGGCATGAAGTCATTCAGTCGGACCTGTATGGCATGCGCTGGAAGGCTGTCTTCGATGCAGAGGATTTTCCGAGCAGGGTTAACCCTGATCGGCTCTCGTACATTATGGAATCAGGTCATGCCTATGCAACTGGGCAGCAGACGGCTGATGTCGCGGCAGAGCAGGCGAAGCTGCTGGCGGCCGATGCGGTGATCATGCAGTTCCCCCTCTGGTGGTATGGCTTGCCCGCCATCCTGAAAGGCTGGATCGATCGTGTCTACGCCTTCGGCTTTGCCTACGGGTACAAGAATGGCACCAACGAATATCGCTTTGGGGACGGCATCCTGAAGGGCAAGCGGGCGCTGGTTAACGTTTTGGCAGGCGGTCCGGCTGCGGACTATGGTCCGCGCGGCATCAACGGCCCGATCGATCAGTTGCTCTTTCCGCTCACCCACGGCGCGCTTTTCTATCCAGGCATGGACGTGCTCCCCGTCCATCCGGTGTACGGCGCCGCCCATGTCGGCAAAGCGGAAGAGATCGAACTCATCCGGGCGGCGTGGCGTAGTCGCGTCGAACGCCTGTTCGACGACGCGCCGATTCCGTTTCGCTCGCAGAACGGAGGCAGCTTTCCCGATCGCCACACCATGGCCGACCATGTTTCGCCAGGCCAAACCGGCATCGCCGCGCACATTGCCCACCTGACCGACGCATAAGGACATGGAAATGGATATGGCCCTCATCGGGCTTGGGCAAATGGGCTCGGGTATGGCCGCCAGGCTGGCCCGGAACAATCGCGACAAGGACGTCTTCCCGGACATCCCTGGCGAGGCCGAATGGATCCCGCTGCCGACGCACTGAAGCCGGCGCACCCAAAGAACACGGATTTCAACGAACTCGCTTGGACGGCAATAAACAAAAAACCCGCTATCTCCTAGGAGATAAGCGGGTTTTCCGGATGTCCTTGGATTTTAAAGGACTGATGTTTGGTGGGCCGGCGTCACTCAAACTAAAGCCTGAGGGCCTTTAAATAAGGGGCGGCGTTAAATATTTTTTGATTTGATACCGTCAAAAATACCGTCAAGTTTCCATTCTAGAGCTAAACGATCTGTATTTACGATTATTTCCTTAACAGAACGCATGGATCTTTTTTCGGAGTCAAAATTGTCGTCAACCTTTTTCCTCTGGTGACGCTAACGCGAAAATTTTGCCTGGCTTGACTATCTGCCATTTCTCGCAAATTAGATGGAACTATGCGATCACCATTAAATGGGGGTTGGCCTTTTTGAAAGATCGGCCATCCTTCAAAAATGATTACCTCATCGAACTGTTTTCCCTTTGCTTTGTGCATGTTCATTACTACTACGCCCGATTCGGGTTTTGTGTTTGTAGAAAAATGTTCTCTTACAAACGCCAGGCGCACTATTTCTAATGCATTTCGATATCCGCCATTGTCGCGCCAATCCTGAGCTAGATCTTGCCGAAGTTGAGAGCCTCTCTCCAGAAGACGAATGCTCCGGACTTCGTTTGCAATTTCTTTAAGTCGACTACAACCACCCTCCGCTAAGGTATTGCGAATCAATTTCCAATCTGTGTCAGGATCGCCGACCAAGGCGAGGGTGCCGACCTTTTCGTAAACGGCAGTTGTCTTGACCAACACGTTGCTTCGACGTAGCGCACGTCCTTCAGCTATACGCTGAACGTTTTCTTCGTATGATCGACGAAGAGTTGTTGCTTCATTGAGAGCCTCTTTAGTTGGCTTATCGCCCCCCTTGCCAAGAAAGTAATTACACAAGAGGTCAATAAATTGCGTGAAATGATCAGTTCGATTTTGTCTTTGCAAGAGATGTGCAACTAACTCAGCTCCCAAAATTGGCGCCTCCATGTCAATAGCAGCCGAATGCGGAATCCAATTTAAGCCAGCAGGAGGAGAGCGCAAGGCATCCGAAACTTGCCGAGTAAGTTTTTTCGTGGGCACGAGAATTGCGAGTGACCAGTCTTTGATCTTTGCTTGTATTAAACGGCTACGCGCTGCATAGATGGTAGTTATTAGAGCCGTCATTGCAGGTGCAGGAAATGCATCAAATGTGACACAGTTGATACCGTTATAACTAGACTGGCTGAAGTGTCCCTTCAATATGTCATTTCCGAAGGTGGCGATATCCGTACCCTTGCTTCTGTGATTTTCGCTGCTCAGATCGACCACATCTGGAGAGAATGTTTCTTTGAATTGATCGAGTCGGGCAGGATCCGCGCCAATCCAGTCGTAAATACGCTGCTCCGGATCAGCTAAAGAAATTAGGCGTGAAAACTCTCCAAGAGCCTTTACCACGGACCATTGTGGCGAGTTTGTATCTTGAAATTCGTCCAGGATGATGGCGGGGTATCTGGTACAGATGAGGGTCCGAATCTTAATGCTTTCATTGAGGATATTTCCGACGTAGGGGGCATACAAATCAAAACAGACTTTTCCTTCTTCTTTAGCCAAACGGACTCGCTCTGCAGATTCCGCAGCCTTTTTAGCTGTTTTCTGATCTTCGGTCAGCGACTTGGCAGGAAACGCTGACCGCACCTCGGACATCGCGACCGCCTCGCCGGCTGGCGTAAGAATTTCCAAACGGCGTGGTAATCCAAGAAGGTAGCCATGAGTTTTTAGAACTTTCCAGAAAAATGAATGGTATGTTTCAACCTCGATCAGAGCTTTGTGTTCAGTAGGGATATTTTTTTCTGCCTCTATAGCCTCTACTACTCTAGAAACAGTCGCCCGCGCAAAACTAAGAAAAAGAATCTTTTGCCCTGGCCTAATATCCCGTCCAGCAATCTCAGCAGCCTTAAGAATTGATATCGTTGTTTTTCCTGAGCCAGGACCGCCTATAACCAGTAAATTTTTTTTTGAGGCCATTACTGCCTTCTGACCTTCACTGAGCAGCATAGGATTGCCTTTCTATTATCAGTTCTCAGGCTTCTTGGGGAACACTAATTCTTCGAAGCCCTGCGAAATAGGAGGAATGGCGGGATCAGGAAGTGAAATTGGCGCATAGGGCGGGGAGACCGGTTCTTTGAAGCCAGTCGGAAAAGGGAACGCAGCAGCAGGCGATAGCTGACTTTGGTTAGCAGGTGAAGCTGTCCTAGTGGGTGTTTGTGGGGTAGTGGGAGCAGACCCTTCTGAAGGATGTTCACATAGAGCTTTTAGAGTGGTTGCCGCCTGGCGAATCCACAGTGGAATTTCTGCCTCACTGCATTGAGCTATGAAATCGGAAATTCCCCAATTTCCTTTTGCCCAGAGAAAATAATCTCTTACCGCAGCGATGATAGTTTGCTTCGGTTCTGGGTATTTTTGTACAAGGTGCTGGGGCCAATCTAGAAGATCAGAAAACCGCTTGAGTGCTTCCTCAGTTGTTCCATTAATGACTAAGTTTTCAATGCCCTTTTCGTTATGCATGAAAAGCGCTTCGACGTGTTCCTCAATTAGTGCTTTATTTCCGTCTTCTTGTCTATCGCAGAATGCGAAGGTTCGCTTCCCCATATCTCGATAGAGTTTTGCCATTCCAGGGATGTTGGTTTCACTCCCAGCATCTAATGTGCAAACTCCTAGCGCCTCCAGTGATGAATATACTGTTGGGTTTAACTCTGCTAGGCGGCGGAATGCAGTCGGAAATGTGGTGCTTTCAGTTGATCCCTCAGCGATCAAGATACGCCTGGCAAGTAAACCTTCGCAAAACCGAGTACGAAACTCTTGGCGGTATCTTTTGAGTTTGACATTCTCAGGGAGATTGATGGGCTGCTGAGTTAAGACGCCGCTGCTGTCTCGTGATAGAACGATGGTTTCATCAAGGGAGAACTCCTCCAATACGTATGGGGAATGAGATGTGAAGAGGGCTTGTGCCGCCAGATTTCTGACTTCATGAACTATCCGCTTTTGCGCATATGGCGGAATGGCAGTCTCTGGCTCTTCCATAGCAAATATCACGTTTTGTTTTGCCTCGGCTATCTGAGACAACAATGCAAGCACGAGCATATTGATCGTGCCCGTCCCTTGTCGATAAAACGGTGCAGCATGTGGTCCCGTTCCTGTCGCAATAAAAGCTGTGATGACTTTCCTCAAATGTTCCCGAGTAAGGTTGGATATTTTCAGATGAGGTTCAATGCCCCACTCACGCGGCACGTATTTCTTGAGCGCTGCGTTGATACTTTCCAGTACTGGGGAGAGCCCTAGATCTGGCTTTTCTGCGACATTTGTGGAGGATAGAACACTTATAGTGTCCTCCCACATCTGCGGACGAGCTTCTTTCAAGCGAAGAATAATATCGAGAAGGCTGCCGTGCTCAAGGCTTAATGCACGCGATCCTGTCCGAACAGATCTAAGGTAGAGGAATCCACATATTTGCTTATATTTTTTCGTGAACTGACTTGGTTTTTCTTCTTCAAGCAGGCTACGGGTGAAATATGTTTTTCCTTGGAAATCATCTTCCGCGATGTCATACGAGCCACGGAACGATATTCGAAGTGCTTCTACTATGTGTTCTTTGTCTACGCCAGCAGGATTGTTTTCGACATAAAACTTATCTGCGGATGAGTCCCAGAACTCAATGTAATCCCAAAATTTGGCTTTTTGTTCTTCGTTTGGATCGACGACTACTACATCTATCTCAATCAAAGGCACTGAGGGTGGCTCTGCTGCTTCCCCTGCTGATGCTTGTACAGGCAGATACTTCCCTTGAAAGAAATCATGCTCGTCCACTGGTGGAAGTCGATTCAGACGATCAGGCCCTAAGGCCAGATCTAGAGCTTCGAGAATCGTTGTTTTTCCAGTGTTGTTATCACCGATAAATACACCGTGTTTTGGAAGTAGCAGAGTTGTATTTTGAATGCCTCGAAAATTTTTAATATCGATTTTGGCAACACGCATAACGCATTTCCCCCATTCCCTTTATTTTCGGTCGGAAACATCTGCTTGCAATTGTTTTTTTGCATCGTTGAGTTGCAATTTATATCACACGCGATTCAAATTGCTGTGTATTGCTGTTTCTGGATCTAATACCCCCCTTCTTTTTTCCCGATTTTGTAAAAAAAGGGAGGCGAGCGGTGTGGAAGATGTGCTGCCGGAACTTTCGACCCGCCCTACCCCTTTTTATTATTGCAAAATAGCAATCATTGACGGGGCGTCGCTAGGCATAGGCAGCAGAGCAGCAGCGGGCGGGCTGGGCGGGCATCACCAGGAGAGGTATGGGGACCACACAGGCTTCAATGGTCATCAAAGATCATTAGGCGTAGGTAGCGCTATTGATCGTGAGGATCGCCAAGCGTGAGCAGTTGGGTATCCAAGCGCCTAGTAATCGGCTGGGCGGCCTGACGATTTGTAGAGTCTTCTCCATGCCTCATTCCAGCCAACAAAGGCAATTCGCCCACGGGAGGCATTTTTTTTCTTGGGGACACCGGGGACAGATTGTTAAATCGGTCTGAGAGCCAAGCCTGTCTTGGCTTTTCGTGTCCCCGAGAGGCGTCCCCAAACTGCATATTTAGCTTGGGGACATTGGGGACAGCCTTAAGAATGTAAGGCGAGGGCGGCGGAAACCCTTGCTGGGTGCGGGATTTGGTTATTTTATTGCTTAAAGAAAATTATTAAATAACGTTCTTTCCTGCGCTTTCGGGGATTGCCCGCCCCTATTTTTGGTAATTTTTTTTTGCAATAGAGCAATATTTCTCGCGCTTTTGAAACTCTCCGCCGCCGCCCCTCACCGGGCGCGTACTAGTCTTCAGATGAAACAATCTTGGGGTTAAAGCGGTAACAGCGAGTCAACCCCATTCCCGGCAAACGTTCTTTTCGGTCAGGACGTGCTTTGTCCCCCGCCCCCTCTGGCATCAATAAGCCTCTCTCGATAAGCAGGCGCGTCACGGCCTTCACGCTAAAGCCTTTGCACATCTCACCTCGAAAGATTTCCGGCAACACAAAGTATTCAAGCTCGATGCCATCCGAATCTGCCTGATGTATTTTGTCTCCGAATTCCTTGTGATGATCCGTGTTCGAATTGATCGGCGTACCGTCCTTGCTGAGCATACGCTTGAACCCTGCGCGATTGATGGTGTTTGGCTTATGGTCGTCGTTCGCCCTGTGCCACCATACAAAGCGCGAATCGCCGTGGGCCTGAAAGAAGCCACTCACCTGCCGAATAATCGTTGCGTGTTCGGTATTGCCAGAGCCACCGCGCCCATCCAACCAGGCAGAGAAGCAAACTTTTGCCGCTTCAATTGCTTCCCCTTCAGTCCATCCAGTGATACCCGCATGTGTTGCGAGCTCACCAGCAATGCCAACCAGGGCAAAGCGAGAAGCAACGCGGGACACTTGGCCATGGGCACCTGCAGGACATAGCTCATTAGTCAGCGCGGCCACACGTGATCGAAGTGCATCAGGCAGTCTTGAGGCACGTGCTACCGCATACTCAATGAAGGCCATGCCTGCTACGCCGTGATATTGATGTGACAGAGCGACAAGATGATTCGACAAGGCTGCGCCATCGGTAAAACCATGCAGCGATTCATACAGGCCCAGTCCCTGGCCGGCATCAGCTGCAATGTGTGCCATCCGCACATCATGCCCTCCGCGTGTACCCTTGCCAGCTTCGGACATATGGTTTGCTAGACTGACCTCCCCATCGGAAAGAAACAAGACGCGCCAGGTGTGCGTGCGTCTTGCCGTCGCGGTTTGTGTGGCCCGCCCTTTGCCGGTTTCATTGGCGAGCATATAGACCGTATCACCTACAACTTTTGGATCAACTTGGGCGATCTCATCAAGCAGTAGCAGTGCATCTGAATGCTGAGCGGCCACTGTTTCTAGAGCGTTATCTGTCATACGCCAGTTACGAGGGTAATCCTTGCCACCATAGACTGACCCGGCCACTTTAAAGGCGGTAGATTTACCGGTAGAGCTGTCTCCCCAGATGTGAAAGCCGCCAGAGGAAATGCCGGAATGATGCAGTAGAGGAGCAGCAAAGGCAGCGCTAACGCAGAACAGCAAGCGAGAATTACCACGGCACAGGGCGCTCACTTCATTCCGCCATTGATCTAAGGTGCCGCGTTGCTTGAACTGAGACACAACACCTGTAGGCGACTGGAACATAACCAGTTCATCACCTTTCCCGATAGTCGCATCAGGCAGAACATATATATCGTCATGCCAGCCGATGCGATCCGTGCAACGAACGCGCACATCGGTCTGTCGCGTCTGAATGTAGATGGTCAACTGATTTTTTGCCTGTGTGCCTGCGCCGATCTGCAAGCCCATCGCCAGCAATACAGCGCGATATTGCGTACCGTCTCCCGCTAGCATACTCGCGGGCATGGCCCAGCGCTTTGGCTTACGGTCACCGTCTTCGAATTCCAGCAGATAACCCCACTCGCCGTTACTGGCATCACGGGACTTGGCCGTTACATGCAAGGGCGAACAAATCCATTGAGGTGGCAGCGCATCACCTTGCTGGCTAAATCCGTGAAACCATACCCCGCGCTCATCCACACGGAAGAACGGTCGGGAAGACTGTGAGTCCCCGCCGTCATGGCCTGCTGCCACTGCGGCTGGCTGCTGCGCCGGGCCAATAGCATCAATGGCTATCGCTATCTGCTGGCGCACAACCTCTAATCCTGCCCTCGCAGCCAGATCATTAAAGTCGGTCTCGCCATCGAGCAAGGCATCTGGCTTGCACCAGTGCGCGCCAATCTTCGCAGAAGCTTGCATAGCCGCATTGGTGCCCGGATTTTTTCCGGTCTGCCGTTCGGTTTCTTGGTCATCGTCAGCACAAATAAGGACGCGTGCTTTCTGATGTAGTTTGCTAATCGCAGTGGCCACATGCCGCACATTGTTGGCATTAAAGGCCACAGCCACCGGATATCCTGTCGCCTCATGCAACGTCGCTGCCGTGGCATAGCCCTCTGCAATGAGTATCCACGCCGAGGCGCTCATATCTCCGATGATATGGAAGCAACCGGACACTTTGCCACCAGCCAGAAAGCGTTTTTCACCAGTGGTCGGGATGCGCTGCACGTTCCAAAGCTTGCCGCTGCCATCCCGAAGAGGAATCAGCAGCACGCTTCCGAAATAGCGCACCCCGTACCCATCGATACTCTTGCGGGAGAGGTAGGGGCTGCTACCAGAATCGGTAGCCTCGGCCCATACCCTTTCAGCTTCTATCGCTGCTGTCTCCTGATTGCAGGTGCGCGCCGCAGCATCCTTGCGTTGTTGTGCGGCGCGCTCACTCTCAATGCGTTCCTTCTCGGCTTGGGATAGTGGTTGAGGGGGCGTAAATTTCTTAGGATCGAATCCCCGTTGCTTGGCTTCAGAAATGAGTGTGGCTACCGTCACACCGCCGCCTGCTTTAAAACTTTTCCAACTCGATTTAACGGCTTTGGGATCATAGTTGGCGGCACCCTGGCTCCACGTGTCGAACATATCAAGCCCGACATCCCCAAGCTCTGATTTAAGAGCCATGCCAATGCGCCACCACAAATCACGGTCTTCAGCGGGAATAAACGTGAGCGCCGCACGAATGGCATCATCACTTACACGAGATACCATCTGCTCAACCTTTCAAACTTTCACGCCCTGGCAGGGTGTTGGGGTGCAGTAACATCAGATCCTGCTGAAGCCGCCCACGGTATCCGGCAAGGTATGCATCGGCAAAATGATGCGGTGATGCTCCCGGCATCGTGCCGAATGCCTGCTTGTGACTCGCCATTAAGGCAGACAAGGCGCTGAATACTTGTTCCATGTGGTCTTGCAGTCGCACGCACGTGATGCTGGAAACGAGGTCGCAAGCCGCTACCGCGCCCGCCGTTACATAGGGCTGATAATGTGCAGAGATAGCCAGATCAAGAGGCAGCAGATGACCGCCAACAGGGTGGGACAAGTGTGCGAAGGCTGGTGAATTAATCATGTTGTCTCTCAGACTGTTTCGCTTGAGTGCCGGCGGTCCGTGCAGATTTCCGGCGTGGCGAAGAGGTTAGGCAGGGAATCGATGCCTTGAATGCGGTAAATGCCGTGTCGTCTTGGGCGGCGATGTATTGCTTAAATCGCTTGTTCCTCTCTGCCATTCCCTTTGCCGATCCGGCGTAAATCATGGCTTGAAGCTCATTTTTCTTACGCGCGATTGCGTCATCAAAGCCTGACGGGCCGTTATGACGCTCCATGCGCAAGCACCATTGATCGATGTAGATGCGACATTCGTTATCGCTGGCAATGGCCTTACGGCGCATGCGTGAGAGGCAGAACAGAATTTCGCCATTCCGCCAGCGGGTTTTCTGATTGCGTTCCGGCCAATCAGTATCACGGGGAATTATTTCCTCGGCCTCAAGCTGGGCGCGGGTGCCGACGTATTTGCATATGGACACATCATGAGGGCGAACGATGATTGTCAACTCATCTCCTGCCTGAATAAGTGGCGAAACGGGAGCCGCGTTGTTTTTGGCGACTGGCTGCAAAGATTGGGAGCAGAGCTTACGCATGTTCGCCTCCCGTCGCTGACTTGGGCAATGCGGCCTGATTTGCCTTCGCAATATGCCGATCAGCCGCCTCACCGAGCATCTTTGATGCGGAAATTGCAAAGCGCAAAAGATGCCCGGCATTGCTTGAATCAATTATGGGAATGTCGCCAACATCTCGGGAAATGCTCGCGCTTTCAACTAATTCCAGGCAAACAGCGATACCGTGAGAGATTTCTTGCGACAGGCAAACAAAATCGAGATGCGGATGCTTTTGGACGGACTCCGCAAGCCAGGTGAACGGCTCATGCAAGGCTTGGTGAGTGTCGGAGAATTGGGAAGCAGGGGCGTGATTGCGCTTAGGCGCGCGCATACTAGTCATGGCGACTCCTTTGGTGTTGGTGACACCGCTTCCCGCTTCCAAACGGGGTGGGCGGCAAATAGCAGGGTTGGAAGACCGGTACACCAAAGGAAAACCGGCAGGCCGAAGCCTCCCTACTACTGCCGCCCATGGAGGACGCGCAACAGCATGCGCACACAAAAAAGCCGCATTGCGCGGCTGGTGCGCTTTGGTGTTAGTCAGGCTTCCAAACCTGTTCCCCTCTTTTTCGGGGACGGTCGAACGATAGCACATTTCTTTGGCCTTATGATGGTCTCGGGCGTCGAGTGCAGACGTGTGCACATTGCTGGCTGCACCAGGCGGAGGAGAACCGCCCAGGTCCCCGCTGCTTGCTGGAGCGCCAATTCGTCTTATCTCGATATGTGGGCGGATGCATCTTGCGCGTCGCTATACGCTTACATTTGCTCATACTGGCTTTTCTTCTGATCAGTCAGCCACGCATCCACGCTTCCGAAACCATCAATACCAGGACGCTCTACCGAGCCATCTGGCTGCAAAATGTAGTTGCTCTCGGTCTTAATCCCTTCCAGAGTGATCGGATAGGGGGCGAGGCTCTCTGATTCAATAGCCCAGAAGAGTACGGGATACTGGATTGGCTCGATCTCATCGCCATTGCCGCGCATCAGTTCCAGCACAAAGAACCCAGGCTGTGCAGCGAAGACGCCGATAAATTCGAATTCCACGTTATCGATAGAGAGAAATTTCATGCCGCCGCGCCCTCGATCAAAGACTTTACCCATGCATCAATTTGCGCCGCAGGCCAAGCAATGGAGCGTGCGCCGAGCTTAATCGGCTTGGGGAAAGTGCCGCCTTTGATACGACGGTAAATCTCGGATTTAGAAAGCCCGGTTTGGGCCTCAACAGACGGCAGCCGCAGGAGCGGGCCGGGGGATTGGGTTTGATTCATTTGATACTCCATAAAATCCGCCTGACACGGCGGGGGACGTATGGAGTATCTAAAAAGGATAGAAATGTGGCGACTTAGCAGCGTCGCTATTCAGCGGAATAGCCTCGCTATTCCGCTTTTTTGAGGATGGCGGCTCGCCATTCGGCACTTGGATTGTGCGTTTTAATAAATTCAGTGAGCCACTTCGACGCAGTGGACCTATCTTTACACCACTCCTTATAGAGAACGTCCTGCACGAATGCCGTTTTATTTTTATAAAGAGTTGGATGGGCAAACCAGTCTTTGCAAAGTTCCTCTGCTTCGTCTTTATGTTTTAGCCTGCTTTTCTTGGCGTTTTTAACATTCGTCGCCTGCCGTCCAGGTTTCGCAAAGGCTTCTCCAACCTTTTTAGGGCTAAGCTCACTAATGCAACAATCACCCAGCGCATCTGCTACGCAGGTTATCAGCGCCAATATTTGCTCGCTCTTTCCGATTACTGGATCTTCTTTTGCCCTGCCCAGATGCTCCAATAGGGCCAATATGGCCATCAGATCGGGGGACACGAGAGAGGAGGTGTGTTGCTGGATGTTTTCCCATTTAAGCAAAAATTGATGTACAGGGGCAGTAGTGGAGAACAAATGCGACGAGGCCATAATCTTTGCAATTGGATCCAACTGCAACGGAGCCGCTATCTTTGCAAATGAATCGAACTGCGATGAAGCAGCCGCTATCTTTTGAATTGAATCTAATTGCTGTGAAGCTGCGAGCTTTGCCATTGAACTTAACTGCGGTGAAGCCACGATCTTTGCAATTGAGTTCAGCTGCGGTGAAGCCATGATTTTTGTAATTGGATCCAATTGCGATGGAGCGACAACTTTTGTAAGTGGCTTCAACGCCCTGGCAACTTTTTCAGAGATTTCTATGGCTCTTTGATCTCTGAATTTATTAATTGCTGCTATCGATTCGGCGCGCGGACTTGGGGCGCCGGGAGTAGTTTCATTTGGCATTCCTTCCCTTGGGGCACCCTTTGTGTCCTTTTCGCTCATCTTGGTCTTTCCTGAGGTCGCATAATATTTGCATATTGTCTGTTATTCTCAGCGCGGCGCGGAAGGGGCGCGAGAGAAAATCCCCTCGCGCACCGTCTCCAGAGGAAGGGCCGCTCCTTGGTGTAGCTGAAAAGTAATCAAAATTCGCCGAAAATCCAGGCCTAGCAAGGGTTTTCGGGCTTCATTGGGCAATTGATTCAAGATTGTTTTTCAAAACTTGTCCCCGGAAATGTCCCCGCAAAAGACAGGACAACTTAAATTCTTGGGGACAGTTTTGGGGACAAAAATATTCAGTGAATTCATATACTTAAGTTTTCTCTTTTGTATTGTCCCCATGTCCCCAGGACTTTTTCCTCGTTGCCAATTGTCATTGGCACTAAATTGGGCTGAAACGAAGGGTAATGCGCGGTGCTTAATCGATGTAGATAGCAAGTAACTCGCGTTAGGCCGCAGCGGGTTGCAAAGGAATGACGTCCGCGCCCGCCTTAAGCTTGTCTAGATAGTCAGCCCATGCTTGCATCATAGTTCGGCGCTCTTCAAGGTGCGTTGTCCTGTTGTAGGCGCGGCCAAGAGGATCGCGTACCGCGTGCGCTAGCTGATGTTCAATGCGGTCGGGTGGAAATTTCAGGACTTCATCTAGGATGGTGCGGGCCATCGCGCGAAAACCATGGCCGCTCATCTCATCTTTGGCAATTCCCATGCGTCGCATAGCACTTAGGATCGCGTTGTCGCTCATTGGTCGGCCCCCACTGCGGGCGCTGGGGAATAAATACTTTCCTTCGCCGGTGACCGCTTTGAGATCACTCAGTATGGCAAGGGCTTGTTGAGACAAGGGAACAATATGAGGAGATTTTGTCTTGGTAACAATGTAGCGCCACTCTGCATTTTCTAGATCGAAATCAGCCCATTCGGCCCTACGCAACTCTCCAGGGCGGACAAAGAACAGCGGCGCAAGCTTGAGCGCGCAACACACTGAGAAGGTCCCTTTATAGCTGTCGAGGGCTCGCAGAAGCGCTGCTACTTCTTTCGGTTCGGTAATTGCCGCGAAATGGCGCTTACGTGAATTAACGGATGCAAGGGACCCCCGCAAGTCGGCAGTCGGGTCACGCTCAGCCCGCCCTGTCGCAACGGCGTAACGGAAAACCTGGCCACAATTGGCTAGTGCTCGGTGTGCAGTTTCCAACACACCTCGACTCTCAATTCGTCGTACAGCTGCCAAAATGAGCGGAGGCGTGATTTCTGAGATTGGCATGTTTCCTATGCCAGGGAAAATGTCGCGCTCTAGGCGGGCAATGATTTTGTCGGCATGGCTTGGTGCCCAGCCTCCCTTTTGTTTCGCGAACCACTCGCGGGCGACTACCTCGAAACTATTTGCTGCACGGTCATTGCGGGCGGTTTTTTGCGCTTTACGATGGGTACTAGGATCGACGCCAGCGTCCAGCAGTTTGCGGGCATCCGTTCTCTTGTTTCGCGCCTCGCTTAAGGAGACTTCGGGATATTTCCCAAACGCGAGAGTCCTTCGTACCTCTGCGAATCTGTAGTCCATCCGCCAATATTTGGCACCGTCAACGCTAACTAGCAAATACAGCCCACCCCCGTCTGACAGTTTATAGGGCTTGTCTTTGGGCTTGGCATTTCTTGGCTGGATGTCGGTAAGCGGCGAGGCTAGTTTGGGCATTTGACGGTATCGGTAAGATGGGGGTGGAGGTATGCCGCCAAAAATACCGTCAAAAATGTGGGATGTCTAGGTTCTTTCTGGTACTTGCTGAAAAGAAAAAGCCGCACCAGCACTATGCTAGATGCGGCTTCTTATACTTGCGGATACTTACTGATACTAATAATTGGTGGAGCCGGCGGGAATCGAACCCGCGTCCAGAAGCACTCTACAGACAGTTCTACATGCGTAGTGCAGTCAATTGGTTTTGATCCTGGCGACGCGGACGCACACGCTTCGACAGGACGAGTTACCTTGGAT
>PJUA01000069.1_pt1 | contig 120216 bp, 104 predicted proteins | sample 1512151 | NCBI WGS metagenome assembly PJUA01 (sample SAMN08177678, study PRJNA422409) | Soil metagenome, whole genome shotgun sequencing project. | isolation source: Soil enriched on filter paper: beechwood xylan treatment | place: USA: Madison | collected 2015-01-15 | reverse complement strand
TGCTTCTTTAGGAGATTAAACAGGGCAGTTTCACTCGTTGTTCAGTTTTCAAAGAACAAGTTTTTGTTTCGTTTTGTTCCGTGTGTCCCGCATGTCTCAGCGGCGACTTTTATAATATATCACAGGGGTCTAAAATAATGCAAGCCCTTTTGAAAACTTTTTTTAAATTGTTTTTTCCGGCTTCAAGCAATGACCCACTGCAACCCGGCCATCAACGCAACGCCCGGCAGCCCCAGCACAACGACTGCGCCTACGCTAAACGGATTCAAAGGGATGTACATGCCTGGAATAAGTCCGCTGTAATTAAGTAAATATAACGCTCCTGCAGCAGCCACCATGTGAAGGGCAAACGAGCGAAGCCAACCCCATGGCAGCCTGTTGCGAATCAATATCCATACGAGCAGAGCTGAAGAAGCGATCAGCATAGTCATCCATAATGTCTTCATTCCTGTTTCCTCCATTCAGACCGGCCAAGGTCCTTGTATTTTTTTGGCCTTGGCGAGCAGCATGGCATATCGTTTTTCAACCGTAATAATGGCATGAATCGCATAATCAACCTGCTCCTTGCCCAAGGCACAATCAAAAAAACGATTTGCATTTTCCCAGTCCCGCAGCGTTTCGGCAATTTCATTCTTTAACATTCGCTTTACTTCCATATCTTCCTTTTCCGGTTTGCCAATGCCCATCATTCCTTCACCGCCTTCATGCTAATCCGCGTTCTTAACATATGTATAGGCTTGTCTGGCGAAATATGACTGTAGTGGCATCCTAAAAAATCACGCGGGGCGGTTAAACGTCTAATCTTCCCTGTAGTTACGCAACGAGCCAGCGTATCATTTTATCGCCAGGATAATCCGCCTTGGCTTGAAAGGAATGGATTAAGAAATAAAAAAAAGCAGCCAAGCTCCATAAGCTTGACTGCCCGTTGTTATGATCCTAATTCACGCCGGCCCTCCAGCGCCTTGGTCAAGGTAACCTCATCCGCATATTCCAAATCCCCGCCCACAGGAAGTCCATGGGCTATCCGGGTTACCTTAATGCCAAAAGGTTTGATCAGCCGCGACAAATACATCGCCGTAGCTTCTCCCTCGATATTGGGATTGGTGGCGAGAATAAGCTCCTGAACCCTTTCGTCGCTAAGCCGCTTAAGCAGCTCCGCTATCCGGATTTCATCAGGCCCAATGCCCTCCATCGGCGAAATTGCGCCCTGAAGCACATGGTAATAGCCATCATATTCCTTGGTGCGCTCCATGGCGACCAGGTCTTTGGACTCCTGCACAACACATATAACGGAGTTATCTCTGCTTTTGTCCTGGCATATCTTGCATGGATCGGTGTCCGTAATATTGCAGCATACCGAACAATAAAACAGATTCCGCTTGACGCTGACCAACGCTTTGGCAAAATCGATTACATCGTCTTCCTTCATACGCAGAACGTGAAAAGCCAGCCTTGCAGCAGTTTTAGGCCCGATGCCTGGCAGTCGCGTGAAAGAATCAATCAGCTTGGCTATAGGCTCCGGGTAATACATGTTCTAGAACAAGCCCGGGATTTTCATGCCACCTGTAAATTTACCCATATCTTTGTTGGCAAGCTCATCCGCTTTGGTCAACGCGTCATTAACCGCAGTCAAAACAAGGTCTTGAAGCATTTCGACATCATCCGGATCTACAGCCTCCGGCTTGATTACCAGACTCAGCAGTTTCTTATGCCCGTTTACGGAGACAGTAACCGCACCGCCGCCAGCCGTCCCTTCAACGGTTTTGGTTTCCAGCTCTTCCTGCGCCTTCAGCATTTGCTCTTGCATCTTTTTAACTTGCTTCATCATTTGATTCATATTGTTCATTGTTATTCACCTCATAGTGTAGTGTAATCAATCCTGATCCCTTACGACAACCAAATCTTCTCCAAAAAGCTTAACGGCTTCCTCTACCCAAGGCGGCTGCTTGGGCGGCTCCTTGCTTCGAGGCTCCCCCTCATGCTCCAGTTCCAGCACTTCTCCAGCAGCTGGAGGTCCGCTTCCTTCAAGCGCCGCTTGCCATTCCTTCTGCATGACGGTGGCAAGCCCATAAGGGGAACCCAGCAGCTCGCTGGCTATCCGTTCGATAATTTCCCTGTGATTCGGTTTTTCGGTCGTCTCACGGTGGATATCATTGCGAAAGGCCAACAAAAGGGTGCCGGAAGAAACGGCAACAAGCTCCCCGTCCTTAAGCCAGGCATGGAGAGTTACTTTCTCTTCCTTAACCCTCTGCAAAACGTTGCCCCATTTTGCCCGGGCTGCAACGGATTCCTGGCTTTCTGCGGCCGCTAGATAAGGATCAAGCTTCACCTTGCTCCGTATGCCGCCGCTGCCGCCGCCAAAAATCCCGCGTCCTGTGTTTCGTGCAGGAGCAGCCTGGCTTCTGCCAGACCCTTCGGTTGAAGATGAGGCCGTTACGCCGTTTTTGAGCAACTCGCCCAGTTGGCGCTCCAATGCCGCTACTTGCTGGCGCAAGGCATTAATCTCGGCAGTCGAGGCGCCGCCAGAGACACTGGCGGATGCCGCCCCCCTTGCTCCGCCGCCTTCTTCGAAGGTGCAAAGCTTCAGCAGCGCCACTTCAAACAGCGTTTGCGGCTGCGTGGCATGCTTCAATTCTCCCTGATAACGGCCCAATATATCGATCATAGCAAAAAGCCTCTCAGGCGTGTATGATTCCGCCATGGCCTGAAACCGCTCTCGGTCCACGACCCGCTCTGTCTCCGCGTTGCCCTGTGGAGCAAGCTTAAGCACAAGCAGATCACGGAAATAATATAACAGATTTTCCATGCATTTGTCCGCACTTTTGCCGCTCTGTGAAAGACTTTCCACTAATGGCAGCACTGCAGCCGCATTTCGGTCGCGCACAGCTTCGGCGAGCTGATAGAATTGCTCCGCGGCCAGTCCTCCGGTAACGTCAACGGCCGACTCCAGCGTGATGCCGCCCCCGCTGAAAGCGGAAACCTGCTCCAGCAGGCTAATCGCATCCCTCATTCCGCCTTCTGACAGCCTTGCAATATAGGCAATGGCATCCTCTTCATAGGTAATGCCCTCATCAGCGCATATCTCCTTGAGGCGATCCATCTGCTCCTGAAGGGATACTTGCCGGAAGTCGAAGCGCTGGCATCTGGAAATAATCGTAGCCGGCAGCTTATGCGGCTCCGTTGTCGCCAGAATAAAAATGACGTGGCCCGGCGGCTCCTCCAGCGTTTTGAGCAACGCGTTAAAGGCTTCCGTCGTCAGCATGTGCACTTCGTCAATGATATACACCTTGTAGCGCACGTCGGAAGGCGCATACCTCACCTTGTCGCGGATATCTCTGATTTCGTCGATGCCGCGATTGGAGGCCGCATCTATTTCAACAACATCCATAATATGGCCTGCAGTTATGCCGCGGCAAGCATCGCATTCATTGCAGGGCTCAACCGCTGGACCGCGTTCGCAGTTAACCGCTTTGGCCAGCACCTTCGCTGTTGTTGTTTTGCCCGTGCCTCTAGGCCCGTTAAACAAATATGCATGGGAAACCCGGTTCTCACGAATGGCATTCTGCAAGGTTTGAATAATATGCTGTTGTCCAACCATATCCCGAAAGGTCTGGGGACGCCAGGCTCGGTATAAAGCAATATGAGACACAGAATCCTTCCCTTTCAGCTTGCTTATAGTCCTTTACTGCGATTCACAATGCCTTTATTATACTACATCCCGCCAGCGAGAAAAATAAAGAAGTCCCGATATGCAAAAAAAGCCCGTATGATCTCCCCCAGACGGGGGCGATCATGCAGACTTCTATTGTGCAAGGCATGTCTCGCCTTGAATATACAGCATTAGGACCGTGCACCTGCCTTTGATACATGCGACCCAAGCGGCATTATTGCTCCACAGCTCGAGCCAGGCACTCCCCCGGCACATGAACAAACTTGCTTACGGCTGCTTCCTTCCGGACCTGACCGGGTTCACAAGCGTCCATTGCGGAGGACCCGACTGTCAACACTGCTTGCAAGCGCCAGCCTCACATCGGCATAACCTTGAGCAGGAATTCAACCTCGCTATAGCGGATTGCGAGTTACAGGGCACCGCTACCTCCCCATCTAGCACGGCAAAAACAAGTATAGTACATTCCAGCCCAAAGCGCAACTGAGTATCAAACAAGTCCGCTGCAAATGGACGGATTCCTCTTTCAGGTCTTATGGTCTTGCCATTCTAACGTTGACCTTGTAGTCCGGCATATTATATTTAACGGTTTCAAGGGCATGCTGCGTCAAGCGGTTCTGAGCCTCCCGCGTCAAGCCCTCTCTCGGAGTCAGAGTGACGAGCACCCGACTTCCGCTAAACGATATTTTGACATCCCTGATGCCCTGAAAAGGTTCCAATACTTGCCGGATAAGCGCGGTATCCTCGCCGTACGAACGAGTGGAATGCCGGTTTATGGTATTGGGATTGCTGTTGGAAAATCCCATATAGCCATCATGTCCATAAGAGCGGCGCTCCTCCTGCGATTCGCCGGAGCAGCCTCCCCCCAGCACCAATAAGACGCCTAAAACAAGCACGGCCGCTGCTTTCCATAGCCATCCGAGAACGGCCCCGGTATTGTTTTTGTCCATGAAAAAACCTCCCTTCATATCCATAGGATGGCTGAGGGAGGTTACTGTATTCTGCCAAATAAAGGCTAGACGCGCATCATGTATTAGATGCCGTATTTCTTCTTGAAACGGTCGACACGGCCACCGGCATCCAGGAACTTTTGCTTACCCGTGAAGAACGGGTGGCATGCGGAACAAACTTCAACACGAAGAGTCGATTTGATCGAACCTGTCTCGAATGTATTGCCGCAAGCGCAAGTTGCTGTAATGACGTTATAGGTCGGATGAATACCTTGTTTCATCTTCTTCACCTCTTTCCGCCCTGGATCACATTCGAATCCAGAGTAAAATCACACATAGGAGATTATAGCACGAAGCCGCCCAAGCCGCAATGTTAATTCAAAAGCTGCCGCAATGCGGCCCCCGCACCTTACCACCCGTTATCGCGCAATGCGTTATCGGCGCAGTTCAAGAGGCGGCACATGCGTATAGGAGCCGATCACAACATCGGGCAGCTCCTGACGGAATATTTCTAGCATCGTTTTCATCCCATAAATCTCGCCTTGAGCTTTGGGGATCAGCTCCAGATAGCTCTCTGGATCGATATTCAGATTGCGCATCTGAATAAGCCGAAGACCGCTGCGCTTTACAAATCCAATCATCGCTTCAATCTCTTCCTCGCGGTCGGTTACGCCGGGGAAAATCAAATAGTTGATGGACGTATAAACCCCTTTGTCCGTTGCATAACGGAGAGATTTCTCTACATTTTGCAGCGTATAGCCGCGTGGCTTATAGTAAGCGTTATAGTGATCATCCAGCGCGCTGATCGTGCTGACCCGCATCAGATCAAGGCCAGCGTCGACGATAGCGCGTATAAAATCGGTCAAACCGGCATTTGTGTTGATATTAATAAACCCGTTTGAGGTCCGGCTCCGCACTTCCTTCATGGCTTCCACAATGATTTTGACCTGAGTGGATGGTTCACCCTCGCAGCCTTGCCCAAAGCTGATAATGGCATCGGGATGCTTCAAATGCTCCAGCATAATATCCACGACTTCCTGAACCTGAGGTTTAAAGTTCATCCGGGTTTGCGGAGCGACAAAGCCGCTATCGTCGGGCTGCTCCGAAATGCAGCCAAAACAGCCTGCATTGCAGGAATACGAGACGGGAACCGCGCCTTCCCAACGGCCAAGGAAGGTGTTGGAGGCCGTCAGACACTCATAACCAAGAGCGCAATTGGACAAATGCTGGAACAAGCGGTTTTCGGGATATTTTTGGAGGAGTCTTTCCACTTGAACATTAAGCTCCCCCTGATCGCAATTGAGTGGGTCCCAACGCTCGGGATCGTCGGATTGCTCCGCCGCTACGTAAAATCCGCCATCCTTCCATACAACAGCGGTATAGCCGAACAACGGCAGCTTTTCGTTTTTGTCGGCTTTGACGTAGCCGGGCAAGCAAAGGCGCGTATACCCCTGCGGAAGCAACGCCCCTACTGCTTGAGCACCATCCGGAACTACTTCCATATTGCCGGATGCCGGATTGAGGCCAATCGGTTTAGTAAAAGGGAGGCTGACGAGCGTTGCCCCTTCGGGCAGCGGAATCAACTCTTCCTCTAACATTTCCACAATCATATCACCGCTTCGTCCAAGCGCTTCATAATGGGGATGGTCAAATACGTTGCCGTCTTTGTCGGCATATACGAGATTCATGTTGTCCTCCTTCTGCCGCCGCGCTACGCGTTTGGCGTTGTCCGCGCAGCAGGCCTTCTGGCTCCAGCAGCCGATGACGAGCTTGCGCTGCTTCTGGCAGCTGGGCGCTCTTGTCGGCCTGCCTCTGCGGCAGATGTATCCAGCGACATCAGAAATTGTTCATTGGTATCGGATTCTTTCAGCTTTTTCAGGAAATTGTCTACAAAATCCGGAGTATCGGTCATGGTTTTGCGAATCGCCCATACTTTATCCAGCTCTTCCTTGGACAACAGCATTTCCTCGCGTCTTGTGCCCGATTTGCGGATATCCAAGGCAGGGAAAATACGCCTTTCCGCCAGTTTGCGATCCAGATGCAGCTCCATGTTGCCCGTTCCCTTGAATTCCTCGTAGATGACATCATCCATGCGGGAGCCTGTCTCCACAAGCGCCGTTGCCAGAATCGTCAGGCTGCCGCCTTCCTCGACATTACGCGCCGAGCCGAAGAACCGTTTGGGACGATGGAAAGCTGCCGGGTCGATACCGCCGCTGAGCGTCCTGCCGGAGGGAGGAATGACCAGATTGTATGCACGCGCCAAACGAGTGATGCTATCAAGCAAAATGACTACATCCTTTTTGTGCTCCACCAGACGCAAGGCGCGTTCAAGCACCAATTCCGCTACCTTGATATGATTTTCGGGAAGCTCGTCAAACGTCGAAGCCACAACTTCCCCTTTAACCGAACGCTGCATATCCGTTACTTCCTCCGGACGTTCGTCGATCAGCAGTACAAAAAGCTCGATATCGGGATGATTTTGCGAGATGCTATTGGCGATTTCTTTAAGAAGCAGCGTTTTTCCCGCTTTTGGAGGAGCAACGATCAAACCCCTTTGTCCAAGGCCAACGGGAGCCAGCAAGTCCATAATTCGGGTGGAAATTTTGTTTTGGGCTGTTTCCAGCACCAGCTTCTTTTCGGGGAAAAGAGGAGTAAGAGCAGGAAAATGAAGTCGTTCCGATGCCGTATCAGGGTTTTCTCCGTTTACCGCATTTACCTGGAGCAAGCCAAAATATCTTTCATTTTCTTTTGGAGGACGGCATTTGCCTGATACCAAATCACCGCTTCTCAAATCGAATCTGCGAATCTGCGAGGCGGATATATAGATATCCTCTTTGCTCGGAAGGTAGTTGATAGGCCGCAAAAAGCCAAACCCTTCTTGCAAAATATCCAATACGCCTTCCATAAACATAAGTCCGCTTTTTTCCGCCTGCGCGCGTAAAATAGCAAAAATCAATTCTTTCTTTTTCAATGTGCCGTAATAGGCGATTTGATACTGCTTCGCGAGCTTGTAAAGCTCGGTAAGCTTCATTTCCTCCAGATCCGAAATCTGTAGATCGGACATATTCTCACCACTTATTCTCAAATGTATTATTGCGCTTTACTCTCATACTTTCCATATCATTCCATATCTATTCCGAATCATTAACCCGCCATACCTCTGCGCCCAGTCTGGACAGATTTTCAACGAGGTGATCGTAGCCGCGATCGATGTATTCCACGCCTGTAATTTCAGTAACGCCGTCTTCAACGGTCAAGGCCGCAACCACCAGAGCCGCTCCCGCCCGCAAATCTGCCGCCTTTACCTTAGCCGCATTTAGCTTGCCGCCTTCAATAATGGCCGATCGCCCTTCAACACGTATGTTGGCCCCCATGCGAGCAAGCTCAGGCACATGCTTGAAGCGTGTACCATATACATAATCGGTCAAAATACTGACACCTTTGGCTTGGGTCAGCAAGGTAGTCATGGGAGATTGCAAATCCGTTGCAAAGCCGGGATACACTAAGGCCTTTACATCAATTGCTGTATAATGCGGGCCTCCGACGATACGGATGGATTCATCCATCTCGTGAACTTCTACGCCCATTTCCTCCAGCTTGGCTGTGATCGCTTCCATATGCTTGGGAATGATGTTGTCTATGAGAACATCACCGCGCGTTGCCGCAGCGGCAATCATGTACGTACCGGCTTGTATGCGATCAGGGATGATGGAATGACGGCAGCCGTGAAGCCGATCCACGCCTTCAATCCGGATCGTTTCGGTGCCCGCGCCTTTGATTGTGGCGCCCATCGCGTTAAGGAGAGTAGCTACATCTATAATTTCAGGCTCTTTTGCCGCATTTTCAATAATTGTGGACCCTTTGGCCCTGGAGGCCGCCAGCATAATATTTATGGTTGCACCAACACTCGCTACATCCAGATAAATTTTTGCTCCTCTGAGCTGTTTTGCCGTAATTCGTATGGCTCCGTGTTCATTGGTCACCGTAGCGCCAAGAGCCTCAAACCCTTTAATATGCTGATCGATGGGACGCGGTTCAAAATTGCAGCCGCCGGGAAGTCCGATAATGGCTTCTCCAAACCGGCCAAGCATAGCACCCATCAGGTAATAGCTTGCTCTTAATAACTTGACCTTTCCATTAGGCATTGGCTTCGGGTTCAGACGAGAAGGGTCAATCTTCATCGTATCGCCGTTCCGTTCCACCTTGGCCCCCAAATCCTGCAAAATATCCGAATAAACTGCAACATCACTAATTTGCGGCAAGTTGTCCAAAACAACTTCTGTCTCCGCTAGTATAGCGGCAGGCACCAGGGCCACAGCGCTGTTTTTCGCTCCGCTGATCTGAACGGTTCCGCGAAGCGGCCGTCCGCCGCGTATCATCAATTTCTCCATGAAATCATTGATCCTCCCGCTCTGTTGGAAAGAGAATAAAGGAAAAAACCGCCGCGGCAAGCAGGAGATACGGTTATGCCGAATTCATCCTGCTTGCACTGTTCAGGCGGTTTGCATGCCTTTAACTCCGAATGACTGGATTAAGCTTGGTTGTTGCTTCCGAACAAACGGATTTTTTCTTGAATGACTGCCTTCATAGCTGTGCGTGCAGGAGTCAAATATTTACGAGGGTCGATAACTTCGCTGTTAGCAAGCAATACTTCGCGGATTGCGTTTGTGCAAGCCACTTGGTTTTCGGTGTTTACGTTGATTTTGCCAACGCCTGCTTGGATCGACAGACGGATCGCTTCGTCCGGTACGCCGGAACCGCCGTGAAGAACGATTGGCACTGGAATAGCGTCAGCAACCTTTTGAATGATATCATAATGAATTTTAGGCTCGCCTTTGTACATGCCGTGCGCTGTGCCAACAGCAATTGCCAGACAGTCAACGCCTGTTTCTTCGTAGAAACGGATTGCTTCTTCAGGGTTAGCCATTTTTGCATCAGCTTCGTCAACGCTCAGGTCATCCTCAACGCCGCCGATTGTGCCCAGCTCGCCTTCAACGGAAACGCCCATTGCGCGTGCAGCCTTAACCACTTCTTTAGTCAGGGCGATGTTTTCTTCCAGACCGTAGTGGGAGCCGTCGAACATAACGGAGGAGAAGCCAGCGCGGATACATTTCATAGCTACATCAAAGCTGCTGCCATGGTCAAGGTGCAGAGCGATTGGCAATCCCGATTTATCAGCTGCGGCTTTAGCCATAGCTACTGTAAACTCGATTCCCATATATTTAAGAGCGCCTTCGCTTACGCCATAAATAAATGGAGAATTTTCTTCAATGGCGGCTTCAACAGTCGCTTGTGCAAACTCCAGGTTGTTCATGTTGAATTGACCTACCGCATACTTGTTTGCCTTAGCCTTAGGCAATAATTCATTCATTGATACGAGTGGCATAGTTCTGTTCCTCCTAATAGTAGCTTTCTGTTTAAAATCTTCTGCACCAAGCCCGTTCCGACTTGTTATTCTGTGCTATTATACCATAACCCGCACAAAAGTAATAATGCTGTATATCACAATTAAATGAATCAGCCACAGGCGTCTCAAAAAACGGCATTGCCGCTTTTGGCGTCAATGCCGTTCTCTATCTGTCAGGAACTTACCGCAAATCGGTCAGGCGGGTTTCCGCCTTGCAGATGACGATTAACCTCCATCCGCATCTCGTCAATATCAAATGGCTTGGTGAAGTGCATGAGCGCGCCAAGATCCGTAGCTTCCTTAATCATATCCAGCTCGCCGTAAGCCGTCATCATGATGACCTTGATGTCGGGATTAATTGCCTTGATATGCTTCAGTATTTCGAGACCGTCCATACCCGGAATCTTCATATCCAGCAAAACCAGGTCAGGGGCTTCCGAGCTCACAATTTCCAAGGCAATCTTGCCGTTTGGTGCTTGAAAAGTGTGATATCCCTCGCTGTTGAACACTTCCAAGAGCAGGATGCGAATGCCGTTCTGATCATCTACAATCAATACCTTTTTCTTATCCAAGCTACATCTACCCCCCGTGGCTGAACTTCAACATGAGACAACTTCCATCCATCGAAGCACATTGAGGACGAGCGGCCGCGTTCATAAAGACGGCTGCAAAACGTGGACAACTCTCCCATATTTAAATATATATTCGAGAAGTGTAGGGAATTTCCTTCTCGTTTATGCAAAATCCTGTATAGTCTGCTGAAATTCTGACAAACGAGATTGGAAATCCTGCATTAACGCTGTCCGTAGGCAAGCGCAGCTTGGACAAAGCCTTTAAATAATGGCTGCGGACGGTTCGGTCTGGACGTAAATTCCGGATGGAACTGAACCGCTAGGAACCATGGATGATCGGCAAGCTCAACCATTTCAACCAAACGGCCATCCGGTGATGTTCCGGAAATAACCAATCCCGCAGCTTCGATTGCTTCGCGATATTCATTATTGAATTCGTACCGGTGACGGTGACGCTCGTAAACAAGCTCTTCCCCGTACTCCCTGAACGCGGTTGTTTCATGAGAAATTTTGCAAGGATACAAGCCCAGGCGCATCGTGCCGCCCAAGTCTTCAATGTCCTTCTGATCCGGAAGCAGGTCGATAACGGGATATGGCGTTGAAGGATTGATTTCTGCGCTGTTGGCGCCGTTCAGGCCAACGACATTGCGCGCATATTCAATAACTGCAACTTGCATACCAAGGCAAATCCCGAAAAACGGAATGGAAGATTCTCGCGCATAACGAATGGCGCTGATTTTGCCCTCGATGCCGCGGTCTCCGAATCCGCCCGGCACCAAAATGCCATGTACCCCGTTCAGCTCGTCCGCTACATTTTCGTCGGTCAGCAGTTCGGCGTCAACCCAGCGGATTTTCACTTCGGAATCCGCAGAAATACCAGCATGTCCAAGCGACTCAACAATGCTCAGGTAGGCGTCATGAAGAGCGACATATTTGCCGACGATGGCGATTTCAGTCGTTTTGTGCAGCGACTTAACGCGGGCAACAAGCTCTTCCCATTCCGTCATATCCGGCTGGCCCGCTTGCAGCTTGAGGTGATTTACAACAATATCGTCAAGCCCTTGCTCCCGGAGCATCAGCGGTACTTCGTACAGGGTGGAAGCATCGCGGCATTCCACTACCGCGCCGGCGTCAACATCGCAGAATTGCCCGATTTTGCGTTTCAGATCGTCAGCAAGCGGATATTCCGTCCGGCAAACGATGACATTTGGCTGAATGCCGATACTGCGCAGCTCCTTGACGCTGTGCTGGGTCGGCTTGGTTTTCACTTCGCCGGCCGCTTTAATATAAGGAATAAGCGTAACGTGAACATACATGACATTGTCCCGGCCGATATCGCTTTTGATCTGGCGGATCGCCTCAAGAAACGGCAAGCTTTCGATATCGCCGACCGTGCCGCCGATTTCCGTTATGACCACATCGGAGCCGGCTTCCTTGCCCGCGCGGAATACGCGTTCCTTGATTTCGTTCGTAATATGCGGAATCACTTGCACCGTGCCGCCCAGATAGTCTCCGCGGCGTTCCTTCGTAATAACATGGGAGTAGATTTTGCCCGTCGTGACATTGCTGTTTTTGGACAAATTGATATCGATAAAACGCTCATAGTGACCCAGGTCCAGGTCGGTTTCCGCGCCATCGTCGGTTACGAACACTTCACCGTGCTGATACGGGCTCATCGTTCCCGGGTCAACGTTGATGTATGGATCGAATTTCTGGATGGTTACTTTAAGTCCTCTGTTCTTCAGCAATCTGCCCAATGATGCCGCCGTAATTCCCTTGCCGAGCGAGGAAACCACTCCGCCGGTTACAAAAATATACTTGGTCACTGTGATGATACCCTCCATGCGCTTATGCTATATTTTAAGTCTGCCCAAAATTCAGAGCGTCAAAGCCTGTAAAAACGGCGAAATGCTCCAGACATTCCGCCATTCAAACAAAAAAAGTGACACCCGTAGCTACGGGGGCACTTTTCTCTTTATGCATAAATATATGCGTTATTTGCAACCAAATCTAAAGCCCATGCAATAGTTTACTCCGGCCCATTGGACATGTCAAGCTAAAGTAAACGCAAACTTGATTAACGTTCCTCTTCGTCATCCACATCTTCAAAATCGTCTTCTTCCTCTTCGTCCTCAAGCTCTTCGTCGAGCTCTCCGTCCACTTCGTCTTCCAGATCTTCGTCCTCGATCTCAACCTCTTCATCCACTTCGGACTCTTCCGTTTCCTCGAAGTCCTCGTTTTCTTCGTCGTAGCTATCGAAGTCGTCTTCTGCGGCGAATGAATCATCCTCTTCTTCTCCGTACAAGTCGTCTTCCTCAAGATCGTCGTCGTCATTGATAATGCGAGTGCGCTTCGCATTGCCGACCGGATCTTCGGAGCGCTCTACTGGATACCAACGCTTGAGACCCCATGTATTATTGCCAACGCAGGCAAAACGGCCGTCTATGTTGATTTCGGTATAAACCTGCGCGATGAACTGATTAATGCCGTCCTGGGACAAACCCCGTATCTTAGCGATCTCCATCATCAGATCGCGATAATAATAAGGCGTATTAGCCGCTTTCAGCACCTCGAAGGCCAAATCAACCATCGGCATTTCCTTCATGCGTTCAGGATCCAGCTTTAACGTCAGATTGCTGCCGCTCATATCGACACATCCTCTCTTGCACTCAAAAGTTTCACTGCCCGTTTTTTCTAAGGCTGCTTGTTAGTCACAGTATAGTAAAACCTATTTTATGCAAAAAAGCAAGCGCTCTGTAACGCGCCTCTCCGCTCACGCCAAAAAAGCGAAGGGTCGCCCCTTCGCCGTGACTGTATCCAACCGGCTTTCACCGGTGATGCAAGAGCCCCAAGCTCTTCATTTATTCTATGTAAAAGGGGGAGTTTTGACACGGAGCCCCGCCTATTTATTTCATACGGGGCAGGTGGCTCATGCGGCTCCAGAGGGGGCTTCATAGTATAGTGGAGCATCGTCCTTCGGGAAGGGGAAGCCTACAAATGGATATTGCCACACTATTGCACTGGCTTCAGCAAGCCGCGACTGAAAGGCCCGCCGCCCAGTGCATCATCCGCTTCCGAAGCGGCAGCTATTACCGCCGCTTCCTCTATCGGCTCTCCAAAGCCGCATCGGCATCCGGCCTTTCGGATGCCTACAGACCGCTGCCCATTATCAGGGGCATCTGCTGCAGGCTGCCAAACGATGTCGAACTTGGTACGGCATCCGGTCCTATCTGGATTGAAAAGGATTGCAAAATCAGCGTCAGCCCTTCGCTCAAAAAATATGCTTCTTTCGAAAATGGCGTCCAATGGGGCGTAAAGCAAATCAAAGCGCCGCAAGCATGGAGCATCACTACGGGACATCGGATCAAAATCGGCGTCATCGACACCGGCATCGACTTTGGACATCCCGATTTACAGCATTCCTTGCTCAGGGGCATCAATTTGCTGAATAGAAGCAAGCTGCCTCACGACGACAACGGCCACGGCACCCATATCGCCGGAACAATCGCCGCGGTTGGCGGCATACACGGGATGACGGGAGTTGCTCCGCGCTCGCTAATCGCTCCTGTCAAAGCCTTTGATCGCAATGGCAGCGCCTATGTGTCGGATATCATTCTGGGCATCGACTGGTGCGTCCGCAACGGCATGAATATTATCAACATGAGCTTTGGCATGAAAACCCGCAGCAAGGCGCTTCTTAGCGCGGTCAACAATGCATACAATTCCGGCGTCATTATTATTGCCTCCTCGGGCAATGACGGGAAGCTGCGCTCCGTGGATTATCCCGCGCGTTACCCGCAAACGATATCGGTCGGCGCCACCAATCGACAACGAAAGGTCGCGTCATTCAGCAACAGAGGCGCATACATCGACATTTACGCCCCCGGGGACAAAATCCCCTCCGCCTGGCTGCGCGGCCAATACAACGAAATGAGCGGAACCTCAATGGCCACTTCGCATGTAAGCGGCGCGGTAGCCCTTCTATTGTCCTTGTACCCGGGGCTTTCCCCTGGCGAAATCAAAGCCATTATGAAACGTTCCATGCAGCCGCTAAAAAACAGCAAAACTCGCCGCAATGTCGGCGAGCTGGATATTTCGCGCATGCTGCAAGCCGCAAAGCAGCGTTAGTGCGTGTCTTCAAATGAAGACACCCCTTAGCTTTGCGGCTTGGCTTTTGGACACTTCCGGCAATACTCCGGAGCCATCTCGTAATAAAGGCAACAGGTTTTGCGAACCCGCTCCGCCAAAAACGCGACTTTTGGCGAAGCAGGCTCCAAAAAGGCCGCCAACGGATTGCGGCGTTCCCCGAACATTTCGGCGGAAGCCCCGCTTACGATATAATTGTAATCCTCTCTCGCTGTTTCTATGGAGAGGACGTCTTCATATACCGGCGCAATGCGAACCGCCGCATTTTCCCATAGTATAGCCTGAGGCACGCCTCCCGCCTCCGCCAATGCTCTGAATAAAGGAGATATATGGCCGCCAAACAGCCCCTTCAACGTCTTATCCCGCCAGGAAAGTCTTTCGCCAACTAGCGGAATGGACATCATCGCCTCTTGCCCGTCCAGAAGAAGCTCTGGGAACTTCGTCCTTTCCGGCAGTATTCCGCTATAATCCGGCGTAATCAATCGGCAGTTGTCAAGCGATAGGCCTAACCCTTTGTTATACCCGGTCATGGCATGCAGAACCGGAGCTATAACGAGGTAAGCGTATCGCTTGGCAAGCATGGAGGCCGTCACTCTTCGGGAGGGCGCTCCGATATGAGCGCCAAGCCAATCCAGATAACGCGTGCAATTCTCCTTGTCCAGCAGCTCGGATGCCAGTATGGATGACAGTAAAGGCCTCTCAATCTCCTTTGCATCCATGGCAAAACGGCTCGGGAGCTCCTCCCATTCCTTCGGCGTCAAAATCAAAGAACGATTAGCTGCCGCCAAGAATCGCTTCCTCCACTTGATCCACGATCATATTGATAGCAATTGGACCATAGTAAGCAATCCATAGAGTCGTATCCACAGTATAAACATGGTTTTTCTTAACAGGCTCCAGGGATTTCCAGGTTTCTGTGTTCTGGAACTCTTGAACCTGATCCTTGAACATATCGTCCGTCAGCAGGAAATAATGGTCTGCGCCTACGTCCGCTAACGCCTCAAGCGAAATATGATATGCAGTGTCATCCTGCTGTTTAACAGCCTCAGGCACGGTTAATCCCAGGTCATTGTACAAAATAGCTCCAGTGCGGTGAGCAGCCGTATGAACGCGAATTTCGCCATCACGAGGACGCAGCAGCGCAACGCTTTCTCCGTTGAGCTTCTCTTGCAGCCTTTCCTTCAAGCTGGCAACCTTCTCTTTGTAATTTTCCAGCACAACATTTGCTTCCTGCTCTTTACCAACGATTTTGCCCACCGTAACCAGGGTGTCCTTCCAATCCTCGTCAAAATCCAGCATGATCGTTGGGCCAATTTTGGAAACCTGGTCGTAAACCTTCTCCTGGAAACCCGTTAAAATAATCAAATCCGGGTCCATTGCCACTATAGCCTCCAGATTGGGCTCGTCACGCGTGCCCAGCACCTTGACGTCATTCAGCTGACCTGCCAAATATTCCGGAAAGTCGGAATCCGATCCGGCAGCCGTTACACTACCCGCAGGCATCTCTTGCAGCGTCACCAATTGATCGACGAATTTGGTATCCAGCACCGCAATTCGCTCCGGCTTTTGCTCCAGTGTAACGTCGCCTCTCAAATCCTTGATGGTTACAGGGTAACTAGCTTGCGCCGCTTGCGTCGGGGTTGAAGCGGCCGCCGCCGTTGTGGATGTCGGTGATGGCGCATTTCCTTCTCCGCCATTGTTTCTTGCCCCGTTCGTTCCGCCCGAGCATGCCCCTAATATAAGCGTCAATGTAAGCATGACGCTGACTGCCAGCATAGATGTTGTTCGTTTAGCCACTTGTGTATCTCCTTCGCTTTTGTATTGATAATGATTTGCACTATCAAAACTATACGGGAGATACGCTTCGCCTCCAATGGAATTTAACGACAAATCGGATGTAGAATTGCGACAGCGGTTGCGGTATTGGAGGGGAGAATAGCCGCTGTACTTTTTGAAGGCGCGGCTGAAATAATAGCTGTCCGTATAGCCAGTCGCCTCCGCAATGTCCCGCAAGGTCGCTTCAGTGCCGGCAAGCAGCTCGCTTGCCCGCTTCATGCGTACCCCAATGAGGTAATCCATAGGCGTTACGGCAAGCTTGGACTTGAATTGGCGCTGCAGCGATCTTGGCGCCGCCTGAAGCGCAGAAGCAAGCTCCTGCAGCGTAATTGCTTCCCCATATCGCGTGTCCATGTAGTGCACCGCCTGGCTGACCAGATCGCCTCCGCGCGCTCCCCCATGCTCCTGCTCGCTCCGCTGCCGCAGCAGCTCTCCTGCAAGCTGATAGAATAAGGCTCTTGCCTGAAACCTCTCCAACTGCCCTCGTTCTCTCCATAGCCGGTGCATTTCTTCCATTAGAGTAAAGATAGCAAGATGGCGGCTTGGAACAAAGCCGAACGAAGCGCAAAACGGATTGTTTTCCCTTTGGATTCGGAGCAGCCCCCTCCAGTAGGGCGGAGCCAAAACCGCCTTGTAATAAACAAGATCATATTCCAGCGGCTCCTGTACAAGGGTAACGGTCAGACGAAATCCCTTAGGAGCATGACATATGTAAGGACCGCTGACCCGATGAGGGGTTCCGTCAAGCTCAATTATTGCATTTCCCCGATGAACCAGAAGAAATGCGCTGCCTGCCATGTCGGCGGCTTTTGTTTCGTTCCGCTGCATGACCATCCGGCGGATGTCGCTTACAAACAAGGCTGACCGGTTCCATACTTGCAAATGCTCCTCCAACGACACCACTCACGCCTCCCGTGCATTTCTTTTTCACCGATTATATCAAGAACAATTCTCATTATCAACGCAATTAATCAAGCTTAGTGATTGACTATGCTTTGTTTAAACATACCAGAAAAGCCGACCTTGGCTACAACCTTTCTCCCCCAGCCTGCGTTTATTCTAATGAACTATACTTAGGGACTAAATTGAACAAAAGGAGAGTGTTGTTATCAAAAAATTTCTATTGGGTCTGATATGCGGACTGGCGCTGTTTGCGGCAACGGCGGCCGCGGCCTCCAATGAGATCAGAGCGCTCATCAGCAGCATAGCCGTGAGTTATCACGTGGGGGGAGAGACGCTGGACACAAACGATGATAGCAGTATCGCGCTGAATTACAAAGGAAAGCTATATGTCCCCCTCAGAACGTTTGCGGAGACGTTAGGCGCCTCCGTTTACTACCACGGTCCGGCGAACGGGGAAAGAGCGAAGGTAGAGGTTTATTCCGAGGATGACCGCGATCTTACCGTTAGAGACAAGGAAGGCTATGTGCGGGCCGGTTATATGAAGCGCACCTCCTTTACGTACAACGAGGCCGGGAAGGCTTTGACGGGCAGCCCGGAGGTGTCGGGAACGATCCGTTTTGTCAAAAGCATACCTGCCGGGAAGGAGCTTGCTTTTGCATTGACAGACAAAACAGGCAAGCAGCATGGTCTATCGGGAAAGGTTACACTAAAAACGCTTCATAACCGCGAAACGAGTCTTTATCAGAGAATGCCGGGCGACCTTGCCATCTTCACGGCCCCTCTCCCTCTGCTGGATAATCTGGAGGAGCTTGAACTAACACCCGTCGTGATCGACAAGCGAGATTGGTCGTTCGCCCAGCATCCGGTTATGGGGTGCGCCTGCGGAGCAGGAGGCATGAACGGCCATCCGCTTGCCGTCAATATTGACTACAGAGATGTTGGCTCGCAAATGAAAGGGAATACTCCCTGGATAGTCACTATGATTAACTTTGATGATGACAGCCATGTTACCTTAACTCATCCAATTTCGTTTACAATCAACATTTACCGGGTAGACGAGTCTAGAAAGATCGTCCGCACCTTAACCACTAAGGCATTTGAAGGCACGGTTTATCGCATGAGAGGCGCTGTGCAAACGGAGATCGTTTGGGACTGGAAGGACAGCAACGGCAATCCTGTCGCTCCGGGACAATACGCTGCGCAAATTGTATTGCCCCACACAGCAACAGGCCATTGGGGAGAGACCGGGGGAAGCGAAACTTCGTTTACGTTAGAGGATTCCATGCAAGCTGTATCCTATACAGACGTTACAAAGCAATAGCCCTGACTCGTCCGTAGCGCATACAGCCATATCCTTTTACTGAACACCATCCTGGACTGAATTTATGAAAAAAAGCAACCCCCCGGGAACGCAGCATAATGAGCGTTTTCCGGGGGGTTGCTTTCTTCTTTACCTCTAGGGTCAATGCAGCAGGTCTACATCCGTTCCGGCGCGGACACGCCTACCAGCCGCAGCACGTTGGCGATAGCGACGCGAACAGCGGCAAACAAAGCCAGACGAGCAGCTGTCTGCTCGCTGTCCTCCGTAATGACGCGTTCAGCGCGATAATAGCTGTGAAGCTGCGAAGCAAGCTCATAGACGTAACGGATCAGACGGTGCGGAGCATATCCAGACGCAGCATCCGCCACTTCCTGAGGCAGCTCGCCGATTTTGCGCAGCAGATCGTATTCAGCTTCTGAGTTTAGCTTGGACAGGTTTACGCTGCCGATCTCAGGCAGCTTGATGCCTTGCTCCTCCGCCTGGCGGAAGATGCTGCAAATCCGCGCATGGGCATATTGCACGTAGAACACCGGATTTTCATTGGAGGTGGAAATCGCCAAATCCATATCGAAGTCGAGATGGGAATCCATGCTGCGCATGCTGAAGAAATAACGCATGGCGTCCACGCCAACCTCGTCCATCAAATCCTCCATCGTCACCGCTTTGCCGGTACGCTTGGACATTTTGACTTTTTCGCCATTCTGGAACAGGCTCACCATTTGGGCGATCAGCACAGTAAGCTTTCCGGGATCGTTGCCCAATGCTTCCATGGCCGCTTTCATTCGGGGAATGTATCCATGATGGTCCGCGCCCCAAATATTGATCATCCGGTCGTAGCCCCGGCTGTATTTGTCGCGATGGTAGGCGATGTCCGGCGTCAAATAGGTATAGGAGCCGTCATTTTTCACCAGCACGCGATTTTTGTCATCTCCAAATGTAGTCGTGGCCAGCCACGTTGCGCCGTCCTCCTCATACACATGACCGGACGCCTTGAGCGCCTCCAGCCCTTGCACTACCTGCCCGGATTCATAAAGCGACGTTTCGCTGTACCACAGATCAAAACCAACGCGGAACCGCTCCAGATCGCGTTTGATTTTGCCAAGCTCCTTCTCCAGGCCAAATGTCCGGAAAAAAGCGGAGCGTTCCTCGGCGGGAAGCGAAAGCAGACGGTCTCCCTCTTGCGCCGCAAGCTCCTTAGCAAAACCAACGATGTCTTCGCCATGGTAACCGTCCTCAGGCATTTCGGCCTCCTGGCCAAGCGCCTGGCGATAACGGGCCTCCAGCGACAAGGCGAGATTTTCCACCTGTTTGCCGGCATCGTTAATGTAGTATTCGCGCGTAACATCGTAGCCCGCAAAATCCAGCACGTTGCACAAAGCATCGCCAACAGCCGCTCCGCGCGCATGTCCCAAATGCAGGCTTCCCGTCGGATTGGCGCTGACAAACTCCATCTGAACCTTTTGCCCCGCTCCGATTGTTACCCGGCCGTAATTGTCGCCGCCTTGCAGCGCCTCGCTCACAACAGGATACAGGTAGCTTTTATCCAGACGGAAATTAATAAAGCCCGGCCCTGCAATTTCGGCCGCCGTAATAAATGCCTTATCTCCGTCCAGGTTGGCGATGATAGCTTCCGCTATTTGACGCGGATTTTTTTTGGCCAGCTTGGTTAGCTGCATAGCCGCATTGGTAGCCAAGTCGCCATGAGCCTTATCCTTAGGCACCTCCAGCACAAAAGCAGGCAGCTCCTCTCTGGCTGCAAGCCCCGCTGCAACAACCGCGTCCGCGATTGCACCCTTTACCCCTTCGTACAATTGCTCCAACACATTTCCGCTCATCCTCAAGACTCCTCCTGTATATGGAGACAAATATGGAAGTTACCCGCTATTTGTCCGCCGACTTTCAATTTATACCGCCATTCCAAGTCAAAAGGAAGGCTGCCGGGCAGTTCATCCGTTTCCCCAGCGTCCCGCTTGACCACAAGCGACGACGTCGTCGTTTCAAGCTGAAAAGCCGCCTGCGGCGTAGTATAGGAACCGATTCTGCTCTGCCCCGGAACAAAAAGCTGCTCCGACAACACGCCTCCGCTTCGTTTAAGGGACAGCTCCCCCGGCGTATACCGAAGCAGCGCTTGACTGCCCTCACCTTCGGCATAACGTATGTAGATCGACTTTTCCTTGCGGAACCATTCGCCCTTGTAGCGGTGGACTTCCTTCCGGCCATCGATCCTACTCTCCAGCACAAGCTGGACCTTTGCTCGCTGATTCATGGCTTCGCTCCCGCATTCCTTCCATTCATATGTTACTACTATATACAGGAAGGCTTTTAAATTCAACACTTCGTTGCGCCTGCTAACTACATTCTATATCACCGCTTATGGCTCTTCGGTAAAAGGAACAATAGCCTTCCATGCGGCAACCCGGTCATCCAGATTCCTCATCGTTCGGGTAGGGATGGGGCTGCTTGAAGGAAGCTTGAGCAACGCTACTCCTCCAGCGGCATCCGCCCCGTGAGCCTTCATGAAGGTGTCGTAGGCCTTACTCCCATTGAAGGCTACGCATCGGATGCCGGGGTAACGCCTTAGCAGGCCCGGAATATCGCTTGCCGTCTCCGATTTGATATTGACGTCCAGACTGCCCTCTCGGGCGCAGGAATGAATAACGTCCCACAGGGCCAATCGATGATTCTGCAAAAAAGAAAGCCTGTTCTCGTAGGAGGGATCCGGCACGCCATATCCCTCGTCGCCGGGCTTCAAACCCTGGAAAAGCGCATAAACAATCCTCCAGAAATAATTATGGGGATGACCATAGAATTGCACCTTCTCCAGCGATTTGACGCTTGGGGCCGTTCCCGCCACAAGGACGCGCGCCCGTTCGTCCACGACGGGAGGAAACGAATAAATGAACGACATGCTCGCCACCTCTTTTCTTTTTTCATTATAGCCAAATATCAATTGTCTTTGACAACTCCGCAAAAAAACCTTGCACCGCAGCAAAGCGGCGCAAGGTTTTATAAAAGCGTGATCTGCGTTAAGTCCCAACAAGCAATAAGCCGCTTATTTCGGCGTTACTCCTGACTTGCATTCTCCTTCAGCATTCTGACAATTTCTTTAATTTGAAGCTTGAGGGAAATAGGATCATTGCCCCAGAACAAGTCGGGATCAAGCGGCAAGACGCGGTTGTTTTTGACGGCATCCAGCGACTTCCACACCCCTTCATTGTTGCCCCACACCTCGGATATCATGGCTCCCTGATCAATAAAGATGTAATCGCCCGCATATTCATCCACAACCTCATACGAAATTTGCCTGTACTGCTCCTTCCCGATCATCTCTTCCTGCTGCTTTCTCGGAGGCGTCAGCTTCAGATGCGTATAGATGGCTTCACCGCCGCGATAACCTCCATCGCCATAAATATAGAAGCCTCTGTCTACTACAAATACACCCATTAATGCAAAAGTAGATTCCGGTTCGATGATACCCTCCAACTCGGCGCGCGCTTCAGCGGCAGTCTGATCCAGCCCCGTCAGCCATTCCTCGCCCTCCGCTTTTTTATTCAGCGCATCGCCCAGAAAGCCGATCGTTTCATAAATGCTGTTGAAGTAACCATACGGCACAGACAGAGTCGGGGCGATTTTTTGATATTGCTCCAGAATGGCCATGTCCGATACCCACGTTACAATCAGGTCCGGCTCAAGCGAGAGAATCACTTCAAGCGACCTTTCCCCTGTGCTCTGAATGCCTTCTATTTGATCCTGAATTACCTTGTTTTCCAGTTCAAAGCCAGTGGAGCCTACCGGTTTGAGGCCAAGCACCAGCAATTCGGGCAAATACCCGTCGGTGACAATTCGTTGCGGGTTTTGGGGAATTTCAACATCGCCAAGCGGCGCGTTTACAATCTTTGTCAAGGATGCTCCATGGGCACCCGGCACAGCTTCCGGCGTCTGGTTCTCCTCTGCTGCTGTCGAGCTTGGAGCGTTGGCTTCGTTGCCAGCTCCTCTGCTGCTGCAAGCGCTAAGAACAGCCATCAATACAACCAAAATAATAATGGCGAAAAAATATTTTTGTTTCAAGCTAGACCCTCCATTAATAATGATTATCATTCGCGAATATAAGCTCATTATAATGGTGGTTTTTACCGTAAGTCGATGTAGAAAAATTGGATACCTGTCTGGTACATTTGTTGGATTGTTATTCGCCAGTCAGTAATGACACCATAATAGTCAATTGCTTCTGCAGCGACACTCCTTCATCCATCCAAAATTCATCAAGCGAAAGCATATAGAGGCGGCACCCTTGCTCCTGAACGAGCCGACGCCACACTTTTCGCTGCATCAGCTTGCTGCGATAGCTCTCCGGGTCTTTCCCGGGCACAATAACAAACATATGGCTGGCAGCATAAAGCGGAAGCTCCTGCTCTTTGATTCTGACTGCTTTATTAAGCCCCAACACCTCTTCCTCAATTCGCTTCGGAGCTTTTAATCCCAATATTTCATACAAATTATAGGTGGAACGCACCGGCCAATGAGGAATCATCCATTGATCCTCATACCACAGCTCATATATCCCAGCCGTTTCACTGTCTTTAACAAAAGACTGGACCACTTCACGCGCGGAGGCTCCTTGAGCCAGATATGAAGTTATCCATTGCTCCGCTTGAGGCAAACGCCCCAGCAGACCTCCAAGCTCCCTTACTTCCTCCAGCTTGTTTCTTTCGCCCCATGGAATAAGCACAACGGGAGCAATACGCTCCAAGGCCTTTAATACCTCCGGATAATGATAGTAATAAGCCGGCGCAACAATCAGCTCCAGCTCCAGCGCCTCCAGCACCTCTGTTTGCGCCAAATGCTCCATAAGCACAAGCTCTCCCAGCTCCTCGTGAAGCAGCGCGGATGAACGCCAGATTTCATAGGTGCCCGCAAGCGGCTTCACCCCTATCGCAAGCAGCGCCCCATAAAACTGCATAGCCGCGATACGCCGGGCTCCCCTTCTTTTACGGAAGCTGCCCGGTGACATTAAGGCCACTCTCTGAAACGCTTTCCCAAAATAGGAAGCATCGGAGAATCCAGTGCGATAGGCAATTTCCCCTAAGCTCTGAGTTGAAGCAAGCAGCAATCGCTTCGCTTCATCAATACGAGCCCGATTAACATATTCACCAAAACCCCAGCCTGTTTCTTTCCGGAACAACGAGGAAAAATAGCTTTCGTTAAAGCCTACCAGCTGCGCCGTCGACGCACGGGTTAATGGCTTTGCAAAGTTGCTGGCGATATATTCAGTTACTTGCCTGATGGACTTGTCCCGCACAGGCAATCCTTCCGCAAACAAAGCCTGGGAGGATATTTCCTCTATCAGTTCCTGAAGCAAAAGCCTCATTTTTGGAGACTCCGCCAACAGCAATGAGCCGCTGCTTCTGGCCTCCTCCAGCAGGCTTGCAATCAGCGCGGCGGCATATCTTGTTACGTCTATGACATGACCATGCCCGGGAAGATGATCTATGCTGATGCTATAATGCAGATTCTGCGCGTCTCTATGCACCAGCCGGTAGCTCTGAAACAGGATACCGCATACATCCCCGAATCGCTCACCCGCCTCTGGCGTTAAGCTCCATTCTCCGCCTCCCCGATGCAGAATAATAAGCTGCTTTTTGCCAACCCGACAGATTTGTTTGCCGTTAGACACAACAATCCCTTCCGAGGGGATCAGAATAAGCGGGGACTCGGGCGGGATGGAGACAGGAATGTGCGTCCCATTATCGGCTATTAAGCGTATGTCCAACAGCTCGTGCATGATGCTGCTCATCATACCCCTCCTTTTCCTCCTTTAATCCAAACATATTCTAATCCTTCCGTCCAGCAGCAATAACCGTACCCCGGCATAATGGCCGGAATACGGTTATATAGAAATTGCATTAACGCAAGCTTGCGTTTACTACGAAATGGCAGCGGTCTGCTGTTTACTTACATCCGTTCAATAACGAAGGAGAAGGAATGATCCTGGTCGCCTCTGATCTGGAACTCCTCGTATACCGGCGCGCCCCAGCTGTCATCTCCGCCAACGCCCATCTGGCGTCCCGCTACTGTCACTACGGTGTAATGCACCTGCGGCAGCTCGTAATGATGCTGTGCGTTCTCCAGCTCCAGCGCCGTATAAGGAGATACGCCGCATTCCACCGGCTCCCCATTGGACAAGATACGAATGCCCCGGCCTCCGGCGTCTGTAACTGCCAGTTTGCGCACGCCCATCCGGTTGCCGGATTCTTGCGGCATAAGATAGCCGGATACGTTGCCCGCAGCCGTTCCTGTAAAGCGTGTCAGACGCGCTCCATTTGCACGGTCCGCATAGTTTTCGTCCGGGCCGAGAGCCAGCCAGTCCAACTGATCGTAATCCGCCGAAACCTTGAAGGAAACCGCAAAAATCGGCAATCTTGGCAATCCGGCGGAGCCCTTGTAATCAGAATGAACCAAAATGCTTCCATCCTTGCGCACCGTATAGGAAATGCCCGCTTCCGCTTCAGGAGCAACGGAGAAGGTGTAGCGGTACGCTACCGTCACGCTTCCGCTTTCTTCGTCAACGGATGCATCAACAGAAATGCATTTGCGCGCCAGACTGGCGGCAAACCAGATGCCCGCGTCGTAGCCTTGCGCGTAACCGCGATCGTTATCGGTTGTCGCGCGCCAGAACAACGGCGCCGGAGGCGTAGCAATCATCTCGCGTCCGCCGTAATTCAATGAAATCAGGCTCATCGCCTGCTTGGAGAAAATCATGCTGAAATCGCGGCCTTTGACGCCGATATTGACGTCGCCATGAATAACCTTCAGCGGCGCGTATCCGTCATAGTGCGATGCTGTAGCAGCCCCTTGAACGGCAAAAATGTGTTGACCAAACGCAACCTCATGTCCGGCGGAAGCCCACAGCGTGCCCTCCTTCAAGCGGAACGATGCGTTCAAGGCATATTCGCCGCCCTGCGAAGCCTGCTCTGCAAGACCTGACGCAACGCGGGCCTTTTCGCCAGCCGCAACATTAACGGACAAGCTTTCTTTGGCCAACTCTACGCCGTCTTTCTCCAAAGAAATGACCAGCTCCAGATGCGACGTGTCCGCAAATAACCCTTCGTTTGCGATTTCAACGCCTTTTTCATCTACTGACAGCTTAAGATCCTGGTACAGGAATTTAACCTCCTGCATTTTCGGAGAAACCTTGCGATCGGCATACACGATGCCGTTTGTACAAAAGCCGTAATCCGTTGGACGATCGCCGAAGTCGCCGCCATAAGCAAGAAACTCCTTACCGTAACGATCCTTCGTCAGAATGGACTGATCAATATAGTCCCAGATGAAGCCGCCCTGGTACATTGGATATTTATTTTCGAGATCGGTGTACTTTTTCATGCCGCCAAGCGAATTGCCCATAGCATGCATATATTCGCAGCTGATATACGGTTTGTCCGGATTGTTGTCCAGATATTGCTCGATATCGGCCGGTTTGGCGTACATGCGGCTTTCCATGTCGCTGGCTTCGGAGAAATTCCGATCATAGAACACGCCTTCGTAATGAACGAGACGGCTGGAATCGGAGCTGCGGAAAAAGCGCGCAACGTTAACCAGCACCTCGCCTACGTAGGATTCATTGCCAAGCGACCAGATCAGGACGGAAGGATGGTTTTTGTCCCGCTCATACATGGAAATGGCACGGTCCATTACGATATCCTGCCATTCCGGTCTGTTATGCGGAATATTCCAGGACGGCTCGACCGCCCCCATCTTCTGCCAGGAGCCATGCGTTTCTAGGTTCATTTCGTCGATGACGTAAATGCCGTATTCATCGCAAAGCTCATACCATAAAGTCTGGTTAGGATAATGGGATGTCCGAACCGAGTTGATATTATTTTGCTTCATGGTCTGGATATCCCAGATCATGTCTTCCTTCGTAATCGCGCGGCCGCGGCGGATATTGAACTCATGGCGGTTAACGCCCTTGAATACAATCCGTTTGCCGTTGAGCAGCATCAGCTTGTTCTTCATTTCAAAGCGGCGGAAGCCGACCTTTTGCGGTATGGCCTCTACAACCTTGCCGCTGGCATCGGTTATGACGATAATCGCCAAATACAGATTAGGCTGTTCTGCGCTCCACAATGCAGGCTTGTCCACGGCAAGCTCCAGCTTGCTGTATTCACCGGATACGGAGCCGGCTGCGCCAAGCTCGATGGAGGCTTCGCCAACCGCAGAGCCATCCTTGCCGTACAGGGTCAAGGAAGCCCGTGCTCCGGCAGGAAGAGACGCTGCGAATGCCAGCCCGGCTGTCAGCTTGCCCGCCGTAAAGCTGTCATCCAGCTCCGCGGCAATATGCAGATCGGAGACATGGATTTCAGGAATGGTGTACAGATACACCTCGCGGAAAATACCGGAGAATCTCCAGAAATCCTGATCCTCCAGCCAGCTGCCCGTGCTGCGCTGGAACACCTCGACGGCAAGCTTGTTTTCCCCTTCCTGCACGTAAGGCGTCAGTTCAAAATCGGACGGTGTAAAGCTGTCTTCGCCATAACCCACGAAATGGCCGTTCAGCCAAACGTAAAAAGCCGTTTCCACGCCCTGGAAGGAAATATAAAGCGGCTTGCCCTCCATATGGCTTGGCACAAAGAAGGATTTGACATAACTGCCGACAACATTGTCGGTTTGCGAAATCTGAGGCGGACGCAATTCCTCGTGTCCGTCCCATGGATACATTGTATTCACATATTGCGGCTTGCCGTAACCTTGCATTTGAATATGTCCCGGCACTTCAATTTCTCCCCAGCCGGATACATCAAAGCCGAGTTCCTGAAATCCTGCCGGTCTGGCGGCAGGGTTAACCGCATAATTAAATTTCCAGGTGCCGTTTAAGGTGCTGCGCATCGGCATGTCGCCTTGCGCTTTGGCTTCATCCAGCGTCGCATAATACTTGTGATCGGAATGCGCCGCAAGACGGTTTACTTCAAATACGCTGACATCGCTGAGCCAGTCGAGTGACGGCTTAGATGCTTGAACCATGATATCTGCTCCCCTTTGACAAAGTGCATGTAATGTTGTGGTGTGTATCTCTTCTATTATACACAAAGGCTCCGTTATTTCACGGATCCGGTCATACCCGCCACAAAATGTTTCTGCATCAGGAAGAAAACAATCGCTGTTGGCAGGGTAGCGATCAGAATAACGGTCATGATTACCCCGTAATCCGGCGTATAGCTGGACCCCAAATTGGAAATAAGCAGCGGGATCGTGCGTTTTTCCGGCGACTGCAGCACAACGAGCGGCCACAGGTAGTTGTTCCAGCTGGACATAAAGGTAATAATCGACGCAGCGGCATAGGTCGTTTTCATCGTTGGCATGTAAATGCGGAAGAAAACGCCAAGTTCGCTTAACCCGTCAATCCGGCCAGCCTCCAGCATATCCCTTGGAAACATCTTAGTGCTTTGGCGGAAGAAGAAAATCAGAAACGCCGTAGTTACCGACGGTAAAATAACAGCCGAAATGGTGTCGATCCCGATAAACGGCATAGTCTGTGAAATGCTGCCAAACATCCGGTACAACGGCACCATCAATGCCGCAAACGGGATCATCATGGACAGAAGAAGAATCGAGAAAATACGGTCCTTTACCTTTGTCCTGAAAATTTCAAAGCCATAACCCGCAAGCGATGCAATAAGCAGCGACAAAGCGGTGGTTATGAGCGATATTTTGGCTGAGTTTAAAAGGGCCGGCACCAGATCGACCGTGTCAAAAACCTTCTGCAAATTTTCAAACAGGTACGCTCCGGGGAGCAGCTTGCCTCTTGTTACGTCAACGGAGCGGTTGGTGGAGCTGACGATCATCCAGATAAACGGAAAAATGGAGATCACCGCAGCAGCGCTCAAAAACAGATACATCAATACGCGTTTCAGCTTAGCCATTTTTATCACCTGCCAATTTGAACTGAAGAATGGAGAAGATGACGATCAGAATAACGATCGCATACGACACGGTAGCCGCGTAGCCAAAGTCCGGCGTATATTTAAACGACAGGTTGTAAATGTATTGAGACAGCGTCATCGTCGCGTTGCCCGGACCGCCCTTTGTAATATTCATGACCTCATCGAACAATTGCAGCGTACCGATTGTTGAGGTGATGGAGGTAAACAGAATAATCGGCTTGAGCAAGGGAACCGTTATGCTGAAAAACTGGCGGCTGGACGAAGCCCCGTCAATTCTGGCCGCTTCATAAATGGAGTTGTCGATATTTTGCAGCGCGGAAAGGTAAAAAATCATGTTGTAGCCGGTCCAGCGCCATGTAATTGCGATAATAATCGTGATTTTCGCCCAGAAGGGATCGGTGATCCATTGAATAGGTGTTGTAATAAGATGCAGATTCATCAAAGCTGTGTTGATCAGTCCGTCCGCTCCAAACAGGTATTTGAAAATGACGGAATACGCAACAAGCGAAGTAACGGCCGGCAAAAAGATCGCCGTCCGGAAAAAGCCTTTCAGTTTCAGGTTTTTGTCATTGAGAAGCACGGAAATAAACATAGCCAAAATGATCATGATCGGTACCTGGATGATCAGGTAAAGAAATGTATTTTTCAGCGCAGCAATAAATGTCGTATCCGTAAGCAAACGCTGGTAATTGTCGATGCCAACAAAATTCAGATTGGTGCCCGTGCCCGATTTGAACGACAGGATAAGCGCCTGCACCATGGGATAGAAATAGAACACGCAAATCATTAGGACCGCAATGGAAATAAAGGACCAGCTGACTACATTCGTTTTTGATTTGATATTCACTACAGTTCCTCCTTCTCAAGAAAAAAACCCGGGCCATGCCGCCAGCCTGCTCCTTTATTCAGCAAGCGAGGCCATGTCCCAGGTTTTCATCCATTTAAATCAAACTATTTGATTTGCGCATCTGCTTGTTTTTGAGCGTCTGTCAACACCTGGTCGATGTTTTTGCCGTTCAGGTAATTTTGCATTTCCACAACGATAATGTCTTCTACCGCGTAAGTGTGCATGCCATAGTTGACGTTAGGAATTTCGGCCGTCCACTTGGAGAAGTCGCTCACAATGTTTTGTCCGCCGAAAAATTCGTTTGGAGCTTTGTAAGCTTCGCCTTCTGCCGCAGGTTTATACGTGCCGATAGCTCCTACGTCAGTGATCAGCTTTTGGTACAGGTCTACGTTGGAGCCGAAGGTTGCGCCCAGGAATTCAGCCGCTTTTTCCTTGCCGTCAACATTCAGGACATACCAGGAGCTGCCGCCGAGGTTGGAAGCATGAACGGATTTTGCGTTGCCCGCCAGTTTAGGGAACGGTACAATCGCCCATTTGCCCTTTTGATCTTCCGCCGCTGTAATGGAGGCAGTAAACCAGTTGCCTGTCGGTACGGAAGCTACACTGCCGTTATTGTAGTTGGCCACATATTGGCTCCAGTCGGAATGGATTTTCACAATATTGGCGTCCATCATGTTTTTGTACACTTCAAACGCTTCTTTCAGCGCTACGTTGCCTGCCAGATCGGCGCTTTTGCCGTCAGCTGTCAGGTACCACGAGCCCGCAGATTGAATCATCATGCGGATGATGCCCATGTCGTTAGGATCAAGGGAAATCCAGTCCTTGCCGGTTGTTTCTTTTACTTTTTTGCCGATTTCGATGTAGTCGTTCCAGGTAATGTCCTGCAAGTCTTCTACTTTGTAGCCGGCTTGCTCCAGGTAATCGGTTCTAACATATACGCCAGCTACGCCGGAATCAAACGGAAGGCCGTAGTTTTCGCCGTTTGCACTTGTAGGTCCAAGTTTGTATTCAGCGAAGTCGGATGCCTTGAAGTTTTTTGTAATAGGGTAAAACGCGTCAGGATATGCTTGCATGAAGCTTTGAGCGCGATAGTCCTCGATCAGCACGATGTTAGGAAGACCTTTTGTCGTACCTGAGCTCAAGCCTGTATTCAGACGTTGTACGATATCGTTTTGAGCGTTTTCCACAATTTCAACGTTTACATCAGAATGATCCTTTGCGTAAGCCTCTTTCGCCAGGTTCATAGCCTTAACGTTAAAGTTGGCATCCCATGCCCAAACGGTTACTTTTGTTGCCGCGCCGCCTTTGTCACCGCCGGTAGTGCCGCCGTTGCCGTCTGTCTTGCCGCTGTTGCCGGATGAACATGCAGCCAGCAGCATCATGCTAGCCAGCAATAAAGCCATCATTTTTTTCATTGTGTCGACCTCCAATTTTTCTGTCTGCAAACTGTAAGCGGTTCCTGATGCCTTGTTTTCATCTTAGCATCGGGCCTTTGCTACACGTTAGAATTATCTTTGCCAACACTTGTGAGATTATTACGGGTTTGCCAAATGGTTAAGTGCGGCAATAGAAATATATTTAGAAAGTTGGAGGATTTTTATTCTTTAATGATGGGAAGTCTTATTTTGACCCTTGTGCCTTCACCCGGCTGACTGTTAATTTCAACGCCGTAGGACTCGCCATAAAGCAGCTGGACCCGTTCATGCACATTGCGCACACCGATGCCGGTAAACAGCTGGCGCTTCCCGGATGGTTTAAGATTCTCCGCGCCTTGGTCCGCCTTCATATCGAAGCCGTCGCCATTGTCCACCACCTCGCAGATTAGGGCATCCGCTTCCTTTGAAGCCATAAAATAAATATGCCCCTCCGCCTTGGCGTTAAAGCCGTGAAAAAAGGCGTTTTCAATAAAAGGCTGGATAATGAGCTTAGGCAAATGGCAGCCCAAACAATCCGGCGCGATAAAATAATTCATTTTGATCCGCTCGCCGTATCTGACATGATTGATCAGTACATAGTTTTTCATGTTGACCAGCTCTTGGCTGAGGGTAATGGTTTCGCTGACATTGCCGATCATATTCTGAAGCAGAGAGATCAATGCGTTAATGGTTTCCGCGGCCCGTTCTCGATCGCCATGCTGCACCATAAACTTGACCGATGCCAAGGTGTTATAGAGGAAATGCGGATTAATCTGGCCTTGCAGCGCCTCCAGCTCCGCATTTCTTCGCTGCTTCTCCGTCTGCACCAGCTTAGCGACATAATCCTGAAGCTCCTCCAGCATTCCGTTGAAGGCGAGCCCAAGCTCCCGCGTTTCATAACTGCCCCCGACAGACACCTTGTGATGAAACTCATATTTGGATATAGTCGATATTTGCTTAACCAACCGTGTCAACGATCTGGTCAGCCGTCTGGAAATGAGAAAAACGATAATAAGCGCCACGCCTACGATAACGCCTACGCTGATAATGATAGAGGGCATGTCCGTCAGTTGGCCGATAGCCGTTTTTTTATCAATCAGATTGACAATATAATAATCCAAGGAGGACAAATAGCGGGACAACACAATATGCTCCCGGTTCTGAATGGCGACATTCATATAAGGCTTGCCGGCTTCCTCCATGCTTTTGACATAAGCCAGAAGCTCCCCGCCATCCGTGCCAATCCATTCCTTTCGACCCGAAGAAACGATGGTTCCGTTGCCGCTAATGACAGCCACTTCGTTGCCTTCACTCGTATAGGTGTTGTAGAAACCGGCAAACTCCTTTTCCGTCATTGTAAAAAAAATCATTCCGTACACCTTGTCCGTCGTATGGTCACTCAGCGGCCGCGTAGCGACCAGCAGCGGGACGCCATGTTTGGATTTCATATGCTGGTACAGAATTCTGCGGGGACTCTCCAATGAACGGAGCGTCAAGGGATGCTCCATCAGTTCGTCGTGCGTCATGGCAAGCGGAGATTGGCCGGAGGAGGCAAATATTCTCCCGTTAATGCCAGCAACTGTAATGTCGATCCCATAAGCATCCATCCCGGAATTTATTCGTTTCATTACATTGCCCATTGCATAGAAGGAACGGAAATTGGCGAGCGAGCTGCCATCGGCCTCTGTCATAAACTCCCTGGCCGTGCCGCTTTGAGCCAATTTGTTGGTTGCTAATGCAATGGAATAGTTAAAGGTGTCCAGATTATTGTTAATCTGGTTGATGACTTTGCTGTTTGTAATGCTGAAGGTTTCCGTAAAAACCCGCTCGGAAACGTTGATGGTGGTCCACGTAGTCGTAACGGAAACCGCGATAATGCTGACTACCATAATAATAAACATTTTAATAAACAGGCCTTTATATTTAAAACGGTCAAATAGCTTGCTCATACGTCCTCATCCTTGTCCCCGAAATTGCCTGCGATAGCGACTGGGCGAAAAGCCGGTGCTTTTTTTGAAAACTTTGCAGAAATAGCTATGATCGGAATAACCCACCATGCCGCTGATTTCGGAAATGGGCTCATCGCTTGTGCGCAGCATTTCCTCCGCCTTGCCAATCCGCACCTTGTGCAAGTAGTCAATAAAACCCTCTTCATTATGAGCGGTAAAGTAACTGGACAAATAGGACGGATTAAAATGAAAATGACGCGCCATGTCGCCAAGCGTAAGCGGCTCGGCGTAGTTCTCTTGAATATAGTTCAGCAATTTTTTCATATTGTCATTGCCTTGTCCCCGCTCCTTAATGGCGATTTGCGTCTCTGCCTCGCTTATAAAGCGTTCCACAATGACAAGCGCTTCGGATGCGCTTTGGGACTGCTCAATCTCTTTGAAGTAGCTGTATTTAGCAGCTTCCAGCTCCTTGACATCATATTCCATATTGCCTAGCAGTACGGTCATATTAAAAATAAGATTGCCCAAAAAGGTTTTATATTCAAAGACGTCGCCGGTATAATAGGAAGCCAGCTCTGCCGAATGGGAGCGGAGGGACTGGAACGCAGCCTGGAACTGGCCGCGTTTGAAGGTTTCTGTGAAGCGATTCAGATGAAACGGCTCCGGCGGCTCCGGCAACGGGGGCAGCTGACCTTTTTTTAACAGCCTGATTTCGGGCAGAAAAAAAGAATAGTCCAACAGCTTTAGCAAGGAATCGCGGTATTGCGGGCGAGTATCGCTAAGCTCACGGAATACATCCGTTACAGCAACGATACTGCCCGTTATTTCGTTAGCCCGCTCTGAGGCCCAGCGCTCCAATTCTTCCATGGCCTCCGCCGCACCGTTCACCACCGCTATGGAAAAGCTGCTATAGGCCGGTAATCTATAAAAAACAGCCTCCAGCCCCTCGCTTTCGGCTATTTTGCTCAAACGCTCAGCCAATTCCGTTTGAGCGTCAGCCCCATTTACGCCTCCTTGCCCGTCAAGGCGTTCATTTCTTGAAGATTCATTTATAGCGACAAGGCGGAAGAGAGGATAAGGAAAGGCTGCTTGCGCATCCTCCGCCGGATAATCGCTTTCATATCCGCCCAAAACCATCTCCAGCAAACGGTCTCCAGACAAACGATAGCTGCCGGAGCTTCCCTGATGAAGCGAAGGAATCCGCTTGACCGCCAGTTTAAGAACGGCGAGCAAATGCTGAATATCCAGTTTGGGCTTTAATATATAATCCGCTACTCCATTTTGGAACGTTGAGCGCACATATTGATATTCACCAAAGCTGCTAAGCACGATAACCTCTATTTCCGGGTGCTTTAACTTGATTTCCTTGGTCAACTCTTCTCCATCCATCAACGGCATGACAATATCCGTTATGACAATATGAGGACTCAACTCCTGAATCATCCGCAGCGCTTCAACACCGTTTGACGCTTCGCCCACAATCTGAAAGCCTTCCTGCTCCCAGTTCATAAAATGTTTGATCCCTTGTCGAATCAAAACTTCATCATCGACGATCAGCACTCTGCAGTAACCGGATTCACTCATATCTGTCCCTCCTATCCGTTGTTTTCAAGCAGATATAGTATATCCGCTATGTTCGCCATAAACCATAGCGTTCGTCAATTATACCGACTTTTACGGAATACCAGGGGCATTAATGAATAGGTATCTCTCCATTTTTCCATACTAAGGAAATAAGAGGATGTGTTGAGAAAAGGAGCCATTTTTATGAAACAGACCTCCAAGCGCCCCCATAAGCCGCGACGCCATGCCCTATTCCCGGGCATTTCCGAAAGGCTTTTGCCGTTTATGCTAAAACTGAACAAGTGGCTGATTCGCACTGCTGTTGTGATGGCCGCCGCGCTTGCGCTTTGCCTGTCTTTATTCCTCTATGTCCGTTCCCAACCGCTGCCCGCCGCCGCTATCAGCCAAACCTCGCAAATGCTTGATTTGCATGGCAATGTTATCGATACGTTTCACGCTGGCGAGAATAGACGTTCCGTCCCGCTGGATGATATATCGCGTGATCTCATTCACGCTACCCTTTCCATTGAAGATCGCCGCTTTTATGAGCATTATGGATTTGATCTGAGGGGATTGGCGCGTGCCGTCGTTGTTAATGTGCAGAACATGTCCGCACGCCAAGGGGCTAGCACGCTGACTCAGCAGCTGGCGCGCAATCTGTATCTCAGCCATGAAAAAACGTGGCAGCGCAAGCTCAAGGAGGCTATGTATACAGCCAAGCTGGAGATGGACTATACCAAAGACGATATTCTGAGCATGTATTTGAATCAAATCTATTACGGTCACGGCTCCTACGGCATAGAAGCTGCTTCCATGCTGTATTTCGACAAGCACGCCTCGGAATTGACGCTGGCGGAATCCGCCATGCTTGCCGGTATCCCGAAAGGGCCCAAATATTATTCTCCCTACATGGATATGAAAAATGCCAAGGACCGTCAATATCTCATTTTGGAATCGATGACTGAAGGAGGCTTTATTACAAAGGAGCAGGCGGAGAACGCTTACCGCGAGGTACTTGATCTAAAACCCCTTGACTCTGGAGAGCCGGAAGGATTCGCCCCTTATTTCCGGGACTACATCCGTCAACTCGCCCTGGACGAAATCGGCATTCAACCTTCCGTCTTGAACAAAGGCGGCATTACCATCTATACAACGCTGGATCAAAACATTCAGAATGCAGCTGAGGATGCAATCAAAAACGGAATTCCCGGCGACTCCGGGCAGCAAGCGGCATTGGTGGCCATCGACCCCCGAAATGGCTACGTCAAGGCAATGGTCGGCGGGCGTGATTACCGCACCAATCAATATAATCGGGTATTCGCCCGAACGCGCCAGCCCGGTTCAGCCTTTAAGCCGCTGCTGTATTTGACGGCTTTGAGAAGCCGATACATGACGCCTGTTACGCAGTTCCGCAGCGAGCCAACCGTCTTTAGCTACGATGAAGGGCGTAAAAGCTACGAACCGCGCAATTATGGCGACAAATATGCCAACGATCTTATTGATATGCGAAGGGCCATCAGCAGCTCGGACAATATTTACGCCGTCAACACACTGATGACGATTGGTGTAGACAAAGTCATTCAAACCTCAAAGGATCTGGGAATAAGCAGCCCGCTGGATCCCGTGCCGTCGCTTGCTCTAGGCTCCTCGCCTATTAGCCCCTTTGAGATGGCTTCCGCCTATAGCGTATTTGCCAGCGGCGGATTCCGCGTAGAGCCGATTGCTATTCTTCGGATTGAAGACCGCAAGGGCAAGGTGCTTTATGAAGCCAAGCCTGTTATGAACCAGCCTATCAGTCCGGCTGAGGCTTATGTTATGACCAGTCTGCTGGAAGGCGTATTTGAGCAAGGCGGCACTGCCAACCGCGTTTCTTCTATTATAAAGCGTCCCGTTGCGGGAAAAACCGGCACAACGGATTATGACGCCTGGCTTGTCGGCTATACACCTGAATTATCCGCAGCCGTATGGGTGGGGCATGACAAAAACAAAAAGCTTACGCTTGCCGAGGCTCATCGGGCTGCTCCAATTTTTGCAAGCTTTATGGAGGGGGCTTTAAGCGCTGTTCCACCCAAAATGTTTGCGGTGCCGGAGGGCGTAAGCACCGTATACATCGAGCCCTCCACCGGGCGCCTTGCTGCCGCAAGCTGCGGGGAAAGGCGACTGGAGACCTTCCTATCAGGCACGGAGCCCACAGAAATATGCGGTACCAGCGATAATTTAGACGGCCATGGGGAAGGTAACGTCATGGAGCAGCAGACGCGTTCGAATGAAAAAACACGCAAAAAAAAGGCATGGTGGCATGAATTTAAAAAATGGTGGTCCGATTAAGGAATGAAACCGAATCAAATTCCGCTCAAGTTTTTGTCTAAATTTTAAACAAATTGTGAAATTTATTTGAACATTCTGCATAAGATATGATATAGTGTAACTAAGAAAGCACTTACAACTTATTCGGGAGTGTTCGATATGACGACAAAAACAACAAGCATGAATCACCTCAAGACAGTAAAGCCGGACGTTAAACGTCTTGTTAACTTCATGACGGCGGTGGCTTGGTTTATTTTAGGCATCGGCGTTCTTCTCTCCCTTATTAATTTAAGCCATTTCAGCGATCAAAACACAGGATTGATGGTCGGCATCGGCTTCCTGATCGGAAGCGTCCACATTTATGTTATAGGCACAGCCATTGGCCTCGTGCATGCTCGAATGGTACAACATGCCGAGACCAAAAACGCCTCTCTTCCTGAAGAAGAGCCGATTTCCTGACAACAAACGACCGCAGCTCTGCTTATGCAAGCCCGCCCCAACTTCCACGGAAGATTGGGTGGGCTTTTTTATTTGTGTTAAAATGTACACCTCAAATTTGGACCAGCCTTAATAAGACTGAGCAATGAAATGTGAACATTCCAACAGCAATTTTGACAGGAAATGTATCATTTTAATAGGAAACTAGATAAAACGCCGATCATATGTCGAACAGGTGACTGAGGTATGACGAATTATCGAATATTTATTTACGTTATTGTTAACCCCGCAGTCACGAGAGTTTGAATCTGTTATCTTTATCATATGCTAACTTTAAATGAGGAATAAACTGAGGAGTGAAACCTTGATGAAACGTTATTACCGAATGCTTATGACCGTGCTTTTTCTCACAATGGCATTCGCGTTATCGGGTTGCAGCGGCGAACAGTATATCGTGCTGGATCCAAAAGGGCCTGTTGGCCAGTCGCAAAAAGATTTGATCATTATTACAACTCTTTTGTGCGCTATCATTATCGTTCCGGTTCTGATTCTGACAGCCGTTATCGTTTGGCGCTACCGTGATCGCCCGGGCAGAAAAGCTTCCTACCAGCCGCATTGGGAGCACAGCACCAAGCTTGAGGTTACCTGGTGGACCATTCCGATCGTTATTATCGCTATCATTGGCGTTGTAACCGTGAATTACACCTACATGCTGGAGCCGTCAAAACCTCTTGAATCCGATAAGCAGCCCATCACGATCCAAGCAACCTCAATGGACTGGAAATGGCTGTTTACGTATCCGGACGAAGACATCGCGACAGTCAACTACATTAAATTCCCTGAAGGGGTACCCATCCGTTTTCAATTGACAGCGGATACGGCAATGAATTCCTTCTGGATTCCGCAGCTCGGCGGACAGCTCTATTCCATGTCGGGCATGGCAATGACCTTGTATCTGCAAGCCGATGAGCAAGGCAGCTACTACGGTAGCGGCGCTAACTTTAACGGCAAGGATTTTGCCCAGATGACCTTTACGGCGGACGCTGTATCGCAAGAGGAATACGACAAGTGGATCAGCGAAGTTAAGGGTGATGCTCCCGTCTTAACAATGGACGGTTATGAGTCACTGACCTCACCTGGACCATCGGATGTTCAACTGTTCTCCAGCTTTCCTGAAGGACTGTTCGACAAAATCGTAACGCAATATGTTGAGGAAGGCGGCGGAGGCCACGAGCATCACGGCGCTTCGGCCAGCGATCCCAAATCGGATGATTCGCAAACCGCATTCAACACTAATCTAACTCAAAATGAGCATGCGGGGCATTAAGGTTACCGCTCACGAAAGGAGATTCCATTATGTGGGATAAAATCAAGGAATTTTCTTCCGAGTTTTTTGTGACGGGCGACCCCCTCATTCTCGGAGCGCAAGTATCGATCGGCTTAACTCTTGTTGCCGTCGTATTGGTTTTGACCTATTTCAAAAAGTGGCGCTGGCTATGGTCGGAATGGCTGACCTCCGTTGATCACAAACGCATCGGCATCATGTATATCATCTGTTCCATTCTTATGCTGTTCCGGGGCGGCGTTGACGCCCTCCTTATGCGTACGCAGCTTGCTGCGCCTGAGCTTGAGTTTCTGACCGCGGAGCATTACAACCAGATCTTTACGACACACGGCGTTATCATGATTCTTTTTATGGCGATGCCGCTGATGTTTGGTTTGTTCAATATCGTGGTGCCGCTGCAAATCGGCGCTCGTGACGTAGCCTTTCCATTCCTGAACTCCTTGAGCTTCTGGATGTTTTTCTTCGGCGCTATGCTGTTTAACCTGTCCTTCGTTATTGGCGGTTCGCCGGATGCAGGATGGCTTGCTTATCCGCCGCTTTCAGAGCTGTCCGGAAGTCCGAGCGTTGGCCAAGACTTCTATATATGGGGTATTCAAATCTCCGGTATGGGCTCGCTGGCAACAGGCATTAACTTTATCGTTACAATTCTGAAAATGCGTGCACCAGGCATGAAGCTGATGAAAATGCCGATGTTTACCTGGTCCGTGCTTTCTTCCAGCTTGACTATTATTCTGGCATTTCCTATTTTGACCGTAACGCTGTTCCTGTTGTTCCTTGACCGTTATGTAGGTGCGCATTTCTTCACCTTGGACGGCGGCGGCAACCCGATGATGTATATCAACCTGATCTGGATGTGGGGACATCCCGAGGTTTATATCGTCGTCCTGCCGGCATTTGGGATCTTCTCCGAGATTGTATCCACGTTTTCAAAGAAAAGACTGTTTGGATACAGCTCCATGGTATACGCCCTTATGTCGATCAGTATCGTATCCTTCTTCACCTGGGCCCACCACTTCTTCACCATGGGCTCCGGCGCTAACGTCAATGCGTTTTTCGCCGTGTCAACGATGATTATCGCCATACCGACAGGCGTTAAAGTATTTAACTGGCTGTTTACGATGTATCGGGGCAAGCTGAGCTTCCCGACCCCGATGATGTGGACTATTGCCTTTATTCCGTGTTTCGTAGTCGGCGGCATGACGGGCGTTATGTTGTCCGTTGCACCAGCAGACTTCCAGTTCCACAACAGCTACTTCCTGATTGCTCACTTCCACCAGGTTTTGATCGGTGGCGTAGTGTTCGGGTTTTTCGCAGGCCTCTATTACTGGTGGCCAAAAATGTTCGGCTTCAAGCTGCATGAAGGCTTGGGCAAATGGGCCTTCTGGTTCTGGAACATCGGCTTTTATGTTTGCTTTATGCCGCAATACGCGCTCGGCTTCATGGGCATGACGCGTCGCTTTAATGCATACGACTTTGATATGGGATGGCAGCCGCTTAACGTGGTATCCACGGTTGGCGCCTTCCTGATGGGCATCGCCTTCCTGTTCCAGGTATGGCAAATCGCCCACAGCATTCGTTTCTACAAAAAAGAACCAACCGGCGACACATGGAACGGCAGATCCCTGGAATGGTCTATTCCATCCCCTGCCCCAATGTACAACTTCGCTCGTACGCCTATTGTCACTTCCCGTGACGATTGGTGGGAGAAGAAGGAACGCCGTCGCAAGGGCGAACCTGAGCTTCCGCATGTTGCCAAGGCGGAGCAAGCTCCTCTGGAGCCGATCCATATGCCTCGCAACTCCGGCGTGCCGTTTGTGATGTCCTTCTTCTGGTTCATCGCAGGCTTCGGCTTTGTGTGGGACTGGACATGGATGGTTATTCCGGGCCTGATCGGCGTAATTGTCTGCATGCTTGTTCGCTCGTTCACCTATAATACGGATTATTATGTTCCTGTCGATGAAATTGAACGCACAGAAGCCGCGGCAAGGGGGGCACATTAAATGGCACAGAAAAAGCATAAAGTTGCCGTCGCGCACGGCAGCCCCGCCGCAGGCGGACATCATGACCATCACGATCACGGCCATCATGATCAAGAAGAACTCAAAACATTTGGCTTTTGGCTGTTTCTAATTACAGACGTTATCTTATTCGGCACTTTGTTTGCCACCTTCGTTGTCCTCCGGTTTAACGTAGCCGGGGGCCCAACGGGAGGCGATTTAATTGAATTGCCGGGTATCATTGCATCGACCTTTATCTTGTTGACAAGCAGCTTCACCAGCGGTCTTGCGCTTCTGTCGATGAACAAAGGCAACAAAAGCGGCTTAATCGGCTGGTTAATCGTCACCGCTCTGCTTGGCGCATCCTTTATCTATTTGGAGGCCACAGAGTTTATCCACCTCGTGAATGAAGGAGCCAATATCGGCACTAGCGCTTATTGGTCGGCTTTCTTTACACTGGTCGGAACGCACGGACTTCACGTATCGGTCGGTCTTGTGTGGATGATCGCTTTAATTATTCAGCTTGCCAAACGCGGCATTACGCCGGTTACAAAGCGTAAAGTGAATATTATCAGCTTGTACTGGCATTTCCTTGATGTTGTGTGGATTTTCGTCTTTACGATTGTTTATCTGATGGGGGTGATGTAAGATGGCCAACCACAACCAAGCTCATGACGGGCATGGCGAAAGCCACGGCTCTCTGAAATCTTATATCATCGGTTTTGTTCTTTCGATCGTCCTGACCATCATTCCTCTTGTGGTTGTCATGAACGAGATGTTCGACAAAAAAACAAATACCGTCATTATTCTGATTGCCGCCGTGCTTCAATTCGCCGTTCAGCTGCTATTCTTCATGCATCTGCGCGATGAGAAGAAGCCGCGCTACAATCTGACATCGCTCATTTTGGGCCTTGTTATCCTACTGACCATCGTGGCGGGCTCCATCTGGATTATGACCTACAACGCAGTGGCTGTATAAAACGTCTGCCTCGTCCTCTTGAGGGTATGCAATCGCGTTTAACAGCAGGTTTTAACGCCAATAAACATTTGCTTCAGCTCGCATTAAAACCGTACCGGAAACTCCGGTGCGGTTTTTTCACATTCGCACGCCATGCCTCGCCAACTATTCAGTTATAACTGAATTGGCCCCTATCGCCTCCACTCTGCCCCTGTCATACTTGAGCCAACAGATGAAAACAGAAACAGGGAGGATTTAAATCATGACTTTTTATTTAAGAGAGCTGGATTTGCCCGGCGATTACGAGGCATTGGCACAGCTTCAAAATCAAGATAACTCAGAGCCTGTTACAGCAGAGATTCTGGAAGCCGAGGATGCCAAGATGTATGAAACGGGACATACCTGGAAAGACGAAAACGGCCTGCTCGCCGGTTATGACCGCACCAGACGAGTAGCTATTAACAATGAGGGGGTTATAGTTGGATATCTGAACAGCTGGAGAGCGCCCTGGACAGAGCCTGGCTACATTTGCAACCATCTGATTGTAGACAAAAACTATCGCAATCAAGGAATCGGCAGCCTGCTGCTGGCGCACGCATTGGATTGGAGTCAAGGGATTGGAGCATCAGCGCTCATTAGCGCTTTATGGGACAACCAGCCGCAATATTTAGATTTTGCCCAAAAACGCGGTTTTGTGGTTGAGCGGCATACCTATCAATCCGTTGTCCATTTAGATAGCGAGCAATCGGGAAAGCGGCCCTCCTCCGAGGAGCTACTTGCCGCGTCGGGGGTTGTCATTAAAACGTTGGCCGAGCTTGCCGACGAGCACAGTCTGGAGAAGCTGTTTCAGCTTTCCATCGAAACAATGCCCGATATTCCCGGTTATATGGGAACCGCGCCGGATTATGACAGCTGGCGCAAGTGGTACCTGGAAGTGACAGGCTTTACGCCGGAGCTGGTGCTTATCGCTGTTGACGGAGAGCGTTTTGCCGGCTACACCAATGTTATTTTCAATCAAGATACAAATGGACTTTATCATGAATACACAACCGTCCATCGCGATTACAGAGGGCGAAAAATTGCTCAAGCGCTAAAGCTAAAAGCCATCGAACTTGGCATTGAACGAAAAGCCGCTTATATCCGTACGGACAACGACTCTCTTAACGAACCAATCTTAAGCATCAATCGGAAGCTCGGCTATTTACCCGAACGCGGCCATTATCGCATTCTCGCGCCGATTGAATCCGTCATTGAAAAAATGGCGGCACGAGCTAACTAAGCTTCCCGATTAAAAATAAAAAAAAAAGCTGGAATAACCCATAAACCCAAAAAAGTTGAAGCGAATGTTGAACGCTTCAACTTTTTTGGGTTAAAGGACATTAAACCGCTTTCCATCTCATCAAGAGCATGCTCAGGATTGCCTAAAGACTAGCCGCTCCTGCTTTCCTCATCTTTCTTCAAGCTCCAACCCGCGCGGCAGCGCCAGCATAAGCTCTGAATATTGGGCATATTCCGGAGCAATACCATTTTCGCGGCGATCCAGATCACCGATTATTAAAAACAAGGTTTCCCCCACCACATAGCTGTTCATCAAATCCCGCTTCACGGCTTCCGGTTTGTCAGGTGACCAAAATCGGACTTGCCCCATCAGCTTCACTTCATTTGCGTCCGTTTCTTTTATGGCTATGGAGACCGTGGATTGCAGCACAATCTTTTTTACGGTAGCTGGAACCTCCAGATTATCCGATTCAATAAAAACCGTCCGCTGTGTCATATTAAAATTACGTTGCAGCTCATTAAACAAACCCGATGACATCAGCAAAGCTAGAACAAGGCTGGAAATGCCTATCAAACCAACAAACAAAACGCTTAGCCAATCATATTGGATCACGGCTCTTCGCTTGCCAGACACCGCCAAATAGAGCAGCAGTTCCACTCCCAGCAAAATGAATACGATAGGCGCAACCCACAGCAGCAATTGGTACACATCCGACTCCTGCCATAACGATACGGCAAATGCCGTACCGATCATAATCAGTGTAATGCCCATCGACAAGGAGCCTACCCGCCATGTCCGGCGAGCATGAGTCAATCCTCCGTCAGCCGCCTCCGCTCCTTGCGGAAACGGAGACATGATCCTGTCCACATTCATGAGGAGGCCCCTCCCCTCTTCTCCGAATCCGTATCAAGCCGCGGCGGTTTACCAATAGCCAGGATGCTTTTGCTTCCAAAAGCCATCCTTATGCCTAGCAGGATCATCATAAAAGCAATGATCGCCGTTGGCAGCATATATTTGTACAGTTGATATTGCCTTGCGATAAACGGCCAGAAATCGCCAATCACGTTCATGATGATTCGATCAAACAAGAAGTATGCGCCCACCAGAAATAACGTGGCGCCAATCCATCTCTGGTACGGAACAAGCACCGCCAAAAACGGCTCATCAACAAGAGTGCCCCGTTCATATCTGCCTATTTGGCTTATGGTGTCGAAGAGGGCAAAACACCAGAAAAGCGGCAGGAGGAAGAGGAAAAGCGATAATCTTAGCGTATCCATAATATAAATGCCCAGCAGAAATACCGCCATTAGTTGAAGTCCGCGCTTCTGCAGCCCAAGATACAAATGGCCCGCCCCGGGGAATATAGCCAAAGCTATAGTCAACACCTTGTTTTTAGTGCCGGAGGCAATATGGGACTCGATACCGTCAAAAAGAGACTTGTCCTGCACAACTTGCCCCCGCTGCCTGGCGTCCAGCAGACTGACTGCATCAAACATGCCGTATACCCATATGATGGGCAGCGCCAGCAGAAAGGTCAAAATAGCGCCGGAGTTCATAACAGCGCTCAAAAATACGATTATCGCAAACAACCCGATGCTGGAAATCAAAAAAGTTATGCCTCGCTGCATCAAACCCATGCCCATGTGCCCGAGACCGGGAATGATGGACAAAAGAATAACGCGGGTTTTCTCTTGCTGCAGCTGCGCATTATAGGGTCCTCCAGAAGCGCTATTAGAATAGCTGTAGCTCCCGGCCTCATTGTATTCATGAGCGCCGCCGTGCGGATACCCTGTACCGTAACCGTAATCGCCAGGCGCGCCTGAAGGATAATGCGGTGCGGAACGAGGGTCCTCCGTAGCCTTGCCGAACAGCAGTGTAAAGATCATATCCATCATATTGATAAAAGCTGCAAAGCCGGATATAAGCAAAACGGCAAATGCTAGATCGCCGCTACTGTGTCCATTCATGATGGAAAAGAGCACAAACATGGCGATTGGTCCAAAGAAACCTCCCGCATATAGAATACAGCGAATATACCGGCCCAAATAAGCATGCCCCATACCCGGGATAAAAGCTAATAAAAACGCGACTAACGGACTTTTTTTCATATGAGCTCTCCCCTTCTCCAATCTTTATTTGAATCTGGTCTCTTGCAGACCATCCAGCCATGTTCCTGCGCGAGCCATCATGCGCTCCGACCAGGTAGGCTCCAATTTCCACGGCTCATCGGCTAAATATGGCATTTCCTCTTGCCTGCTTTCATCCAGCTTCATCAATTCCCCAGCCACTCCGCTCAGAAAGCCGGAGGTCATGAGCAATAAGGTAATGGACGCCGCTATCGCATATTGGGCAACCGGATTTCGAAGCAGAGAAAAGCGGGAACGAAGCTTTTGGGACGCTTTCGGAGGGGAGTGTTGAGACAAGAGCTCCATACCTTCGCCAGCGGAATCACTCGCCGGAAGCAAGGATGCTGCAAGGGCAGCTCGGGATGGATACTCCTCCATCAGCTTGCCCATAACCTTTTCTTCCAGCCTCACCATGTCGGGATATCCGCCAGACGGCTCCAGCTCCAGCTCAGGCAAAGCCTCCTGGCTCTCCATAACGTCTATCCACACTTCCAGACAACGCTCGCAGTCCGCAAGCTTCTCCTCCGCCGCCATCCTCTCCGATGGCTCCATTCCGCCTCTCGCGTAATCAAGCAGCTGTTCCTTTGTCATATGGCTACACAAGCTTTCTCTCATTCAAAATCCTCCTTCCGCCAATGCTTTTTCATCCAGTCCCTTGCCCTGTACAGACGAGACTCCACGCTTTTTTTCTCCAGTCCCGTATCCTCGGCAATTTGCTCATAGCTTTTATTGTCCAGATAAAAGGCCGAGACGACCTCCCGGTATTTAGGAGGCAATGCATGAATACGCTCCAGCAATAGTTGATGCTCCTCGTGCAAGAGTGCTATCTCTTCGGCCGCGGGAGAAGGAGAAGCATCCAGCATCCCTTCGGCCAATCCCGTGCATCCCTGCTCCATTATTGCCTGGCATTCTATCAATTGCTCCGGCTTCCTCGCCCGGCTTCTTTTGAAATCAATCGCCTTATTGACGGCAATTCGGGTAATCCACGCCTTCCATCCGTCCATTCGATAACCCGGGAGGGAACGATAGATTTGAAGCAGCACTTCCTGAGTCACATCCTCGGCATCATGCTGCGATTGCAGCACGGCGTAGACAGTCCTGTATATGTATGTGCTGTAGGCTTTTACGAACGGCCGAAAATGCTCCGGTCCATCTTCATGCACTGACCGAATCCATGCCTCGTCAAAAATGCGGTTCCCCTCCCTTCCACTCATATAGACGTCCGAAAACATACAAAACCCTGCAGTTTCTCAAAAAAATAAGCTTAAATTACGGAAATCCCACATCCCTTTCACCAAACATACGTAATATGTTATATAAATGTAATGTAATCTATGATTTATTTTCACGCGTTTTTTCTTTATTGTCATTAGCATATTGATATGAATCACGTTGTTTAAGCAATGACCCATGTACATAACCGTGATATTCTAGTTTATTTTATTAGAAATAACAACTTAGAAGGAGATTTAACGAGTATTTAACTGATAATTATATATGTATACGCTTTAACTCATCTATTTTAACCATGTTAGTCATTTGTAATGTTATATAACACTTTGTACAATAGTTTTTAAGATTTATGAATCACACTACACGGAAGGGGAGTTTATATGACACAAAGATTAGGGAAGCTTGCTGCAAAAAAAATGATGTTTTTTATTTTGGCATTGTCACTGGCCGCCGCATCAGTAAGCACGATTGCCGTGCGGGGACTGGTAAATGCCGCTGGGGGCGTAGAACTGCCCTCATTTGACATCCCGGCGCTTTCCGCAGAACATCAGAGCTCTCCGCTGCCTAACGTCATTGTTGTTGCCACAGGCGGCACATTGGCAGGCGCCGCGAGAAGCGGCGACAAAACCAACTTTCAAAGCTACTCCGCCGGCACTTATCCTATGGCCGATTTGATCGCCCAGCTTCCGGTACACAAAAGCGCCGATGTTTCCTCCTATCAATTCGGCAATAAAGGCTCCGGAGGTTATACCATCAAAGATCTTTACGATTTGTCGCTGGCCGTAGATGCCGCGCTTGAAATTTACGACAGCGCAGTTGTTACAACCGGCACCGATACTATGGAAGAAATCGCATATTTCCTTGACTTGACGGTTCGCAGCGAAAAACCGGTTGTTGTTACCGGGGCGATGCGCCCATGGGATGTTATCGGCACGGATGGGCCCGCCAACTTATATCAAGCCATCAAGGTTGCAGGCAGCAACAAAACAAAATGGTTTGGCACGGTTGTGATGCTAAACGATGTCATCTATGCGGCGCGCGAGGTTACAAAAACCAACTCGCACAGAATGGATACGTTTGACGCACCGATGTTTGGCGCACTGGGTTATGTAGACGATCCTGCCGTCCGTATTTACCGGGCCCCTGCCAGAGCGTTGAAGGCAGGCAAAGCGGATTGGGCGTCTCCTTTTGATCTGAAAACCATTTCGAAGGATAGCTTGCCTATTGTCGAAATCGCTTATAACTACCAGGCAGCAGGCGGCGGCGCCATTCGCGGCTTCGTTGAAGACGGAGCCAAAGGTATCGTAACGGCGGGGACCGGCGCTGGCGGCATTTCTTCCGCAATGAGCGCTGCACGGACAAACGCCATTCGTGATCAAGGCGTCGTATTTGTCTCCACTACTCGGACCGGCTCCGGCTCCATTTATGGCGGCAGCGGAAATACGATTGCAGGCGATAACTTAAATGCCCAGCACGCAAGAATGCTGCTGCTTCTGTCACTGGCATTTACGAGCGATGTTCCCACAATGCGAGGCTGGTTCTCCACGTTTGGCACACAGGACGTTGAAATCTCGGTTGACGAAAACACATTCCTCTCCGCATCCGTAGAAGAGCCGGCAATCGAAGGGCCAGCCGAGCTGCCTTCACCGGAGCCGACCCCTGTCAGCAGCGAAATCGAGCCTTCTCCGTCGGCTGAACCGACTGCATCCCCGGAGACTAGCGGCCCAGCGGCATCTCCGGAAACGAGCGAGCCGACAGCAAGCGAACCTGCCGTATCCCCGGAGGCAAGTGAGCCGGCGGCCGTGGAACCCGTAACCGTGCCATAATGCTAGAAGAGGGAGGTATGCCGCAATGACTATGCAATCAAAACAAACCGTTTGGAGCCGGCGGCTTGCCCCGCTCCTGATCATGGCCATGCTGACTGCGCTTCTATCGGTTACAGCCATTCGGGTACAAGCCGAAACTGAAGCAATCGTCCTTCCCACCTTTGACATTCCGCCTCTGAGCGAAGCGCATATCAACTCGCCGCTTCCGAATGTCATTGTGGTAGCGACGGGCGGAACGCTAGCGGGAGCCGCAAGAAACGGTGACAAAACCAGCTTTCAAAGCTATTCTGCCGGAACCTATCCCATGGCGGACTTGATCGCCGAGCTGCCCGTTCACAAAACAGCCGATGTTGCCTCCTATCAATTCGGCAACAAAGGCTCCGGCGGCTATACGATGAAGGAGCTTTACGATTTGTCCCTGGCTGTCGACGCAGCGCTGGAAATTTACGATAGCGCCGTGGTCACCACGGGAACGGACACGATGGAGGAAATAGCCTATTTCCTGGATTTAACCGTCCGCAGCCCTAAACCAGTGGTCGTAACCGGAGCCATGCGTCCATGGGATGTTATTGGCACCGACGGACCCGCCAATCTGTACCAGGCCATCAAGGTGGCGGGCAGTAACAAAACAAAATGGTACGGAACTGTCGTCATGCTGAATGATGTCATCCATGCCGCAAGAGAGGTCACCAAGTCCAACTCGCATCGTATGGATACGTTTGAATCCCCGATGTTCGGGGCGCTGGGATATGTGGATGACCCGGCGGTTCGCATGTACCGTCTTAACGCAAGAGCGCTTAAAGCGGGACAAGAAGGCTGGGCAACTCCCTTTGATTTGAGAAAAATATCCCGGGACCAGCTTCCGATCGTCGATATCGTCTATAACTATCAGGAAGCCGGAGGAGGAGCTATCCGCGCGCTGGTGCAGGATGGAGCCAAAGGCATTGTGACGGCTGGCACCGGCGCCGGCGGAATTTCCTCTAAGATGAGCGCGGCCCGCACGGAAGCTATCAAGCAAGGCGTAACCTTTGTTTCGACTACGCGCACAGGCTCCGGCTCCATCTATAGCGGAGGAAACGGCATCATTGCCGGCGACAACCTGAACCCGCAGCATGCGCGCATTATGCTGATGCTGTCCCTGGCATTTTCCAATGATTTCAATACGGTGAAAGGCTGGTTCGAAACGGTAGGCACCCAGGATATTACCATGGAAGAAACAGAAGCTCCAACCTGGCCGCCTGGAAGCCTGCTTGAAGTCGAAGCCTCCTCATCCGCCAGCCTGACGCTGAAATGGCCGGCTGCTTCCGACAACGTTGCAGAATACGCTATTTATATGGCCGGTCAAGACGCGCCGCTGGCGAAGGTGCCCGCTAATACTAACACCTATACCGTGAGCAGCTTATCTCCTTCGACAGCTTACAGTTTTGTCGTCAAGGCTATCGGCAGCAGCGGCCTGGAGAGCATCGGATTGACGGGGAGTTCCACAACGCTTGCTGCTCCGTCAAGCGGCGGAGGTGTTATAGTGACAAATCCGTCCGAAAAAACGGAAGCCACTATTAATCCAGCAAACGGCGGAACATTAAGCTATGGCAGCGAAATTACCGTTCAAATTCCTCAAGGAGCGTTGGAAGCAGCCATTCAGCTTATCATTCAAAAGCTGACAGGCAGCGGCAATTGGAGCCAAGGCCCTGGAACGATTCTTTCACCCGCCTATGAGGTAACCAAAAATACGGAAGGCACTTTCCTTAAGCCGGTCACCCTTACACTGACTTTTAATTCCTCACTCCTTGGCGATGGAGAAAAAGCGTCGATCTTCTATTACGACGAGCTTCTGAAGCAATGGATTGAAATGGGCGGGATCGTCAATGGGAACCGGATCACCGTGGAAACCGACCACTTCACCAAGTTTTCGGTCTTCGCCGTAGCCGACAAGCAGGAGCCCGCTCCATCGTTCCGTGATGTTTCAGGACACTGGGCTGAAGCAAGCATTGCGGCAGCTGTATCCGCCGGCTTTATTAACGGCTATGGCGACGGTACCTTCAGACCGGACAACAAGGTCACGCGCGCCGAATTTGCCGTAATGCTGACCGGAGCATTAAAAACCGAAGCAAGCACCGTCAAGTCAACCTTTATCGACGAAGCAGCCATTCCGGCATGGGCAAAAGAAGCCATAGCAACTGCTGCTGCACAAGGTATTGTCAGCGGATATCCGGGCGGCGACTTCCGGCCATCCGCAAGCGTTACCCGCTCGGAAATGGCCGTAATGATTGCCAAAGCGCTGAAGCTGCCGCTTGACTCAAGCGGAGCAAGCAGCTACTCGGACAAAGGATCCATCCCGGCTTGGGCAATAGAAGCTGTTGAGGCGCTGACCGCCGAAGGGCTGATGCAAGGACGCTCCGACAACCGTTTTGCGCCGGATGCAACCTCCACCCGAGCGGAAGCCGCAACCCTTCTTATGCGCGTGCTTCAATACAAGCCATAGCCGTCTTTGCCTCTTAGGAGGCAAATGTACAGACTGCTCTATGGCAGCGGCCAGTTCCGCAATGATTGGCACAAAAAAGCTTAACAAAGCAATACCGGACTTATTACCGCATTAGCACAGCCATCGGTTGAATGCAAAACAGCCTCCTTGCCACATTTGGCAGGGGGCTGTTTTTTTACGACATAAGAATTGGCAAGCTCGCAGGCTGCAATGTTTGCATTCCTAGGGGAAACGCCCAGGCCGGAGGAGCCTTAGCTCAAAAGCTGCTTCAACTCTTCAGGTGAGCGGTCCCACCACTCCGCATTATGCTCCACCAATAGCTTGCGAAGAGCCGCTTTTTCCGTCTCTCCTATATTGTCCAGCATAAACCGGCGTTTAATGGCGGAATCCAAACGATTGACATGATCGGCGAGTATCTTCCATCCGCGCTTCGCTTCGGTATCCACCAGCATTTCGCAGGAAGTTGCGCCAGCATAGAATGCTCCCTCTTCATTACGGTCAACCGCTACCCAAACGATCCAGCAAGGGCGTCCATTCGGCACATCCTCCTTGTTCGGAGAAAAGCGAATGCCACGCTCCACCTTGCTTTTGGCATGCATAATGCCGACATCAATGTAAGCGACGCCTTCATCAATCATGACGCAAGCCACGTCGCTCAGATCGATGGAGCCAGCCCCGAAGCCTCTATGTTTCTTGCCGCTCACCACATTGAGCGACAGCGACTTTTTTTCCTTCACTTCCGGCTTTGCCGGTTCATTGCTTTCGTTTGTCACCGCAGTTCCCACCTTCCCGTACAATAATTCCATTTTAGCTAATAATCCTGGAAAAGCAAACATATACATGCTTTAGATGCTTGTCAACGGGAGGGAAACAGTAATGACTCCACGCTATATTAAACGTATATTATTCGGTTTACTCATCGGATCAGTCACCATCATCTCGGCGCAAAACAACTTTGGATTTGCCTGGAAATCCCAATATACATACGCGCTTGCTCCAGCCGTTCAAGCTCCGTCTGGAATAACGCCCGTCGTATCGGAACCTTCCGCTCCGGGAGGCGCGCAGAAGCCCGATCAAGCTCCGCCCCCGCTTCCGGAAGCGCTGAGCAAACGGGTGGCCGAATATCATATTCAAGTCGCTCTACGCGAAGACGGCAAGCATCTGGATGGCACGCAAAACGTCACCTGGACCAATCCCGGCAAAAAAACGGTGTCCGAGCTGTATTTCCATCTGTATCCCAACGCTTTCCAGTCACCCAAAACAACTTTTATGACGGAGTCGGGCGGCAAGCTCAGAGGGGACAAGGCTACGCCCGCTGGACAAGGCCATATGGAGCTGCTGTCGCTGCAGACGGAGAGCGGCGCAAGCCTGCTGCCGCGCCTTCAGGCCGTTCAGCCTGACGATGGCAATGTGCACGACTTTACGCTCGCAAGACTGCGCCTGATCGAGCCGGTGGCGCCGGGCGAATCCGTCACCTTGAAAATGGGCTTCGAGGTAAAGCTGCCGCAGGTTTTTGCGCGGATGGGCTATTATGACGATTTTGTTATGGCCGGACAATGGTTTCCGAAGCTGGCTGTTTACGAAACAGCCGGAACCCGAGGTCGAGTGGCGGAGGGCTGGAATGTCCATCAATATCATGGCAACTCCGAGTTTTATAGCGATTTTGGCATTTACAGCGTTCGCATATCGGTACCAGAAGCCTATACCGTTGCCGCTACCGGCTTTCAAACCAGACCCGCAGCCGCAGCCGAAAACGGCTACAAAACCTTTCAATTCTACGCAGAGGATGTCCATGACTTTGCCTGGGCAGCCTCGCCGGATTTCATCTACAAGGAAGAAGCCTTTTCGGACAAAGGCGTTCCCGGCGTTCGCATCAAGCTGTATTTAGACCCCGCCCATGCGGACCTCAGCGACCGTTATATGCACGCCGCCAAGTCGGCGCTGGGCAGCTATGCCAAGTGGTATGGCGCTTACCCTTACAGCACCTTGTCCATCGTAGTGCCGCCCGCCGGCGCGGGAGGAGCCGGAGGCATGGAATACCCGACGCTTGTGACAGCCTTTTCAGCGGAAAAAGGTTCTCCCGGCTACGAGCTGGAGCGTACGGTCGTGCATGAGATCGGCCACCAATACTGGTACGGCATGGTCGCCTCCAACGAGTTCGAGGAGGCCTGGCTGGATGAAGGCTTCACCTCCTACGCGGAGGACAAGGTGATGGAGGAGGCGTATGGAGTCAGTCCCAACCTGCGTCTGGAGGCCAGCTATATGACTGGCCCCGCCCCGCTGAAGCTGGCTTCCTGGGAATATAGCAGCCATCGCGAGTACGCGGAAAATGTCTACATGCGAGCCAAGCTTGTTTTGCTGGATATCGAAAACAAAGTTGGCGAACGTATGATGGCCAAAGTGATGCGGTCTTATTTTCAGAAATACAAATTCAAGCATCCAACAACCGGCGATTTCCAGCGCATCCTCGAAAATAGCACCAAAGCCAAGTGGAGCGATTATTTCAATCAATACATTTACGGCAGCCAAATGGCGGATTTCAGCGTTGAACTGGCAAACACCCGCTCCTTGAAGGGGCAGGAAAAAACGATGTATGAATCCAAGGTTCTCATCAAACGCAATGGCGGCGTCGCCGGACCGATTCCCATCCAGTTTAAATTTAGCGATGGCACATTAATCTCCAGGGAATGGGACGGCCTGGATACCCATGTTCAATATACCGAAACATCTCCTTACCCGCTGGAATGGGTTATGGTTGATCCTCAGCAGGCCAATGTGCTGGACAATAAGCTGATCAACAACTTTATGCAGGCCGAGCTGCCAAAGGAGACACAGATCCGCTGGAGCCTGTCCGCCGCCAAGCTGGTTCAGGGTCTGCTGGGTCTTGTCGGCTGGTAATCGATGCCGAATAATGAGCTTTCTGAACAAACAAGATAAGGAGAGGACCATCCATGAAAACATTTATGGCACAGGGCTGGCGGTTGTCTTTAAATCACTTCCATCTCGTATTGCTGCTTTTTTTGTACCAGCTGGTTTGGGGGCTGTTAATTTATCGGACAATGGATAACGTGGTCGCGCCCCTCCTGAAGCGGCTGCCCTCCGCTGAAATGGTCAATGCCTCATCCGGCGTTCTGGACAGTATAAAAAGCCAGTTTCTGGCGGAGGCGCAATTTCAATTGTTCAAAACGGAGTTAGCCTATCCTTACCTCTGGATGCTGGGCGGCCTGCTCGCCGCCCGCATCCTTCTAAGCCCCTTGTTTAACGCAGGGCTGCTGTATTCCATGCACCAAAGGGGACAAGGCAGCGGAAAAAGCAGCTTTTTGACGGGGATTCGCAAAAAGTGGCTGCCCGTCTCGCTCCTTTATTGGCTGCAAACGATTCTTGCACTCCTTCCCGCATGGTGGCTGCTCCCGCGAGGCTTGCAGACTGCCTTGCACAGCGCTTCAGCTTCGGAAGCGGCAGCCGCCCTGCTCCCCGGCGCCGCATTATGGCTGGTCTGGGGCGCGCTGTTATCGCTTTTGTTTTTGGCCATGCAGATTGGAACGGTTACCGAAGAAGGCATTTGGCCGTCGCTCTGGCAGGCTTTGAAACGATTTTTGCCCTATGCCGGACTTACGCTGGCTATGTGGGGAATCGGCCTGCTGGCCAGCTTCACGGTAAGCAGCTTGTCCTTCCTCTGGGCGGGCCTTGTCGCGCTTTTCGTCCATCAGGGCTATTATTTGGCAAAAACGCTGCTCAAGGTATGGACGATGGCTTCGCAGCTGAAATGTCTGCAATCCCGCGCCGACTCCTGACGAGGTTGCATGTTATCTATTTGTTACTCCTCTACCTCGCGAAGCGGCGTCGACAACCGTAAATAATCGCTTAGCATAGCCAGCCGCCACGGCACAATCATGCCAAAGGCAAGCAAATAAAATATCACGCCTGTCTGCGGGATGGTCATGTAATCCTCAACGACCCCATGCAGCAGCAGCCGGATAAGAAGCAGTACGGCCAATATCGCAATAAACGCTTTGGAGCGCCTCACGTAAATGTCCTCCTGCACTTTTTCAAGCCGGGTAGACACGACCAGCGGGAAGGAAAACATGAGCAGTCCCGTACCAAAGGCCGATAGAGCCCACAGCCATGGAATATGCGTGACGGGGAAGGCAAACATAATAAATCCGGTCGCCATCCCCAGCGGCGGCATCACGATTTTGCGCAGCGTGGCGGGCCGCCTGCCTGCACGAATGCGCAACGCAATCAGCATTAGTCCGCCAAAAAGCGGCATTGCGATCGAGCCGGCTTGTATAACAGGATCAGACCAGTTCAATGGCGCTCCTCCTTTCCGATTCAGCTTGATAGTACAGCCATACCATCCCTGTTAATAGGAACCTCGAATATAAGGATGGACCTGCTCCTTGTAGAAACTCCTTATCCGATCAAGCTCCTCATCTGTAAAAGACGGAACATGAAGCGCCGCCAAATTGTCGCGGACCTGCTCCTTTGTTTTGAAGCCGGGAATCACGCAGCTTACGGCATCATGATCCAGCAGCCAGCGAAGCGAAGCGCGGGTCATGTTGTCTCGCCCTTCCTCGATCCAGCGCAACTGCTCCGCCAGCTCCACTCCTTTTGCCAGGCCAAGTCCGCCGAATGTCTCGCCTACATTAAAGTGCTCGCCGTTTTCATTAAAGCGGCGGTGATCATCAGCCGGGAAGGTGGTATTCAAGGTGAACTTGCCCGTCAGCAAACCGCTGGCCAGCGGCAGACGGACCAGAATGCCCACGCCGCGGTCCTTTGCCTGCTCCAATAATTCGTCAGCCGGCTTTTGCCGGAATAAATTGAAAATAACCTGAAGCGCGCGTACGCCGGGGTAGGCCATACAAGCCATGCCCTCCTCAACGGATTCCACGCTCACTCCATACTCCTTTATTTTCCCCTCAGACTTCAACTTGTCCAGCACATGGAATACGCTTCCATCTTTAATGATGGAAAGCGGCGGACAATGAATCTGGTACAGATCAATCGCCTCTCGTTCCAACCTCTGCAGACTGGCTTCGCAATAGTCGGTAACGCGGCGTTCGGAATAGGTTTCCGGATCATGAATATCCCCTGCACGGCAAAACTTCGTGGCAATGGCAATCCGGTCGGTTTTACCTTTGGTAGCTTTGGCCAACAGCCGTTCGCTATGACCATCGCCGTAAACATCGGCCGTATCGAAAAAATTAACTCCGGCGTCAATCGCCTCGTCCAATGCCCGAAGCGCCTCCCCGTCATCCCGGTTTCCCCAAGCTCCGCCAATGGCCCAAGTGCCAAAGCTAAGCTCGCTGACCTCAATCTTCGATGAGCCTAATCGTCTATAATTCATTTGATTTACCGCCTTTCATATAAGTGGTGAATCATTTCCATTTTAACCCTGCAAACGGCCGGAAGCAAATGCGCTTGCTCACATGTGAAGGAGCCAAATGGGCTGTATGGCTTCATCCGTCCGCCCGGCTCCAGCCCAGGCTTCCTTTACTGTTGACATAACTGTCTAATTTCGTTAGACTAAATTTAGTCTAATGATATACGACAGGAGAAATGCTTATGGAACCGTACAAACTAGGCGAGCTGGAGCAACGCTTTGCCGATATCATCTGGGAACATGAACCGGTCAGCTCGCGCACGCTCACCGAATTATGCGCCGAAGCTTTTGAGTGGAAGCGCACCACCACCTATACGATGCTCAAGCGTTTATGCGATCGCGGCATCTTTGCCAACAACGGCGGCACAGTGGCGTCGCTGATGTCCAAAGCCGAGTTCGGCGCCGCGCAGGGCGAACAGCTTCTGAATGAAAGCTTCGGAGGCTCCTTGCCGAAATTTTTGGCGGCTTTTACCCGCAGAAAGAAGCTGAGCGCCAAAGAAATTAGCGAAATCAAAGGGCTGATTGACGAGCATAAGGAGGAATAGTCATGCTCCAAAACCTGTTTTCGCAAATTCTCGATATGAGCTTTACCGCCAGCATGGTTATTCTGGTTGTGCTTGCCGCCCGCTTGCTTCTGAAAAGGGCGCCAAAAATATATGCCTATGCGCTGTGGAGCGTCGTGCTGATTCGGCTCCTTTTCCCCTTTTCTTTGGAGAGCGTTGTCAGCTTGCTGCCGCTTAAGACAACCTCCGTTACGGGGAGTATTGCCGGCATGGCTCTGCCGGACGTCCCGCCAGAAGCTGTTGCCGCGCTTCCAGCCGCTTCTGCGGGTTTGGAGACTTCGCTGCCGCCCTCCGCGCCCTATGCCAGCGCGGACCCGCTGCAGGTATGGTTTTTTGCCGGCGGTCTTATCTGGGTAATCGGGTTTGCCGCATTGCTGCTTTATAGCCTCATCAATCTGCTTAAGCTGCGAAACCGTCTGAAGGATGCTGTTCACTGTAGTGAAAATATTTATACTTCGAACCGAATCCATACCGCGTTTGTTATGGGCGTCTTTCGTCCAGTCATTTATTTGCCGGCGCATCTTTCCGATAAAGAGAGAAGCTATATTTTGCTGCATGAGCAAACCCATATCAGGCGCTTTGACCCTATCATCAAACTAGTTGCGTTTCTGGCGCTGTGCGTCCACTGGTTTAATCCCCTTGTATGGCTAGCGTTTTTCTTAAGCGCAAAGGATATGGAAATGTCCTGCGACGAAGCGGTTATCAAACGTCTTGGGCATGATATAAAAAAAGATTATTCCTCTTCACTTTTAACGCTTGCGACGAGCAATCGAATGATAGGCGGTGCGCCGCTAGCTTTTGGAGAAGGCGATACGAAGGACAGAATTAAAAATGTGTTGCGCTATAAAAAACCCGGGGGTTGGGCGCTTGCTCTTGCAACCCTTGTGCTGATAGCCCTCTGCTTCGGACTTTTGACCGATCCTGTTGGATCGCGCGGAGCGATAAACTCATCTCGTCCCTTGGATTTATCCGATATCGGGCAAATGAACATTGGATCAGAAATGCCTTGGCTGATATACGGCGATGGGACAAAGGCCATTATGCAGGGCACATTCGGATTGCTCGTGTACGATTTGGATAAACGCAAAATCCAGAGCCGTATTTTATACGAGGAGCTGGAGGAGCAAAATATAGGAATCCCGTTTCTTCGTGCGGCAGTTTCAAACGACGGAAGCGAGATATTTTTGGGGAGCGATAATCCGGCCGCGGGAGCCGTATCAGACTTTACGAATGTATTGGATGTAAAAACCTTGCGCATCCGCACATTTTCGGGACAGCCAAAGCCGTTGTTTGCAACCGAATCACTCTTTGCATCTGAGGGGCAGAAATTTGATGAATACAGCGAAAAATATTCTGACTTTCAATCCAAGCTGATCGGTGCGTTAATTGTTGAACATGGGGATTCGTTCTTCTACTTGCGTGCAGACAGCGACTGGAGCGTAAAAAGCTTGGAGCTTGTACGTCGTTCCCATACCGACAACGCGGAGGAAGTCTATCGGATTTTTGATCAGGCGGGATAAGTAGGCAAAGCCCGCCCTGCCTGCTGCTCGATAGAAAAGGAGGGGCCATCATCAAAAGAAATCGGCTCCATCTGCTCATACGCTTAGCTTTGATAGCGGCCTTAACGTATACCCTGCGCTTTTGGTGGGATGGGTCATGGCAGCTCATTGATGTTGTTCCACTACTTGTTTTGGCTATAGCCATACTTAATGAATATGTCTATAGAAAACCAATGGCCCGCTAATCGCGGGCCTTTATTAGTTAATCACAAACGTTTGCCATCCTTTTCAGACTGGCAAAAACATCTTCATACCTGCGGTAAGCGCCTGCCGCCTTGACGAGCTTCCATTGATTTACATGCCTCAGGTAATGTACCGTAACGGCGCTAGGGAAAAGGCCGACATATTCATCCTCTATCTGGAACCATAGCAGATTTATTCCTAGTTGTCCCGCAAGCCGCCTGGCCCCCTCCAAGGTATATAGATGTCCGAGCTCTGATGCGCCGCCCTCCGCGCCCGACCAAATGTCCACGCTATCGAATAAGTAAGCAGCGTTGTCGCAGGAAAAGGTGATGTTCACTGAATATCCGTCGTAATTGAAGCTGAATACTTTCGCGTCGCCATCTCCCCATACCTCGTCGGCCGCCGCTTTTGCCTGCTCCAGCGTAAAAGACATACCTTCGGGCAAGCATCGCGGCAACGTTCCCTTTTGTACATACTTTTCAAAAGAAACAGCCCCTAAAGCTTGCTTGATCCGTTGACTCTCCACGGTTCATCCACCGCCTTTCCTCGCGATCGGGAAACCTGGCAGGCATAACTTTACAGAACGCCCCGTTCAGGCCGCTCCCCGTGAAAAGCGCTTTTCATATCGTACCCCGTCGGGTTCTGGAAAACCCTTAAGCCAAACTCCGGCGCAACCGCCAATATATGATCGAATATATCGGATTGAACGCCTTCATAGACAGCCCAAGCGGTATCATTAGTAAACGCATAAATTTCAATCGGAAGTCCCGTTTCCTCGGGCTGGAGCTGACGAACCATGCAGGTCATACCCTTATGGATTTTGGGATGCTGCTCCAGATAACGCTGAATGTAGGCACGGAACACGCCGATATTCGTCAGCGCCCGCCCGTTTACCCGATTGGTGCGGTCTATCTGGTTTTCATTATTGTACTGTTCGATCTCCGCCTCTTTTTGCTCGATATATTCCTTAAGATATTGAATTTGCTTGAATTTCAGAATCATATCCGGCGTACAGATGGTAATACTGCTTGTATCCATAAAAACGGAGCGTTTAATGCGCCGCCCGCCAGACGCCTGCATACCTCTCCAGTTTTTGAAGGAATCCGAAATGAGGGCATAGGTAGGGACGGTCGTAATCGTTTTGTCCCAGTTCTGCACCTTGACGGTGTTTAATGAAATATCAATGATGTCGCCGTCCGCTCCATATTTCGGCATTTCGATCCAATCGCCGACGCGCACCATATCGTTGGAGGTCAATTGAACGCCCGCCACCAGACCCAAAATGGAATCTTTAAAAATAAGCATGATAACCGCCGACAAGGCGCCGATGCCGCTTAACAGAATTACCGGACTTTGCCCGATCAAATTAGCGATGAGCAAAATGCCGCCAACAATGTAAATGAAGATTTTGACGACCTGAATGTAGCCTCGAATCGGCCGTGCCTTGGAAATTTCGAACGTTACGTAAATATCATTGATCGCATTCAAAAAGGCATTGATGACCAGCAATACGACAACGATCATATACAGGGTGACGCCTTTTACAATAAGCGTCTGATAGTCTGGAAACAGATACGAAGTATAAGAAATAATGAGAGCCGGCACGATATGCGAAAGCTTGTGGAACACCTTGCGGTCCAGCAAGTAGTTATCCCATTGGTAACGATTGCGGTGAACCAGATGGGTGATGACCTTTAACACCACTTTTTTGGTGATGAAATTGGCGAGTACGCACAACAGCAAGATGCCGATAAATAGAATAATATCCGCCAAATGCCCCGCCCATTTTGAATCCGCTCCTAAATCTTCAATCCATTGTTGAATAAAATCCATAATTCCCTCCATGCTGTTCCAGGACATGTCTGAAATTCCGCAGTAGCGGGTTTTCAGACACGCCTTTTAATCTGATTATTCCCTGCGCTCTTCCCGCACAGGCTTTACATGCTCCGGTATTTGCCCATTCTCAAGAGGCACATAGCTCACATCAAAGCTGCCGCTGTACCCAAAAATAGGGCCAAAAACAGGATTGCGAACCGTAACGTCAATCCGGAATTTACCGGTATCCTCATCGTAGGCTTCAACGACATCCGCATAACCTGACAGAAGCATCGGAAACGCAAATGCAATGGGCCCCTCGTAGAAATATTGCGCTCCCGAGCGGAGCTTCAAGGCCCCGGACGGGGTTGGCTCCATCTGTATGTCAACAGCCAGATGCTGATAAGTGCCTAAATAATCAATGATTCTGCCCTTCTGCTCGCTGTAGATCATGGTAGCGTCAAACCGCCTCATTTTGTTCGGAAAATGATAGGTTCGCACCCAGGTGACGGTTTCTCTCCCAAACGAATCCTTGTAGGCGTAATTTTCAATGGTAAATGGAATCTGCCGGCCCCGCTGCGGAAATAAAATGTTGCGCCATGTCCCGATATATAGGAATGGCAGCGTATACCACTTGCTATACCAAACCTTCTCCATCAACCCCGTGCCAATTGAAGCGATGCCGTCATTGCTGCTAAAGCCAAATCTCCTCTGGATTTTCGGATGCAGCTTGGCAAAATCCTTTCCCAATGCGCGCGTATAGATGGATTGCAAGGCGGTCACCTCAGTTCTTCGGTTTTCGGATACAATGCTTGGCGCTTGGCGTCGGCTCCCGCTCCAATACATAAAGAGCCGATAAAGCCATCATGGCGAGATTAAGCGTAACGGGGTTAAACGGCGCGACATATATGGCTGGGGAGGCCAGCCCGCTTAACAGCAGCCCCGCCAGCAAGGCAAGGTTGAGATAATGGAGCCTGCGGCCTCTGCAACAAAGGAGCCACAATCCAAAAACAATTTCGGCAATGCCCATACTGGTCAGCACAGCCCTCTCGTATCCGGCTAAAAATGAAAATTGCGAGATCAGCTCCATTTCCCCGGAATCGGGAACCAGCAGCTTTGGGACCAGGCCTTGATACATCCAGAGCAGGCCGAGAACGACCCGGATCACAAGCATACGGATAAAACGATAGAGAGAGGAGGCCGGATGGATACCCTTCTCCAGCCACAGCTTCAAGGCGTCAAAGCTCCAGGCAGTCGCCCAGCCCATCAACGGACGAAACACCAGCCGGTCAAGGAGCCTTCCCGCCAAGCCATATCGGGTGCGGTAATCGTATTGGGTTAGAAAAATAACGCCTTCCCCGTCAGGCACATATCGCCAGAAGCCGCTCCCCTCACGTATTAAAGAAAGACGCTGGTCTGTGCCGAATTTGAGGGTGGAGGTTCGGATGCCGTCCCGCTCGCGCGTACCATAAGACTCCCCTTCGCCCGCGATGCTGATGCCAAAACCAATTGCGGTTCGGTACAGAAACTTTTGCCGGTCCTCTTCCTTTTCCTTTGGCAAATACGAAATTTCGGAAAAACGAAGATCCCACTGCTGATGCAAATGGGGCGTTTGCGTATATTCCCACAACGTTTCTATCGGAGCTTCTATCCTAGTCTCCACATATACTTTTTCACCCATGCATGTACTCCCTCTCGCAAAAGAGGATTCGTTTGATTATTATCCAACTCTTTTATTAACCTCTATTTTTTATAGACTATACACGATGACCTTGCCTATCGCAATTTTTTCAACATAATCTTATAAAAATCTCATCCTACCTCTCGTGGCTGGCATGGTAAGATGAATAATAGCTCATCCTACCGAAAGTATAGCCTATGCGGAGGTGCATATTATGAAAGCGCTTTTTATTGGAGGAACAGGGATTATCAGCTCAGCTATTACGAAACAACTCGGGGAGCAAGGCTGCGAGCTTTATCTCCTCAACAGAGGAAGCCGAAATGCCGCTTTGCCCCAAGGCGTTCATGTGATTCAGGCAGATATTAACGACGAGGACCACGTTGCATCGCTGCTGGAAGGGCATCAATTTGACGTTGTAGCGGATTTCATCGCTTTTCGCCCGGAACAGCTGGAACGGGACTTCCGCCTTTTTCAGGGAAGGACCAAGCAGTTTCTGTTCATCAGCTCCGCTTCCGCCTATCAAACGCCGTTGTCCGACTATCGCATAACAGAAGGCACGCCTTTGTCCAATCCCTATTGGGAGTACTCCCGCAATAAAATAGCCTGCGAGCAATATTTGATCGACCGTTACCGCGAGGACGGTTTCCCGATTACGATTATCCGCCCAAGCCACACCTATGACGAACGCTCCATTCCGTTGGGCGTGCATGGCAACAAGGGATCATGGCAGGTGGCCAAACGAATGCTGGAGGGCAAACCCGTCATTATACACGGAGACGGCACCTCCTTGTGGACCATGACGCATAATAGCGATTTTGCAAAAGGCTTTATTGGACTGATGGGCAATATTCACGCAATCGGCGAATCCGTCCATATTACATCGGACGAAACCGTCACCTGGAATCAAATCTATGAAATCATCGCCGATGCGCTCGGCGTCAAGCTGAATGCCGTACATGTCTCCTCACACTTCCTTGCCGCAGCAGGTCCTTATGACTTCCGGGGAGGATTGCTGGGCGACAAAGCCAACTCCGTCGTGTTCGACAACAGCAAGCTAAAGCGGCTGGTACCGCAATTTGTCGCCACAACTCGCCTGGATCAAGGCATTAAGGAAACGGTCCGGCATATATTGGCCAATCCCGCTCTCCAGACTGAGGACCCGGAATTCGATCTGTGGTGCGATCGAATTGTCGAGGCAATGGACAACGCCGTAAAGTCGCTAACCCAAAGCATTTGATCCAAAACGTTTAACCCTAAAAGCTTTAACCCGGAGCGTTTAACCCTAATAGTTTAATCCGAAGCGTTTAACACGTAGCGTTTAACCCTAAAAGATTTAACTCGAAACGTTTAACACGAAGCATCCAATCCTTTAAGTGCTTTAGTTTAAAGCTCTGTTTTCCAAGCTCCAAAAAAATCTTATTACGTTGTACAGTAAAAGGGATGGAGGGAACATTTTACGTTTCCACTCCACCCCCTTTACGTTTTCGCCCCAACTCTTTTGTTATGTACTTAGGGATTTGTACGATATTTCACTCAAAATTTCGTTGCGTCCACGATAGTGAATACATATTGTACGAAGAATCATACAAATATTAAGCCCCATTGCTTGGCAACCGCCATTTTGTATGATGAATCGTACAAATGACCGAAATATTATTCGAAAACTCCTCCTTTTGTACGAAATATCGTACAAAAGACGCTTTCGAACATGCCTCGCCCTTATTTAAAGGCGGGCATTACGCTATCGCCGTAGTTCTCTTCAAAAAAGGTCTTTACCTCTTCGCTTGTCATCAGCTCCGCCAATCTTTGAATTGCGGCAGAGTCTTTGTTGTCCTCGCGCGCCACCAGCGTAATGGCAAACGGCGATTCCTCGCCCTCTACGATAAGAGCGTCTTTAGGAGTCAGATTCAACGGTTTGGCGTAAGCGGGGTACATGGCAACCAAGTCCAAATCGTCAATAACGCGGGCAAGCATTAGCAAATCGACTTCCTGAAATTTAAACCCTCGGGCATTGTCTACGATATCCTCCATCGTGCCGTTGTAACCAACGCCATCTGCAAGCTTGATCAAGCCGGCCTTGTCCAGCAGAGCCAGCGTACGTCCCGTGTTCGCCGGATCATTGGCAATTCCGATGCTCGCTCCGTCAGGCAGCTCTTCAATACTGGCGTAACGCTTGGAGTAAGCTCCGTAAATGGCATGGTAAATTTCCCGCACTGGCGCGAGCGTAGCATCGTTATTTTCATTAAAGCTTTTCATGTAAGGCGTATGTTGGAAGAAGTTAGCGTCCACTTCTTTATTTTTCAACGCTGTATTGGGCTGTGTATTGTCGGAGAGTACCACAATTTCCATATGGATTCCCTCTTCCTCCAGCTTGGGCTTTACCAGCTCCAAAACCTCTGTCATTGGAGGAATGAGCGAAGCTACCTTAATATGCGTTTCCTCTTGTTTAGGTGTATCCGTTACTGCTCCGCCTTGCGTCCCTTCTTGCTTGTCGTTTCCTTGACCGCAGCCAGCCGCTATAAGCAATATGCCAAGCAGCAAAACGGTCGTCCTCAGGTATTGCCTCATTGAATATCTCATTGAATATCTCATTGAATGCTCCATTGATTGCTTCAGCGATTTGTTCAGTGAGCTCTGCCGTGTTTCTTTCATTGTTGCATTCGCAGTTGGTTGCATTGAAGTTTTCATTACGTTGATTGCCCCCGTATCCATTTATTTATCTTTTTGATTTTTACCAATAATCATATTACCTCTTGTCGATTATGCGAGATATCCAATTTCCCGTAAGTTGAATGGCTTGCACCAAAATAATCATAATTACAATCGTTACAATCATAATGACGGTTTCATACCGCTGATAACCATAGCGGATCGCAAAATCCCCGATTCCGCCTCCGCCCACAATTCCCATAACCGTTGAATAGGAAATAAAGCTGATAATAGAGGTCGTCATTCCCACCACAAGTCCGGAACGGGCTTCAACAAGCAAAAATTTGTAAATGAGTTGAAGCTTGGTCGCCCCCATCGAAACGGCCGATTCGATTATTCCCCTTGGAATATCGAGCAAAGCCTGCTCTACCAAACGGGAGTAATAGACCACAGCAACAAAGGCAAGCGGAACCGACGCTGCCAGCGTTCCTAGCGACGTGCCGACAATCCAGCGGGTAACCGGGATCATAAACACAACAAACAACAGAAACGGAAACGATCGAATGACATTGACAAGACCGTTCAACAGCGCAAAAAACCAGCGATTCTGGAATCGTTGTCCCGGGCGGCACAAATAAAGCAGCGTGCCCAGCGGCAAACCCAACAGAAGCGCCGCCAGCGTAGCAATTCCGACCATAACAAAGGTTTCTCCGATGGCTTCCCACATTTGAACGTGATATTTCTCGACGGCTGCGGCCACATCAGCCAGCATGCCGCGCAATGGCTCAAGCAAAAGGCTCATCTCCTTTGTTTCGAACGGAGGACATGCTGAACAGCTCCGCTGCTTGGGCCAGCCCTGCGGAATCAACCTCCAGCGTGCGAAGAAGCTTTCCGTTCTCCATCATGGATACCCGATGGCAAATGGACCTGATTACCTCCAGCTCATGGGTAACGATAATAATCGTTAATCCAAATGTCTGGTTGATGGTCCGCAGCACCTCCAGCACTTCGTTAGTTGTATGCGGGTCAAGCGCGGAGGTTGGTTCGTCGCAGAGCAGCACCTTCGGGCGATTCGCCAAAGCTCTTGCGATGGCCACTCGCTGCTTCTGTCCGCCGCTTAATTGCGCGGGGTATTGCTCCGCCTTATCCAGCAGCCCCACCATGCCAAGGCATTCCAGCACACGGTTGCTGCGCTCACGCTTGTCCAGCTTTGCCAGCTCAAGCGGAATAGCGATATTTTTGGCAACCGTTTTATTGCCGAGCAGGTGAAAATGCTGGAAAATCATACCGATGCTTCGGCGAGCCTCCCTCAGTTCAGGCTCCTTCATTTGCATCAGATCAACGCCATCCAGCAGAACCGCTCCATCGTCCGGGTCCTCCAGCCGATTCATCAGCCTCAGCAGCGTCGATTTGCCTGCGCCGCTAGCGCCAATAATGCCGTGTATATCTCCCTGCCTGATGTTCAGCGATAAAGGATGTACGGCTTGCACCCGCTGCCTGGAAGGACCGTACCCCTTGCTAACCCCCTGCAACGTTAAAATGGAGCACCCCTCCCTTTCAAGTAGCATTTGCATCCTAAAGAATCATACCATGGAATGGGGCTGTTCGTTACTCCGCCAATCGGTACCCCGCCCCGCGAACCGTTACAATATATTGCGGATTCGAGGCGCTGTCGCGCAGCTTTTTGCGCAAGCTTTTGATGTGGACGTCCACCAGATTGCTGCCCCCGTAATACTGGACTCCCCATACGGTATCCAGCAGCGTTTCGCGGGAAAATACAGAGCCGTCCGAAGTCAGGAAGGTTAGCAGCAAATCGTATTCCGTTTTGGTGAGTTCAATTCGTGTTCCGCCTTGCAATACGGTCATTTTTCGGGAATCCAGCACAATATCCTTAAAGGTATAAACCCCCTCCGAGGATGCTCCCGAAGCGGCTCGACCCTCTAGCATGCCGTTAATAAGACGCAGCGCGTCCCTGGCATCGGAAGGCCAGGCCAGCAGTTCAACGCCGGCGGGCGCGTTGCCGCTTCTATCCTGATAAGCCTGTTCATCCAGCAGAACCAGTACCGGAATGTCGGCTTGAACGGCAAAATCAAGCAGCTCGCTGCCGCCCTCCAGCGTATGCCCGACCGAAGGCAGCGGAAGAGGAAGCGCGTCATAAACGAGAAGCTCCGGCTGAAGCGCGCCTAGCATTTCCTTTTTGAACTCATGCAGCGAAAAAACATCAAAGCACTGGCCCGACAGCGTGACCAGCAGCGACCGCACCCGCTCCGGTAGGGGACTAATCAGCATAACCCGCTTGGTCAGCGTACATAGAACCCCTTCCGTAAAGTCCGTTACTGTACCTTCTTCGCGCATTCGCCGCACACTCCTTCCAATACGACCCCGGCATGGCTGACGCTATATCCCGTCCGGGCGGCTACCGCGGCAAGCCACTCCTCGGGAAGCTCCAGGAAAACCTCGTCAACAGCGCCGCATTTCGTACATACAATATGATAATGCTCATCGGTGGTGGAATCGTAGCGGCTAACCGCCTCCCCCAGCTTGAGCTCTCTGATTAACCCCGCATCGCTCAAGTAGCGCAACGAATTATACACCGTGCCATAGGCAAAGTGAAACCCCCGCTCTCTCAGACGCTCGATAATATCGGCCGCTGAAGGATGGTCGCTGCTCTCCGTCACAATGTCGTACACCGCCTTGCGCTGTACCGTCAAATTGATTTTGCTCATTGGCTTTCGCCTTCTCCCTGTATATCATGACTTTAGACTAAGTATAAATTTAAATAAAGATAACGTCAATATCGTCATTATTGAATCTATTCCGTTGCAATATCGAGTGTTAACGCAGAGCTTGCCAATGCTTTTTTTAAAAAAAGTTATCTGAATATTTACAATATTAAAATAATGATGTATAATGGAGCTATCCAATAAGAGAGGGGATAGTCCATTGAAGTACGTTAGCGATGCATGTCCCACTACACAAGGAAAGGAGTCCTGACGAGGGCTATCGGGCATGCGGGAATCCGGCGGAAAGACGAAATGTTCTGCAGTGAGGATACTTATCGGAAGGATGGATTAAGAATCACAAAGAAGATGAGGAATGGAGCGTTTAAATAAATTGAATAGTCGTTTGCCAGAAAAATAAGGGATTCCGGTTATCATGGTGGATAAGCGGAATCCCTTTTGCATGTTCATTTGGGGTGAGCGCACAGCCTTTTATAAGATCGGGCTGAGCAGGCGGGAGATGGACTCCCGGAAGCGGTTGAACAGCGGCCTGCCGTCATACGCTTCTGTAGTGAGCAGGCGGGAGTCATCAATATCACGCCGGAAAATATCCATCAGCTTCGCCGCCGTGGCGGAATCATAAATAAAAGCATTCATTTCAAAATTCAGCTTAAAGCTGCGAATATCCAGATTCGCGGTGCCAACCGAAGCCACCTTGCTGTCAACGACAAGCGTTTTGGCATGCAGAAAGCCCTTTTCATATAAATAAACCTTGATGCCGCTGGCCAGCAGCTCGCCCAAATAAGATTGCGTCGCCCAATACACAAAAAAGTGATCCGGTTTGCTAGGCAGCATAATGCTGACCTCAACGCCAGACAACGCGGCCACCTTAAGTGCAGAGAGCAAGCTGTCATCCGGCACAAAATAAGGCGTCTGCAAGCATACGCTGCTGCGGGCTCCATAAATCATTTTAATGTAGGCGTTTTTGATTTCTTGATACTCCGTATCGGGACCGCTTGCCACAAGCTGCATGCCGATATGTCCGGGTACGCCGCGAGGATCGGGGAAATAGATTTCGCTTAGCTCGATCTTGCCGGAGGCGGCAAGATTCCAATCCAGCAAAAACTGCGCCTGCATCTGAAGCACCGCGCTGCCCTGAACCTTGAGATGGGTATCCCGCCATTGTCCAAAATGCTCGCTCAGTCCCAAATATTCGTCCCCGATGTTAAAGCCGCCGATATACCCCGTTTTGCCGTCAATAATGGCTAGTTTACGGTGATTGCGATAATTGATTTTCAAGTTCAGATACGGAATGCGCGACGGGAAAAACGCCGCCTCCCTGCCGCCTGCTGCCCGCAGTTCCTTAAAGAAGCGTCCTGGCAGGCGCGAGCTTCCGATATGGTCGTAAAGGAAACGCACCTCCACCCCGTCAGCCGCTTTGGCTGTCAGCGCGCGCATTAACCGCCGTCCCAATTCATCGTCCCTTACAATGTAATAGACCAGATGAATATGATGCTCCGCGGCTTCGATATCGGCAATGAGCGCGTCGAACTTTTGTTTGCCGTCCGTATAGATATCTACTATATTGTTTGTGGTGTAAAGCGCCAGACCCGTGGTCAGATTCAGGTAAATCATATCCTGATATTCTGCAAGCTCGCCATCCAGCGCCACAAGCCGCTTCTCCTTCAGCTCCTGCCGCTGGGTTTCCAGCGCATGCTGAATGACGCGCTCATTATCCCCAAGCAGCTTGCTAAGCTGCCGCTTGCGCACTTTTTGCCCCAAAATGAGATACATAATGAAGCCCAGCACGGGGATAAAATAGAGCACCATCAGCCAGGCCCAGGTTGCCGAGGCGTTGCGCCGCTCCAGAAAAATGACCGCTGTCGCCAAAAAGATATTGAGTACAATGATGACCCATGATAAATTCTGGAGCACATCCATTCTGTTTAGTTAACCCCCATTTTTGTTTTCACTCACTGCCGTCGCATCAAAATATTCCTCCAGCGTCAAACCGTCGCTATACAGCTTGCCAGCCAGTTCCTTGCCGACATAGCGCAAATGCCAGGGCTCGTACTGGTAGCCCGTTATATCCTGCTTGCCCTTCGGATATCGAATGACAAACCCGTATTCAGCGGCATTTTCAGCAAGCCACTTTGCTTCTTCGGTATCCCCGAAGCAATCCGCAGCCGCACATTTTCCGTCGCTCCCGGAAACGTCGATCGCAAGGCCCGTTTCATGCTCGCTTGTGCCGGGAAGGGCGCTATAGGTTCGAGCCTTCTCGTATCCGTCCCGTTTAACATATCGTTCAAACAGCTTGATTTGTGTTCCGTGCGACCGGTAACCCGAAACGCCGGCCAAATAGATTTTGTCCTGCTCAGCAGCCTCAAACATCACTTCAAGCGCTTCGGCCGCTTCCTTTCTTAACATGCGCTTCTCCAGCTTTTCGGAGAAGGTAAACCGGACATCGGGATAAACCAGATCATTGGGAGAATAATCCTCCGGCAGCTTGTTTGCGGGATTGACCAGTACCGTAAGACTGGCCGGCTCCGCTACAACTGGTATATCCTCGGGCTTGATGCCGCTATTGGAGCTATTCTGCGAGCCGTTATTTCCCGTTGGTGCCGGTTTGGGAGTGGCAGACGGCTGCTCGCTTGAAGCCTCCTGCTCTTCATCGCTCGGGCTAGGAGCAGCGTCCGTTGCCGACGGAGCCGGAGATGGGCTTGCGGCCGGAGAATTGACGGTATCGCCGCCGTTTGGCTCCCCGCTATTTTGTCCGGTTTGGCTGCCGGCACCCGATTGTTTAAACCATGCGGAGCTGTCCGCCAAGTAATAAACCCCGATTATTAAAGCGATTATAAATGCTATGGAGATTAGTGGCTTTAATTTCCTCATTTCAGATCCTCCTGCCCGTTTAGGGCCTTTTTGCCTTTTGACAATTACCTGTAAAAAGGAGCATAATGATAAGACATTTGAAATAGATATAGAAGCACTTTACAAAAGATTAAAAACAAACAGAACGGCTTGCTCCCCGAGAAAGCCTGTTTCTGCATTGAAAGGCAGGGTCAGTCGTGTCTATCGCATCAATAAAAACATGGTTTAGCACTCGTCCGATTTTGTTTTTCTCTATCGTCATGCTTCTCAAAAGCTATCTGGCCTGGATGGTTATTTTTGAAGGCGGCGCTTCCTGGACAACTTTATTGAAGGAAGTTCCCTTTGTGCTGATTGTGTATTGCCTCATTGAATTTTTCGCTACCAAACGCAAAATGCTATATTATTTGATCGCCAACCTCGCCATGACTTCTATTCTATTTGCAGTCATCATGTATTACAAGTATTATGGCGTAATTGTTACCTATTTCGCCTTGGCTCAGGTTAATCAGGTTACGGCGGTCAAAAATAGCGTGTTTTCATTAATGGACCCTTATTTCCTGTTTATTTACACAGACGTGGTCATTATGATGGCATTGATGCTGCGCCGCAAAAAAGGCGCCGAATGGAAGCAGGCCTTTGCCAAACGAGAAAACAAGCGGCTTGTGCTGTCGGTGTTGTCCGTTTCGCTGATTATTTGCCTGTTCAACATTTTGCCTAACCGCGCCAGCATGAATGAAATTGTAAAAGCGGAGCAAATGGGCATTTTGAACTATGAGGCCTACACGATCCTTGCCAAAAAAGAAATCAACTATGCAGCGCCTGAGGAAATCAGCCAAAAAGGCGTAATGGAGCTGAAAAGCGTTCAGGAGCCGGCCAATCCCGTTCTTTTTGGCACAGCCAAAGGAAAAAACCTTATCATTCTGCAAATGGAATCCATGCAAAACTTTCTGGTCAATTTATCCATCGACGGTCAGGAAATCATGCCTAACCTGAACAAGCTGGTCAAGGAAAACAGCTACTTCAAGCATTTCTACCAGCAGGTCGGTCAAGGCAACACATCGGATGCGGAATTTGTCGTCAATACATCGCTGTATATACCGCCGCGCGGCGCAGCGACTCAAATGTACGCCGATAAAGAGCTGCCGAGCTTGCCAAAGCTGCTCAAATCCAATGGCTACGACACCTCCACTTTCCACACGAATGTAGTGGAGTTCTGGAATCGCGGCGAGCTTTACAAGGCTATCGGCTTTGACCGTTATTATGACGCTGAATTTTTCGGCACAGAGGATACTGTCTTTTTTGGGGCATCCGATGAGATGCTTTACAAAAAAACAGCCGCGGAACTGGATCGCATGAACAATAACGGCAAGCCGTTTTATGCTCAAGTGATCTCCATGACCGCCCATCATCCTTACTCCATACCGGATGAAAAACGTTTGATCCAGCTGCCGGAGCGCTTCAACAATACGCTTGTGGGCGACTACATTGTATCTCAAAATTATGCGGACCATGCGCTTGGGGAATTCATTCAGGACCTTAAGGATCGCGGAATCTGGGATGACAGCCTTATTGTTTTGTATGGCGATCACCTGGGTTTGCCGATTTATTCGTTAGATCGCAATGAGAAATCGCTGATGGAGGAAATTTACGGCAGGGAATATACCTACACGGATATGATCAATATTCCGCTTGTCGTTATCAATCCCGGCAGCAGCTCCGAACCAGCCGTTTATGACCAATTGGGCGGCCAGGTTGATGTTTTGCCTACTGTAGCCAATCTGCTTGGACTCCCGCTTGACGGACAAATGCATTTTGGACAGGATTTGCATAATCAGACCTACAATTTGCTGCCTCAGCGTTATTATTTGCCTTCCGGCTCCTTTTTAAGCAGCCAGGAGCTGTTCCTATCAGGCAGCGGCTTTGAAGACGGTAAGCATTTGCCGCTTGCTGGAGACGGAAATACCGAGCAGGTGGCAACGGAGGACGAATACGAACGAGCTCTTGAATTGTTAAGACTGTCTGACAGCTTCGTTAATTCCTTGCCAAGCTGGAAGCAGCCTGCCGAATAACGTTAATCGGTCTTTTATGAAAATTTGTTTTAAAAAATCCCCGAGCCTTTCCGGCACGGGGATTTTTTGGCTTATTAGGATACATGGCAAGCCTGATGTTCAGGATAAGCTTTTAACGGCATTCAGCACTTCCTGTACATGTCCCTCTACTTTGACCTGACGCCATTCCTGCAGCAAAACGCCATCTTCGCCAATCAGGAAGGTGGATCGGCTCACGCCCATAAACGTATTGCCTCCCCAGCTCAGCTCCTTCCAAACATCAAACAGCTCGCTTACGGCATGGTCGGGATCTGACAAAAGCAGGAACGGCAAACGATGCGTTTCAATAAATTGCTCGTGTGAAGCCAGATCGTCGGGACTGATGCCTACAACCTCCGCATTGTAATGAACAAACTCGCCAGTATAATCGCGGAAATCGCATGATTCAGCAGTGCAGCCCGGAGTCATATCCTTGGGATAAAAATAGATGACCAGTTTTTTGCCCCGGTAATCCTTAAGCGACACGGTTGCGCCGCCAGAAGCCTGCAGCGAAAATTGGGGAACCTGCTTTCCTACAGAAACCACATGCTCCGTCATAACAAATATCCTCCTTTTGATTGTAGCAATCCTAAAAGCTCTGCTATTCCTGCAACGGCAGTTTTTCGTAGAACAATATCTCGTTTAGGACCAGCGCTTTTGCCGCCTCGCGATTCTGGCTGGAGCCATAAGCACCATAAGCCAGCATCATTTTGGTTAATGTGGCCTCAATGGACATATTTTCGACCCAAATGCCTCCCGCTTCCGTAAGCTTGTGCGAGGAGGCGTAAAGCGTATCGCCGGCATCCTTAATTGGACATAAGTATACATCAATTTGCTGCTCCCGACATCTCCGAATAAAGGCGGGCAGCGAATAGGGTCCTTCCTCCAACGCGCAGGCCGTGCCGGAATGATGCAAATCATGCAAAATAGCCGCAGGCTTGTTCCCTCTTTCAGCCCACTGATAGAGGTCGTATCTTAGACCCGGATAAGGCTTTATGTAAATAACAGCGTCCTCCAGCTTCAAACGGTTGCCGTCCTCAAGCAGCGTATGGAGGCTGGAAGGCGTATGCAGATTGCCTGTTGCCTGATTCCATGCATTTGAATCCACGCGGCTCCGTAAAAGCTCAGGAGAAGGATTCCGCCAGTGATTATTCCATTTGAACTTGCGGTCGCCGACTTCTCCATAAACCAGATCATAAGGCGCTCTGAATTGATCGGTAAACGATTCGTTTTGCCCAATGCGGGTCCCGAGAAAAACCTGAACCTCGCTGCGGTCATTTTCGTACACGGCAAACACGCCAGGGATATCGGCATCTGCAATAAAATCAATAGCGCCTGACAGATTCCGCAAGCCGTTGCTGCGCTCATCCCCAATGGGGTAATTTCCGGCTGTAAATACGATTGGAATGCCCGTATCGGAGAACAGGTAACTAAATAATGACGCCGTATAAGCAAATGTATCGGAGCCATGCGTTATAATGACGCCGCTGTACGGCTTCAAATCCGTTTGCCTGATAGCGGACGCAAGGGTCAGCCAGTCGGCTGGCGTTAGGTTTTCGCTGAGCAGATTAAGGGGCTGAAGAGTTTCCAGGGAAACATCATCCCTTGCGCCTCCCGACTCGCTGTATGCTTGCAGCAAATAATAAGAGCCCGCTCCCTCCACATTAATGGATTTGCCTTCAGCCTTGCTGCCGATTGTACCGCCCGTAAATACAACTAATACAGATTTCATCCCAAGCAGCTTCCTTTCCTTATTTACCTATTTCTTTGTTATCCATATAAAGGGACTGTCCGAAAAGTCTGTTACGGTGAATAATGATTCAGCAAAAACCGGCACCTGCAGGAAAAGGGTGTCTTGGAAGCTCAAACCTATTTGTCGTCTTTATTTTGATCCTATTCATAAGTGGATAAAAGCCGACAAAAAAACTCGCCCTCAAGACACCCTTTCCCCTCCGGTCCTCCCTGCTGAATCATTATTACATCCGCTTGACTTTTCGGACAGCCCCTAATTATTACATGCCTAATCCGCTTTGGTCTTCATTTCGTTTCATAAACGGCCACCAGTTAGCTTCTCCGAAGGTACGCACCATAACCGGGATAAACAACGGCAGGATGACCAGTGCATACAGGAACAAGCCGCATAGAACAAGCGTAGCGATTTGCAGCAGCGACATGACGCCGGAAGGCAGCATCGCCGCAAAGGTTCCGCCCAGGATGACGGCTGCCGACATAATGACTCCGCCCATGCTCTTCATTGCTTCCAGTATAGCCTGTTTTGGACGGAGATGACGATATTCTTTGAAACGGTCCATCAGGAAGATACTGTAGTCAACGCCAAGCGCCACCAGCATTACGAAGCCAAAAAACGGTACAGCCCAGCTAATGCCCGATAGTCCCATTATACGGACAAACACCACTTCCGTCATCGCCACCGAGGTATAGAAGGTGACAATGAGCGATAATACGATGTAGGCCGGAATAATCAGCGAACGGAACAAAACAATCAGAATGATCGTTATGCCGATTAACATCAGAATTACTGTACGCCAGTAGTCTCCTTGAGATATGGTATCCAGATCATGGTTCATACTGGTGACCCCACCGATTGCCACCTCTCCGCCGTTATACGGCGTTCCTTGCAGCGCGCGGGCAACCGCCGCTTCAAGCCCGTCTATTTCCTTCATTGTTTCCTGCGCATATGGATTGCTTTCAAAAATAACATCGAATTGCGCCGTTTCGCGGTCAACAGACATATAAACATCCAGCGCTTTTTGGAAATCCTCATTTTCTATTGCTTCTTGCGGAATGTACCAGCCGGTCATCTCTTTGGATGGCGCCGCAGACAAGCCCTGCAAATATTCTCCTGCCGAATTCAACCCGCTGCTCACCTGAGACAGCCCGTCAACACTCTCGTCCAAGCCGCTGGTCAGCTGACCCAGCTGATCTCCAAGACTCGCAAAACCGCTCGTCAGCTGCTCCTGACCGCTCGCGAGCTCATTCAAGCCTTGCTCGACCGCAGGCAGCTGGCCTACGATTTTCCCTTGACCGTCAGCAGCCTGCTGAATGCCAACTTGCAGCTTAGCAATGCCTTTAGCCAATTCATCCAGGCCGGCGGCAAGCGCCGCAGTGCCTCCGGATGCCTGCTCCAAGCCCGCATTGGCTTGAGTGAGTCCCGCTGAAGCGCCGGACAAGCCGGCATTCAGCTTCTCTAGCTCTCCACCCAGCGCTGACGCCCCCTGCTGCAAGCCGCCCAGCATCGTCAAGGCTTGTTGGTAGGAAGGATCCTCCTTCAACTCGGGATAGCTTTCCTGCATGCCCGTGAACATTGCAGTAATGCCGGTCAAACCTTCTGCCAGCTTGGCATGCTCGGCTGCAATAGCAGCATAACCACCAGACAAGCCAGCTATTCCGGTACCCAACTCTTTGTAGCCCGCAAGGAGCTCGTTACTGGCCGCCGCTAGCTGCTCGGCGCTTGCTTTGGCCTGCTGGAGTCCCGCCGTAAGCTCCTTTGCTCCCATTGATCCGTCATTCAGGCCTTTCTGGATAGCCTTTAATCCCGTCGATAGCTGCCCAATGCCGGTTTTCAGCTGATTGGTGCCGGCAGTCAGCTTTTCTCCGCCTTGCACGGCCTCCTCCAGCTTAGGAGCGTTGCCGGCAAGCGAGGAGCTGGCTTCGGACAAGCCGTCCTTAATTTTATTAAGGCCTTCTCCGCCTTGGCCTAAGCCATCATCCAGCGCCGTTACCTGATCCGATACCAGGAAATCGGTCAACACCTCGCCGGTTGGACGGGTTGCGCTGCGTACGGATTGTACGCCCTCCACCTTGGCCAGCTCACGGCTGATATTTTCTACAGCGGCAAGTCCCTCCGAGGTATCCATTGGAACAGGCGATTTCACAATGACGTTTGTAGGCAGCGACTGCCCGGGCCCAAATTCATCCGAAATCATGTTAAAGCCTTTAACGGAATTGTACCGGTCACCGATTTAAACCAGCGAATAAAATGATACGATCCCTTTGTAGGCTGTCAGAAAAGGCACAATAATAACCGCTAGCAAAACAAGCGCCCACAATGGCCGCTTAAGCGAGAAGCTGCCCACCGAGCCCCACAGCTTGCTTTGCTTATGCTCAAGCTTGCCCTTCGACGGCCAGAACATGGCGTTTCCAAGCAGCGACAGCATAGCCGGCACCATTGTAAAAATAGCAAGCAGCATAATAACAATGCCAACCGCAACAGCAACAGCGGAGCGATAGAGAACAAATGTGGAAAAGCCGATAGACGCAAAACCAACCAGAACCGCCAGCCCGGAAAACAGAACGGTGCGCCCGGCCGTACGGTAAGTATGGACAATGGCTTCCGTCTTATCCCCCCGATGCGCCAGCTCTTCCTTGTAGCGGCTAATAAGCAGGATGCAATAATCGGTGCCTATTCCGAACAATACGGCAACCATAAAAATTTGGGTGAAGTTAGACAATGGGAAGTCAAAATATTCAACAAGATAAGACACGATGGATTGTGAAACCAGATAGCTGAAGCCTACCGCCAATAAAGGCACAAAAGGCGCAGCCGCTGAACGGAACACAATAAACAATATAAAAAGAATAAAAATAACAGTAATGTATTCCGTTTTCTTAAGTCCGTCCTGTGCGCTTTGCATTACATCTTCGCCAATGAGCCAGCCGCCCGTCAGATAATGATCCGCCGACACGGCGGACAATTCTTCGTACAGACCGTCTCTCACTTCAGCCGACTCGCGGTCGCCACGATCAACATACAGAAGCGCCAGCACGGTTTTGCCGCTCTCCGCAACCATCTGCTTTTCCAGCTCGGGAACATCGAAATGGGTAATAATCGAAGCGATGCCCAGCGCTTTTCCGCCATCCTTTAGACGGTTAAGCCCATCACGGATTTCCTGCATATCCGTTTCGTTCAGTCCGCTGTCCTTATGGAAAACGGCTACTGTCGTCAATCCCTTGGAGCCGGATTCCCCGTCTCCGATTTCTTTGGCCAAATCATTGGCTACCGATGAGGAATATCCCTCCGGCACTGTAATTTGTCCTTTCTCTCTGACCAGGTCAGCCATGTTCGGAGCCGTCAGCATCAAACCCGCTGCAGCAGCGATCCATAAAACAATAACCAGCCACCTAAGCTTCAATATCACTTTCATTCCAAGTCCCTCTCCTCTTCTTTTCTCTATCCCTATTAAAAAGACTTACTCAATACTTTTTGTTAATTCCTCTGCAAGCTTTTCATAGGTTTCAATAAATACAGTGGCTTCTTCCATCTCAAAATGATTAATAATGCCCAGCAAAATCTGTTGAACCTGCTCCTCCATGATTTGGCACATACGGGCGCCCTCTTCCGTTAACTCCAAATTAATAACCCGCCGATCGGAACGTTCCGGCAAACGCTGAATAAGCCCTTTGTCGGACAGCTTGGACACGATGGCCGTAATGGAGCTTTTGGCTACACAAAATGTTTCAGCCAGCTCCGTAGAGGTACAGCTGCCCGTATGCCGTAAATAACGGAGCATCTTGAACTGATCCACCGTCAGCTCTTGCGGCATCAAGTCCCTCAGCATACTACTCATTCTCCGCTCAACTACAAAATTTGCCAATTCGTACCGCTGGAGCCATTCCAGCAACACTTCCCGCCTGACATCCATTACTGTAATCCTCCGGCATTTATTCTATTCTGAAACTGTTCGATAGTAGAACTATATCAGATAAAAAGCACTATGACAACATCATAAATGTAAAGAATAAAGGAGGATTTTCGCGGTTTCTTGTCGAATATCATGTCGAATAATAGGAAAAAAGATCGATTGTCATTTGCACAACCTACATCTTCTGTTAACGCACAGGGAGGATCATTTGTGAGCAACCCGCTTCAGCATCGTCGTTACACATGGACAACTGCAGGCGCATTTGGAGTCTGCATTATGCTCGCAATAACAGCCGAATGGAATGAGCTTCATTTCGTTTTTGGCGTATCCTTTTCTCTCGTCAGCTTATTTGCCTATTTGGCGCTAAGCCTCCTTGGCTTCTGGAGAGGCCTTTTGGTTGCTGTTATCCCTCTCTTCATCGGCATATTGTTTCTGCAGCATCCCTACACTCATTTTATTGGCATTCTAGAGATTGCCGTTGTCGGATTATTGCTTCGGCGCTATAAAGCAAGGCTGTTTGGTTCTGCTGTTATCTTCTGGGTAGTGATCGGCATGCCCTTATCTTATTTGGTCGAATCCCAGTCGATGGCGGGAACCGGCGCGGATCCCAAGCTTCTTGTCCTGATTCTGGCCATAAACGGCTTGTTCAACGCATTGTTTGCCGAAATTCTTCAACAATACCTTCCGCTGCGCAAGTGGTTCAAGCTGGGCTTTATATCCCGCCCTCCCGTCTCCATCAGCCGCGTGCTGCTGCATCTGACGCTTGGCATCGTGCTTGGCTCCTTTTTGCTTAATATAACCATTAATAATATGAGCTCCTTCCGGGAAGTAAGCCTTTATGCCAACGAAATAGGAAAGCAGGCTATCGGAACGGTCGTAAATGAGTGGAACTACGGGCAGGCTTCTATGAGCCTTCCGACGGAGAATGCCGAAATAGATCGGCTCCAAGCCACTATTGACCGTTTTTCCTATGATTTTTATACTATCAACGTGCTTGATCACAACGATAATATTATAGCTTCCAACACCGATGAGCTAATCGGCACATCTCTCCAAAATTCCGGCTACAGGGTCTGCAGATATTTATTTGGCTCATTGTCCCTGATCACTCCCGCTAGCAATGAGCATCCATTCTATCTGCATGCCATGCAGCCCGAAAAATTCAGATACACCACCACGCTCCCCGACGGATCGGGAAGTTTAATTGTGGAGGTTCCCATCAGCAACTACGTTAATTACCTTTTCAACAAATATTACGTCAATTTTCTTTATTTGATCGCCTTTGGTATATTGGCGGCTGGCATCTCCTTGCTTACGAACCGCATTTTTGTAAGGAGCCTTCAGCATCTTGCCGTTTCCTCCACTAATATGACCGTCAAGTTGAGGCAGCATACGGAATGGAAAATGCCGCAAAGCAACATTATTGAAATTCATTCCCTGATGTCCAACTTCAGACATATGGCAAGCAGCCTTCTCCACTTGTTTAACGAGTCGCAGCATAGCCATAACCAGTTGCAGGCTCAAGCCGAGCTGCTTAAGCAGTCGGAAGAACAGCTTCATCAGCTGGCTTTCTACGATAATTTGACGGGGCTGCCCAACCGTCTCAAGCTAACGCGGCGCATGCAGGAGCTGATTGCGGCGCAGGGAGAGCACGGCGTTCAACAGCCCATTGCTATATTTGCTATAGACATCAACCGCTTTAAGCAGGTCAATGATACATTGGGGCATTCAAAAGGAGACGAGCTGCTAAAGCTGGCGGCCGCCAGACTCCAGCTTTTGGCTAACCCGGCCTGCGAGCTCTTCCGGCTGGGCAGCGACGAGTTTGTTTTTGCCAGTCCCTCCATGAATAAGGAGCAATTGGTGGAGCGGGCACAAGCCATCTGCGATATGCTGGCCGAGCCTTTTGCATTGGAGGGCAGTATGCCGATTTATTTGACGGCAAGCGTTGGGATCAGCGTTTATCCGGAGGACAGCAATGATGCAGAGAGCATTATCCGAAACGCTGATATCGCGATGTATCATGCAAAGGAAGAGGGCGACGGGCTTTTCCGGTTTTACGTGCCACAGCTCGTTACCGACCTGGAAGAAAAGATGCGTTTGGAAAACGGTTTGTACAAAGCGCTGCGCGACGGACAATTTTCGTTGCATTATCAGCCCAAGATGAGCGCGCAATCCGGAGAGCTTTGCGGAATTGAAGCATTGATTCGCTGGCAGCATCCTGAGCTTGGCATGATTCCTCCCGATAAATTTATCCCGCTTGCAGAGAAATCCGGTTTTATTCTTGAAATCGACCGTTGGGTTTTTCATGAGGCCTGCCGTCAGAATAAAGCCTGGCAGGATGCTGGACTGAAGAAAATACCGGTATCCGTCAATATATCAGCCCGCCATTTTTATCAAGGCAGCTTGAAGGAGATGATTTTGGCCGGTTTGAACGAAACAGGAATTGATCCGCAATATATCAGTATCGAAATTACAGAAGGCGTCTTTATGCGCAATATTGACCAAGTCATCGAAACCATCCTGTTCCTTCGTTCCCTTGGCATTCAAATTTCCATTGATGATTTTGGTACCGGCTATTCGTCCTTGAACAAGCTTCAGCTGCTTCCTATTTCCGATGTGAAGCTGGATCGATCCTTTATTCAGGGCATATCACGGGATGAAAAAAAATCGTTTATCGTCAAAGCCATCATTGAGCTTGTACATAGCATGAACATGAAGGTTGTTGCGGAGGGAGTGGAAACGGCGGATGAATCCCGCTATTGCAAGGAACTCCGCTGCGACGAGCTGCAAGGTTATTTGTTCAGCCGTCCGCTTCCTGCCGGGCAATTCGAGGACATGCTTCGCTCCCAACCAAATGAGTATATCAGTTGAACAAAAAAGCAGCGTCGGGCCGAAGGGCGAGGGGTTCTGGAGAAAGCAAAAAGCCGCCATATTGGAGCCGGGTTATTGTCATGATCGACAACATCCGGCCCTGTGGCGGCTTTCCTTTATGCTAATCCTTTTATGAAACGCCTATTTGCCTTGCTCACATCAAGCGGTTTGCGGTGCACCTTGCTGCAGCTGGTACATGGCGAAATACTTGCCGCGATGCTCCATCAGCTCTTCATGGTTGCCGCGTTCTACTATGACGCCGCGATCCAATACCAGAATCTGATCTGCTTGGCGTATTGTAGACAGCCTATGCGCAATAACAAACGTGGTTCTGCCCTTTTTCAACACATCCAGCGCTGCTTGAATAATGGACTCCGTTTCAGTATCGATGCTGGCCGTCGCTTCGTCCAGAATAAGAATTGCCGGATCAAAGGCCAGCGCCCGTGCAAACGAGATCAGCTGGCGTTGGCCAGCGGATAATGTGCTGCCTTTTTCGATGACCGGGGCATCAATGCCGCCGGGCAGCGCATTAAACATGTCATAGGCGCCTACATCGCGCAAAGCCTTCTCCACCTTTTCCCTGCTGATGGAGGGATCGTCCAGGCTGACATTGGATGCAATCGTACCCGTAAACAGGAAGGGGTCCTGAAGCACGATGCCCATATGCTGCCGCAGCATTTGCTTTGGAATATCCTTAACATCGGTGCCATCCACCGTGATGCGCCCTTTGTTCGTATCATAAAAGCGGAACAGCAGATTAAGAATCGAGCTTTTGCCGGAGCCTGTATGGCCTACGAGAGCTACCGTTTCGCCTTGGCGCGCATGGAAGGATACATTTTTCAGCACATATTCATCGCCCTTGTACGCAAAGGTAATGTCTTCAAACTGCACATCTCCTTTGTAACGCTCCATACGGCCTTGGACAACCTCCACGCCTTCTTCATCCATCAGCTTGAAAACGCGCTCTGCCGAAACACGCGCCGTCTCCAGATTGGACAATTGGTTTACAATGCCCACAATAGGAGCAAACATCCGGTTCATGTAGTCAATATACGCATAAAGCACGCCAACAGAAATGATAGTGCCAAGCGAACCGCCCCAGAACATCCAGATGACAACCAGAAACAATACGTTGCGAACAACGTTAACGAGGTTATGGGATGTGATGGAGTTCAAATTAAGCAGCTTATTTTGATATTTAAAATAATAATCGTTCAGCTCGTCAAACTCTTTTTTCGTTTCCTTCTGACGGCGGAAGGCCTGAATAATCGCCATCCCCTGAATCGACTCGTTAATCATCGCATTGATTTCGCTCAGCTTGGCGCGAATAATCCGGTTATATTTTGCGGCAAATTTCCGGTAAACCTTGATCCAGACAATCAGAATGGGAACAATCGGCAGGCTGATCAATGCCAGACGGTAATCCAGCAGGAACAACGCACCAAAAATACCCGCCATATAAATCGTACCGGTAAAAAAGTTTGCCAATACCCCGACGTAAAGCTCACGGATCGCTTCCGTGTCGTTGGTAATACGGGAAACGACTTGCCCAGCAGCCAAATTATCATAATATTGCACAGGCAATCGCTGCGTCTGCGCAAACACATCGCCGCGCATTTTGCGAACAATGCGGTTGGCGGATGTTTGCAGCAGCAGCCGTTGACCATAAGCAAAGATGGCAACGAGAATCAGAAGTCCAAAATACATAGCGGCCAGCTTTAGCAAACTCGGAAGCTCCGGCCGATAAAAGGCGTACAGCTGGCTATTCGTCAGCTTCTTGACCTCATAGGAGGCCGTTTCTCCCGTCTGGCTGTTGGAAATTGTCATTTGCTCGCCCGTTACTTCGCGCTTGCCGCCAACGAAACGTAATGAGCCATCCAGAAAATAATAGCTTCGTCCAACCTGCAGAACCCGGACCTCGCCGGACTTGTCATAGGTTTCTCCTTCAGCGAACCGGTCCTCCCGTTTATACCACTTATCAATGTAATTGACGGCAAAAGGCTGCTCGCCCTTCACCTCGTACCATGCTTTTTCAATCCCCAAAATATTCTGGTCGATCATCCGTTTGGCAATCAGCGGTCCTGTCAGCTCCGCTCCAACCGCCAGCACCAGCAGAAGCATCGCCAGCAAAATTTGCTTTTTATACAGCATGGCGTATTGAAACAATCGTTTTCCTGTTGTTCCCATTGTTCTCACGCCCTCTCTATTCGTTTTCAATAGCCGCTTCCAGCTGCTGGCGGTCATACTGCTCGCGGTACCAGCCTCCGGACGCGATCAAGCTTTCATGCGTGCCTTCCTGAACGATTCGACCATCTTCCAGCACAATAATCCAGTCGGCATGCTGCACGGCGGAAAGCCTGTGCGTTGTAATCAACGTCGTTTTTCCGGCGCGTTCCGTTCGAATACCGTCAATGATTTCAGCCTCCGTCTTGGCATCTACAGCCGACAAGGCATCATCCAGCATCAAAATTTCCGGATTGGCAATCAACGCCCGGGCAATGCTGACCCGCTGCTTCTGTCCGCCGGACAGCGCCACGCCTTTTTCGCCAACCATTGTATTCAACCCATCAGGCAAAAAGGCAATATCCTTCGCGAAGGAGGCCCGCTCCAGCGCTCTCTGCAAATCATCCTCCGAAGCATCCGCCGCCCCGAACAAAATGTTCTGGCGGATCGTCCTGGAGAACAAGATTGGCTGCTGCGGCACGTAGCCGATCCAGCCCAGCAAATCATCCATTCCCAGACGCTGGATTGGCGTGCCGGATACCGTAATTTCACCTTGCCCAAGCGGATATTCCCTTAGGAATTGCTTCAGCAGGGTTGTTTTACCGCTGCCCGTACGGCCAACGATGCCTAATGTCTGGCCTTGCAACAGCTTAAGGGAAACCTGATCTAGATTGTTGGTTTGCGAGCTTGGATACCGGAAAGCCGTCTTATTTAAATGAAGCACATCTGGCTCGTCGACCTTAACCGGGTTGGGATCGTCTTGAACATCCGGCTTGTAGGCCAGCGTTTCATTGACGCGATCCAGCGAGGCGCTGCCCCTCTGCATAATGTTGACCAGCTCGCCAATCGCAAACATCGGCCATATCAGCATGCCGAGAAATATATTAAAGGATACCAGCTCGCCCAACGTAATTTCATTATGAAAAACGAGGTAGCCGCCATAACATAGGCCAATTAAATAACTGGTTCCCACCAAAATTTTCATCGTTGGCTCAAAAAGAGCTTCGATTTTTGCAACGGCAATATTTTTGCCCAATACTTCATCCGTTTTGGCCTCGAATCTGGCCTGGCTGGCATGCTCCTGCACGAAAGCGCGGATGACGCGGACGCCCGCCACCGATTCCAATACTCCGTCGTTCAGTTCGCCAAAAGCGTCCTGCGCCTTTGTAAAACGTTCATGGATTTTTTTGCCGTAATACGACATGGCGATAGCCATTAAGGGAAGAGGCAATAAGGAAGCAAGCGTCAGCTTCAAGCTGATCGTACCCGCCATAACGATTAGAATCGTTATCATAAACAACGTGGAGTCCACCAGCGTTAATATGCCAAAGCCGGCGGTTGTTGCAACCGCGCCCAGATCATTGGTGGAACGGGCCATCAAATCTCCGGTCCTGTTACGTTCATAAAAGGTTGGTTTCATGCGGAGGAAATGCCCCATCAGGTTGGAGCGCAGCAGCCGTTCCAGCACAAAGGCGCCGCCGAACAGTTTATAATGCCAGACATACGTTATGCCGTAGCCTACCACCGTCAATACAATCCAGAGATACATGGTCCGATTAAAATCGGCATTTCCCAATGTGCCCTGGCTAATGCCGTCAACCAGATAACCCGTTAAATAGGGCGGAATAACATCAATAAATCCCGTTAGTACCAGCAGCGTAATCGCAAGCGTGTACCTTTTCCAATTCATTTTGAAAAACCAGCTCAATTTTTTTAATACACTGAACATTCTCTACTCACACCTTCCATTGCATATCGCTGCCGAAAAACAGAAAAGAGCATGCCGCCGCAAGCGTCACGCTCTACTGTCACAGGGTAGATGAACAGGCGTAAAAGCCTGTTTAGCCTCACTGAAGACACAGAAGGGGCGCAAGATTACGACAACGTAACCCTGCGCCCCGATATCGGTTATACCCGTATATATCAAGGATTGTAAACGCAGGGACTGATTGCGTGCATGTCATTGTTGCCTTTAAACGTGATGTTGTTGTTGCCCATGCCCACCAAGTTATCCATACGATACAATCCCCCTTTTCATTAATTGCTCCGACCTACCTAGCCACTTTACCACTGGCAGCCGAAAAATGTCAATCCCAATCATTCACTATAGTTATTCTTTCCCGGGAGGAGGATTGAGCCTTTCCCGGGAACAATGCATGCTCCCCAAATAAAGGGACAAAGAAGAAAAAGAAGCCCTTAAGCGGGCTTTGTACCGTTTAGGGCGAAAAGGCAGTAATAAATGCCGCTATGCGGTTTGCATACACGCCCTAAGCCTTCAGCTCCGCAGTTGTGTTCACAAGCGCCGGAAGCAGCTTCTCCCCACTTATCATCGGCGCGTTGCAAATTACGCAGTTAGGCACTTCCTGAAAAGAGAAATTATCGCGCATCCAGCTATTGCAGCCTTCCGTTTCGCATGTCCATATTTTCGTGTTTTCCTGAGGAATTTCTTCCAACGGTTTTTTACGATTATACATGGCCATCCTCCTTATACGCTTATTGGAATTATGCTTCTCCCATTGAATTAACGACTACTATACCATGTTCATCCAGATAAGGCAAACGATGTTTGGGCATGTCCAACAGTGGTTTGACAACCCCTGATTTGCCGCCTGCAGCAAGGTTTAAGCGTGTCAAAACCGGGCCAAAGCACAACAAATAAACATGGAGCAAACGCTTTCTTCCATTAATATGCAAATGATCATTATCCAGCTAAAACGGCCGAAAAATTAACACGGCCAGCAGCACGACAGCAAGCAAATGCGTCACCATCTCCACCCTGGCCGTCTGCCTGCTGATCCGGCGGTATTCCACTGGAACCCCTTCTCCATCATGAGCCTCCAAAGCCGCCGATTGGCGCCTCATGGATTTGGGCAATACGCCGATCACAAGCATCTGCGCCGCAAAAAAGAGAAAAAGCGATGCAATAAACCATCCCGTTGCCAACAGGGCAGGCTCCAGCAGCAATAAGGAAGCCCCGGTAATCAGCATCCCAACGCTTCCCGCGATGGGCAGCAAAGCCAATTTTTCAAAAAGAGCGATCGTATGCCTGGCTTGCTCCGCCGTTTTTGCCGCTCTAGACAACACGGGAAAAACAAATGCAGCGCCTAACCCTATAACGGCTGCCAAAATATGCAGAAACATCATTCCATCAAAGAGGAACATCGACATCCTCGTTCATCTCCCGGACAAGTTATATATATGCGGGTTTGGAGTTAGACATGTAGGCCGTTAGCCTCATATTTCTTATGATAAGGGAGGCGGGTTGCTCCTGCAATCGTTTTTTGATCATAAAGAAAACGTTTTCTTTATGGACATAAATAAAACAGGACTGTCCAAAAAGTCTGTTACGGTGAATATTGATTCAGCAAAACCGGTCCCTGCTGAATCATTATTACTTCCGCTTGACTTTTAGGACAGCCCCTGCTTTAAAGGTATTAAGCTGGCAGGTTTACCAAGGAATATCCTTGATTACTGCCGACACGCTGTCAATCTCCCGCAGCTCCTCGTCGCTTAGCGGGCCTTGCTCCAGACATTTTACATTCTCTTCAATCTGACTTACCCGGCTGGCGCCAATCAGAGCGGAAGTTACACCGCCTTCTCTCAGCGTCCAGGCCAGCGCTAGCTGAGCCAGCGATTGGCCGCGGCGTTTTGCAATATCCTCCAGCTTTCGGAAAGCCGCTATACGGGCAGGCTCAATCGCCTCCGGCTTCATGGAGGAATTGCCGGATTTGCTTTCGGTCTCTATTTTGTCGATATATTTACCCGTCAGCTGTCCGCGGCCAAGCGGACAAAAGGCGATAGAGCCTACGCCTTGCTCCCGCAGCACATCCTGCAGTCCATTTTCGATCCAGCGATTGATCATGGAGTAGCTTGGCTGGTGAATAACCATCGGCGTACCAAGCGATTTCAATATATCATAAGCGCGTAGCGTATCCTCCGGGCCGTAATTGGACAAGCCCGCATATAGCGCTTTGCCGGAACGGACCGCTTGATCCAGCGCACCCATGGTTTCTTCAAGAGGTGTATCGGGGTCCGGGCGGTGGTGGTAGAAAATATCGACATAATCCAGTCCCATCCGATTCAGGCTGCGGTCCAGACTGGACAACAAGTATTTGCGGGAGCCCCATTCGCCGTAAGGGCCGGGAAACATGTAATAACCCGCTTTGGTGGAGATAAGAAGCTCGTCCCGGTATGGAGAGAGGTCGCTCCGGTATACGCTGCCAAACGTCTCTTCCGCCGATCCGGCAGGAGGGCCGTAATTGTTGGCCAGGTCAAAATGGGTGATGCCGAGATCAAAGGCGCGAAGCAGCATGTCGCGTGAATCCTGCAACGGCTTGTTCGCCCCAAAATTTTGCCACAAGCCAAGTGAAATGGCAGGCAGCTTCAGCCCGCTGTTGCCGCAGCGGCGGTACGGCATGTCGCTGTAACGATTTTCCTCCGCGATATAAACCAATTGTCCCACTCCTTCGCAAGCATGGTATGATATAATCAGCTTTTCAACATGCAAAGCTATTATAGCTCATAAAAGCTGAATTATTGAATGAGTCGTTGTAAGATAAACATGTCATAATGTAATTTGATTGCAGGTGCAAATGTAAAAGAAAGGACTTCATCCATGAATATCCGATATTGCTATCACGGTATCATGAATTGCGAGCCCGGCTACTTCTGGGGTCCCGGACTTAAGGAGCAATACAAAATTATGTTTGTGCATGAAGGCAGGGGACTCTACCAGTTTAATGGAAATACCTTTTATCTGGAAAAGGGACAAGGGTATATCGTGTTTGCGGGAACCGTCTGCTACATGAAGGCGGATGAGCGGGAGCCCTGGGTTTACTCCTGGATTGCTTTCGACGGGGATCAAGCTGGACCGTTGCTGGAGGATGCCGGCTTGTCGCCTTCAAGCCCTATTTTCAGCTTTTCGTCGGGCAGCTGGTTCCAGCTTTACCTGGATAAATGGGATGCGGCGGCAGCTTGCGACAACAGGGGAGAACTGCGGGTGCATAGCGTCTTGTACCAATTCCTCGCCGACTGGCTGGAGATGATGTTGGTGACCAAGCAGCTTCCGGCCGGTTATCAGGCCAAGGAGGGATATATCCGCAAGGCGCTTGATTTCATTCATATCAATTATGCCGAACGAATCAGCATTTCCGGACTGGCGGAGATGATCGGCATCGACCGCGTCTATCTGTCCAACATCTTCAAGGAAAGCATGAGGGTATCGCCGCAGCAATATTTGCTGCAATATCGAATGGACAAAGCTTGCGAGCTGCTGCTGGATTCTGAGCTGACCGTATCCGAAATTGCCCGTTCTGTAGGCTACGGTGACCCGCTTCTTTTTTCCAAAATGTTCAAAAAGCTAATCGGCGCGGCCCCCACCTATTACCGTGCGTCGCATCTGCCTGCCCGTGTCTGACTGGTTAAAAACGACCGGGAACCCTTTGCTATATGTAAAAAAAGACGCTTTGGACCTCCCTGACTGGGAGCATTCAAGCGTCTTTTCCATTAATTTGCTATTGGGAATATTCATGCGGATAATACGGAATGCTGGATTGAGCCGATATCAAAAGCTTGCCGGCCTGATCATCGTAAACGACCGGGCCATCCTTGATGTAATACCATGTTTTCAATACCGGCTCATCCTCCGGCTCCCGAAAAATAAAAACATTCAGCTCTTCGCGGAATTCCAGCAAAGCTTCCACGTTTTCGTCGCGCTTCGTCTCAATACTGAACAACCAGCCTTCGTTGCTGGGTTCAACCTGGTACGGAATCGCCTTAAGGCGCGTATCAAAAAATGTCCTTCCACTTACGGCATGCTTCACAAGCAGCGTTTCCTTCATAAGCGACCCTCCTTAAGGCATATCAATCAGCATAAAAAACGTTTCGCTGACGGCAGACAAAACAAAGGCTTCCTGGCGCTGTATTTCCGCCACGTCGTCCGCTCCCAATGCTGTACCGCCTGCGTTCAAGCTGCCCTCTATAACATAAAGGAACAGCTTGCGATCCGCGGCGGATTGATGAACCAGCTCGACCCCCGCATCCAGACGGGATAAAAAGATCGTCATATCCTGGCCAATCGGCAAAGCCCCGTCGTCGGCTTTGCTGCTCACCACCGGCAGCAGTGTATTGCGCAATCCCTCCACAGAGAAGGCGCCCGCCTTGTAATCAGGCGCTTTGCCGCGTACGTCTGGCATAAACCATAGCTGAAGCAAGCGCAATTCCGTTTCGCTGGAAGCATTAAACTCGGTATGAATAACCCCGCTGCCCGCCGACATGACCTGAACCTCGCCAAATGAAGTCGTTACGTTATTGCCCAGGCTATCCTCATGGCGGATTTCGCCCTCCAGCACAATCGACACGATTTCCATGTCGCTATGGGGATGAGCGCCAAAGCCCTTGCCCGGCGCCAGCCGATCGTCATTGCACACGCGCATCGCGCCGAAGCCGCTTCGCAAAGGGTCCTGATAACCTCCAAAGGAATAAACCGGGCGGCTTTGAAGCCAGCCCATATCGGTTTTATGCCGCTCTGCCGCGGGAAGCACCTTAATCATACCCATCCCCCTCTAATAATCGTTGTATCGTTTCGTTAACCTGCTGCCTTGCTGCCTTCCGGCAAACTATCTTTTTTAACGGCAGGATAAATTCTGGACAGCAAAAATGCCTGCGCGATCATAAACAAACCGCCTGTTACCCAATAAAGCGAAATGGCCGCCGGGGCGAACAGGGCAAACGCACCCATCATAATCGGCGACAAATACCCCATAAACGCAAGCTGCTTGTTCTGTGGAGAGTCGTTCCCGATCTGGGAAACCTTAAACTGGATAAAATAAATGACCGCCGCAATAATAGGCAGAAGCATATCCGTCTCGCCCAGCTTGAACCATAAAAAGGAATGTGACGCAATATCGGGAGTTAGCCGAATAGCAGAATATAGCCCCGTCAAAATTGGAAGCTGGATCAGCATTGGCAAACATCCGATCGCAAGGGGGTTCACTTTATGCTTGCTGTAAAGCGCCATCATCTCTTGCTGCTTGTCTTTTGCATCCTCCGGTTTTGTTTTGCCTTTATATTTGTCCTCCAGCGCTTTGAGTTCAGGCTGAAGAATCGCCATTTTCTGTTTCATATCGCGCTGCGAACGGTATTGACGCAGCATGAGCGGAAACAGCACAACTCTGATAATAATCGTAATGGCCATAATGGCAAAGCCGTAGTTGTCATGAAACTGGGATGCCAGCCATTGAATGACTTGGGATAGCGGGTAGATCACATAATGGTTAAACATGCCGGGTGTTGCTTCATCAATCGTTCCTGTTGCGCTGCCGCAGCCCGTTAAGGTTAGCAGGCCAATGCCAAGCAGGACAAAGGCATAAAATCGACTCCGTACCGATCGGCGCGGGAATTGTTTTGTATTGGGCATAATAAGCCTCCTCGTTGGTTGTTGTTTCTTTTGGCCAACGAGTTCACGCAGTCATTGTCATCATCATCCGGCGCATCCTTGCGCTTGACCCTTCGGACAAGACGGGTGCTGGATGTTCCGCTTACTGTCGCCACAATCGGCATAATAACCGTTTGGACCAGGCCGGACTGCCTGTACTCCTTTTGTGCGTCCACAAACGCCAAAAGATGCACGGTGCCGATGCAGGTCAAGGTACAAAGCAAGCTGATGGACAACAAATAGGGCAACCAATCGTGAAGCATGATATCGATCAAAGCAATTCCCTCCTTTCGGCTATAGTGGACTCAAAGATATGCCTGATTCATGTAGCAACTGAAACAAGGCGAGCAGATTCATTTTGCGTAAATTCCTGAAGCACTCGCAGCATCGCCCGCTGGGCTCTGCAGGCCATTTCCTGCGTCGATATGCTGCGACCGCCCTTGTTCCAGGCAACGGAAACGCCGTAAATGCTCCAGCTCATCATAACGGATACCGTATAAGCAAGCTCGGGGTCCCCGTTCATATCCTCGTAAGCCGGGCTTTTCTGAATCAGGGTCAGCAGGAACTTCTGCAGCTCTTCCTTGATCCGCTCCTCTGCATATGGCAGAGAGGTCTGACTGGTCTTGGGGCATTGACTATTAAAGTAGGTTTGAAACTCGCACATGATCACAATGATTTTAACCATTGTATCCTCGCTGAACAGCTCATGGCATTGCAGCTTTTGCCTCAGCGTATCCTTAAGCATGCTGGACAGCGTTTCATCCAGCAGCTCATATTTATCGCTAAAATGGGCGTAAAAGGTCGCCCGGTTAATGGTAGCTTTTTCGGTAATATCCCGTACCGTTATTTCCTGAATGTCCTTATGTTGAATGAGAGTCAAAAAGGCATCCTGAATGAGTTGTCGGGTGCGTAAAACACGCGGATCTTTTTTGGGTTGCTCCAATCTGCTCAGCTCCTCCACATTTCACCCTAGTATAGCGCATCTAAGCAACACATGTCGGTTAAAATAATGGGTAAAATCATCGCAAGCAGCTCATAAAACGGCGAAGGCAACAACAATCCAGCCCGCGATAAAGCACAAGCCGCCTAGCGGTGTAATAATACCCAGGCGTTTCACGCCTGTAAGCGCAAGCGCATAAAGACTTCCGCTGAACAAAACAATTCCGGCAAACAACAGCCAGCCTGCCGCCTGAATCAGCTCTCCGTTAATCGGAAGCTGCGACAGGCCGCCTAGCAGCAGCAGCCCCAGCGCGTGGGCAATATGATATTGAATTCCGATCAAATAAACTTCCAGCTTGTCCGGGGCCAGCTTGCGCTTCAGCGCGTGTCCTCCGAAAGCCCCTAATATAACGGCAATTGCCATGCAGACACTTCCAAGCAGTAGCAACGTTTGCATCAAGCATTCTCCTTTAGCGTTTCGATCATCTTTCTGCGACATTCTGATTATCAAGTCTGGCGCGCCATTTGTCAAAGTCCGCCAGCGAGGCTCCACAAAACGTGTACACGGGCTGCTCCTGATGGAAAAACAGCTGCCCGAGGCTCCGGGCAGCTGTCCTTTTGGCATATTCATGTTGGAGAGTTAGCGATATTTTGCTCTTGCTTCTCTTAAGCTTGCTGCAGAGCTTCGATTTCCAAGGAGATTTTCACTTCATCGCCAATCAGCACGCCGCCGGTTTCCAGAGCAGCGTTGTAGGTCAAGCCGTAATCGCTGCGTTTGATTGCGCCTTTTGCGCTGAAGCCAGCTTTTGTATTGCCCCAAGGATCTTTGCCTGAGCCTTCGAAGGTCACTTCAAACGTTTCAGAGCGCGTTACGCCATGAAGCGATACGTCGCCTGTCACTTCATACTCGCCTTCACCTGATTTGGAAATTGACGTTGCTTTGAAGTCCAGTGTCGGGTAGTTTTCAACGTCGAAGAAATCGGCGCTTTTCAGATGGCCGTCGCGGTCGCCATTGCGGGTGTCGACGCTGCTCAGGTTAATCTTGAATGAAATATCCGCTGTTGTCAGGTCTTGAATATCGGCTTGGATTTCAGCTTCGAATTCATGGAATGCGCCTTTAACTTTAGCGATCATCATATGTCTTACCGAAAATTCCACTGCACTGTGCGATGCGTCTATTGCCCATTTTGCTTTTGTCATTTTAAACAACCTCCAACGTTTTATTATTTACTTTATTACGTTTATTAGCTTACTTTTATTAAGTTCATGTGTTTATCTTAAACTAAAGATATCCCGCTGTCAACTCCTTTTCTCAAAAAAAATCACAGCTCGTTCCTTAACAAGAAAAGTCGTCTGCAATCACCTTTGCGGCGTTTGCAAAACGACTTTGTCATCTATTTTATGAAACTTCAAGGATGAAGTGCTTTCCAATCTAAGCTGGCGCAAAAGCAGGGTTCTGCCTGACCGCACCTTATTTCCTGCAGGGTGTGACTGCATGAAGGACCTGATCCGCCACGCCGTTAGTCGATGGCCTGCTCGTCTTCATCATCCCCCTCGTCCGCTTCATCAGCTTCATCGGCTTCGTCGGCTTCGTCGGCTTCATCCGCAGCTGCAGCTTCTGCCGCATCCTCTTCCAGCTCCGCCTCCGCATCAAGAGAAATGCCTTCAACTTCGACGATCTCTTCCGTCTCGGCTGCCGCTTCCGCCTCAACCGATTCCGCGGCCTCTTCCTCAGCCGCTTCCCCCGCAGGCCATTCTGCGCTTTCCTCAAGCGCTTCTACAGCTTCATGCTCTTCACTCATTTTTGTCACCTCCTTTGTTATTCTACATTCATTGTAGCGCTTTCATTTGGCGCCGCAAGAGGTGTATATTGTCGTATTATAGGAACTTATTCCGCATGCCGTCCTGTTGCGCAACAAGGCTCGCCGCAACCCCGACTGAAGTCCAGTATAAGTTTAAGTCCAGCGTCTGTTTCAGGCGGCAATTGCAAAGGCTACTATTAAGGTAAGCTCAAAAAGTCCGATTTGGACAACCAGAAAACAAAGGAAGCTATACCAGTTAAACAACATTCGGGGTGATAACCAAGATGTACATAGTACTTAACCTGCTTGAGCAATCCATGCTGGCTTGTCTGCTGGTTGCCGCCTTGGCCTTCGCCTGCTGCGCGCCAAAGCTGATCTTCAGTTCCTCGGAGCTGGAGCTTCATCGCAAGGCCGTACGCATGCAGCGGCTTACGACAGCCGCGCTTGCGCCCGCTTTTACCGCTATTGCCGCAGAGCTTGCCATTATTATCATATCCGAACCCGCGATCTGGGGCGATCGCTTGCTGCTCAGAGCGCCGCTTGCTGCCGGGGCTGTTCTGCTTATTGTGACCAAAATACGGCCAAGGCTTCGCATGCTCATCCATCGTACGGCGGGACAGGGAGAACGCGCCCTCGACTTGCCTCGAAGACGCCATGCTACGGAGCCCGCACTGGTCGCCTCCTCCAAAATAGTCTCCTTGCTTACAGCGGGCGCCTGCTATTTCGTCATCTTTCCTCCGGTTCCGTTCCGCTGGCTATCGACCTTTTTGCCTTTAGCCGCATTGCTGCTGCTGGCCATTATAGTTTTGGCAGAACAGACAAACCAATCCCTAAAGGCCTGCTTGTCGGCTAATTCCACCCTTTATTTTCCGTGGAAACGGCTGCTGCGCATGACCGGTATGGTGGGTGCGGCATTTGTTGTTATTAGCGTCCCTGTCCTGACGGCCATGGAAAACAGCCGGGCTGACAGCGAGAGCAGCATCCTTCCGGATTTGGCGGCGTCTGGGAACAGCCTTGGCTCAACCCGCTTTCTAGCATCCCAGGGAGGCCAGGAGAACGGAGAAGCCTTTGACCGGGAATACAAGGTTGTGCTGGACAATCGGCTTGCTTTTTATAACGGCGTGCCGTCCTTTTATGATACAGTAAACGGCAAGGTGCTCACCCGCAGTCCATCTCTGATGGTCCGTGAAGGGGAGCTTGTCAAAACCACAATTGTTAACCGAAGCGACTCCGAGCTGCCGCTGCAGCTAGCGGGCCACTCCATGCACGTGGTATCCCTGAATGGAAAAGAAATAAGCGAGAGCGTGGACGGAGGGCACTATCTGGAGCTTGCGCCGGGCGATGTATGTATTGTATCGTTCCGGGCTGACAACCCCGTGGATAATGCCGATCCCTGCATGGACGGCCCCTCTGGCGGCTCTGACCGAACCATCGCCCTCCAGCTGCTCTATGAGGATAGCCTATCCTCCGTCTGCCAGACCCATTCCGGTTAAACGAGAGTGTATAGCGCGCATGCAAATCCGTCCTTGGAGCATGCAGGCTTGGTTTTCCCTTGAAGTATGACTATAATTTATTTAAGGAAGAGAGTGTTCAAGATGAAGATCAAAACAATTGGCGGCGTATTGCTACTGCTGCTTGGAGTCATCCTGCTCCTGAATCAGGGGGAAAGCTTTGGCCCCGGCAAGATTTTCGCATTGTTCTGGCCGTCCCTTTTTGTCATCCCTGTAGGCTTGTTTTTTCACTGGCTCTACTTCGGCATGACAGGCAGGAATGGTTCCGGACTGCTTATACCGGGCGGCATTCTTTTGACAGTCGGTTTTGTCTGCCAGATAGCGATGCTTTTCGACAATTGGGCTTATATGTGGCCCGGATTTGTTCTGGCCCCGGCTATAGGACTGCTGGAATTTTATTGGTTCGGCAACCGTAATAAATGGCTGCTTATCCCGATCAACATTTTGACCGTGCTTTCCCTGCTGTTTTTTGCCGTCTTTTCACTCGGCAGACTGGTGGGCGACCTGCTTGCCAGCCAGCCGTATATCGCAATTCTGTTTATTTTGGCGGGAGCAGCTGTGCTGTTTCTCCGGAAAAAAACAGACTAATTTCTTTATTGGAGGCCTGCTCGCCACATGTTAACTTTCGAACAAAAAATCAATGTGATTTCATCCTTCCCCGAGCTTGAGCGGAAGGATGTTTCGCTTGGCAGGGTAAATTTTCATTACGAGGGCAGCGCCCATGACAAAAAAACGGTTGTGTACCATCTTCACCCCGGCGGAAACGGCTTTGTGTACGCCGGGCTTCTGGACGATGTAAAGGTGGATGCCAAGGGACTGGTAAACATCCGCGATTATTCGGAGGAAGAGCTTCGCGAGCTGATCGCCCGCGCGATTGAAGCGATGTCCGAGCCGCCTGCGGCTCCATTTGCCGTCAAGGAGCGCAAGGCCCCTGCGCGCGAGGAGGACTGGATTGGTTCTGGCGGCGCTGTTCTGACCGTTCGCAAGGAAGAGGATTTATGGTGTATTTACGCCGGATTAAACTTGGATATGGCCTTTGAAAGCTACAATGAAGTTGTGCAATATATGGAAGAAGAAGAGTTTCAACGGAAATAAACAGGATTTTGACCCTCTCTTGTCTAATTGTTATACACGACAACATGACAATGGGAGGAATTTGCATGTCGATTAAGGCAAAGCTATCCGCCTCCATATCCTTGATCGTTGCTTTTATTTTGATGCTGAATATGATCTTTATATATATAAGCGCCAAGCACACGCAAGCGGAGGGGATTGAACAGCAGCTGCAAACCATTGCCAAGCAATTGGCGGTAAGCATCGAAAACTTCCAGCATAGCCGGGAAACGATGGAGTACGAGCTGGCAAGAGAATTAAGATTGGCCGCCTTGGTCGCCAAAGATAGGTTAAGCCCGGACATTGCCGATGTGACGAATGAGCAGCTTGAAGCGCTGCGGGATGATCTGAAGCTAAACGACATTACGCTCTGGCAACGAATAGACGGCAAAAATATTTCGGTCATGTCCACCAATCCCGAGGAAATCGGCTTGAGATCGGAATCCTGGGACTATTGGGACACGGCCTTTCATCAGCTGTTCAACCTGCAGCAGGTGAAGGTGGATTATGGGATCGGCATGGACCATTATTGGTCAGGCCCGATCAATTATGCCGCATCCAATCCGGATCAGATCAATAAGTGGGGCTATTATTACGACGGCACCGCTAATTACATGATTAATACCATTATGGACACCAACAATTTGCAATACGATCTTGTCAACGGCACCAACGCTGTTATTGAAAAGATGTTATCGCTTCATCCGAGCATATTGGAGATTTCAGGATTCAGCCCTGAGTTTTTTGGCAAAAAGCGTATTATTAAAATGAAAAAGGGCGTACCCATCTACAATCTGGATGTCAGGGACGTTCCCTTCGGCACCTATACCTACAGCAATACTGCGGAGGACTCCGTATATATACAAAACGTGCTAGAAAACGAAACGGTTCAAACCATCAAGTTCCAGCATGAAGGCATTGAGGTGCGGCGCAGCTTTATTCCGATACCGTCCGATAAGCCTTACGTCATCGGGGTAGCCTTCAGCGAGGAAATATTAGGCCAGCCGCTTCGCCAGGAGCTGCTGACCTATGGCCTCATATCCATCGCGCTGGTGCTTTTGACGATGGCGGCTAGCTATTTCATCGCAGGCTATATGCTTCGTTCGCTCAGACAAATTATGGATAAGGTAACGGCAATCGCTAACGGGAATTTCCGCGAAACCATCATTATTCGAAACAAAGACGAGTTAGGCTCTCTCGCGGACAGAGTAAACGTAATGGGAAGCAATCTGGATCAATATACAACCCGCTTGAAGGATGCGGCTGCGGAGCTGCAACATACAAAGCAATATCTGGAGTCTTTTGTCGGCCATACCTCGGATGCTATTCATGTAGTTGATCTTGATGGGCATATTACGCAGGTTAACAAAGCGTTTGTTTCCATGTTCGGATGGTCGGAGGAAGAAGTAATGGACAAGCCTCCACCCAATATCCCTGAGGACAAGCTGACAGATTATGAGCAATTGATGGACGAGGTGCTTCGGGGCGGCACAGCCAGCGATTTCGAAACCGTCCGTTTTACAAAGGATGGCCGGCTCATTGATGTCAGCATGACGGTATCCCCAATACGGGATGAGCAGGAGCATATTGTTGCCGTGGCGACCATAACGCGGAATATCACTTCCCGCAAGCAGGCGGAGGAGATGCTTCGCCGTTCGGAAAAACTCTCCGTTGTTGGCCAGCTTGCAGCAGGAGTTGCTCACGAAATCCGAAATCCGCTAACGACGCTGGTGGGCTTTGTACAGCTCCAAAAAACAACAGGGCAATTATCAGATGAAAATTTGGATCTGATGCTGGAGGAGCTGGACCGGATTAATATGATCGTCAGCGAATTCCTGGTTTTGGCCAAGCCTCAAGCCAATCGCTACGACTATGTGCTGCCGGGAGAATTAATCAAGGATATTATGCTGCTTCTGGATTCCGAGGCCCGTAAAAACAATGTCTGCATGTCGCTTGCGCTTCCCGAAACGCCGATTGGCCTGAAGGGCGTTGCCAATCAATTGAAACAGGTATTCGTCAATGTAATCAAAAACGGCATTGAAGCGATGCAAACCGGGGGCCGGCTGCAGATCGAGCTTAAACCACTCAACGATGAAGAGGTCGCCATTATTTTTTCCGATCAAGGCTCCGGCATAGCGGAAGATGATTTGGCGCGTCTGGGAGAGCCTTTTTTCTCCACAAAAGAGGGCGGAAATGGCCTGGGCATAATGGTGAGCCAGCAAATTATCGCCAATCATCGGGGCGTTATTCGCTTTAAGAGCAGTCCGGGCGAAGGTACCCGCGTAGAGATTGTCCTCCCGATTCAAAACGAATCTTGATTCCGCATCAAGAAGATGGGATGGGATGTAAACCAATGACGATTGACCATCAAACAAAAAAAGAAGATACTCCTGTCTTCATCGTTTCGGCTCCTGTCTTGATTGTTACGGCAGTAGAAGCCGAGAAAGAGGCTGTGCTTCGCGGCTTGGCCCGGGTCGGCGCAGAAGACGCGGCGGTTGTTATCGCGGCCGGAGCAGGCCCTGCCTCTGCGGCGGCCGCTACAGCGGAGGCGTTGGCTGCCGGAAATTATGGCCTTGTCATCAGCGCCGGAATTGCCGGCGGCTTTCCGCAGGTAGCGCCTATCGGCTCCCTTGTTCTCGCGGATGCCATCATTGCCGCTGATCTGGGCGCAGAATCGCCGGAGGGCTTCCTGAGCATCGAGGAGCTTGGCTTCGGCTCCTCCTCGGCTCCCGTCGATGCGAAGTGGCATGCAAGGCTTCTGAGCGCATTGCTAGAGACACGCCGGCAGGTGCGCTCCGCTCCTGTTCTGACCGTCACAACCGCTACAGGAACGACGGAAACGGCAGAGCGGCTGCTGCATAGGTTTCCGGCTGCCGCCGCTGAAGCGATGGAGGGATTTGGCGTAGCGCTGGCCGCACAGCGCCGAGGAACGGCAGCGCTTGAGCTTCGCTCGATCTCCAATGCCATTGGACCCCGCGATCGCGGGGCTTGGCGTATTGGAGAAGCTCTTCAAGCGCTGGAGGATGCCGCTGCAGCCATTGCTCCGGCAATTACGGCAATCCAAAACTAGCTTGGCTGTCCTCTAGGCTTGATTGCCCTTTAGCTTGATTGTCCCTTAGCTTGACTGCGCTCATTACTTGAAAGCGCCGCCTAATTGAAAGGAGAGTTGCTTCATGATGCATATCGCTTATTCGCCGTGTCCCAACGACACGTTTATTTTCCACGCTTGGGCGCATGGCCTGATAGCAGACGCTCCCAAGCTCGATGTCACTTATGCCGATATTGATATTACGAATAACTGGGCCGCCGACTTGCAGGGGCCGGAAGTGATGAAGATATCCTACGCTGCTTTACCTTGGGTACTGGATCATTACCGCCTTATCCCTTGCGGCGGGGCGCTTGGGCGAGGCTGCGGCCCGCTTGTGCTCACTCGCGAAGAAGCAGCCGGCAAACGAGGCGGAGCCAGGCTGACGGGCAAAACCGTCGCCGTGCCAAGCGAGCGCTCCACCGCCTATCTTCTGTTCCGCCTCTGGGCGGAGCAGCAGGTGCCGGGCGGCGTTGGCAACATTGTTGTGATGCCCTTCCACGAAATTATGCCGGCCGTGCAAAATGGCGTTGTTGATGCGGGGCTGGTCATTCATGAAGCACGCTTTACGTATAAGGAGTATGGTCTTCATCTGCTAGCCGATATGGGAAGCTGGTGGGAAGAGGATACCGGTTTGCCGATTCCGCTGGGAGCTATCATCGCGCGCAGAAATGTCGATGCCGAATCACTCGGCAAATGGATTGGAGAGTCGCTTGATTACGCCTGGAGCCATCCTGAAGCCTCTCGCGACTATGTCATGGAGCATGCCCAGGAGCTTTCGCCCCAGGTTGCCAAATCGCATATCGACCTGTACGTGAACGCCTTCAGCCGCAATCTCGGCGTAGAAGGCTTCGGCGCCGTCGAGGCACTGCTTGGACGGGCGGCGGAGCATAAGCTTGTTCCGGCGTTTGACCTTGCATTGCTGCGCAAATAAATTTGCTTTGCCTGCCGCAAAGTATACGCTACTGCCACGTAGTGGCCACTGCTGCGTAGGGGCCACTGCTACGTAGCGAAAAAATAAGCATCCTGCCGGATCAAAGCGGCGGGATGCTTTTTCATTTGTACTTTACAAAGCCTCATGTAAACTACAAGATGGCTTGTCCTTTGTACGATAATTCACTCAAACTGCCATTTCATGCACCGCAATGCTACAGCTTGTACGAAATATCGTACAAAATAAAGACTCGTGCCCTCTGAACGAGCAATGTTGTACGATTAGTCGTACAAAAATAACGGCTCATTCCCTCTGAACGGGTAATGTTGTACGATTAGTCGTACAAAACGACCCTAATGGCATTCAGAAGCTCAGCTTTTATACGCATATTCACACAAAAAGCAACAGCGAATTGCAAATGCTACAGCCCTACCCTTACATTATGTGCTGATACTCCCTTGGCAGCACTTGAAGGCAGCCTTGGCAATATGGGGTATGGCATTGCGAGCCTCCGCTGTCCGCTCCTGCCTCTTACATGCTTGTCAATTCGCGTTATGACTGCCCGTGGCGCGTGCCTCCAACAACCACAGTATAATGCTTGAAGCGCTTGACCTGGTAGCCGTTTTGCTCCATCTGCTCCGCATTCACCTCACTGTTTGCATAAACGTATGCCGCCGCCTCTCCAAATTGCGGCTCTCCATGCTGGAACCGATAACGCCCAAAGGAGCTAACCTGCTGAAACGCGCCGCCGGGATTGCCATAAACGACGCTTTCAGCAAAATCGCGCGGGTCAATTCGTTCATAAAACAAAACATAGATATAAGGCATATTGACGGATGGCGTCACATACACCGTTCCATCTGTTTGATCCGATGCATACGAAACCGCGTCTCCAAACGACTCAAAAAAGACCATGCTTAATTTTTCGCTATACGTTGTGAAATAATAAGCGGCGAATGTCGCGAAAAAAAGGCCGAATGAAATAATTGCCGTCATCGCCGCAAGGCGCCAGCGCTGCCACAGCGGGACAATCCCACCGGACGCAAATAAAAGCAAGGGGTAGAAAATGATATTGATCCGGTTGATGTTAATCTCTGTCACTAGCGCAACCATTACGGCAGCGGCAAGCCAGGACAAAAGCAAGGCATGTCCTATCGACCTGGAGCGCCAAGCAAGCTGGAGGCTATAGGCAATGCCGAACAGGATAAACAGAACAGCGATGGGATAAAGATACCCGTAAGGCGGTACCGCGTTCCATACCAATCCGTCGTCTCCGGTAAGAAAAAGCTTGAGAAAGCTTTTGGCATGATCCCATAACGGGGCCAGTCCTTGTCCTGAAAAAACAGAAGATATTTCCTCCACTCTTGGCACCGTCAGCTTCGGAATGGAGAAAAAAGGCGTAACTATGCTGGCTCCGTCAAACCGGTTAATCCAGACAAATGCGGCAATCGGCAAAGCCAATACTGTTAGGATTCCCCCATACAGGAGCAAGGAGACGGGCTTAAGCATCTTGTAATATAGCAGCAAAACGGACGCGAGGCCGCAAAAAACCGGAACAAACAAATAGGCTGTGCCATACGAATAGAGACAGAGAGCCATCACAGCCGCAAATGCGGCAAACCAGCGCCAGCTGTTTTTCTCCAAACCTTTAAGCAGGAAATAAAAGGCCAGCAGCGCAAGCGTCGGAAAAAGGTTGGATTCCAGCGCCCATCTCGACATCATCAAGTGCCATGGGCTAACCACTCCCAGAAACAGCGCTATTAGCGCTCCGCGCTCCCCCTCAAAAAGCCTTTTTCCGATTGCATACAGCAGAACAAGGCTAAGCAGTCCAAGCAGCATGCTTGCAGCCCGCACAGACCAAACCGTTAACCCGAACACATAAATAAAAGGCATCGACAGGTAGGCATAGAGAGCATTTTGACCGCTGCCCCAAGCTATAAGATGGACCGGCATAAACATGCCATTCCGATCAACGCCATAATGAAGAATAGCGAAAGCGTCGTAGCCGATGGAAGCCTCGTCCTGATTTAAGCCCGGCGGAAGCATTCCCGACTGGTACACAATAGAGATGATCCCGATTACGAATAAAGCTGCCGCTAAACGGTGCTTTTTAAGCCAGTTAAATCCGCGCTTCAGCATGTTGTACCATCCTCCGACCCTGGTCTTCTACCTTTGGAAACGACTGCTTTTTCAAACCAAATAATGGATGATGCAAATGAAAGTATAATCGATATTCTAATCTTTCACCACCATTTTTCAATTGACGAATGAGAGCAATGTATGAATAATAAAAAACAAGCCATTGCTGACACCTGGCTTAAGCATTTGTATGAAGGAGGAAGTCTTTTGTCAATCGTCCCCCAAATCCTGGAATTCAACAAGCAGTTTGTTGAAGAAAAGCAATACGAGGCGTATCTTACCAATAAATTCCCGGATAAAAAAATCGCAGTTTTAACCTGTATGGATACGCGTCTGATGGAACTGCTGCCAAAAGCGCTGAACCTTCGCAATGGTGATGCCAAATTTATTAAAAACGCTGGCGCCATTTTGACCCAGCCGTTCGGGAGCGCCATGCGCAGCATACTGGTTGCCGTCTACGAGCTGGGCGCCAAAGAAGTGCTTGTTATCGGCCACCATGGCTGCGGCATGACCAATCTTGACGCCAAAGGCATGATTAGCAAGTTCAGCGAGCATGGCATTGATCCGCTGACCATCGAAACGCTGGAAAACTCGGGTATTCGCATGGAGAAGTTTTTGCGCGGCTTCAGCGCGCCTGAAGAAGGCGTTATGCACAGCGTCAAAATGATCCGCAAGCACCCGCTGTTTCCAAAAGCGATACCCGTTCATGGCTTTATTATGCACCCCGATACGGGGCATCTGGAAGTTATCGTTCAGGACTACCGCGAGGAATAGTGAACGGTCTTTTATGAAGGCTGCCGCTGGCAATCGGCCCAATGACCTGACACATTAACCCTGCGGGCTAATGCGGCGCCTTGCAGCACACTGCCCTGATTCCGTCATTTGGCGGTATCAGGGCAGCTTTTTTTACGGAACGGTTACTGTATGTCTTCGCTAATCAGGTCGGAATTGATGGCTATCGCGGCTTTGCTGCCTTCGCCTGCGGCAATTATTGCTTGAGCGGGCGACATAACCGTCAAATCCCCGGCGGCATAGACGCCAAAAACACTGCAGCGCCCCTGTCCGTCCGTCTCCAGTCCTCCACGCTCATTCATCGCGCAGCCAAGCACAACGCCAAAAGGCGAGCTCTGCCGCCAATAGGGCGACACGAACCCGCCAATGCACCGAAGCTCTCTTCCGCTTGTAAAACGAATGGCGCTCAACCGGCCTTCGGAGCCCCTGAATCCGGTTATGCTTTCATGGATTATTTTTACCCCATGACGCCGCAGCAGGCTAGACTCGTCATCCGTTAAAGAACGGGACATGCCGTTAGTACATAAGGTTACCTTGCGGCTCCATTGCAGAACCAGCCTGGTCAGACCAAAGCCGCCGCTCCCTTCGGCAATGACCGCAAGAGGCTGCCCGCGCAGCTCCCAGCCGTCGCAATAAGGGCAGCTGAACAGACTTACCCCATAAAAGCCCCTTATACCGGGAATATCAGGCAACGTCTCCGACAATCCGGTCGCTAACAGCAGCTTGCGCGCATAAAGGGTGGAGCCGTCTCCCGCGGCCAGCTCAAACCCTCTTCCAAGCCGCCTGATGGCCGTCACCCCTTCACCATACAACACGACGCTTTTGTAACGGACCAGCTCATTCCAAGCCAGTTGTCTCATCTCTCGTGGAGATGCCCCGTCTCTTGTAAGAAAACCATGCGTTTGCCGTACAACCGCATTCCGCGGCTTGCCTTCGTCCAGCAGCGCAACATGGCGGCCTGTTCTGCCCAGCACCAGCGCCGCGCTCAAGCCGGCCGGTCCGCCGCCCACAATTGCACAATCCAGTTCCATAGCCGTACCCTGCCCTCCGGGTTAAAATGACTCTTCCAAAGCATATGGCATTGGGAAGCGGCGTATGAATAGCGTCAGGTTCCGGGACGAATCAGCGTAAAGGTGTCGCCTAGCTTGGCGTAATCATTGCCAGCCATTCGCCCTACAGGCCGAAGCTTGGACGCATCGATTCGGCCCTCGTGGTAAAGCTCTTCAGCGACATGAAATGCCGTGACGCGGCCTATCAACAATTCGCATGCCGGCTCTCCGCTTTGACCGCCAAGCGGGATTGCGTTCTCCAGCACGCACTCCATACGGATGCGGGCCTCCTTCACGCCGGGCACGTCAATCGTCGAGCTGGCAATCGGCGTCAAGCCGGCAAGCTCTACCTCGCTAACCTCGGAAGCTACGGGGGCCGCTGTTTCGTTGATGGCGGCAATATAGCTTTCATCCGCTATATGCACCACGAACTGCCCCCGATTCATTGCATGCTTTGCTGTATCCTTCAGTTCGCCGTCCTTTCGCTGCACGAAAACCGCAACCATGGGCGGGTTGGCCGATACAATATTGAAAAAGCTGAAGGGGGCCGCATTCAGCACCCCTTCATCCGATAAGGTTGTTACGAGCGCAATCGGCCGGGGAAGAATACTGCCGATCAGCAGCTTGTAATTGTCCTGAACCGAGCCGGCCGCCGGGTCGATATGAATCATGGCTCTCACCCCTCAAAATGTCTTTTGAACCAGCCCGCTGCGGCTTTTGCCTCACTCTGAGTCAAGCTATGTCCAGACCTCTCCCAATGAAGCTCTACTTCCGCTCCCGCTCCCGTCAGCAGCTCGTTAAGCTCATTGCTTTCCGCGAGCGAGCAGATGGGGTCATTTTCACCAGCTCCGATAAAAACGGGTATTCCGCTCAAATCGGGTAGTGTCGTGCCTCGCAGCGGCACCATGGGATGATGGAGCACAGCCCCCTTCAAGCTGCCCTGGTATTGGAACAGCAGGCTTCCTGCAATATTTGCTCCGTTGGAGTAACCAACCGCGACGATATTGGTTCTATCGAAGCCGTATTCAGCAGCCGCCTCATCCAGAAAGGCATGAAGCTCTTCCGTTCTCTCAAGCAAATCCGGAATGTCGAATACCCCTTCCGCCAGCCTACGGAAAAAACGCGGCATGCCGTTTTCAAGCACGCTGCCCCTCGGACTTAGCAAGGAGGAGCCGGGAGATAGAAATCTCCCCAGCGACAGCAAATCCCTTTCAGTCCCTCCCGTTCCGTGCAGAAGCAGCAAAACGGGAGCATTTTGATCGGAGCCTTGCTCAAATAGATGCTTCATTATTTTACCTCCTCGATTACGCGGACTTCAAAAGGAGTCAGCATAGACTCAATGGCTGTACGATGACCTTCATACCACTCCGGCAGCATCAGCTTTTCGCCCAAATGCTCCAGCTCCTCGTCTCTGGCAAAGCCTGGAGGATCGGTTGCGATTTCAAACAGGATGCCGCCTTGCTCGCGGAAGTACAGCGCATTAAAATATTGTCTGTCGACAATTGGGGTGGGGCTTTGGCCATTTTCGCTCACCCATTGCCGCCAAGCTGCGTGCTCGATATCGTCTTTGGCCCGCCATGCGATATGATGGACCGTTCCATGCCCGCCCGAGCCCGGCGCCATGGCAGCCGCGTTCACATCAATGATGTTGCCAATATCGCCGAATGCTTTGAAGCGGATAAAACCAACATCCTCTCCTACCCGTTCCATGCCCAGCACGTTTTCCAGCAGCTCTGCGGTATGGGATGGCGACGTGCTGAACAATACCGCTCCTCCAAAACCCTTGATCGCTTTATCTGCAGGCACGCCTCCGAAGGACCAAGTGCTTGCAGCTCCGTCTGCACGGGCAACAATTTCCCCTCTTAAGCCGTCAGGGTCGGAAAATTGCAGATACTGCTCGCCGAAGCGTTCTGTCTCCTGCACTTCCACGCCGTAGGCCGACAGCCGGTTTCTCCAGAACTCGTAAGCTCCTTGCGGCACCACGTAAGTGGTAATGCCAACCTGGCCGCCGCCGATTCGGCCCTTCCGCGAATCCTTCCAAGGGAAAAAGGTAATGATCGTTCCAGGGCTTCCCCCCTCATCTCCAAAATACAGATGGTAAACCTCCGGCGCATCAAAGTTGATTGTTTTTTTCACCAATCTAAGTCCCAGAATACCTGCATAAAAATCGCTTGTCACCTGCGGGTCTCTAACAAAAGCCGTAACGTGGTGGATACCTGCTGTTTTAATGGTTGTCATAATGAACTCTCCTCTTTGGTTTAAAGTATCTTTATTTTAAGATATATGGTCTGCAAAAGCAGTCGTCAAGGCCATCTACTGGCTACTTGAAGGACTGCTGGGCTGTCTTTCCCAATTTCTTGAGCAGCTGGCTTGCGATGGTTATTTCTTCCTCGCTGAGGCCTGCTACAGCCGCTTGTATAATTTTAGTATGCTCGGGAAAGACCTGCTCTATAAATGCGCTGCCTTCCTCCGTTACTTCGGCGTAAATCAGCCGACGATCGCTTTGCGATGCGCGCCTGCGGCATAGTCCCTTCTTCTCCAGCTTATCCACTACATACGTGATGTTTCCGCTGCTCATTAGCACCTTTTCGCCAATTTGCTGCAGAGGCTGCGGCCCTCTATGGTACAGGAGCTCCAGCACCCCGAACTCGGTACGGTTAAGACCATGCGTACGGATATCCCGGTCTGCATGAGCATTGACCCACTGGCTCGCCCGGGAAAGGGCGATGTACAGGCTAAGCGCCGGATCGGAAGAAGCAGCCGCTTTGCTTTGTTCCTGAATCGGCAACGGTTCGCTTTTCATTTTCAGCGCCTCCCTCTTTTAAAATCAAATATCTTAAATTAAAGATATCAGAGTTCAATTGAAGTGTCAACCCCTGCTGATCCCATTTTGCTGTACTTCGATAATCTACACGGTATGATAGAAATATGGAGGTAATGTACATGTTCAAAATAGGCGAATTTTCACGACTGACGCAGGTCTCCATTCGAATGCTTCGGTACTATGATGAGACAGGCTTATTAAAGCCTGCCCAAATTGATAAATTCACAAATTATAGATTGTATTCCACAGAACAAATATCCAACATGAATAAAATTATATTTTTGCGTGATCTGGGCTTTACTGTTTCCGAAATTGCGGCTGCCCTTAGTCAATGGGATGATAAATTCATTTTGAGCTTGCTCGACAATAAACAGTTGGAGATTGAGCGTACAATTAAAACCGAACAAGAAAAAATATCGAAGATCAGACTAGCCAAAAAGGATATCCGACATAAAAAAATAGACCTGCATTACAATGTTTCAATCAAATCCATTCCAAGCTACCAGGTCCTTTCGTTAAGGCGGGTTGTTCCCGATTATTTCGCCGAAGGTCTATTGTGGGAGGAAATGCAGGACTTTGCAAGCAAAAACAATATTTCTTTTTCAAGCAATGCCTTTTCCATCTATCATGATGCAGAATATAAGGAAACGGACGTAGACATCGAAATATGCGCTTCTGTAGCCAAAATAGGAAAAGATACAAACGATTTTATATATCGCAATACAGAATCTGTCCCAATAATGGCGAGCACTATGGTACATGGAGTTTTTGAGAACATTGCGCTAGCATACCTTGGCTTTGCGAATTGGCTGCAGGAACATAGCCAATATAGCATGGGCGAACAGAGCAGACAAATTGTACACCGCGGACCATGGAATGAAGCAGACCCCAATAAATATTTAACAGAAATTCAAATTCCATTAAATAAAAAATAAAATAAAGCGTTTTGCAGTTTATCTGCAGGGCGCTTTTTTTGTTGACTCTCTCATGATGTGAGGGTCTACAGTGAACTTGCAGCAAACAAAAAATGGTATGGAGGTATGAAACATGGACAGTTTTAGCATCAAGCCTATTGGCAAAATCACCGTTAACGAGAATGGAACGTTTATCAAGCTTAAGCAAAAATATATTCCTGCTTTGCAAGCGTTGGACGGCTTCAGCCATCTCCATGTCATTTGGTGGTTTAGCGACCTCGATAATGAAGACGTGAGAAGCATTCTTCAAATGCCTCAGCCTTACAAAAAGGCTCCAAAGATAATGGGCACCTTCGCAACGAGATCACCTATTCGCCCTAACCCCATTGCTTTAACGACCGTACAAATAATAAATATAGATATTCAAAACGGCATGATACAGGTTGCTTATATGGATGCCAACGACAACTCTCCCATACTCGATTTGAAGCCGTACACAGCAAGCCTTGACAGAGTGGAACACCCCGGTGTACCGGAATGGTGCAGCCATTGGCCCAAGAGTGTAGAGGAATCAGGACATTTTGATTGGAAAAGTGAGTTTACTTTTTAGCATGGCTGAAAAGCCGTAACCCAGCCTGACAACTTAAAAAAGCAACCCCAAGGACGTTGACTATGCAACATTCTTGGGGTTGCCCGTTCACTTGTTAAGCATGACCGGATACGGGTGGAGCATCCGTCGGACGAACCAGGGCATGGCGTTCCCATGCCCGGCTTCGCCAGCGGAAATAAAAGATAACAGCGCGAATCCATTCATCCGCTGCAATAGCAAGCCATATGCCCGGCAGACCCATGCCCATATGGAACACGAACAGATAACCAAGCGGCAAGCTCATGCCCACCATTGTAAACATGCCTACATACAGCGGATATTTGGCGTCGCCGGAAGCGCGCAGCGAGTTGACGATAACGATGTTGATGGTACGGCCCGTCTCCAGAATGAGGCTGTACAGCAGCACTTGGGCTCCAAGGCGCAGCACCTCGGCATCATCAGTGAAAAGGCCGACTAGCTGATGCCGGAACAGCATAACAACGACGACGACAACCAGCGTGCCGATGCTGGCGGAGCGAACGCTCATCCACACCCTCGTATAGGCATCGTTGGAACGTCCTGCCCCGACGAGACGGCCAACCATGATGGCTGTACCCATGCCGACAGCAAAGGCAAACAAATAAATCAGCATGGAAATATTGGACGCGTATTGCTTGGCCGCCAGCGCCGCTTCTCCCAGATACGTCGTGTAGAACACGAATACCAGCTGACAGCATTGGTACATGACCTGCTCAAGAGCGGAGGGGATGCCAATTTTCAATATTTTACCGATGTATTCCTTGGATAACGTGAAATAATACCGAATAGCGATTTTGACCGCCATAATCCGATACATCATCCAGAAAAAGACGAATACGGCAATTAGACGGCTGACCACCGTCGATATAGCTGCTCCCTCTACGCCCAGAGCCGGCATTCCAAAATGGCCAAAAATCAATGCGTAGTTGCCGATAATATGAATCACGTTCATACCAAGCGATACAAACATCGCTTCTTTAGTAAAGCCATGCACGCGGATAATCGCCGCCAAGGAATTAATAATCGCTTGAAGGAAAATCGCTCCCCCTACAATCCGGAGATAGCTCTTCGCAAACTCCAGTACTTCACCTTGCAGGTTCAACGATTGCAGCAGGTATCCGTTAAACATCACAAATCCAACGCTCAGCACGATGCCAACCAACAGGTTCAGCGTTACCGCCAGCGCGGATATTTTGGCCGCTTCAAAAAACTTTTTTGAACCAATGTATTGAGCCACCACGATGGACGCCCCGTTGCCGATTACTTCCAGAAGCAGCAGCACGATGTGCAAATACTGGTTGGATGCGCCAACTCCCGATACGGCATTATCAGAAATCGCGCTTAACATAAACGTATCCGCTATGCCCATCATCATAAACAGCGATATTTCCAGAAATATCGGCCATGTCAAATAAAACAGCTTAAGGTCCTTGCCCTGGCCCTTTCCAAGGGCCGTTTGCTCTTGCACTCCTGTCACCTTCATCCTGTGTCTTCAATCTTGCTTTCTCTATGTGTGCAACACGTATCGTAGCATATAATGGGGCCTTTCGCATCAGTCAATTTCAGCTAAAATACACGCCCGTTATCCGCAAACGCTTTCTTCCTCTCTGCCCGGATTTTCATCGCAAAAAGAGTATAATCCACAATTGTTTGTTAAGTATGAAGTTTCAATCTTGACTTCCACTCCGATTACCGCTATGCTAATTTTCAATTAAAGCATTTATACAGCAGAGGCTGTGAAGAAAACAAGTAACCCGGGGAAAACGCAATGCCCCAGCGAGCCGGCGATTGGTGCAAGGTCCGGCGCATGCGTCCGTGGTGAATGGATTTCTGAGCTTCAACCCGAACCCCCTTGTTGAACTACCGTATAGGGGCAGTAGGAGTTGACGGACTCTCCCCCCGTTATCTTTAGGGAGACATGATAGCAAACCTCTAACCAGCCAGCATTAAAGATGCGGCCCCGGTTAGCGAAGGGTTTAGCCGCCTTCGTTTACGTCATGGATAAGCGCGGCCGGACGGCCGAATAGTGGTGGTACCGCGGAGTTAACGCTTCGTCCCTGTAATAGAGGGGGCGAGGCGTTTTTTTATTTTTTTCAGAGCGTTAGGCCTATGCCATTTGCTTGCTCTACCTTTTTTAAAAATCCAATAGAAACGAGGGAATAAAAATGACCAAACGATTATTATCGGGCATCAAACCAAGCGGCGATTTGAACATCGGCGGTTATATCGGCGCGCTGCGCCAGTATGTGCAGATGCAGAATGAAGGAGAGTGCTTCTTTTTTGTGCCGGATCTGCATGCGATAACAGTTCCTCAAGATCCCAAGGAGCTGCGTGAGCGTTCCCGCCAGATTGCCGCTTTCTATATTGCAGCTGGCGTTGATCCCGTTAAAAATGCGATTTTTATGCAATCCCACGTATCCGCACACGCCGAGCTGGGATGGATTATGGAAACCCAGGCTCATTTCGGCGAGCTGAGCCGCATGACCCAGTTCAAGGACAAATCGGACGGCAAGGACACGGTAAGCTCCGCTTTGTTCACCTATCCCGCGCTGATGGCTTCCGATATTCTCCTTTACCAAACGACTCACGTTCCGGTCGGGGATGATCAGAAGCAGCATCTGGAGCTGACCCGCGATCTTGCGACACGCTTCAATAACCGCTTCGGCGAAGTCTTTACGGTGCCGGAACCGATCATTCAGGACGTGGGAGCGCGCGTGATGGGGCTTGACGATCCTTCCAGCAAAATGAGCAAAAGCAATCCCAATAAAAGCAGCTACGTTTTGCTGCTGGATGAGCCATCGGTCATTCGAAAGAAGTTCTCCAGAGCGGTAACAGACTCCGACATGAGCGTACGGTATGACTGGGACGCAAAACCCGCCGTCAGCAACTTGATCGAAATATTCTCCGTATTCGGGGATTTGAGCATTGCTGATGTCGAGAAACGGTTCGAGGGGCAAGGTTACGGCGCCTTCAAAAAAGAGCTTGCGGAAGTCGTTGTCGCCAAGCTGGAGCCGATTCAGCAGCGCTACAACGAAATCATCCATTCGGAGGAGCTCGACAACATCCTCAGGGACGGCGCGCGCCGCGCTGCGGAAACCGCCGACAAAACATTGCGCGCAGCAAAAGACGCGATGGGATTGCTGGTGTTTTAAACAAACCTATTTACCATGCAAGTTATATATAATAAAAAGAACAGCATGCGCAAGGGAAAACTGATTCCCGGCGCTTGCTGTTTTTCTTTTACATGGAAAACAGAATAAATATCTTTCAGAGCTACGTTGCCATCAGATTAAAGAAGCTTCTGCTGCAGCTTGTCGATCATCGCCGTGGCTTCTTGCCTGAGAAGAGGCGCCTGCGGCCGATAGTCCGCTTTTCCTTTGCCCTCCTTCACCTCTGGGCCGTAAAGTCCCCTGCTGACAACAAACTGAACGCCTTCCGAAGCCCATGGTGCAACCGGCCCCATCAAATCGGCCTGCTCCGGCGCAGCATTCATCGCAAATTTCACCAGCCGCCAGATGATGGTCGCCGCCTCTTCGCGCCGGATCGGCTCATCCGGCCCAAAGGTTCCGTCAGGCCGTCCTTGAGCAACGCCGAATGCCGCCGCCGTTCCAATAGCAGCTTCATGCGGGCTGCCCGCAGTATCTTTAAAGGCAGACGCGCCGGGGGAGAGGGGAAACCCCGTCAACGGTATCAGCGCCGCAATAAACTCCCCTCTTGTCATTGGCTTATCTGGCTCAAATCGGTCCTTTTCTCCTGTCATAACCCCCATCTGAACCATTTTGTAAATAGAGGCCGCATAGGGGTGTTCCTCTGATACGTCGCTAAAAAGTGGAGGATCGGGAAGCCTTTCGGCCCAGCTGTCCGTGAGTGAATAAGAGAAATATGCGACTTGTCCTTTTGCGTCAAGCTTGAAGCCGGCCGGCATTCCCTCTTCATCGTAGAACAGGAGTTCATCCGCTTGGTGCAAAACATGGCTGCCGAATACGTCCTTCACAATCAGCGCTCCATCTTCCGCCGTTATGTCGTAGTGAAGCGCGGGAGTGCGAAGATGGCTGTACAAGCATTCAAACCGCTGCAGTTCCCGGCTGCTTGGATAAGGCTCGATGAAGGCCGGCCCGTCTTCCAAAGCCGGGAAAAAACGGTCCATAAACTGTTCGAAAAAGGGCGCCCTCAAATTGCCCTTGTCGCTATTCAGACTCAGGAATACGCCCGTGCGCTCGTCTGGCATCAGCCAGAGGTTGGAATGAAAGCCGGAATCGTCGCCCCCCTTCTCCACCACCCGGTATCCGTTGTAAAACTGCGGATAATTCGACTCCAGCCCGTAGCCGGCGCCCGGCATGCCATGAGCGATGCTTATCTGCGCGCGCTCCATCTCTCTCACAGAGTCCACGCTCAGAATGCGGGACCCGCCCGCCTCTCCTCCATTCAGCATAGCTTTCATAAATTTCGCCATATCCGTGCCCGTGGCGAACAGTCCGCCGCTTGGCGATGCATCAGGGATGACGGGACTTAGCTGCTGAGGCTCCATCGTACTGTCATAAGGCGTGGCCAAATTCTTTTTAACAGCGTCGTTCATAATAAAGCTGCTGCCGGACATTCCGAGAGGTTCAAAAATATGTTTATCCATATAATCCGCGAAGCGAAGGCCGGATATCTTCTCAATGACATATCCTTGCAGCACAAATCCAAAATTGTTGTAGCTGTAAACGTCCCCTGGTTGCCTAATGACGGTTGGCATATTGTCTTTAATAAAATCAGCGAGAGCGTACGGCGTTTGAGTTGCCGCATAATCTCCATTGTCGAAGCCGCTGGTATGAGTCATCAGATGTTTTAGGGCAAGCGGGGAACCAGTCCCGTTGGGTATTGCCAATTCGGGCAGGTAAGACTGCACATCCGCGTTCAGATCGACTACCCCCGCTTCGGCCAGCTGCATAATACCTGCTGCGGTAAACAGTTTGGATACCGAAGCTACCCGGAACAGCGTTTTATCGGCATCAACTGGCCGGCGTGCTTTGATATTCGCATAGCCGTAACCCTGATTAAGGAGTACCTTTCCGTCGCGGACGACAACAACAAGCGCCCCGGCCAATTGGTCCCGTACTTCCTCCTGCGCAAAAAAATCAGCCGCAAAGCTGTCAACCGCCCCGGCGCTTAAAATAGCGGATTGCGCAGCGGTCTTCTGTGCACCAGCCAATCCAAGGGGCGGAAGCAACAGAAACAGCGCAAGTGCAAGCAGAATTCCTTTTTTCATGAGCTGGTTCCTCGTTTTCTTAAATATAGTTGTATAGGTGCGTACCCAATAAGCGTACCCATTAAATTCGCTTACCGTTACTCCGTTATTAATGCATAAGGCGATATCGCCTTGATTCTGCGGGACACAAGCAGCGAGATGGCGTATGTGGCCAAAAGCAGCCCGGCGCAAAGGCCAAAAAGCAGCATCGGCCGCAGAGCGAATTCCGTACGCGCTATGCCAGAGCCAGACAACAGTAGAGAGAGCAGCGGATTCATATACAATCCGCCCAGAGTTCCCCCCAGTGCCAACCCTGCGGTCACAACGGGCAGAAGCCCAAGCGCGATCTGGGTTCTTAGCTGGAAGGATGTATAGCCGATCGCCTTCATAATCCCAAATTCCTTTTTGCGCCTGACGATTGATGTCTCTATAACCAAATACTGAACGAATGCGACGACAAGAAGCGTAATGACTAGAATGGCTATCATAACGGCTTGCATGGCTGCAACGTACACCCGCGTCCCTTCTTCAATCGACTTATGGACATCGGTAATCGTCTGAATGCGGTCCCCAAGCCTATCCTTGGCAACTGTCATAAAATCCGGCGAGGAAATGCCGTCCAGATATACATTGATAGACATGCCCTGATGACCGGGCAGCAGCCGATGCACGCCTTCCAGCGTTAACGAAGCCCCTCGATTTCCCATGTTCAGCGATTGACTGAAACCCGTAATCAGGTAATCCAGCTCCTTTGGCCCCAGCCGGACTTTTATCAGATCGCCTACCGATTTGCCAAGCTGCCTCGCCAAACCTCCCGTTACCACAATTTCGTTGTCATGCTTCGGATAACGTCCCTTATAAACTTTGTTAATGTTCATTTTACTGAAGTCGTCAGAAAATTCCGTCGTTATTAAACGACCGTCAATCGTTGTTGTCAGAAGGTCCTGAATATTGGCTGCTCTTACGCCGTCCATAGTCACTATCTTGTTCAGCAGCTCACTGCTTTCCCGGCCGGATGCCGCGACGATGCCGACATCAGGGGTATCCGCCCCCACCAATTGGAATAACGCGTGTTTGTCGCCTGCGAAGTCGGCATATAACATAACGGAAAACACGGATGCAAATGCAGTAACGGCGACAATACACATAATCATCAGGCTTTGCCGCGGATTTGCAAGCATAGCCTTAAGGGCAAGATTAAGTTGAAGCCCTCCTTTTGTTTTTTCGAGCGAAAATGTATTGGATTTGAAATTGTGAGACGCAAGGCCTCCTCTCAACGCAATGATAGGAATAAGCTTTGGAATGCGGCGCGAAGCAAACCGAGACACGGCGAGCACTAGAACCGCAAGAGCGGCGCTGTTCGCCACATTGATCGCCATGCCGGGACGCATTGGCTGCAAAAGTCCAGTCAGCGAAGCAACAATCCCTTCAAATACGGCAACCCCGGCATATGAGAACGCTATTCCGGCAGCAATGCCGGGAATGGCAATCATCAGATAGTGAAGGGCATAGGAAAGCCGGATTTGTCGATTTGTATAACCAATTCCCTTCAAAATACCGATGCGGACCATTCCATCTTCAATTCCGTTTGCTATTTGGAAATGAATCATGATGAGCGCAACGGCTATAATGATCGCCGCAAAGGCTACAAATAACGCAGCCACAAGGTTGACGGTTAATGTCGAGCTCTGCGCCTCCTCCAGATCGCCGCTCCAGAAGCTGGGATCGACAGACTCGTTGGATTCCGGGAATTGTACGCTGTAGTCCCGCCTTAATGAATTCAGCTCGCTGTTATCCTTAAAAATAGCGGACAGGAACACGCCTTGATAGTCGTCTCCCAAGTCTTCGGCTAGCTCGCGATAAGACATTTCCGGCACATATAATTTAAGCAAAGCCAGGGACCGGGTTCCCGTCAAGGCAGATTCAAAGAAACCCGCGATACGGTAGGAATAGCTTTTATCGCCGACCTTAAATGAAAATTCATCCCCAAGCTGGTAACTGCCGCTCGCCTTAAAAGAGTATGGAATATAGATGCTTTCATTGCCGTAGTCAGCCGTCTGCTGCATCGGGGCGAGCGGAGCTGCCTGGCGGTCAGCATCGGCATTCATCAGCGCGAGCCGGATCGTGTGTTCATTGCGGACATTTTTGTCGTACCTGATGGATGTCTGGGGCAAAAGAATAATGCTCTCCGCCTCCGCCACTCCGATACCCGGATACGATTTTACGTAATCAGCGTATTGGGGTTTGAACGTCCGGGCGCTCATTGCAAAAGCAACCTCCGCGTCGTGCAGCTCCGCGGCTTTATCCTCGTATAGAGTATCCATAGCCGCCAGAAAGGTCCAGCCGCTGTTCAGAAGCGAAGCCGCAATAAAAAGAAGGGCAAACAGTGATAACGCGGCGCCCGTTCCTTTTCGCAGATTGGCAGAGGCCAGCTTCATGACCACGTTCATGTCACCACCCCATTTCATCCAGAAAGATGCCTAGCCTGGCGCTCCGCTCCGCCTGCCCGCCTCCCTGGAAGCTTCCCAAGTCCAGCTCGCCGCGAATACTGCCATCCCGCAAATACAAAATCCGATTGTCACGCAGCGCCGTTTTTACATCATGCGTGACCATCACAATGCTTTGTCCGTTCTGGTTGATGGTTGTCATCATGTCCAGAACACTTTCGCTAGAAGCGGAGTTAAGCGCTCCCGTCGGTTCATCCGCGAACAATATGGCCGGGTCGTTAATTATCGCCCGAACAATGCCGACCCGCTGCGCCTCGCCTCCTGACAGCTGAGAGGGAAATTTTCTCCACAGCTCCTCGCGCAACCCCGCCTGCTTCAACAGTCCCTTCGCCTTCTCGGTCACTTTGCTTTTGTTGCGGTTGATGAGCAGCCCTCCGGCAAGCAGGTTGTCCATCACGCTCATATTGTCGAGAAGATGGATTTGCTGAAACACAAAGCCGCAATGCAGGCGCCGGAACACTGCCAATTGATCGTTGCTCAGACGCAAGAGAGATTGACCTTCGAAGCGTATCTCACCCAAAGTAGGCCTATCCATGCCGGAAAGCGCGTAGAGCAGCGTGGACTTCCCGGAACCCGAGCTGCCCATAATTACAGTAAAATCGCCTTCTAGCAGCGTGATGTCCACATTTTTGAGAACATGCTGCTGGACGCCGCCGCTGGAGAACGTTTTGCATAGCTTCTCCCCGCTAAGAATCGTTTTTTTCATGATGCAGCCCTGCCTCCGCAAGTTTTTTCTTTCTGTTCTATCATACAAAATCAGTTCTTAACGGAGCTTTGTCACTTTCTTAACCGTTTATTAATTCATTTATGAGCGAGCGGGATAAATAGAATGATAGAAAACCCGTCATCGCGGTTATGGCATTCCACCCCGCCGCCCATGCGCTCCATTAAATGCCTGGAGATATATAACCCGATTCCGGCCCCGGATTGCCCGCTTGAATTGGGGCCCCGGTAATATTTATTGAACAACAAAGGGAGCTCCTGCTCCCCGACGCCTTCTCCAAAATCCATTATTTCGACACGCAAAAAACCTGCGATCAGGGATGAGCGCACTGTAACAGGGGTGTCCGCGTATTTATAGGCATTGCTTATCACATTGTCGATAACCTGCTGCAGTCTCGTCCTATCGGCATAAAGGAGGCATTCCGGTATGGCGCCGCAGCGGATTCGGCCGTCATAATCGCCTTGTTCGATCATATCGCGAAGTATAACGCTGGGTTCCTCAGCCGGGCTCACATGAAGCTCTGCCAATTCCTCCATTGTCGAGTGGAACATATCCGTAATTAGCCGGTGGATTTGATCCGCCTTAGCATGGATTGTACCGAGCTGCTTCACTTCCTTCTCATCCTTGGCTCTAAGCAGCATTAATTCCGTCAGTGCCGTTATGGACGCAACCGGCGTCTTTATATCGTGACTGAGGCTGGCTACTAGCTCCTTCTTGCTCCGGTTTGCTTCATATTCGTTTTGCCTTGCTACGGCCAATTCCTCGCGCAGAATATCAAAGCTTTCGGTGAAAGCGCCAAAAGGGTTATTCCTATCCATGGGCAGAGGTAAATCGAGGTTCCCCCGGGCCACATTGCTCGCAAACCGCTGCAGCCGCCGGAACGGCCTTAGAATTGATCGATTCAGCATATAGAGATAAAGCACGCCGCCTCCCGCCAGCAATCCATAAGACGCTACAATAGTGGAGGCAAGCTGCTTTCGATTACTGCGTTCCTTCTCCCATTCCTCATTCTGAATGACAAGTTTGCCAACAACAGAGTCCTGCACCATTACATCCATAATAACGTCCCGATTCCGGATCGCTTCATGAATAGATACAATATGCCCGCCCGGAGTCTGATAACGAAGCACCCCCTCGTTATTCAACACGGCAAACGGCATCCCGTCTTCGCGGTAACCGCCATCTTCGGGCCGATTCCAATGCTTCTCCACGGTCTTTAACAGATCATTTGCCAGTACCATATCCGGTCTCGTGTCCACTCCCGTCCAAAGCGTATACAACGAAAGCGAAGCACCGGATGCCAAAACGGCAAGCAGCACCCAAATTATCCCCCTGTATCTCACCGCTTGCCATCCTCCAGCACATAGCCCGTCCCCCAAACGGTTTTGATATGCTCCGGCTCGTTGGGGTCAGTCTCGATCTTTTCGCGCAAATGTCTGATATGTACATTTAAGGTGCCGTCCCCGACGAAGGCATCTCCCCATACGTTGGCGAACAGCTCTTTTTTAGGTATAACGCGATTGCTGTTCTGCGCCAGATAACAGAGCAGCTTAAACTCCATAGTCTTGAGCTTCACGTCGGCTCCGTCGACGCGAACGCGGGATAACATCAAGTCAATTTGCACCCTTCCAAACTCCAGCAGCTCTGTAGAACCCCGGCCCGCATGGCGTTTCAGCACGGCCTTTACCTTCGCCAGCAAAACGGCAAGCGAATAAGGCTTCTGAATATAGTCATCTCCGCCGATGTTCAACGCGATAATAATATCGTCTTCGCTTGAGCGGGCGCTAATGAACAGTATTGGTATTTGCGTCGTCTGCCTCAGCTTTTTGCAGAGCTCGAAGCCGGAGCTTTGTCCCAGATTTATATCCAGAAGAATGAGAGCCGTCTCGTTCTGGCGCAGGAAGAGCTCGCATTCCTCCGCGCTGACAGCATAAGCGGAAACCACGCCAAATAAATTGAAATACTCGCAGGTTGTCTCCGCGAGAGCACGTTCATCATCCACTATTAAACAATCATAGATCATACCATTTCTCCTAATTTCATCCTCAATTGTCATGCATGACTCTCCTATAAAGTACCATAACCTTTTTGTGATGGAAAATAAAAAAGGTTCCCCGCCCGCCGGCAAGGCAGGTGAGGAACCACATAGGAACTCGCATGTATAGAAGTTTTACTTGGAGCTATTTGCGCTGCTGATTTGCAAACTCCGCCATCGCATCCTTCATGAAAGCGGCAAGCCCTTCGCCGAATCCGTCGATGTTTTTGGTAAACCGTTCGTCAGCCACATACATTTCGCCCAAGCCCTTGAACATCTCCGGCGTGTAGCTGCCCACCCGGTTCAGCAGGCGATACCACCTCGCAATTCCTTCTTGCGCTTCCGGGGAAGCCGGATCGCTGTGCCTCATTTCCGCCAGAGTCCGGTAAAGCTCATTCATTTCCTCCTGAAATCCGGCCATCTCGCCGTTTTGCTCCATCCCTTTGAGCTTGGCGGCATAAGTGTCAACCGCTTCAGAGCCCCAGCGCTCGCGGGCTTCTTTCTCGTACGGATTTTGGCTGAAATCAAAGCCTGAAAACTTTTCTTTATTTGTCATATCACTCTCTCCTTTAGCGTGTTGAATGCTTTTGTCCACGGTGACCAGAAGCCGGTCCAGCCGATCCCTCTTTTCTCTCAGCATTAGACGGTGCTGTTGAAGCGCCGCCAGCCGGTCAAAGCCGGGACTATAAATAATGTTTTTAATGGTTTGCAAGGGAAAACCCAGCTCCCGGAAAAACAGAATCTGCTGCAGCAGCTCCAGGTTTTTGCCGGAATAAATGCGATAGCCGGCTTCTGTCGTCCCCTCGGGCACAAGCAGCCCAATTTCGTCGTAATGATGCAGCGTGCGCACGCTGATCCCGACCAGGTCCGCAACCTCCTTTACTTTCATCGCATAACCGCCTCCCTTGGTTTTTACTTTAAAGTATCACGCTGCGTGAGAGTCAATAGCTTTCCTGCTCTTTTTCGCGGCTCCTGTCTCCGATCCTTCATAAAAGCTGCGTTTAACCACCTTCATCCACCCACGCCAATCCGTAAATCTCCCTATACAATATAGTAGCTCTAAAGCAAGGAAAGAAAAAACAACAATACTGGAGGGACGACCATTGTCATTGTTAAAACAGGTTAAAAGCGTGTTGAAAACGAAGGATGTATCGGAATTGATCATTGAATTTGAGGACGGCAGCACTCAGGAGTATTCCATGGAGGCGGGGGGAAAATCCAAGCTGAAGGACTTTCTTCGTTCCATTGATTGGGAGGAAGTAGCCGAAGTGCAGTTTGTTGTCGATGAAGAGGAAGAAGACGATGATGATGACGATGATGATGACGACGAGGATGACGATGATGACTACGATGACGAGGACGAAGACTAAAGCTTTTATGTAACGGAATTCTTTTTTCCATTGTCATTGCCTGCTCCTAAGACAAAGCGGTCATCCAGCATCAGCGAATATAAATCAACGGGGCTGTCCGAAAAGTCTATTTCGGTAATAAATATTCAGCAAAACCGGTACCTGCAGGAAAAGGATGTCTTGGAAGCTCAAACATTTTTGTCGGCTTTATTTTGATCCTATTTTTTAGTGGATAAAAGCCGACAAAAAAACTCGCCCTCAAGACACCTGAACTGTGACCCGGATTGTAGACGATTAAAATAAAGCGCCTAGGCTCAACTAGCAAGTAGGTGACCTCTGAATTCATCGGGGGTCATCCTTTTTAATGTCCACTGGTATCTTTCTGAGTTGTAGAAGCTGATGTAGTCTCTGACTCGAACCTGTACTTCCT
>PJUA01000068.1_pt1 | contig 120435 bp, 110 predicted proteins | sample 1512151 | NCBI WGS metagenome assembly PJUA01 (sample SAMN08177678, study PRJNA422409) | Soil metagenome, whole genome shotgun sequencing project. | isolation source: Soil enriched on filter paper: beechwood xylan treatment | place: USA: Madison | collected 2015-01-15 | reverse complement strand
CTGCTCGGCGGCGGCCTGCTCGGACTCCTGCAGTGCCCGGTACCGCTCGACGAGCCGCGCGCTCGCGTCCTGGTGCGCCGCGCCGGCCGGGTCGCCCGCTGCGGCGAGGAGCGAGGCGACGAGCGTGAGGTCCGCGTCGACCCACCGCCAGCCGTCGGGCGCGTACAGGTCGCCGAGCAGGAACGACACGAGCAGCGGGTACGTCAGGGTGACGACGAGCTCGCCCGTCTCCGGGTCGACGACGTCGAGCGGCGCCTGCTTGAGGGCGTCGACGATCGCGTCGTACCCGGACACCGGCTCGCCGAACGACGCGAACGTGCACGCCTCCGGCCCGGCGGCGCCGCACCGCTCGAGGACCTCCTGCAGGGCCTTCCACGCGCCCTCGCCCGAGCGCAGCCGCTGGGTCTGCGGGACCGACGCGGTCGCCTTCGTCCCGGCCCACGCCGTCGGGTCGAGCACGCCGTCGATGACGAGCGCCCGCACCCGGTCGGGGAAGAGGTTCGCGTACACGCTGCCCAGGTACGAGCCGTACGAGAAGCCCAGGTAGCTGAGCTGCTGGTCCCCGAGCGTGCGGCGCAGGACGTCCATGTCCCGGGCGACCTCGGCCGTCGACATCGAGCCGGAGAGCGGCTTGCCCTGCGTCGAGCACGCCCGCCCGAACGCCTCGGACGACGCCACGAACGCCTTCGACTCGGCGTACCCGACGGGGAACGGCACGTTCATCCCGGCGAGCGCCGCGGCCTGCTGGCCGACGTCCTTGAAGCACTGCACGTTGCTGCTGTAGTTGGTGCCACGCGGGTCGAAGCCCACGACGTCGAACCGGGCCAGCAGCTCCGGGTCGAGGAACTGCGGCGCGGCGGCCGCGATCTCCACGCCCGAGCCGCCGGGGCCGCCCGGGTTGAGGAACAGCGTCCCGATCCGCCGCGCCGGGTCCGTCGCGGGGATCCGGAGCAGCGCGACCTCGGTGGTCGCACCGCGCGGCTCGTCGTAGTCGAGCGGCAGGGCGACGACGCCGCACTGCGCGGTCGGCGCGAACAGCGGGCTGCAGTCGAACCACCCGGGGTCGGGTGCCTTGACGCGGTCGACCCGGGCGGCCTCCGCACGGCTCGTGGTGTCGCCCCCACCCGGCCGGGCCGCGGTCGCGGCCGGTGCCGCGAGGGCGGTGACGGTCAGGCTGACGGTGAGTGCGGCGCCGGCCGCGAGCAGAGTTCGGACAGGACTGCGCAACGGCATGGATCCCCCTGTGACGTGCCGTCGGACACCCCCTGCGCCCAGTGGACCGGCACGCGCCGGGCCCACCCTGCCCGGTCTGTCCGACGCCGGACAAGGTGCCCGGCGCGACGGCGCGACGACCTTCACGGAACGTCCCCATGCGGGCGTCCGCGCTCGGCGCGACACTCGACGGCATGGACGTCATGACGTGGGTCGACGGGTACGAGCGGGCGTGGCGCGGCAACGACGCCGCAGGTCTCGACCGCCTGTTCACGCCCGACGTGCGCTACCTGCGGTCCGCGTACGACGAGGGCCTGCGGGGCATCGACGCCGTGCGTGACTTCTGGCCCGAGGACACCCCGTTCACGATGAGCGCGGCGCCCGTGGCCGTGCAGGGCGAGACCGCGGTCGTCCGGGTCGAGGTGCACTACGGCGGCGACGAGCCGCGCGAGTACCGCGACCTGTGGATCCTGCGGTTCGCGCAGGACGGCCGCGTGCGGCACTTCGAGGAGTGGGCGCACTGGCCGGGCATGGCGGGCGCGACGGACTGACCACCGGGCCCGGGGTCGGAAAATGGCCCGGCCCGCCGGACGGTCGGCGTCGTAGCCTCGCCGGATGACCGCCGGCTACGTGCGCCCGACCTTCACCGAGCCGACCTACCGCGACGAGCACGGTGAGCCGTTCACCTACGGCGACCGGTGGGGCATGGCCGGCCCGCCCGAGGACACCTACTCGCGCGACTCGCACCCCGAGCGCTTCGCCCCGCTGCACGCCGTCGCCGACGCGCTCGTCGCGCACCTCGTCGCGACGTACGACGTCGAGGCCGTCCGAGACGACGCCGCGCTCGCGGACGTCCGTCGCGACGTCCTGCCGCTGCTGCGCGCGGTGCGCCTCGTCCCGGCCGCGGCTGATGCCGCCCCGTTGACCGTCGGCTGGACGGACTACCCGGGGGTCGTCGTCCGGGCCGGCGCCCTGTTCGAGGGCTGGCTGCCGCACTGCGGGTGCGACGCGTGCGACGAGACGGCGGCCACCGTGGCGGGACAGGTCGAGGACCTCGTGCTGGGCGTCGCTCGCGGGCGGCTGCAGGAGACCGCGAGCGCCGGGGCGGTCGGCCACCGGCTCGACACCGACGACGGGTGGTCGTCGTCGACGGGCGACGGCTCGCACGTCGCGGCTGCGCGGCTCCGGGAGGCCGAGCGTCGCCTCGCGGCGCTCCCGGACGGGTGGCAGCCGTGGCCGCTGCGCGCCGGGCGCCGGACGGGCTGACCCGCGGGCGCGGTCGTCGGCGCCGCCGCGGCGGTCACGGGGCGCGGAGGTCGGCGGCGTCCTGCGGGTGGTTCCCGTACTTGTCGCGCAGGAAGTTGCCGGTGGTGCTCAGGTCCGCCGTCAGGCGACGGTGGCGGCTCGCGTCGAGGGCGTCGGCCTGGACCGCGAGGATCCGCAGCTGCTCGGCCAGCTCCTCGTCGGGGGTGCGCCCGTCGGGCTGCCGCTCGCGCACCTGGCTCGGCGGGATCGCCAGGTAGCTCGTGAGGACGGTGGGCAGGTACCGCCGGGTCATGGCGTCGAGCTCGTACTCGAACCGCGGGTCCGCGGTGGGCTCGCGCTGCTCGTCCGCGATCACGGCGTCCAGCACCTGGCAGATGTGCAGCACCGTCGGGTGGGCGTCCGCGGGCAGGCGGTGCCTGTTCCGGTCGGCGAGCGTGCGGACCCGGGCCACCGCCGAGGGCAGGTGCACCGACGCCTCGACGACCGTGTGCTGCGGGCGGGCGCGCTCGACGACGACGGACGTCGCGGCCGGGTCGCGCTTCCACCACCGTCGCCGTGCCGGCAGCCACAGGTCCCGCAGGTGCCAGGAGCGGACGCCTGAGGCGCCCATGGCCGTCAGCGCGAGCAGCGCGGGCCACCCCCAGAACCCGTCGAGCACGAACACCGCCACGGAGAACGCCGCGGCGTAGAGCAGGCCCTCGAGCGTCGCCCGGAGGTTCTTGCGCACCGCGCCGATGACGAGCACGAGGTAGGCGAGCAGGGGCAGGAAGACGAAGACGGCCGCCACCTTGACGGCGTTGCCGAGCGTCAGTCGCGACACGGTCAGCTCCTCCCGACGTGTGCCGTGGCGGCGTCCAGCGCGCGGTCCACGGCCTCGATGAGCTCGACGTTGGTCGTCCTCGCCACGTCGAGCGCCAGGTAGCCCTGGACCGCGACGGCCATCTGCGTCGTGAGGTCCTGGTGACGTCGGCGCACGGGGAACAGCGCGTCGGACTCGAGGGTGGCCGCGTCGTCGCTCCTGCCCTGGGACCGCAGCGCGGCGACGTGCCGCTCGAGGCCGTCGCACAGGTGGCGGACCAGGACGGCCGCCTCGGCCAGCCGCACCATCGCCTGCCACAGGGCGTCGTGCTCGGTCCGGATGGCGGCGTTCTCGCGTCGCAGGTCGTCCTGCTCGGCCAGGAGGGCGTGGACGACGGCACGGAGCTGCCCCGGCGCCGCGAGCGTCGTGCCCGCGCGTGCCGCCGCGCCCGCGCCGCTCCCGGACAGCGCCGCCGCGGGACGCCGGAGGATCCGGCCGGCCGCGTCGCCGACCTGCCGCATCGGCTCGTCCCCCAGGCGGCAGAGACGGGCGACCGCGGTCGAGAGCTCCGGGCCGTGCAGGGGGGTGTCGAGCAGCGCGTCGAGCAGCGCCTGCGCCGTCGCGGCGTGCTCCTGCTGCGCCTCGGCGTCCACGAGCACCAGGTCGCCGACCTTCTCCGGCCGGTGGACGTGCAGGTCCGACATGTGCCCTCCCCGAGCACTCGGTGTCTGACCCGATCATCTCAAACCCCAGCGCGGAACGGACCTGCGGATGACGGGAGGCTCTCGCGGCCGGGGCCGAGAGGGCGGTCAGGAGCCGGTGACGTCCCGCGCGGCGTCGACCATGCGCGTCGCCCATTCGACGGCCTTCGTGGCGTCCGTCCGGCTGATCGGTCCGGCCTGGTACTGGGCCGCCGTCTTCAGCCCGAGGAGCCGGCGGAAGGTCGACTCGAGCGCCTTGCCTGCGGGACCCGCGGCGGCAAGCTCCGGCGCGGCGGAGCGGTGGTCCTCCGCCTTGCCGGTCCGGCCCGTCAGCTGGAGGCAGATCGCGTCCTTGGCGTTGATGCCGGCGAGCACCGCGGACGACGCCGCGGCGGTGTGGAGCTCCATATCGAGCTCCAGGCCGGCGGCGTCGAGAAACTCGCGCGCCTTGCGGAGGTGGCTGAGCGCGTCATCTCGGGCGCCCACGTCAGGCGGCCTTCGGCGCCGGGACCAGGGCGATCGACCCGACGACCGCGCGCCCGTCGCGGCGGATCTCGCTCAGGAGGCGCTCGCCGGCCGCTGCCATGGCCTGAAGCTCGTCGCGGGACCGGTCGACGATCTCGCACGGGTTGCCGGTCCAGCGGGTGACGCGCGCCGCGAGATCCGTGACGTTCGCCTGCCAGTCGGCGTCATCGGTGTCCACGTCGGCGGGACGGATGACGAGCAGGTCGACGTCGCTGGCGATGCCGCCGTCGCCCCGCGCGGTGGACCCGAAGACCACGACTCCGTCCGGGGGGCTCGCCCAGCCGCCGGCGTGCTCGGCGATCCGGTGCCACAGCTCGTGGCGCAGGGAGGTGAGCGCCGCGACGGCGGAGGCGGCGACGTGCTCTCGGTTCAGCGAGAAGAGCGACGCGGCCCCCGCCGGGGTCCGGTCGACGAGGCCGGAGTCGGTGAGCTGAGCGAGGATGCGCGCGACGCGCGACTGGGAGACGCGGGGGCGGGTGAGGTCGGCGACCGCACGGCCGGTGAGCGGCGTCGAGGTGGACGCGAGCACGGCGAGCACCGGGCCGTGGGCGGAGGGCACCACGTCGGCGATCGGGTTCGAGACGTCCATCATCCGCTCCAAGTGAGTCGTGCAGTACTCACATGAAAACTATAGTACTCATGCGTCCCGCGTTCAGCGCGGTTGTCGGCCAGCGCATCGGCGGAAGAGACCCAGCGGCGCTCCGAGAGACGGTGGCAGCGGCGGCGCCGCACTGGCCGGGGTGGTGACCTGGGAGCGGGTGACGGGAATCGAACCCGCGCCATCAGCTTGGGAAGCTGAAGTTCTACCATTGAACTACACCCGCGTGACGACGATCCGTCGTCGGCCCGGACAGCATACCCGGCACGACGAGACCCGCGAAGCCAGGTCCCGCGGCGGGCGTCCCGGAACGCCGGACGACCGGGATCGGCGCGTGAGAGGGTCGGCCGCATGACCGCCGTGCTCCGCCCCTACCAGCCCGTCGACCTGGCCGCGATGTACCGGATCTGCCTGCTGACGGGCGCCGCGGGGGGCGACGCGACGGCCCTGTACCGCAACCCGGACCTCCTGGCGCACCTGTACGCCGGCCCGTACCCGGTGGCCGACCCGGGGCTGACGTTCGTCGTCGTCGACGAGCACGGGGTCCTGGGGTACGTCGTCGGGACCGCCGACACGCTGACGTTCGAGACGTGGCTCGACGACCACTGGTGGCCGACGCTGCGCGCGCAGTACCCGCCGGTCGACGACCCGGGCGACGGGACGGAGGACCACGTGCTGGTCCGCCGGATCCACGACTGGGCGCCCGCCGACGACGAGCTCTACGACCGCTACCCGGCGCACCTGCACATCGACCTGCTGCCGCGCGCCCAGGGGCAGGGGTGGGGCCGGCGGCTCATCGAGGCGCTGTCGGGGGCGCTGCGGGAGCGGGGCGTCCCGGGCGTGCACCTCGGCGTGGACGCGCGCAACACCGCGGCGATCGCGTTCTACGAGCGCGTCGGGTTCCGGCGCGAGCGCACGCACGACTGGGGCGCGACGCTCGTCCTCGACCTCTGAGCGCACGCGACCTCTAGGCGCACGCCCGGCGACGCCCGGGGCGAGCCAGGGCCGCCGCGGGCGTCAGTACCGGAAGTAGCCCGCCACGTCGACGACGAGGTCCGTCGGGGCGCTGTGCGAGTAGAACGAGACCCCGCCGCCGTCGCCGAGCCGGACGACGGCCAGGTTCGCCTCGTCGCGCCCGTACGTGAGGTTGATCGTCGAGACGTCGGGCAGCGGGTTGCCCGCGGTCGTCGGGAACACCCGCACGTGCGTGGTGCCGCTCGGGCCGGCGCCGGTGACGTTGAGGACCGCGGCGGTCGCCCCGGCCGGCACCCCTCCGCTCCCGGCGACCGTGAGGCCGTAGACGCCACCGGGCTGCAGCGTGCCCGGCAGGCCCTGCCCGAACCGGGTGTCGGCGACGCGCACGGGCGCGACGGGGACGAACCCGTTCGCGGCGTCCGCGGCGTAGTACCCGTTGATGTCGGCGATGAGGTGCGTCGCCGCGACGGGCACCCAGAACCGGACGCGGCCGTCGTCGCCGACGGGCACGGTCACGAGGTTCGGCTCGTCGCGGTTCGCGGACAGGTTGAGGTTCGACACCCCGGGAGGGGTCTGGTCCTCGCCCGCACCGGGCGCCGGGTAGGCCCGGACGTGGGTCGACGCCGTGGCCTCGGTGCCCGTGAGGTTGAGGACGACCGCGAGCGCGTTCGCCGGGACGCCGTTGCCGGTGACCTCGACGTCGACGAACTCGCCGCCGGCGACGGGACCGGGACGGGCGCCCAGGCCGGTGCGGGTGTCGAGCAGGCGCCGCGGGCTCAGGGGCGCGTACGCGGCGGCCCCGACGGGCGAGTAGTAGCCCGCGAGGTCGGCGATGAGGTGCGCGGTCGACGCCTCGGTGCGCAGCGCGACGGCACGGTCCGCGCCGACCGCGACGGTGACGAGGTTCGGCTTGTCGAACCCGGGCGCGAAGTTCACGTTCGACACGTTCGGCACCTGGCCGGAGCTCGCGGGGTACGCCCGCACGTTGCCCGGCCCGGTCGACTCGGTGACGGTCAGGTTGAGGACGACCGCCGTCGCCCCGACCGGCACGACGCCGCTGAGGTCGAGGCGCATCGGCTGGTCGGGCGCGGGACGCGAGCCGCCCACCCCGGTGCGGGTGTCGAGCACGCGCGTCGGGCTGACCGGCGTGTACCGGTCGCCGCCCGCGGCGACGGTGAACGGCACGCGCACGGGCTCCGGCAGGGTCGCGCCGGCGGCGTCCCGGACGGCGTCGACGATCGCCGTGTAGTGGTGCCCGGGCACGAGGTCGGCCGTCGGGGTCAGGACGACGGCCCGGGTCGCGGCCTCCCACCGCACCGAGGTGGCGACGGTGGACCCCGTGACGCCGTCGACGAGGCGGACGCGTGGCGCGGCGACGTCGGACGTGCGCAGGTCACGCTCGAACGTCACGCGGACGGTGGGCCGGACCGCGACACCGGCGGTGTGCGGGTCGGGCGTCGTGTCGCGCAGCCAGCCGGCCTGCGGCGTGGGCGCACCGACCCGGGTCTGGCGCAGCGCGAGGACGCCCGACTGGGAGACGACCGCGTCGGGCCACGCGTCGCCGTCGAGGTCGGTGATCGCGAGCTGCCCCGGGTGGTCGTAGACCGTGACGGAGATGGGCGTGCGCTGCGGGGTCGAGAGCGTGCCGTTCGTCTGCTGCCGCAGCAGGCTGACGCCCAGCTCGAACGCGTTGACGACCAGGACGTCCTGCCGGCCGTCGACGTCGAGGTCGCCGATCGCGACCGTGCCGTCGGACTCCCCGCCGGCCGGGTACAGCGCGGAGGGCGCGAGCGCGCCGGACGCCAGGATCCCGTCGACCCGGACGGTGTTGCCGTTCATCCGCACGACGTCCGCCCGGCCGTCGCCCGTGACGTCGCCGACCGCGACGGACGTGACGAGCGGCCCGCCGCCGAAGGGCAGGTTCACGGCCGTCGCGAACCCGCCGCCCGCGGCCTGCGGATGCACGGCGTGGGTCGTCACGACGTCGGGTCGGCCGTCGCCGGTCACGTCGCCGACGGCGAACCGCTGCTGGCCGAGGGTCTCCGCGACCGCGGTGAACGTGCCCGTGCCGTTGTTGGCGAGCACCTGCAGGCTCGGCCGGTTGGTCGAGGCGACGACGTCGAGGTCGCCGTCCTTGTCCCAGTCGACCAGCGCGACGCCGCGACCGTCGAGCTCGGCACCGCCGTAGGACACGACGACCTCGCCCGCGGGCGTCATCGTCCCGCCCGCCTGCTTCAGCAGCAGGACGCCGGTGGCGGTCGTGGCGACCGCGTCCGCGTCGCCGTCGCCGTCGACGTCCCCTGCCGCGAGGCCTTCGCCAACGGTCCGCACCGCGCCCAGCGGCACGTCGACCGGGGTCGCGAGGGTCCCGTTGCCGGCGCCCTTGTACACGTACACGCCGCCGCCGTCCTCGACGGTCATGACGTCCTTGAGCCCGTCACCCGTGAAGTCGGCCGCCGCGAGCGCCCCCACGGACACCCGCGTCGGGTCGGCGGGCGCCCGGAAGGACGACGTGAACAGCGGCTGGGTGCCGCCCGCCGTGAACGACACCTGGTACCGCTGCGACGCCGGCGCGGACCCGTTCGCGTTGCGGACGCCGACCAGGACGCGGCCCGCGGCCGCGACGGACACGTCCACGCGCTCGGCGGCGTCGGTCCTCGTCGCGTCGGCGACGCCCAGGACGCGACCCTGCGCGTCCCGCACCTCGACGACGAGGTCCAGCTCGGGCCCGTCGTCGGCGGCCCCCGCCGTCAGCGGCTCGACGGTGGCCCGGTACGTGCCGGCGGTCGGCGCGTTCCACGCGTACCAGTCGGCGTCGCCCTCGGGCGACAGGGTCGCCGACGTCGGGCCCGACACCGTGCGGGCGTCGGCGGGGGAGTCGTCGCTGGGTCCGGCGTCGCCGAGGGGACGGCTCAGGGGCGTCGCGACCGCGGCCTCCACGCCCCAGCCCGTCGTCGTCGCGGCGGCCGCGTCGACGATCCCCGCGCCGTAGTACGCGTCGAGACCCCGCGGTCCCGCGTCCCGGGCGGTCGTGACGATGCGCCGCTCGACCTCGGCCGGGGGCATCGTCGACGCGCGGGAGAGCAGCAGCGCCGCGACACCGCTCACGAGGGGCGCGGCGAACGACGTCCCGGAGCCCAGCACGTACGTGCCGCCCGCCTGGGGGCCGACCAGGAGGACGCCCGGCGCGGAGACCGACACCGAGTCGCCCCAGCTCGACCAGCCGGCCAGCGCCCCGTCGTCGTCCGTGGCGGACACCGACAGCAGCCCTTCCACGCCGGGGGCGTAGGCGGCCGGGTACTGCGGCACCTGCGTGCCCGCGTTGCCGGCCGCCGCGACGACGACGACCCCCGCCGCCACCGCGCCGCGGACCGCGTCGAGCAGCACCTGCGACGTCGCCGTGCCGCCGAGGGACAGGTTGACGACGTCGGCGCCGTGCGCGACCGCCCAGGAGATCCCGGCGGCCACCCGCGAGTCGGGCCCGTTGCCGTTCGCGTCGAGCACCCGCACCGGCAGGACGGACGCGCCCCACGCGGCGCCCACCGCACCCCTGCCGTTGTTGCCGGACGCCGCGACCACGCCCGCGACGAGCGTGCCGTGGCCGCGGGGGTCCGACGGGTCGGAGTCGCCGTCGACGAGGTCGACGCCCGGCAGGACGCGGCCCGCGAGGTCCTCGTGGCCCGCGGCGACGCCCGTGTCGAGGACGGCGACGACGACGCCCTGGCCGATGCTCACGTCCCACGCGCGCGGCAGCCGCGTCAGCTCCAGGTACGGGCGGGCGAGCCCGCTGTACGGGTCGTTCGTCCACCCGAAGCCGTGCCGGACGTGGTCCTCCTGGACGGCCGCGACGGCCGGGTCGTCGGCGAGCCGCGCGACGACCGCCGCCGGGTCCTCGTCGCCGACCGGGACCTGCACGTAGCCGGTGCCGGGGACGGGCTCGCCGCCGTCGACCCCGGTGCCGTCGAGCCCCGCGGCGTCGAGCGTCGAGCGCTGCTGCACCTCCGACGTGCGCGGCGTGAAGCGCACGAGGACGTGCGTCGCGGGCACGGGGGCGGGATCGGCCTCGGCCTCGGCGGTCGGCTCGGGTGCGGACGCCGTCGGGAGCTCCTGCTGCCGGGCGCCCTCGGCCGGTGCCGCGGGCGGGGTCGGGGACGTCACCGCGGGCGCCGCGTCCGCCTCGTCCGGCTGCGTGCCCGACGGTGCCGACGGTCCGGTCGCGGTCGCCGGTGCCGCGGTGTCGGGACCGGCGGGGAGGGCGCTGGACGTCGGCGTCGACGACAGCGCGGCGGACCCCGGGACGAGGCCGACGAGCGCCAGGGTGAGCGCCACGGCGATGGCGGATCGGCTGCTCGGCATGGGCTCGTCCCTGCGGTCCCTCGGGGGTGGGGCGCGTCCGCGGTCACGAGGGAACCCGACGGGCGGGCCCCGGCGTCGGCGTCAGCGTAGGGGGCACAAATGGGCCCTCACGGCACCTGATCGGGTGAACGGGGACGTCTTTCCGGGTGAAGATCACCGGCTTCTCGGGTGACGCGCGGCGTGGCCGGTGGACGAACCGGACGACGCCGGACGAAGCGTCGGGGCAACGGTGTCGGAGGTCCGCGGTAACGTCCCGCGCGCTCGGCACGCCGGCCCGGCGGGCCGCCGGAGGGGGAGGTCGGCAGGTGGCCAGGACGGCTGAGGGACGCGCGACGGGACGCGCGACGGGACAGGGAGCCGCGGCGGTGGGTGCGGGCGAGGAAGCGAGGGGCGCGGCCGTGCGTCCGCCCGTCCAGGGGACGGTCGCGGCGGGGTACGAGGCCGTCCGTGAGGCGCTGCTCGACGCCGTGGCCCGGGAGCCGGGGCTGCAGGCGCAGGTGGCCGTGCACGTGCGGGGCGAGCGGGTCGTGGACCTCGCGGTCGGCCTGCCGCTCGACGCGTTGCTCCCGGTCTACTCGACGGGCAAGGGGGCGGTGCACCTCACGGTCGCGCTGCTCGCGCAGGACGGCGTCCTCGACCTCGACCGCCGCGTCGCCGACGACTGGCCGGAGTTCGCCGCGCACGGCAAGGACGTCCTGACGGTCCGCGACGTCCTCACCCACCGGGCCGGGCTGCTGGGCGTGCCCGAGCGGTTCGGCCTCGACGAGCTCGCCGACGACGACGCGATCGCCGGTCGGCTGGCCCCCCTCGCCCCGGCCTGGGCCCCCGGCACCGGCTACGGCTACCACGCGTTCGTCGTCGGGGCGCTGCTCGGCGAGGCGGTGCGACGGCAGACCGGCCTGTCGCTGCGGCAGGTCTACGCGGACCGCGTGCGGGGACCGCGGGGCCTCGACCTGCACCTCGGCCTGCCGGCGTCGCTCGACGGCCGGGTGCTCGACGTGCTGCCGGCGCTGCTGACCGACGCGGAGCAGGCGCAGCGGGCGGCGGCCACCCCGCCGCGCGACAGCCACCTGTCCGTCGCGTTCAACCTCGATGCCGACCCGCCGACCGACATCGTCACCGTCGGCAACACGACGGCCGTGCGCCGGCTCGGCCAGACGTCGGCCGGGGCCGTCGGGAACGCGCGCGGGCTCGCCGGGCTGTACGCGGCCGCGACCGGAGCGGACGGGGCCGGTGCGCTGCTCGACGCCGACACCCTCGCGGCCGTGTCCGCGCTCGCGACCCCGGGCACCGACCTGGTCACCGGGGAGGCGGACCACTTCGGCCTGGGCTTCGAGCGGCCGCAGAACCTCTACCCGTTCCTCGGTCCGACCGCGTTCGGGCACTCGGGCGCGACGGGCGCGCAGGCGTTCGCCGACCCGGCCGGCGGCGTCGCGTTCGGGTACACGCGCCGACGGTTCAGCGCGGCCGGGAACATCGCCCCGGAGGTGGAGGCGCTGGCCCGCGCGGCGGTGGAGGCCGCGGCTCGCTGACGACGGCCGCGGCGCCGGTCCCCGTCACGCGACGCGAGCGGCGCGACGGCGACGGGCTGGCCCGACCGGAGTCGCCGTCCGGCGGTGTGCGGACGCGGCGGGCCGGCCCCCTGAGGGCCGGCGGCGCCGTCGTCAGCCGCGGACGGTGAGCGAGAACTCGCCCGCGCGCTCCTCGCCGGGCTCGAGCACGAACACGCCCGTGCCCGGCACGCCCGCGGCGTGCAGCGCGAACCCGTCGTTCACGTTCGTCACGGGCTCGACCGCGAAGTACGACCGCCGCCGGGGCGCGTACACGACGAGGTGCGAGTAGACCGGGTCGGCGTGCAGGTCGACGTCGACGTCGGGCTCGTCGTAGTGGACGCGGATCGGCGCGCCCGGGTCCCACCCGGTGAGGACGTCGTCGACGAACCGCGAGCCGAGCGGGCGTCCCGTCCGGAAGTCGGCGCGCCGCGGGATCGTCCCGGCGGGCCCGACGGCCATCGCGTCGACCAGCGAGTAGCCGTGCCGCAGGGGCACCTCGAGCAGCGGGTTGCCGGGCTCCGCGGGCGGCGTCGCACCGACGGGCGCGAGCGTCCGCTGCAGGTACGGGTGGTGCCCGAACCCGGCCGGGAACGACTCGCGGTCCACGTTGCGCACGCTCGTGCCGACCGTCAGGCGCGACCCGCTGACCGTGTAGGTGATGCGCGCGCGGAAGCGCCACGGGAAGTTCACGCCGACCAGGTCGGACGTGTCGAGCTCGAGCACGACACGGTCCTCGCGCCGCTCGACGACGTCCCACGCGGCGTGCAGCACGGCCCCGTGGATCGCGGTGCCGTCGGCGCCGTTGCGCTGCAGCTGCCACGACCGGCCGCCGTACGCGAGCACGCCGTCCCGGATCCGGTTGGACCACGGGACCATCGCGAAGCTCGAGCACTTGGCGGCCTCGCCGTGCACGGTCGGACGGGCGGGGCGCAACAGGTCGCGCCACACCCCGTCGGCGGTGCGGATGCGACCGCCGGCGAGGGACGCGCCGGTGCGCGGGAGCACGTCGAGCTCCCACGCACCGTCGCGGATCGTCACGACGCGCTGGTCCGCGTCGGCCGTGCTCACACCGGGCGCGCCGGCAGGGGTCGCCGGCGCGATCGGCGTGATCTCCTCGACCATCGTCATGACGTCACCCGTCCGACCCGGGGGTCAGACGGTCACCTCGACGCGGACGGTGCTGCCGGCCGCGGCGTAGGGCACGACGTTGCCGTCGACCGGGGCGCCGTCGACCGTGAGCGTCCCGCGCGCACCGGGCGTGCCCGAGTTGGTCACGGTGATCTCGTACGTCGCACCGCGGGCCACGCGGGTCACCGTGTACGACGGGACCTCCGGGCCGATCTGCGGGTCGACGACCAGGCCGTCGTAGTCGGGCCGGACACCGAGCAGGTACTGCGACACGGCGACGAAGTTCCAGGCCGCGGTGCCGGTCAGCCACGAGTTCTTGGCCTCACCGGCGCGGACGGCCTCCTTGCCGGCGATCATCTGCGCGTACACGTACGGCTCGAGCTTGTGCGTGTCGGAGATCTCCTCGCGGTACGCCGGGGTGATCCGCTTGTAGTAGTCGAACGCCTGCGCCCCGCGCCCCACGACCGTCTCGGCGATGATCACCCAGGGGTTGTTGTGGCAGAAGATGCCGCCGTTCTCCTTGTAGCCGGGCGGGTACGTGGAGACCTCGCCGAGCTCGATCTGGTACGTCGTGTACGCCGGGTACTGCAGCACCAGGCCGTGCGGCGTGCCGAGCATCTCGTTGACCGAGTCGAGCGCCTGGATCGCGGGCGCCTCGGCGTCGTCCGGGCCGGAGCCCACGCCGATGCCCGCCATGACGGCGAAGCCCTGCGGCTCGATCCAGATCTTGCCCTCGGGCTTGGCGTCGGTGCCGATCGGGTTGCCGTAGTAGTCGTACGCCCGCAGGAACCACTGGCCGTCCCAGCCGTGCTCGAGGACCGCGGCGCGCACCTCGTCGACGTACTTGCGGGCCTCGGACGCGACGTCCGCGAGGCCGCGGCGCTCGGCGAGGTTCGCGTACTCGGCGCCGTAGAGGACGAACTGCGCGGCGATGAACACCGACTCCGCGGCGCCGCCGGCCTGGTTCTCCGTCGTCTGGAACGACTCGCCCGGGGTCGTCGAGAAGCAGTTGAGGTTGAGGCAGTCGTTCCAGTCCGCGCGGCCGATGAGCGGCAGGCCGTGCGGGCCGCGGTTGTCGACCGTGAACCGGAACGAGCGCGTGAGGTGCTCGAACAGCGGGACCTCGGTGCCGGCCTCGTTGTCGAACGGGACGGGCTCGTCGAGGATGCCCCAGTCGCCGGACTCCTTGATGTACGCGGCGACGCCGGCGATGAGCCACAGCGGGTCGTCGTTGAAGCCCGAGCCGATGTCGTTGTTCCCGCGCTTCGTCAGCGGCTGGTACTGGTGGTACGCCGAGCCGTCGGGGAACTGCGTCGACGCGATGTCGATGATGCGCTCGCGGGCGCGCTCCGGGATCAGGTGGACGAAGCCCAGCAGGTCCTGGTTGGAGTCGCGGAAGCCCATCCCGCGGCCGATGCCCGTCTCGAAGAACGACGCCGAGCGCGACATGTTGAACGTGACCATGCACTGGTACTGGTTCCAGATGTTGACCATCCGGTCGAGCTTCTCGTCGGTGCTCGTCACCGAGTACGTCGAGAGCAGGCCCGTCCAGTGCGCCTTGAGGGCGTCGAGGGCGGCGTCGACCTGCTCGCTCGTCGCGAACCGGCCCAGCAGCGCGTGCGCGGGGGCCTTGTTGACGACCTGGTGGGCGTCGTCGGCCCACTTCTCGTCGTCCGGGTTCTCCAGGTAGCCCAGGACGTAGACGAGCTCGCGCGACTCACCGGGCGCGAGGGAGACCTCGACCGAGTGCGAGCCGATCGGGTACCAGCCCGACGCGACCGAGTCGGCGCTCTTGCCGGCGCGCGGGACGGCGGCCTCGCCGAGCCCGTTGTACTGGCCGACGAACGTGTCGCGGTCCGTGTCGAAGCCGTCGGCGCGGGTGTTCACGGCGAACACGGCGTAGTGGTCGCGGCGCTCGCGGTACTCGGTCTTGTGGTAGATCGCCGACCCGTGCGGGGAGTCCTGCTCGACCTCGACCTCGCCGATCGACAGGTTGCGCTGGTAGTTCGTCTGGTCGTCCTGGGCGTTCCACAGGCAGAACTCGACGAACGAGAACAGCGTCGCCGTCTTCGGGGCGTCGGAGGTGTTCGTGACGGTGACCTTCTGCACCTCGGCGTTCTCGCCGACGGGCACGAAGAACAGCGTCTCGACGCGCAGACCGTTCCGCTCGCCCGTGATCGTCGAGTAGCCCAGGCCGTGCCGCGCCTCGAAGTGGTCGAGGTCCGCCTTGACCGGCAGCCACGACGGGGTCCACACGTCGCCGCCGTCGTTCACGTACAGGTAGCGGCCGCCCGCGTCCGCGGGGATGTTGTTGTAGCGGTAGCGGGTGAGGCGGCGCATCTTGGCGTCGCGGTAGAACGAGTACCCGCCCGCCTGGTGGGAGAGCAGCGAGAAGAACTGCTCCGACCCGAGGTAGTTGATCCACGGGTAAGGGGTGTGAGGCGTCGTGATGACGTACTCGCGCGCCGCGTCGTCGAAATGGCCGTACCGCATCGGTGGTGCCCCTCGGGTGCTCGGAAACAGCCGCGCCCGGTCACACCATCCCCGGTCCCGCGTCCGCGCGGGTCGGCGTCGGGTGTCTGACGCGTCATCTGGTCGGTGCGAGAGCGCTCCCACGCGCCTCACGAGAAGGATGATAGCCGTCGGGCGACGTATCGAAAACGTTGCAGCGCCGCACATCCGTGCGCAGGGCCTGGGGACGTCGTGGGAATGGTGTGGGAACCGGGCGGACGGTCGGTCCACGAGCCCCGCGAAGGGCACTACCGTGGCCCCGTGCTGCTCTCCGACCGCGACATCAGGGCCGAGCTCGAGTCCGGACGGGTCGGGCTCGACCCGTACGACCCGCAGATGATCCAGCCGTCGAGCATCGACGTGCGGCTCGACCGGTTCTTCCGCCTGTTCGACAACCACAAGTACGCCGTCATCGACCCCGCGGCGGACCAGCCCGACCTCACCCGCCTCGTCGAGGTCGACGGCGACGAGCCCTTCGTGCTGCACCCCGGCGAGTTCGTCCTCGGCTCCACGTACGAGCAGGTCACGCTGCCCGACGACGTCGCCGCACGGCTCGAGGGCAAGTCCTCGCTCGGCCGCCTCGGGCTCCTCACGCACTCGACCGCCGGGTTCATCGACCCCGGCTTCTCCGGGCACGTCACGCTCGAGCTGTCGAACGTCGCGACCCTCCCCATCCTCCTGTGGCCCGGCATGAAGATCGGCCAGCTCTGCTTCTTCCGGCTGTCGTCCGCCGCGGAGCAGCCCTACGGGTCCGCCGCCTACGGCTCCCGCTACCAGGGGCAGCGCGGCCCCACCGCGTCCCGCTCATTCCAGTCCTTCCACCGCACCGAGGTCTGATGCCGTGACCGACGACCTCCCGCGCCTGCCCGCCGCCGACCCCGCCCTGCGCCGGCGGCACCTGCTCGGCCTGCCCGACGGCATCGGCGCCGACGAGGTCGAGGTCCTCGCCATCTCCCGGTTCGCGCAGGCGCACTGGGAGGACGTCGTCGCCGACGTCCCGCAGCAGCGCGGCTTCGTCCGCCCCGTCACCGCCGCCCTCGGCATCCGCACCGTCACCGCGGCCGCCCCCACCGTCCGGGCGCTGCGGCTCGCACGCCTGTCCCGGCTCGCCGGCCCCTACGCCGTCAGCCCCGAGGACGCCGTCGGGCTCGGCCTGCCCGCCACGACCGTCGTCGTCTACGACCTCGACGCCCCCCGCGAGCGCGGCGCCAAGCCGTACCCCGGCGGCGACCGCGACGGCCTCAAGCGCGCGTTCCCCGACGGCCTGCCTGTCCGCGAGGAGGAGCGCGTCGTGCAGTGGCTCGTCGCGTGCGCCCGGCGGCTCGGCGGCGCCGTGCGCATCGGCGAGAGCGGCGTCGTCCTCACGCCCGACGTCGACGGCGCGATCGACCTCACCCTCTTCGCCGACCGCTGGCTCGAACCCAGCCAGGCGCTCGCCGTCGTCCAGTCCGTCGTCCCCCGCGCCCGGCTCTCCGAGGCGTCGGGCCGCTGGGAGGGCCCGCAGGCGGGCGTCGGTCGCGCGTCGACCAGCGGCGCCGGCGGCGTCACCGAGGCCGGCGGGTCCGGGCTGCGTGCCGCGCTCGAGCGGTACGGCGTCGAGGACGCCGACGAGCGGCAGCGGCTCATGGCCGAGGCCGCCGCGTTCGACGAGATCATGCGCACCACCCCGCCGCCCGCCGAGTCGTACGGGGTCCTCGTGGACCTCGGCGTCGACGGCACCATCTCCGTCGAGGCCGCCACCGAGACCGAGCTCCCGCCGCTGCTCGGCGACCTGCCCTGGACCGCCGGCGGCGTCGTCGCCTACCGCGTGCACTGGGAGCCGCTCCTCGTCGAGGAGCTCGAGATGGAGAAGCCGTCCTTCCCGCACAAGGTCGCGCGCGGGCGGGCCGCCCCGCAGGTGCAGGCCGTCGCACGGGCGCTGCACGGCGCGCTCGGCGGGGAGATCGCCGACGAGGCGGACTTCCTGGTCGACCCCGCGGACCTGTGAGCGGCGTGGTCGCGGACGACGGTCGCCGGGACCGGGCCGACGAGTCTGGCGCGGCTGGTCACGCCGGGGTCGACGGGCGCGGTCCTGACGTGACGGCGGGCGGGGGCGCGACGGCGGGCGTGGGCGCGACGGCGGGCGGGCACGCCGGGTGGACGACCACCGGGTCGCGCGTCGTCTACGAGAACCGGTGGATCCGGGTCCGGGAGGACGACGTCGTACGGCCCGACGGCGGCGCCGGCGTCTACGGCGTCGTCGAGGTCCGGCAGCCGTCCGTGTTCGTCGTCGCGCTGACCGACGACGACGAGGTGGTCCTCGTCAGCCAGCGCCGCTACACGACCGGAGCCGTGTCGGTCGAGGTCCCCGCGGGCGGCACCGACGGCGAGGACCCGCTGGTCGCGGCTCGCCGCGAGCTCGCCGAGGAGACCGGGCTGACCGCGCGCGAGTGGACCGAGGTCGGACGGATGGACGCCCTCAACGGCATCGCCGACGCCCCCGAGCACGTGTTCCTCGCGCGCGGGCTCGCCCCCGTCGAGGGTGGTGACGACGGTCGCGGGCGCGTCGAGGAGGGCATCGACAGCGTGCGCACCGTCCCGTTCGCCGACGCGCTGCGCCTGGTCACGGACGGCACGATCCGCGACGGCGAGACGATCGCGGCCCTGGCGTTCGCGGCCATCCACCTCCGCCGCTTCCACTGACGAGCCGCGACACCCCACCACCCGGCCCCGCGCCCGCCCGTCGCCCCGGGCCGCCCATCGCTCGAGGTCGCTGGTCCTGGTCGACTTCGCTGGTCCTGCCTGACGCACTCGACCGGAACCGGCGAAGTGGCGAGCTGCCCTGGCGTGGGGCGGCGGGCGTGTGGTGGCCGGGGTGACCCCACGCGGCGGGCCACACGGGGGTGGGCGTCGGGATGCCGGGGGCGCGCGGAGCGCGTAGACACGGCGCATGGGTGTGCTGATCCGCTCCACCGTCCTCGGGCTCGCCGCCGGCGGGCGCGCCTCCTCCGCGATCCGGACCCCGGTGCTCGCCGGCACGCGCGGGCGGTCCGGCGCGGGCCCGGCCCTGCTGCGGGCGCTCGCGAACCTCGCGGTCCTCGGGGAGACCGTCGGCGACAAGCTGCCGACCACCCCCGCCCGCACGGGGACGCCGCAGGTCTACGGCCGGCTCGTGGCGGGGGCGCTCGGTGCGGTGGCGCTGTCGGTCGTCGAGCGCCGGCGGCCCGGCGCGCACGTCGTCGCGGCCGTCGTCGGGCTCGGTGCCGCGTGGGCCGGGTCGTACGCCGGCACGGCGTGGCGCCGGTGGGCCGCCGAGGAGGGTCCCGACGAGCTGCGCCCGGACTGGCGGGCGGCGGCGCTCGAGGACACCGTCGTCCAGGCGTTCTCGACCCTGCTCGTCCGCACCTCCCGCCCCTGACCCCACCGCGGAGTCCCCGGCGAGATCGTCACTTTCGTTCGAGGTCGTGACCTGCAGGTACCGATCTCGAACGGAAGTGACGACCTCGGTGCCCGGTCGCGGGGCGGGTGGGCGTCAGGCGGCGTCGGCGGGCTGGGGGGTGGGGGCGAACTGGGTGCGGTAGAGCTCCGCGTAGAGGCCGTCGCGGGCGACGAGCTCGGCGTGGGTGCCCTGCTCGACGACGCGGCCGCGGTCGACGACGACGATCGCGTCGGCCTGGCGGACGGTCGACAGGCGGTGCGCGATGACGAGCGACGTGCGGCCGGTGAGCGCCTCGTCGAGGGCGGCCTGGACCGCGGCCTCGGACTCGGAGTCGAGGTGGGCGGTGGCCTCGTCGAGCACGACGACGTCGGGGGCCTTGAGCAGCAGCCGGGCGATGGCCAGGCGCTGGCGCTCGCCGCCGGACAGGCGGTAGCCGCGGTCACCGACGACGGTCTCCAGGCCCTCGGGCAGCCGCGCGACGAGGTCCCAGACGTGGGCCTGACGCAGCGCGCGCTCCAGGTCGGCGTCGGTGGCCTCGGGGCGGGCGAAGCGCAGGTTGGCCGCGATGGTGTCGTGGAAGAGGTGCGCCTCCTGGCTGACGACGCCGACGGTCGCGCGCAGCGAGTCGAGCGTGACGTCGCGCAGGTCCGCGCCGGCGATGCGGACGGCGCCGCGCGTCGGGTCGTACATGCGGGTGACGAGCTGGGAGAGGGTCGTCTTGCCGGCGCCGGACGGGCCGACGAGCGCGACCATGTGCCCGGCGGGGACGGCGAACGAGACGTCCGTCAGGGTGTCGTCGGACGGGTCGTTGCGGAGCGTCGCGACGGACTCCAGGGACGCGAGCGACACCTCGTCGGCGGTCGGGTAGCGGAAGCCGACGGCGTCGAGCTCGACGTCGGCGCCGCGGCGTGCGACGTCGGCGCGCAGGTCGTGGGCGTGCGGGGCGTCGGTGACGGACGGCTCCAGGTCGAGGACCTCGAGCACGCGCTCGAAGCTCACGAGGGCGGTCATGACGTCGACCTGGACGTTCGACATCGCGGTGAGCGGGCCGTAGAGGCGGCCGAGGTAGGACGCGAGCGCGACGACGACGCCGACGGTGAGCTCGCCGCGGATCGCGGCGAGGCCGCCGAACCCGTAGACGACGGCGGTCGCGACGGCGGCGATGGTGGTGAGGCCGACGCGGAACCACGTGCCGTAGAGGGCCCGCTTGACGCCGACGTCCCGGACCCGTCCGGCCTGCTCGGCGTACGCGGCGGACTCGCGCGCGGGGTCGCCGAAGACCTTGACCAGGTGGGCGCCCGCGACGTTGAACCGCTCGTTCATGGTCTGCGCGGCCTGGGCGTTGAGCTCGTAGCTCTCGTGCGTGACGGCGGCGATGCGCGGCCCGAACCAGCGTGCGGGCAGGACGAACGCGGGGACGAGGACGAGGGACAGCAGCGTGAGCCGCCACGACATGGAGAGCATCGCGGCGAGCACGAACGCGACGGTCAGGGCGTTGCTCACGACGTTCTGCAGCGTGGACGTGAACGCCTGCTGCGCGCCGAGCACGTCGCCGTTGAGGCGCTGGACGAGCGCGCCCGTGCGGGTGCGGCTGAAGAACGCGAGGGGCATGCGCTGGACGTGGTCGAACACGGCGGTGCGCAGGTCGAGGATGAGGCCCTCGCCGATGCGGGACGACACCCAGCGGTCGGCGACGGACAGGCCGGCGGACAGCAGCGCGAGCGCGGCGACGGCGGCGGCGATGAGGACGACGAGGCGCGAGTCGCCGGTGGCGATGCCGTCGTCGATGAGGTGCTTGAACAGCAGGGGCGGGAGCGCGCCGGCGGCGGCCTCGAGCGTGATGAGCACGAGGAAGACGGCGAGGGCGCGGCGGTGGGGGCGGGCGAACGCGAGGATGCGGCGCAGCGTGGAGCGGGACAGGCGTCGGCGGCCGACGGAGCGGTCGCGCGCGAAGCCGCGCATCTGCGGGTTGCCGCCGCCGCGGCCCATGCCGGCGCCGGTGCCGGGCGTGGCGGGAGGGTGGTGGGGGAGAGACATGGGGCGTCTCCCTTCGTCGGGGGAGCGCGTGGGGGGTGGCGCGCGATAGTGAGGTTAACTCACTATGTCGTTGGTTCACAACCGCTGCGGGTGCGGGTACCGTCACGGCCGTGAGCCCGCACGACGACGCCGCCGCCACCGCAGCCAGCCCGCCCGCGGCGACGGACGGCCCTGTGTCGACGGGTGGCCGTGTGCCGACGGGTGGCCCGGGGTCGACGGGCGGCGACGAGTCCGCCGAGCTGCTCGACCTGCTGCACCGGCTGCTGCGCGACATTCGGCGATCGGCGGCGGCGTCGCTGGGACCCACCAGCCAGGCGCCCGGGCAGGTCCGCCTGCTGCGCGTGCTGCAGCACTGCGACGAGCCGCTGCGGCTCGGTCACGTCGCGTCCGCGCTCGACGTCGCGCCTCGATCCGTCACGTCGAAGGTCGACGCCGCCGAGGCCGACGGGCTCGTCCGGCGCATCGCCGACCCCACCGACCGCCGCGCGACCCTCATCGAGCTCACCGACGCCGGCCGGTCCCTGCTCGCCGACGTCTCCGCGCGTCGCCACGAGGGCGTCGCGGGCCGCCTCGGCCGCCTCGCTCCCGACGAGCGCACCCAGCTCCTTGCCCTCCTGCGCCGCCTGGCGGACGACCCCACGCCCTGAGGTCATCCCTCACGGCGTGGGGCCGCCCGACGGCGGTCAGGAGCAAGGTCAGGAGCAGAGGGCCGTGTCGATCACCGTGTCGACGTGCTGCAGCGCGTCGGGGTCCGGCACGGACGACGGGAGCGCCGTGACGGCCACGGCGGCCGCGCGGCCGTCCGTCGTCACGCCCTCGCGCGTCGAGTAGCCGAAGATGTCGCCGCCGTGCCCCCACGCGACGCCGCCGCAGCTCAGGGCCGTCTCGGTAATCCCGAGGCCGTACCGCACGGGGCCCCAGTCGGCGGGGACGGGGACCGTCTTCTGCATCTCCGCGAGCTCCGCGGCGCCGACCAGGCGGCCGTCGAGGATCGCGGTGTAGAGGCGGACCAGGTCGCTCGGCGTCCCGACGACGTCGCCCGCACCCCAGGCCGCGGCGGGGTCGAGGACGGTGACGTCGCGCAGCGGACCGCCCGGGGTGTCGGCGTGGTAGCCGTGCGGGTGACGCCCGCGGATCTCGCGCTCGCCGACGGCCGGGACGTACGTGTCGCGCAGGCCGGCCTTCTCGATGACGCGGTGCGTGAGCTCCTCGTGCAGCGGGCGGCCGGTGACCTTCTCGACGAGCAGCCCGGCGACGACGTAGTTCGTGTTGCTGTACGACCAGCCCGCACCGGGGGCGAACGTCGCGGGGCGGGTCATGGCGGCGTCGAGCAGCGCCCGCGGCTGGACGTACGTGTCGATCATCGCGTCGACGCTCGACAGCCCGTCGGCGAGGAGCACGTCGAGGTACTCGGGGACCCCGCTCGTGTGCTGCAGCAGCTGCCGGACCGTGATCGCGGTCCCGTCGACGCGTTCGGCGCCCTCACGCCCGTTGTCGAGCAGGCCCGGCAGGTACGTGGCGACCGGGGCGTCGAGGTCGACCCTGCCCTCGCCGACGAGCTGCAGGACGGCGACCGCGACGAACGTCTTGGTGTTGCTCGCGAACCGGACCCGCCCGTCCGTCGGGACGCGGGAGCCGGTGCTCAGGTCGCCGACCCCGGCGACGAGATGACGGGTGCGGCCGCGCTCGTCGCGGACCGTCGCGAGCGCGGCGGGGAAGCCGTCCTCGCGGACGAGTGCGTCGACCGCGCGACGCACGGCGTCCCGTCCGTGCGCCCCGCGAGCGGGGTCGGTCGGTTCCGGCGCCTCCACGGTGGCGGGCGGCGCGTCCGCCGCCACCGCGGGTGCGACGAGCGTGCCGCCGACGAGCGCACCCGCGGCGAGCAGCGCGGCCGCACCCCGGAGCGCCCGCCGTCGGCGGGGGACGGCGCCGAGCGAGCGGTCGTCGGCGCCGTCGGAGCCGTCGGCCCTGGCGGTGCCGTCGGGGACGGGCTGGTCGGTGGTCGCGGGCTGCGTCGGTGCGGTGCTGCGCATGAGGACTCCTTCTGCGGGCGGTCGCCCGGTGTCGAGGGCACGTCCGGTCGGTGCGGACCGGACGATGCGGACACGTCCACCGTCCCGGCCGCACCGGTGTGCCGACCATCCGGTCACCCGACGAGCCGACGGTGGGGCAGCCCCCCGGCCGCGCGCGTTCACGCGCCGCCGAGCTCGTCGCCTCGCGCCGAGCTCGTCACCTCGCGTCGAGCTCGTCACCTCGCGTCGAGTTCGTCAGCTGCACCTCACGAAGTCGGCGCGAACTGACGAACTCGCGGCCGTGGGGGGCCGCACGACGACCGAGGCCGGCCCTCGCCGAGGTCTGCCCCGGCCGGGGCGGCGTGGTGGGCGCGGGGCTCAGGGGTGGGGTGCAGGGAGTCGCGGAGCAGGGCCGCGATGTCGGCGGGTGGGCGGGCTCAGGGGGTGGGGGCGCGCAAGGAGTCGCGGAGCAGGACGGCGATGTCGGCGACCTCGGGCACGCCGACCGCCGCGCGGGCGGGGGTGCCGTTCGCGGCGACGGCGGGAGCGCCCGCGGGTGCGTGGGTCCCGACGGGCTCGACGGGCGCACCGGCGGCGGCGACGGCCGCGACCCCGTCGGCGAGCATGACGGTGCAGTAGGGGCAGGCGGTCGCGACGACGTCGGCGCCGGTGCCCATCGCCTCGCTCGCGCGGGTCGCGTTGATGCGGGTGCCGGTCGACTCCTCCATCCACATGCGCGCGCCGCCCGCGCCGCAGCAGAACGACGTCTCGCGGTTGCGGGGCATCTCGGCGAGCTCGACGCCGGGGATCGCGGCGAGCAGCTCGCGCGGGGGCGTGTAGACCTGGTTGTGCCGGCCCAGGTAGCAGGGGTCGTGGTAGGTGATGCGCTGGCCGGGCGCGGACGACGCGGCGTCGGCCGGGGGCTCGACGGGCACCAGGCGCCCGTCGGCGACGAGCCGGTTGAGCAGCTCGGTGTGGTGCAGGACCTCGAACCGGCCGCCGAGCTGCGGGTACTCGCGGCTGATGGTGTTGAAGCAGTGCGCGCAGGTCACGACGATGCGCTGCGCGCCGACCTCCGTGAGGACCTCGACGTTCTGCGACGCGAGCATCTGGTAGAGCAGCTCGTTGCCGGCGCGGCGGGCGGGGTCGCCCGTGCAGGTCTCGCCGTCGCCGAGGACGGCGAACGACACCCCGGCGGTGTGCAGCAGCTCGGCGACGGCCCGCGTCGTCCTCTTGGCGCGGTCCTCGTAGGCGCCGGCGCAACCGACCCAGAACAGGTAGTCGACGTCGGCGGCGGACTCGACGTCGGCGCCGACGACGGGGACCTCGAAGTCGAGGCCCTTCGCCCAGTCGAGCCGGGCGCGCGCGGGCAGGCCCCACGGGTTGCCCTGCCGCTCGAGCTTGGTGAACGTGCCGCCGAGCTCCTTGGGGAACGCCGACTCCATGAGCACCTGGTAGCGGCGGACGTCGACGATCGTGTCGACGTGCTCGATGTCGACGGGGCACTGCTGGACGCACGCGCCGCAGGTCGTGCACGCCCACAGCGCCTCGGGGTCGATGACGCCCGCGCCGACCAGGTCCACGCCCGCGTGCGGGTCGTCCTCGCCCGCTGCGCGGCGGTCGACCGGGGCCGCCTCGTCAGGCGTCAGCCCGCCTGCTGCGGCCGCCGCCCGCAGGTAGGGGGCCGTGGCGGCGGCGTGGTCGCGCAGGGAGAGCATGACGAGCTTGGGGGACAGGGGCTTGCCGGTCGCCCAGGCGGGGCACTGGTCCTGGCAGCGGCCGCACTCGGTGCAGGTCGCGGTGTCGAGGAGCTGCTTCCAGGACAGGTCCTCGATCGCGCCCGCGCCGAGGCGCGCGTCGTCGGGCAGGTCCTCGAGCGCGGCGAGGTCGACCGCGGTGCCGTCGGCGAGGGTCAGCGGGGCCAGCGGGCCGAGGGCCGGTCCGCCCGCGGCCTCGCGGCGGGCGTACACGTTGACGACCGCGAGGAACCGGTGCCACGCGACACCCATCGTGGGCTGCAGGCCGACGACGACGAACCACGACATCGAGATCGCGATCTTCACGGTCGCGGCGACGACCACCGCGTCGCGCAGCACGTCCGTCGGCGCGCCCGCCCACCAGCCGCCGAACCACGCGGTGAGCGGGAAGTGCAGGCCCAGGCCGTCGTGGCCCTCCTGCGCGAGCAGCGCGTACTCCAGGCCCCGCAGCACCAGCACGGCCGCGACGACGGCGAACACCGTGGCCTCGACGAAGTACGCCTGCGCCTGGTTCGAGCCGAAGAACCGCGACCGGCGGCGCTGCGGCTCGTCGCCGCGCGGCGAGATGCGCAGGCGCAGGACGAACAGCGCGACGATGCCGACGAGCGCCGCCCACGCGAACGCCTCGATCACCCACTCGACGGGCCACAGGTGCCCGATGAGCGGCAGCGCCCACGTCGGGTCGACGACCTGCCCGTACCCGGCGACGAGCGTGAGGACGAGCAGCGGGAACGACACCATGACGACCCAGTGCGCGGCCCGCACGACGGGCCGGTGCTGGAACCGGCCGTGCCCGACGACCTCCCGCAGCAGCGTCGCGAGGCGCGTCCCGACGGGGCCGGAGCGGCCGGGGGCGGAGCGGCCGACGCGCACCGTCCGGACGATCGCGACGACCCCGCGGGAGAAGAGCGCGACCCCGACGACGGTCGAGACGACGACGATGCCGAGGCACACCCACTGCAGCGCGTTCACGCGCACACGGTAGTCGCCGGGCGGGCGCGCCCCCGGGACGTCCGCCCCGCGGCCGGCGCCGTCCTTGGGCGGTGCGTGAGAAGAGCATGGGAAATGGGTCGGTAGACTCTTGACCAACTCCTCAAGCCTCCCGACCGACCCCCCGCCCCCGACAGGACGGAGCCGGACGCGTGCTTCTGCTGCTCACCGTGCACCTCGCAGCAGCCCTTGCCGCGCCCGCTCTCGTCTCCGTGCTGGGGCGGCGTGCGTTCTGGGTGCTGGCCCTCGCGCCGGCCTCGGCGGCGGTGTGGGCGCTCACCTGGACGCAGCAGGTCCAGGCGGGCAAAGGACCCGTCGAGCAGGTCGAGTGGATCCCCGCGCTGGGCCTGGAGCTGACGTTCCGGCTCGACACGCTGTCGTGGTTCATGACGCTCGTCGTCGGTGGCGTCGGGGCCCTCGTGCTCGTGTACTGCGCGGGCTACTTCTCGCCGACCGCGCACGGCCTGGGCCGGTTCGGCGGCGTGTTCGTCGCGTTCGCGGGTGCGATGCTCGGCCTGGTCACGGCCGACGACATGCTGCTGCTGTTCGTGTTCTGGGAGCTCACGACGGTCACGTCGTACGTGCTCATCGGCCACTACGCGGAACGCAAGGCCAGCCGGCGGGCGGCGATGCAGGCCATCGTCATCACGACGGCGGGCGGCCTCGCGATGCTCGTCGGCGTCGTGCTGCTCGGCGAGGCGGCCGGCACGTACCGGATGTCCGAGGTGATCGCGGACCCGCCCATGGGCGCCGCGACGACGGCCGCGATCGTCTGCCTCCTGCTCGGCGCGGCCACCAAGTCCGCGCTGCTGCCCTTCCACTTCTGGCTGCCCGCCGCCATGGCCGCGCCCACGCCCGTCAGCGCGTACCTGCACGCCGCCGCGATGGTGAAGGCCGGTGTCTACCTGGTCGCCCGGTTCGCGCCCGCGTTCGCGACGCAGCCCGTGTGGCGCTGGACGGTCGTCGTGCTCGGCTGCGGCACCCTGCTGCTCGGCGGCTACCGGGCGCTGCGGCAGCACGACCTCAAGCTCGTCCTCGCGTTCGGCACGGTCAGCCAGCTCGGCCTGCTGATCCTGCTCGTCGGGCTCGGCACGCAGGCGACCGCGCTCGCGGGCCTCGCGATGATCGGGGCGCACGCGATGTTCAAGGCGTCGCTGTTCCTCGTGGTCGGCGTCGTCGACGCGGCGACCGGGACGCGTGACCTGCGGCGGCTGTCCGGCGTCGGGCGCGAGCTGCCGCTGACGGCGCTCGCGGGCGGTCTCGCGACGGCGTCGATGATCGGGCTCATCCCGTTCGCGGGGTACGTCGCGAAGGAGGCCGGGCTCGAGGGGATCGTGCACCTCGACGAGGGTGCCCTCGGGACGGTCGTGCTCGTCGCGTTCTCCGTCGGGTCCGTCCTGACCGTCGCGTACGGGCTGCGGCTGTGGTGGGGCGCGTTCGCGACCAAGCCGGCCGTGGTGCCGGAGTCGACGGCCGGCGACCCCGCACAGGGCCCGCCCCTGCACGAGGGCGCCCACGAGGACGCGACCCCGGCACCGATCACCCACCCCACGCTCCTGCTCGTGTGGCCCGCGATGATCCTCGCCGTCCTCGGCCTCGCCGTCGCGCTGCTCCCGCAGCTCGGCGAGCACCTGCTCGCGCCCTACGCCGACACGTACCCGCTGGGCGAGCCCGGGCACCTGGTGCTGTGGGCCGGGTTCACGCCCGTCTTCGCGCTGACCGTCGGGATCCTCGCCGCCGGTGCGCTGCTGTTCGTCGTCCGCGCCCGTGTCGAGCGGTGGCAGTCCGGGCTGTACCGCGGGCCCGAGGCCGACAGCGTCTACCGCAAGTTCATGCGGCGGCTCGACGACCTCGCCGCCGACGTCACCGCCGTCACGCAGCGTGGTTCGCTGCCGCTCTACCTCGGCGTCGTGCTCCTCGTGTTCGTGGGGTCCGTCGCGGGCGTCATCCTCACGCAGACGACCGTGGCCGAGCCCGTCACGCGCTGGGACCACCCCGGGCAGCTCGTCTTCGCGGCCGTCGCGGTGACCTCCGCGATCCTCGCGGCGCGCGCCCGCCGGCGGCTCAAGGCCGTCATCCTCCTCGGCATCGGCGGGTACGCCGTCGCGGGCATCTTCCTGCTGCACGGCGCACCCGACCTCGCCCTCACGCAGGTCCTCGTCGAGACCGTGACGCTCGTCGTCTTCGTGCTCGTGCTGCGCCGCCTGCCCCCGTACTTCTCCGACCGCCCGCTCGCCGCGAGCCGGTGGGTGCGGCTCGGCCTCGGCCTCGCGGTCGGGCTCACCGTCGCCGGGATCGCGCTCGTCGCACCCGGGGCGCGCGTGCACGCGCCCGTGTCCGAGCACTTCGCGGAGGAGGCCGTCGCGTGGGGCGGCGGCAAGAACATCGTCAACGTCACGCTCGTCGACATCCGCGCGTGGGACACGATGGGCGAGATCTCCGTGCTGCTGGTCGCCGCGACCGGCGTCGCGTCGCTCGTCTTCCTGTCCCGGCGCGGCGGGGCGATCTTCCGTGCGGGCGACGCGCCCGACGACCGGGCCGTGTGGGGCGGCAGCGACGACCCGATGGCGGCGCTGCGCCGCCCGCCGGGCAGCACGCAGCAGCCCGCCCCGTCGTCCGCGTCGCGCGACCGCCTGTGGCTCAGCGCGGGCCGGACCCTCGCGCCGCAGCGCCGGTCCGTGATCTTCGAGGTCGTCGTGCGGCTGCTGTTCCACACGATGCTCGTCTACTCGATCTACCTGCTGTTCTCCGGCCACAACGCGCCCGGCGGCGGGTTCGCCGCGGGTCTCGTCACGGGCATCGCGCTCATCGTGCGCTACCTCGCGGGCGGCCGGTACGAGCTCGGCGAGGCGGCACCCGTGCAGCCCGGTCTGCTGCTCGGCCTCGGCCTGTTCCTGTCCGCGGGCGTCGGGCTGCTCGCACAGCTCGTCGGCGGGTCCGTCCTGCAGTCGTGGATCATCGACATCCACCTGCCCGTCGTGGGCGACATCCACCTCGTGACCAGCCTGTTCTTCGACGTCGGCGTCTACCTGGTCGTCGTCGGCCTCGTGCTCGACATCCTGCGCAGCCTCGGCGCCGAGATCGACCGGCGGGCCGAGACCGGCGAGGACGACCAGTCCGTCGACGAGGAGCTCGCCGAGGCGGACCGGCTGCTCGCCGAGAAGGTCGGGGGTGGTCCGTCGTGATCGACATGAGCCCCAACCTCGTCCTCGTCGTCGCGATCGCCGTGCTGTTCACCGTCGGCGTCTACCTGCTGCTCGAGCGGTCCCTCACGCGCGTCCTCATCGGCGTGATCCTGCTCGGCAACGGCGCCAACCTGCTGTTCCTCGTCGCCGGGGGCGCCGCGGGGCGGCCGCCCATCGTGGGCGCGACGCCCGAGGGGCAGATGAGCGACCCGCTGCCGCAGGCGATGGTCCTCACCGCGATCGTCATCACCCTCGGCCTGTCGGCGTTCCTGCTGGCCATGGCCTACCGGTCGTGGCAGCTGCACCGGCACGACGAGGTCCAGGACGACGTCGAGGACCGCCGCATCGCGCGGCTCGCCGCGATCGACGTCCGCGCCACGACCGACGCCGACACCGAGGGCACCGGACGTTCCATCGACGAGGAGGCCGCCGAGATCCGCGACGAGACCGACGAGGGCGCCCCCGCCCGGACCCCGGGGGAGGGCGAGCGATGACCGACTGGACCTGGCTCGTCCCGCTGCCCGTCGTCGTGCCGCTGTCCGCCGCGGGCCTCGCGCTCGCGCTGTACCGCCGCCCGACGATCCAGCGCGTCGTCAGCGTCGTGGCGCTCACGATCGTCGTGATCGTGTCGGCCGCGCTGCTCGTCCTCGCGGACGACGGCCCGCTCGTCGTCGACGTCGGGGACTGGGCCGCACCCGTCGGCATCAACCTCATCGTCGACCGGCTGGCCGCCCTCATGCTCACGGTGTCGGCCACCGTCACCCTCTGCGTCCTGCTGTACTCGCTCGCGCAGGGCCAGGAGGACGACGAGGAGTCCGCGCCGATCTCGATCTTCCACCCGACGTACCTGGTGCTGACGGCGGGCGTCGCGAACGCGTTCCTGTCGGGCGACCTGTTCAACATCTACGTCGGCTTCGAGATCCTGCTCGCCGCGTCGTTCGTGCTGCTCACCCTCGGCGGGACCCGCGAACGCATCCGCGCCGGCACGATCTACGTCGTCATGGCGCTGCTGTCGTCCGTGCTGTTCCTCGTCGCCCTGGCGGCGACGTACGCCGCGACCGGCACGGTGAACCTCGCGCAGCTCGCGATCCGTCTGCCGGAGATCGACCCCGGCGTGCGCCTGCTGCTCCAGGTGCTGCTCGTGCTCGCGTTCGCGATCAAGGCCGCCGTCTTCCCGCTGTCCGCGTGGCTGCCGGACTCGTACCCGACCGCGCCCGCACCCGTCACCGCCGTGTTCGCGGGCCTGCTCACCAAGGTCGGCGTGTACGCGATCATCCGCACGCAGACGCTGCTGTTCCCCGAGGGGCGGCTCGACGACGTCCTCATGTGGGCCGCGCTCGCGACGATGGTCGTCGCGATCCTCGGCGCCGTCGCGCAGGACGACATCAAACGTCTGCTGTCGTTCACCCTGGTCAGCCACATCGGGTACATGGTCTTCGGCATCGCCCTGTCCACCGACGCCGGGTGGACCGCCGCGATCTACTACGTCGCGCACCACATCACCGTGCAGACCGCGCTGTTCCTCGTCGTGGGGCTCGTCGAGCGCGTCGGCGGGTCGACGTCGCTCACCAAGCTCGGCGGGCTCGCGCGCCTCGCGCCCGTGCTCGCGATCCTGTTCTTCGTGCCCGCGATGAACCTCGCCGGGATCCCCCCGATGTCCGGGTTCCTCGGCAAGCTCGGCCTGCTGGAGGCGGGCGTGCAGGTCGGGACGCCGCTCGCGTACGTCCTCGTCGTCGGGTCCGTCGTCACCTCCCTGCTCACCCTGTACGCGCTGGTCAAGGCGTGGAACAAGGCGTTCTGGCAGGTCCCCGAGGTCGAGCGGCCCCCGACCCGGCTGCCGTTCGGCATGGTCGGCCCCGCCGCCGCGCTCATCGTGTTCGGCCTCGGCCTGACCGTCGCCGCCGGCCCCCTGTACGCGTACACCGAGCGGGCCGCCGCCGCCCTCGCCGAGCGCACGCCCTACGTCGAGGCCGTCCTGCCCGACGGGAAGCGCGGCAAAGGCGTGTCCGTCGACGTGACCGAGCAGGCCGCGTCCGACGCCGAGCACGGCGACGACGAGGCCGAGCCCGAGGCCGCGGGCGTCGCGCCCGCCGACGAGGCCGCACCCGCCGGGACGGGGGCCGGCGGATGAGCCTGCACCCGCGCCGGTCCCGGTGGCGCACCCAGTGGGCGACGGTCGTCTGGCTCACCGTCGTCTGGGTGCTGCTGTGGGGCGACCTGTCCGTCGGCAACGTCATCGCCGGCGCCGGCCTCGCGCTGCTCGTGACGACCGGGCTGCGCATGGCGCCCATCCAGTTCGGCGGCCGGGTCCGCCTCGGCGCGCTCGTCGTCCTCGTCGCGCGGTTCGTCGCCGACCTGGTCCGCGCGTCCGCCGAGGTCAGCCTCATCGCGCTGCGCCCCCGCTACACGCCGCACGGCGCCGTCATCGGGGTGCAGCTGCGCAGCCACTCCGACCTGTACCTCACGCTCACCGCCGAGCTGTGCTCGCTCGTGCCCGGGTCGCTCGTCGTCGAGGCGCACCGGCTCACCGGCATGCTGTACCTGCACGTGCTCGACGTCCGGGCCAGCGGCGGCATCGAGGCCGCCCGCCAGACCGTGCTCGACCAGGAGGAGCGCGTCCTGCGGGCGTTCGCGTCCGACGAGGAGCTGCTCGCCGCGGGGGTGGTCGCGTGATCGTCGTCGTGGTGGTGTGCACCGTGCTGCTCGCGCTCGGGGCCGCGTTCGCGATCGTCCGGGCCGAGAAGGGCCCGTCGATGCTCGACCGGACGATCGCGCTCGACGTGGTCGTCGCGACGATGATCGTCGGCGTCGCGCTCTACGCCGCGGTGAACCGGCGCGCGGACGTCGTGCCGATCCTCGTCGTCCTGTCGCTCGTGGGCTTCGTCGGGTCGGTGACGATCGCACGCTTCGCGTCCGTCGAGCCCGAGGGCGAGGGCCGGGTCCGCACGCGCGAGGAGATCGCCGCCGAGGAGGCCGCGCGCGCCGAGGAGACCCGCGCCGAGGAGCGGCACGAGCACGAGGAGCACCACGGCGGCGGCGCGGAGGGGGAGGTCCGATGAACCACTGGTGGGACACCCTCGCGGATGTCGTGTCGATGGTCTGCCTGCTCGGCGGGGCGCTGCTCGCGTTCGCTGCCGGCGTGGGCGCGCTGCGGTTCCCCGACCTGCTGGCCCGCATGCACGCCGCGACGAAGCCGCAGGTCCTCGGGCTCGTGCTGTGCCTCATCGGGCTCGCGCTGCGGCTGCGGTCCGGCGGTGCCGTGTGGGCGCTCGTCCTCGTCGCGGTCTTCCAGATGCTCACCGCGCCCGTCGCCGCGCACATGGTCGGCCGGGCCGGCTACCGCACGGGCAAGGTCCGCGGCGACCTGCTCGTCGTCGACGAGCTGACCGCCGACCTGGAGCGTGCCCGCACCGGACCGGACGGCGCGGGCCTCGACCCCGAGTCGGCCGTGGACGACGAGGACGACATCGGCCCGCGGTGACGCGCGTGGCGTCGCCGTGACGCGCCCGGCGTCGCCCGGGACGGCCCGAAGGGGTTGAATCGAGGGATGCACCGGGACGTCGTGGTCGTGGGGTCAGGACCCAACGGGCTCGCCGCCGCCGTCACGCTCGCCCGCGCCGGGCTGGGCGTCCTCGTCCTGGAGGCGCAGCCCACCGTCGGTGGGGGTGCCCGCACGCTCGACCTGGGCCTGGCCGACGGGGTCGTGCACGACCTGTGCTCCGCGGTGCACCCCATGGCGTGGGCGTCGCCGTTCTTCCGCGGGTTCGACCTCGCCGCCCGCGGCGTCGAGCTGCTGCGCCCCGAGGTGTCGTTCGCGCAGCCCCTGCCCGGCGGGCGCGCGGGCATCGCGTACCGCGACCTCGGCCGGACGGCGGAGCGGCTCGGCGACGACGGCGACGCGTGGCGGTTCGTCGTCGGGCGGCTCGCGGAGCACGCCGACCACGTCGTGCGCGTCGCGATGGGCGACAAGCGCAGCCTCCCGCCCGGCCTGCTGCCCCGCGGCACCGGCACGGCGCTGCACTTCGGCCTGCAGGTGCTGGAGCAGGGCACCACGTGGGGGCGGCGGTTCTCGGGCGACGTCGCGCCCGCGCTCCTCACGGGCGTCGCCGCGCACGCGATCACGCCCCTGCCGTCGCTCGCGGCCGCCGGGACGGCGCTGCTGCTCGCGTCCCTCGGGCACGCCGGACCCGGCTGGGTCATCCCGCGCGGCGGGTCCGGGTCGATCGTCGCGGCCCTCGTCGACGACCTCCTCGCGCACGGCGGGGAGATCGTCACCGACCACCCCGTGCGCACGTGGGACGACCTGCCGCCCGCGCACGCCCACCTGTTCGACACCACGCCCCGCACCGTCGTCGAGGTCCTCGGCGACCGGCTCCCGCGGCACGCCCGCGAGTCGTTGGAGGGCTTCCGGTACGGCAACGCCGCCGCGAAGGTCGACTTCGTGCTGTCCGAGCCCGTGCCGTGGGCCGACCCCGAGGTGCGGCGCGCCGGGACCGTGCACGTCGGCGGGACGCGCGACGAGATGATCGCCGCCGAGGCGGCCGTGCACGCCGGGCAGCACGCCGAGCGGCCCATGACGCTCGTCAGCGACCCGACCGTCGTCGACGACTCCCGCGTCGTCGGCGGGCTGCGGCCCCTGTGGTCGTACGCGCACGTCCCCGCGGGGTCCGACGTCGACGTGACCGAGGCCGTCACCGCGCACGTCGAGCGGTACGCGCCCGGGTTCCGCGACGTCGTCGTCGCCTCCCGGTGCATCCCCGCCGCGCACATGAGCCGGCACAACCAGAACTACGTCGACGGCGACATCTGCGCGGGCGCCACCACGATGTGGCAGATGTTCGCCCGCCCCACGGCCCGCCGCGACCCCTACGCGACCGGCCGCGACGGCGTCTACCTGTGCTCCGCGTCCACCCCGCCCGGGCCCGGCGTGCACGGCCTGTCCGGCTGGTTCGCGGCCCGACGCGTCCTGCGGGAGGTCTTCAACACCGCCGTCCTGCCGTCCCTCGCGCCCGACCGGACCGCCGAGGTGTGGCCGGCCATCTGACGGCCTGACCTGGGACCTCATGCCCATGCGACCCCGCGTCGCGCCGTGGGACCGTCGCCCCACCGTGAACGACGCCCCGGAGGTCCGACCGATGCACGTCCGCGTGATCGAGCTGCCCGCGTGCCTCATGGCCACCACCGGCCCCAGCCCCGACGCCGACCCGTTCGCCGACGACGGGCTGCTCACCCGCTTCGACGCGTGGTTCACGGCCCGCACCGAGCCGCTGCCGCTCGCCCCGCGCGACCTCATGTGGTTCGACGACGACGCCGAGGCCCTCGCGTGGGGCTACCTGCTCGGCCCCGACGACGACGGCAGCCCGTGGGACGTCGTCCCGTTCCCGGGCGGGCTCTACGCCGCCGCGGTGTGCCGCGACCTCGACGACCAGGACGGTGAGCGCGTCCTCGCGGACCTGCGCGACTGGGTGGACGCGTCACCGCTCGACGCCGACGAGTCCGCCGCACGTCCGGTGCTGTTCCGCATCACGACACCGCAGGCCGTCGCCGACCTGCTCGGGCACCACCAGATGGAGCTCCTCGTCCCCTGCCGCGTCCCCGCCGCGATGACCGACGCCTGACCGACGTCAGACGACGACGGCGTCGTCGAGCGCCGAGGGAGCGACGTGGTCCCCGAGAGCAGGCCGAGAGGCGACGTCCACGCGCTCGCCGAGGATCTCCTCGAGGTCGCGCGTCAGGCCGATCAGGGGAAGCAGCCCGACCACCCGCACGTCGAGGTCGACGAGGAAGTCGACGTCGGAGTCCGGGCCGTCCTGTCCGCGGGCCACGGACCCGAAGACCTCGATGCGGGTGGCACCCGCTCGTCGTGCCGCGGCACGGATCTGCGCACGATGTCGCTGGACCTTGGCGAGGCGACCCGAGCGCGGGTCGTCCGTGCCGTCCACGAGTTCGGCGTCCTCGTCCTGGCGCGCGCCCTCGGCGGCACGCCCCCCGCTAGGTTCGCTCACTGCGGGCGACCTAGTCGACGAGCTCGCGGCCCGCGCTCGTCCGGGCCGTGAACGTGGCGGTGCCGCGGGTTGCGAGGACGCGCGCGACGGCGACCAGCGCCCCGGTGATCGCGGCGGCCGCGATGACCTCGCCGAGGCGGGCGTCGCCCTCGTCCTCGGGCTTCGGCGGCTTGTGGCCGGACGCGGCCTTCCACGACTGCGTGACGATCTGCTGCGCGACCCAGGCGGCGCCGAGCGCGGCACCGACACCCACGAGCTTGGCGATGGTCGACTGCTTGTCAGGCACGGGTGAACCTCCGGGGGTCAGGGCGGGCTGCGTCCACGCTAGCCGCACGGGTGCTCCGCCGCTGGTCGGACGGGCGTAGGATCACGGGCGAACGACAGGGGAGCGTCACGTCGCCGGCAGCCCCGCCGACGGCCAGGGCGCTGAGAGTGCGGACCACCGCAGACCCTCGAACCTGATCCGGCTCACACCGGCGTAGGGAGTCGGGCTTCTCAGTCTCCGCGGTCGTCGTCGGCGTCCCCGCGGGGGCTCCGGGCGGCGCACGCGGTGACCCCCTCCTGCTGACGAAGGAGGAGCACCACCCATGGCGAGCACGTCCCGCCGTACCGTCCCCGTCCTCGCGCCCCTGGCGGCGCTGGCCCTCGTCGCGCTCGCGGGCTGCTCCGCGGTCGGCGGCGACGACCCCGCACCGGCCGCGTCCGGGGGCGGTGGCACCGTCACGCTGGTCACGCACGACTCGTTCGGGCTGTCCGACGGGCTGCTGGAGTCGTTCGAGGAGGAGTCGGGCCTGACCGTCGAGGTCGTGCAGCCCGGCGACGCCGGGACGCTCGTCAACCAGCTCGTCCTGACGAAGGACGCCCCGCTCGGTGACCTGGTGTTCGGGGTCGACAACACGTTCGCGTCGCGCGCGATCGCGGAGGGTGTCGTCGAGCCGTACACGTCGTCGGCGCCCGCAGCGGAGGACGCCGCGACGTACGCCGTCGACGGGTCGGACGCCCTGACGGCCGTCGACTTCGGCGACGTGTGCCTCAACGTCGACCACGCCTGGTTCGCGGAGCACGGCGTCGCGGAGCCGACGACGCTCGACGACCTCACGCTGCCCGAGTACAAGGACCTGCTCGTCGTGCCCAGCGCCGTGACGTCCTCGCCCGGCCTCGCGTTCCTGCTCGCGACGGTCGGCGCGAAGGGCGAGGACGGCTGGCAGGCCTACTGGACGGCCCTCGCCGCGAACGGCGTCAAGGTCGCGCAGGGCTGGTCCGACGCGTACTACACGGACTTCAGCGGCGGCGGTGGCGGTGGCCCGCGGCCGGTCGTGCTGTCGTATGCGTCGTCGCCGCCGTTCACCGTCCCCGAGGGCGGTGACTCCCCGACGACGGGTGCGCTGCTCGACACGTGCTTCCGGCAGGTCGAGTACGCGGGCGTCCTCGCGGGCGCCGCGAACCCCGACGGTGCGCAGCAGCTCCTCGACTTCCTGCTCTCCGACGACGTCCAGGCCGACATCCCCGGCTCGATGTACATGTACCCGGTCAGCACGGCCGTCGACCTGCCCGAGGAGTGGGCCCGGTGGGCGCCGCTCGCCGACGCGCCGTTCGAGGTCACGCCCGCCGACGTCGACGCGCACCGCGAGGAGTGGCTGAGCACCTGGTCGGAGATCGTCACGGGCTGACCGATGACCGCGACGCTCGCGCCGCCCGGCGCCCCGCCCCCGACCGACGCACCCGCCCACGGTGCGTCGGGCGGGGGCGCGCGTCGCCGCGGACCGCGCGCGTCGGCGGGGGTCGTCGCGTTCTGGTGCGCGGCGGTCGCCGTGCCGCTGCTGTTCCTCGGGGTGTTCTTCGCGTGGCCCGTGGTCGTCATGGTCGGACGCGGGTTCGTCGTCGACGGTGCGCTCGACCTGTCGGGGTTCGTCGACGTGTTCTCGCGGCCGCGGACGTGGCGGATCGTCGGGCTGACCCTCGCGCAGGCGTCGATCGCGACCGTCGTGTCCGTCGGGCTGGGCGTGCCCGGCGCGTACGTGCTGTACCGCCGCACGTTCCGCGGCCGGACCGCGGTGCGCGCCCTGGTCACCGTGCCGTTCGTGCTGCCGACCGTCGTCGTCGGCGTCGCGTTCCGGTCGCTGCTCGTCGACGGCGGGCCGCTCGGGTTCCTGCGGCTCGACGGGACGTTCGCGGCGATCGTCGCGGCCCTCGTGTTCTTCAACTACGCGGTCGTCGTGCGGGCCGTGGGCGGGCTGTGGGAGCGGCTCGACCCGCGTGCCGAGCAGGCCGCCCGGGCCCTGGGCGCGTCACCGTGGCGGGCGCTGCGGACCGTCACGCTGCCCGCGCTGGCCCCCGCGATCGCGTCGGCCGCGTCGCTCGTGTTCCTGTTCTGCGCGACGGCCTTCGGGACCGTCCTCGTCCTGGGCGGCATGCGGTTCGGCACCATCGAGACCGAGATCTGGGTGCAGACCACCCAGTTCCTCGACCTGCGCGCCGCCGCGGTGCTGTCCGTCGTGCAGCTCGTCGTCGTCGCCGGGGCCCTGCTCGTCGCCGGTCGCGCCCGGGCCCGCCGCGAGCGCGCCCTCACGCTGTCCGAGCCGGTCACGGCCGTCCGCCCGCTCACGCTGCGCCGCCCCGCCGGGGTGCCGCGCGGCGACGGCCACGGCCTCGACCTCGCCGCCGCCGCCCTCACCGCGGTCGTCGTCGCGCTGCTCGCCCTGCCGCTCGTCAACCTCGTCGTGCGGTCCCTGCGCACCGACGACGGCTGGGGCCTCGACCACTACGCGGCCCTCGCGACGCCCGCCGACACCCTCGGCGTCAGCGCGCTCGACGCGACCGTCACGTCGCTGCGGGTCGCCCTCGACGCCACCGTCCTCGCGCTCGTCGTGGGTGGGCTCGTCGCGCTCGTCGTGTCCCGACGCCCGCGCCGGACCGTCGGGCGGCACGCCGTCGCCGGCCTCGACGCGCTGTTCATGCTGCCCCTCGGGGTGTCCGCGGTGACCGTCGGCTTCGGCTTCCTGCTGTCGATGCACCGGCCCTTCGGGCTGGACCTCGACCTGCGCACGTCGGCCGTCCTCGTGCCGGTCGCGCAGGCCGTCGTGGCCGTGCCGCTCGTCGTGCGGACCGTCCTGCCCGTCCTGCGTGCGCTCGACCCCCGCCTGCGGGAGGCCGCCGCGACGCTCGGCTCCGGGCCCGGCCGCGTGCTGGCGACCGTCGACCTGCCCGTCGCGGCCCGGTCCCTCGGGCTGGCCGTCGGGTTCGCGTTCGCGGCGTCGCTCGGCGAGTTCGGCGCCACGTCGTTCCTCGCCCGCCCTGACCGCCCGACCCTGCCCGTCGTGATCTTCCGGCTCATCGGCCGGCCCGGCGAGCACCACTACGAGATGGCGCTCGCGGCGTCCGTCGTCCTCGCGGTCCTCACCGCCGGGGTCGTCGCCGCGTGCGAGCGGCTGCGGGCGTCGAGCCCCGGAGGTGACTGGTGACCGGTCTGCAGGTCCGCGACGTCGTCGTCCGCTACCCGGCGGGACGGCGCGACGTCACGACCGCCGTCGACGGGGTGTCGCTCGACGTCGCCCCCGGGGAGGTCGTCGCGCTGCTCGGCCCGTCCGGGTGCGGCAAGTCGTCGCTGCTGCGCGCCGTCGCGGGGCTCGAGCCGCTCGCCGCCGGGTCGGTCGCGTTCGACGGCGAGCCCGTCGACGACGTGCCCGTGCACCGCCGCGGGTTCGGCCTGATGTTCCAGGACGGCCAGCTCTTCGCGCACCGGGACGTCGCGGGCAACGTCGCGTACGGCCTCGCGGGGCGGCGCACGGCCGGGCGCGGGTCGGGTCAGGGACGGGGAGACGACGGCCGTCCGTGGGCGGCCGGGGACCGCGCCGCGCAGGTCGACGCGCTGCTCGACCTCGTCGGGCTCGGCGGCTACGGCCCGCGACCCGTCGCCACCCTGTCCGGCGGTGAGCGGCAGCGCGTCGCGCTCGCGCGCGCCCTCGCGCCCCGACCCCGGCTGCTGCTGCTCGACGAGCCGCTGTCCGCGCTCGACCGGTCCCTGCGCGAACGCCTCGCCGTCGACCTGCGCGCCGCGCTCGTCGCCACGCGCACGACCGCCGTCCTCGTCACGCACGACCAGGACGAGGCGTTCGCCGTCGCCGACCGTGTCGCCGTCATGGACCGTGGGCGGCTGCTGCAGGTCGGCACCCCCGCCGACCTGTGGCACCGGCCCGCCGGGCGGCGGGTCGCGGAGTTCCTCGGGTACGAGGCGTTCGTGCCCGTCGACGCCGACGCGGCGCAGCCGCTGCGGCGCGCGCTCGACGACCGCGGGCGGGGCGTCGGGGCCGGTGCGGTCCTCGCGCTGGCCGAGGGGGCGTTCGTCGTCGACGCGGCGCGGGGGGCGGGTGCGCGGGGTGCCGTCCGGGCGGCTGGGGGCGTCGGGGGCGCCGTCGGCGAGGGTGCCGTCGCGGGCGGGGTCGGGGCTCAGGAGGTCGAGGACGGGGCGGTCAAGGGAACCGTCCTGGGCGTCACCTCGCGGCGCGGACGGTCCGAGGTGCGGGTCGACGTCGACGGGATCGGCGCCGTCACCGCGCTCGCGCCCGTCGGGGTGCGGCTCGACCCGGGGAGCGTCGTCGCGCTGTCTGTCGAGGCCGACGCGGTCGCGGCGCTGCCCCTCGACGGCACCGCCTGACCGGTCCCGCGGCCCCACGCGCGGGGCCGCGCCGACCTGCTGAGGCGCGCGCGGGCGGGTCCGGATACGGTCGGAAGTGTCCGGCGTCGGACGACGACGCACGGCACCGACGACGCCGAGGTGATGCCCGATGACGCTCGACCGCCGCGAGATCGTGTCGCTCGACCTCCCCGCCGACCTGCACACCGTGTGGGCGCACCTGCGCGAGCCGGACCTGGTGCGACGCTGGTTCGGCTGGGACTACGACGGGCTCGACGCCGAGATCCGCGACTACTTCGTCGGGTCCCCGGTCGTGGGGCAGAGCGCCGACGGCGACAACCTCGTGCACACCCTCACGACGCCGAGCCACGACGTCCTCGCGGTCACCGCCGCGTCGCACGACCCCGGCCACACGCGCCTGACGATCACCCGCAGCAGCCACGACGGGCTCGCGTCCTACGACGGCGTGTACGACCCCATCGACGAGGGCTGGATCCAGTTCGCGCAGCAGCTGCGGTTCGCGCTGCGCGCCCACCGCGGCCAGGAGCGGCGGACGCTGTCGGTGTTCGGCCTCGACGCGGGCGACCGGCGCGACCGGCTCCTCGACCGGGCGGGCCTGCACGGCGTGCGCGGCATCCCGGTCGGCGGGCACGTGCAGGCGCGACGCCCCGACGGGACGCTGCTCGGCGGGACGCTCGTCTACAAGGAGGAGCACCAGTTCGGGCTGCAGCTGCACGGCATCACCGAGTCGTTCCTCGTCATCCTCGAGACGCCCGTCGCGAGCCACCCGCCGCACGGGACCGTCGGGGCCGTGCTGTCGACGTACGGGATCGACGAGTCGACGTTCGCCGAGGTCGAGGAGCGGTGGTCGGGCTGGTGGAGCCGGTCGCAGCCGTCAGGCACCGCGGTCGGCGCCTGACGGGTCAGTCGGTGCCGTCGAGGCGCAGCTGCCACTCCCCGGAGCCGCCGGCCGGGCGGAAGCCCAGGTCGATGTTGATGCGGAGCATGTAGGAGTTCTCCTCCGCGTTCCACGTCGCGATCCGGCGCGCGGCGGGGCGGACCTCGGCGAGCCGCTGGAGGTTCGCGGCCTTGACCAGCAGGCCGAGCCGTCGGCCGCGGTGCTCCTTGATGACGAGGGTGTCCTCCTGGTGCACGAACTCCTCGTTGTCGGGCGGCAGCATGAGCGTCGTGTACGCGGCGAGCGTGCGCGTCGGGACGTGCTCCGCGGCGGCGACGACGAGCTCGATGCCGCGGTCGACGAACTGTGCCTCGGTCCGGCGGATCCGCTCCGCGTCCCAGACGTCCTCCTCGAAGTCGAGACCGCCGAGGGGGACGTCGGTGCTCATGCGCGTGTTGAGCTTCGCGTACTCGTCGACCCACTCGTCGGGGGCGTGCGATCCCCAGTGCACGACGCGGTACTCGTCGCCGGCGTGCTCCTGCGCCGCGGCGCGGTGCCGGGCCAGGACGTCGGGGTCGACCGGCACGGGCAGGACGGACCGGCGGGCGACCTGCTCGAGCTGCCAGCCCCGGGATGCGACGAACCGCACCGCCGGGTCCTGCGCGGCGACCCGGCCCGTGCCCGTCGACGGGACCAGCGTGGCAGGGCCCTCCGCGGGCTCGTGGAGCTGGTCCGTGCTCCCCGTGAGCGCCCGCCGGCCGGCCTCGCGGGCCCGGCGCAGCGCCTCGTCGTGCAGCGCGCCGCCGATGCCCCGGCTGCGGTACGGCGCGAGGACGCCGACCTCGACGTGCGCGGTGTGCGTGTTCTCCCGCAGCGGCAGGTTCATCGCCAGGTACGCGAGCGGCGTGCCCGCGGGACCGTCGGGGCCGTCCTCGTCGGACGTCACGAGCAGCCGGTCCTTGCGGACGTACGCCTGGTCGCGCAGCGAGCCGAGGATCTCCTGCGGCGTGCGGTCGTAGTCGCGCGTGCCCCACTCGTGCGCGATGACGTCGTTCGTCACCCGGGTGAGCGCGAGCAGCGGTCCCGCGTCGGGGGCGTCCACGGACGCGGGGACGGGGACCTCGTGCATCGACCATGACGTCATGCGTCCACGATGCTCCTCGGGTCGGGCGTGGGGCGAGGCAATTCCGGGCGCGGTCGTCGCCGTCGGGGGCAGTGCCGGGCCGGCGCGGTCGTGCCCTCTCGGCGGTGCCCGTCGGGCCGGCGTGCGGTGCGGTCCCGGGTCCCGTGGGCCCTGAGCGGCGATACTGCGGGCATGCTGTGGCTGGAAGTCGTCGGGTGGGCCGGGTCGGTCCTCGTGGTCGTGTCCCTCATGCAGGCGCGGGTCCTGCGGTTCCGGGTCCTCAACCTCATCGGTGCGGTGCTCGCCACCGGGTACAACGCCGCGTTCGGGATCTGGGCGTTCGCCGTGATGAACGGTGCGATCGCGATCATCGACGTGTACTGGCTCGTGCGGCTGCTGCGCGAGCGGCACGACGAGCGCGCGTACACCGTCGTCGACGTCGGCCGCGACGACGCGTACCTGCGGCACTTCCTGGGCGTGCACGGCGAGGAGATCGCCCGCTTCCAGCCCGGGTTCGCCCTCGCCGACGACGCGCGCGGGTTCCTCGTGGCGCGTGGCGACGAGGTCGTCGGCGTCGTCGTGGTGCGGGACGTCGGCGACGGCGTGGGGCTCGTCGACCTCGACTGGGTGACGACGCGGTTCCGCGACTTCACGCCCGGCGAGTTCGTGTACCGGCACAGCGGCGTGTTCGCCGCGCACGGGCTGCGCGTGCTGCAGGTCGAGCCTGCGCCGCAGATGCGCGAGTACTTCGCGAAGGTCGGGTTCACGCCGGGGGCGACGCGGTGGGTGCGCGAGGTCGAGGCGGCCTGAGCCCTCGCCCGTCCTGACGCGTCGCAGACGCGAGGATCCGGTCGTCCGGGTATAGAGTTTCGGGTACCCGAACTTTCCTGGAGGACGCCGTGACCCGAGTCGACGTCGAGCGCGGGGCGACGACGCCCACCCGCTCGCTGCGGCGCACCCCGCTGCTCCTCGGACCCGCGTTCGTCGCCGCCATCGCCTACGTCGACCCCGGCAACGTCGCCGCCAACCTCACCGCCGGCGCCCGCTACGGGTACCTGCTGCTGTGGGTGCTCGTCGCCGCCAACGTCATGGCCGTGCTCGTCCAGTACCAGTCGGCCAAGCTCGGGCTCGTCACCGGCGACTCCCTGCCCGGCGTGCTCGGCAAGCGCATGCGCCGCGGACCGCGGCTCGCGTTCTGGGGGCAGGCCGAGCTCGTCGCCGCCGCGACCGACATCGCCGAGGTCGTCGGCGGTGCCATCGCCCTCCAGCTCCTGTTCGGCGTCCCGCTGCCCCTCGGCGGGCTCATCGTCGGCGTCGTCTCCATGGTGCTGCTCGCCACCCAGAACGTGTACGGCCAGCGCCGGTTCGAGGCCGTCGTCGTCGCCCTGCTCGCCGTCATCACCGTCGGCTTCCTCGCGGGCCTGCTGGTCAGCCCGCCCGACGCCCGCGGCGTCCTGTCCGGGCTCGTGCCCCGGTTCGACGGCACCGACTCCGTGCTCCTCGCCGCGTCCATGCTCGGTGCGACCGTCATGCCGCACGCCATCTACGTGCACTCCGCCCTCGTCCGCGACCGGCACGGCCACGCGCCCGCCGGCGAGGGCCGCGTCCACCTGCTGCGTGCCACCCGCTGGGACGTCGGTGGGGCGCTCGTCATCGCCGGCGTCGTCAACATCGGCCTGCTCCTGCTCGCCGCGTCCAGCCTGCGCGGTGTCGAAGGCACCGACACCATCGAGGGCGCGCACGCCGCGATCGTCAGCGCGCTCGGCCCCGGCATCGGCATCGCGTTCGCCGTCGGCCTGCTCGCCTCCGGGCTGGCGTCCACCTCCGTCGGCGCCTACGCCGGCGCGACGATCATGGAGGGCCTGCTGCACCGGCAGTTCCCGCTGCTCGCCCGGCGCGTCGTCACCCTCGTCCCCGCGATCGTCCTGCTCGCCGTCGGCGCCGACCCCACGTGGACCCTCGTCCTCAGCCAGGTCGTCCTGAGCTTCGGCATCCCGTTCGCCGTCATCCCGCTGGTCCGCCTCACGCGCGACCGCACCCTCATGGGCGCCGACCGCAACGGCCCGTGGCTGCACGCGGTCCTGGTCCTGGTCGTGGCCCTGGTCGTCGCCCTCAACCTCACCCTCCTGACCCTCCTCCTCCTGGGCTGAGGCCCGCCGCCGAGTTCGTCACTTTGATCCGAGATCGGTACCTGCAGGTGCCGATCTCGGCAGGAAGTCACGACTTCACCGGGGGATGGCGAGCCGTCCACAGGCGGGGGTGGTCGTGAAGGCGTGCACCGGGAGGGTCGGGGGGCGAGGTCGGTCGACGGGGGGAGCGGGATCGTCGGGGGGTGCTCAGGCCCGGCAGTCCCCTCATCCGACCCGTCGACGACCTGCCCGGCGTGGAGCGGGCGTCCGACAGCCTGCCCGGTGTCGTCCGGGGCCACGTCTCAGCCGGTCGCTGGGAGCGCATCGGACGTGGTGCGTACGTCCCCCGGGCCTCCGAGGACGAGTCGTCCGGCCCGGAACGCGCCAGGCGCCTGGCGCTCGCTCGTGTCGTCGGGGTGCACAGGAGGCTCTCGTCTCCGCACTGGTTCTCGCACGGATCGGCCGCGCTTCTGTGGGGGCTGCCCCTCTGGTCGACCCCCGATCGGACGCACGTGCTGCAGGCGCACCGCGCCGGTGGACGGAACGACCCAGCGGTGGCGCGGCACGTCGGTGTGCCGGGCGAGAGCGAGCGGAGCACCGTCCGAGGTCTCCCGGTCACGTCCCTCGAGCGGACGCTCCTCGACTGCACCACGACGTGGCGCGCGGGTGACGCGCTCGTCGTCGCCGACGCGGGACTGCGCGCCGGTGCCGACCCGGGCGTGCTCGCGGCGATGCTCGACGCCCGCACCGGTCGTCGTGGGGTGGCTCGTGCGCGCGCCGTCCTCGCCGTCGCCGATCCGGGTTCCGAGTCGCCCGGGGAGTCGATGACGCGCCTGCTCCTTCTCCGCGAGGGACTTCCCATCCCGTCGACGCAGGTCAGGGTGGTGACGCGGCTGGGCACGTTCTGGGGCGATCTCGGCTGGGTCGAGTGGCGGGTGCTCGTCGAGTACGACGGCCGTCCGAAGTACCACCAGAGCGCGCGCGACGAGCTCGTCCGTGAGAAGCGCCGTCACGACGCGATCGTCGAGGCGGGCTGGCGGGTGGTGCGCGTGACGCGCGAGGACCTCGACGCCCCACGCCTCGCAGCCCGGGTCGCCCGCCTCCTCCCGCCGACCGCCCAGGGCGCCCGCCGCGCGGCCCTCCGGTGATCCGGGCGTCGTGAGATCGTCACTTCCGTTCGAGATCGGCACCTCGAGGTACCGATCTGGCATGGAAGTGACGATCTCGGGGGGGGGCGGGGGTCACGGGTTGGGAAGGGAGGAGAGGCGGGACTCGAGGTGGGCGCGTTCTGTCGGGTTGGTGACCAGCGTGAGGGCGTGGCGGTACGACGCGGCGGCGGCTGCCGGGCGGCCGGCGCGGGTCAGGAGCTCGGCGCGGACCGCCGGGACCCGGTGCAGGCGGGGGAGGGCCTCGTCGAGGCCGTCGAGCAGGTGCAGGCCGGCGTCGGGACCCTCCGCCTCGGCGACGGCGACCGCGCGGGCCAGCCGGACGACCGGTGAGCCCGTGAGCCGCTCGAGCTCGGCGTAGCGGACCGCGACGACGTCCCAGCGGGTGTCCTGCGACGTCGGCGCCGCCGCGTGCTCGGCGGCGACGAGCGCCTGCAGGACGTACTCGCGGGCGAGGCGCGACATGGGCGGGTACGGGCGTCGAGCGGGGGCGGGAGCCGCGGGGTCGGACGGCGTAGGCGTGGAGGTCGCGGGGTCGGACGGCGCGGGCGGCGTGGGGGTTGCCGACGCGCGTGCCGCAGTCCGTGGTTCCGTGACAGGAGGGGTGGGCGGGGGAGCCGGGGTGACCTTGGGGGTGAGGGTGGACAGGAGGGTCAGGGCCTCGGTGATCTCGTCCTGGTGCCAGCGGGTGCGGTCCTGGTCGGGGAGCAGGACCAGGGCACCGGCCGCGTCGAGGCGGGTGTCGCGGCGGGAGTGCTGCAGCAGCAGGAGGGCGAGCAGCGCGCGCACCACGGGACGGTCGGGCAGCAGGCCGTCGAGCACGCGCAGCAGGCGGATCGCCTCGTCGCCCAGGTCGACGCGCAGCGGGACGTCGCCCGCGCCGGGCTGGTAGCCCGACGTGAAGGCCAGGTAGACGACGGTCGCGACGACGTCGAGCCGCTCGTCGAGGCGGTCGGTCGGCGGGGTCGCGAAGGGGATGCCCGAGGCGGCGAGGCGCTTCTTCGCGCGGGTCAGACGGGCCGCCATCGCCGACTCCTGGACGAGCAGCAGGCGCGCGATCTCGGCCGTCGAGAGCCCGACGACGAAGCGCAGGGTCAGCGCGACGCGGTCGTCGGGGGCGATCGCGGGGTGGCAGCACGCGAACACGAGGCGCAGCTGCTCGTCGGCGACGTGCGCCCCGGGGTCGACGGCCGTCGCGGCCGCGGCCCGCATCTCGTCGTCGACGACCATGAGCGGGGCCTTGCGGCGCTGCACCGCCTCCGACCGCAGGCGATCGAGCACCCGTCGGCGGGCCGCAGTCAGCAGCCAGGCTCCCGTGCTCGCGGGCACGCCGTCGACGGGCCAGTGCCGAGCGGCCGACTCGAGCGCGTCGGACACCGCGTCCTCGGCGAGGTCGGGACGCCCGTACTGGCCGATCAGCAGCGCGATGAGCCGCGACCAGTGCGTGTGCCACGCGTCGGCGAGGGCGTCCGCGGCGGCCTGCTCGGCGCCCGTCATGCGGCAACCACCGGGTGGACCTCGAAGGTGCCTACGGGGAGAAGGGTGAGGACGTCGACGAGCGCGTCGAGGTCGGGTGCGTCGAGGACGTGCAGGCCGACGAGCGGGCCGTCGGGCGTCGCGGCCGGGCCGTCGGTGAGGGTGAGGCCCTGGGCGCGCGAGCGGACGGTCGTCGCGACGTCGGGGGAGCCGAGCTGCTCGTCGAGCACGGTCGTGACACCCAGCACGGCGGCGAGCGTGGCGAGGTCGTCGCGCAGGCTGCGCGAGCCCGCCGCGATCCGCGCGAGCGCGCCGGTGATCGCGGCGTCGTCGGTGAGGTCGGGCCCGACGCCGACGCTCGTCACGGGTGGAGCCGCTCCGGGGGTGGTCAGGTCGTCGAGGAGGCCCGTGCCGCCGGACGGCCCCTCGGCCGAGGCGCCGTAGCGCAGGACGACGAACCTCATGCCCGCCTCCGCGCACGGCGCGGTGCGAGGCGCCGCGGGTGGTGGGCGGTGCGGGCGTGGTCCGGGGTCATGCGGGCTCCTGGGTGCGAGGGGCGTCCGGCGCGTGTCGACGGGATGACGCGCGGCCCGGCGGCGGATCGACGGCCGCCGTCAGAGGATCGCGACGGGGCGGACCTCGATCGTGTACGACGGGGGCAGCAGACGCGCGTGCGCGACGACGTCGTCCTGCGTGGCGGCCTCGACGAGGTAGAACCCGCCGAGATGCTCGGTGGTCTCGGCGAACGGCCCGTCGGTGGCGGTGCGGTCGGCGTCGGGACGCAGCGTGGTCGCGGTGGTGGTGGGCTGCAGGGCGTCGCTCGAGAGGATCGCGACGTCGTGGTCGCCCGCGCGGGTCTCGTAGTCGCGGTGACGGTCGAGGTAGGCCTCCTGCTGCTCGGGGGTGGCGTCGGCCCAGGCCTGCTCGTCCTCGTACAGCAGGACCATCCAGCGGGTGCGGTCGTCGGTCATGTCGCTCCTTCGGTGCGGGTCGTCGGCGGTGCGGCAGTGCGGCGGGTCCAGGGGACACCGTGCACCCTGGTGACGCGCGACGGGGTCCGGAATCGACACCGCCGTTGACAGGCAAGTGAACACTTGCCTATAAAGGACCCGTGCCCGACGACGTCTACAAGGCGCTCGCCGACCCCACCCGACGGGCGATCCTCGACGAGCTGCACGAGCGCGACGGCCAGTCGCTCTTCGAGATCTGCACCCGGCTCACGATGAAGCACGGCCTGGCGTCGTCGCGGCAGGCCGTCTCGCAGCACCTCGACGTGCTGGAGTCCGCGGGCCTCGTCGTCACGCGGCGCGAGGGCCGCTACAAGCTGCACGACCTGGACACCACCCCGCTCGCCGAGATCGCCCGCCGCTGGCCGGTGCGCGACGGCGACCGTCCCGCACGACCCGGAGGAGCAGACCGATGATCCGACTCACCGTCACCAGCGTCTTCGTCGACGACCAGGACAAGGCCCTCGACTTCTACACGCGCGTCCTGGGCTTCGAGCCCAAGGTCGACGTCCCGCTGGGCGAGCACCGGTGGCTGACCGTCGTCTCGTCGGCCGACCCGGACGGCGTCCAGCTGCTGCTCGAGCCCGACGGGCACCCCGTCGTCGGGCCGTACAAGGCGGGGCTCGTCGAGGACGGCATCCCGGCGGCGTCGTTCGGCGTCGACGACGTGCAGGCCGAGTACGAGCGGCTGACCGCGGCGGGCGTGCGCTTCGTCCAGCCGCCCCTCGCGATGGGGCCGGTGACGACCGCGGTGCTCGACGACACGTGCGGCAACCTCGTGCAGATCGCGAGCTGACCGGCGGGGGCGTCACGCCGGCGGCCGGCGCCCGCGCCCTCGCCGTCGGCGCAGCCGCCGTCGTCATGAATCGTTCAAACCCGAAACGCTTCACCGCCCGTCCGAGGGGTGACCCCCGGCGAGCGCTTCCCTACGGTCGGTCCCTGGACGACCGCGCCCGCCCGACGTCGGGCGGTGCGGGTCCCGACGCCGCGGTGACGACGCCCGGCAGCCGACCGTGAAGGGGAAGCCATGACAGCACGACGCGCGGCCGCGGGACTCCTCGCCGCCGCCACGATGGCGACAGGCGGCCTCGTCGCCGCCACGAGCGCGCAGGCCGCCGTCGCCTGCCGCGTGACCTACACCGTGACCAACCAGTGGGGCGCAGGCTTCGGCGGCGACGTCAAGATCGAGAACCTCGGCGACGCCGTCAACGGCTGGACGCTCACCTGGGCGTTCCCGGCGGGACAGACCGTCTCGCAGGCGTGGAACGGCGTCGCGTCGCAGTCGGGTGCGAGCGTCAGCGTCAAGGACGCGGGCTACAACGCGCAGCTCGCGACGGGCGGCTCGACGTCGTTCGGGTTCAACGGGACGTGGAACGGCACCGCCAACACGGCGCCGACGTCGTTCGCGCTCAACGGCACGGCGTGCACGGGGACGGCCCCGACGACGACCCCGACCCCGACCCCGACGACCCCCACGCCGACTCCCACGGCCACGACCACGCCGACCCCCACCCCGACGCCCACGACGACCACCCCGCCGAGCGGTGCGTGGCAGGCCGAGGACCTCGACCGTGGCCTCATCAGCGTGCGGTCCGGCTCGAACAACCTCGTGCAGTGGCGTCTGCTCGGCACGGAGGCGGCGTCGACCGGGTTCAACGTGTACCGCGGCGGCACCAAGGTGAACGCGTCGCCCGTCACGGGCTCGACGAACTACGTCGACGCAGGGGCGTCGGCGAGCGCGACGTACACGGTGCGGGCCGTCGTCAACGGCACCGAGCAGGCCGCCTCCCCGACGTCTCTGACGTTCGCCAACGGCTACCTCGACGTCCCGATCTCGAAGCCCGGCACCGACTACGTCGCGAACGACGGCTCGGTCGGCGACCTCGACGGCGACGGCCAGCTCGAGGTCGTCCTCAAGTGGGACCCGACCAACGCGAAGGACAACTCGCAGTCGGGCGTCACGGGCAACGTGTACGTCGACGCGTACCGGCTGAACGGCACGCGCCTGTGGCGCATCGACCTGGGCCGCAACATCCGGGCGGGCGCGCACTACACGCAGTTCCAGGTGTACGACTACGACGGCGACGGCAAGGCCGAGGTCGCGATGAAGACGGCCGACGGCACGCGGTCGGGCACGGGCCAGGTCATCGGCAGCTCGTCGGCCGACTACCGCAACTCCTCGGGGTACGTCCTGTCCGGGCCGGAGTACTTCACGGTGTTCGACGGCCAGACGGGCGCGATCGGTGCGACGACGGACTACGTGCCGCCGCGCGGCACGGTGTCGAGCTGGGGCGACTCGTACGGCAACCGGGTCGACCGGTTCCTCGCCGGGACGGCGTACCTGGACGGCGTCCGGCCGTCGATCATCATGGCGCGCGGCTACTACACGCGGGCAGTCGTCGTCGCGTGGGACTACCGCAACGGCACCCTGACGCGGCGGTGGACGTTCGACTCGAGCGCGTCGGGCAACAGCGCGTACGCGGGGCAGGGCAACCACTCGCTGACGGTCGGCGACGTCGACGGTGACGGGCGCCAGGAGATCGTCTACGGCGCCGCGGCCATCGACGACAACGGCGCGCGCCTGTGGAACACGGGGACCGGGCACGGCGACGCCGCGCACCTGGGCGACCTGATCCCGACGCGTCCGGGGCTCGAGTACTACAAGGTCACGGAGTCGACGAGCCAGCCCGACGCGTGGATGGCGGACGCCAAGACGGGCCAGATCCTGTGGAAGACGGCCGCGACGACCGACAACGGGCGCGGTGTCTCGGGCGACATCTGGTCCGGCAGCGTCGGCGCCGAGTCGTGGTCGTCGTCCGACAGCCAGCTCCGCAACACGTCCGGGACGGCCGTGGCACGCAAGCCCTCGTCGGCGAACTTCCTCGCGTGGTGGGACGGCGACGCGACGCGCGAGCTGCTCGACGGCACCCGCATCGACAAGTACGGCACGGGCGGCGACACCCGCCTGCTCACGGGCTCCGACGTGCACAGCAACAACGGCACCAAGGCGACGCCGGTCCTGTCGGGCGACATCCTCGGCGACTGGCGGGAAGAGGTGATCTGGGCGAGGTCGGACGACTCCGCCCTGCGGATCTACGCGACGCCGATGGTCACCGACACCCGCGTCTGGACGCTGCTGCACGACCAGCAGTACCGGGTCGCGATCGCGTGGCAGAACACGGCGTACAACCAGCCGCCGCACCCGGGGTTCTTCCTCGGGACGCCGTTCGCGCTGCCCGCGCAGCCGAACGTGTACCTGCGCTGACCTCAGTCGGCGTCGGCTTCGGCTTTGGCGCCGACCTGACGCGCCGCGCCCCGACGGGCCGGCCGGATCCCCTCCTCCGGCCGGCCCGTCGGCGTCGCGCACCGAGCCGGGGTGCCGGCACCGGCCGGCGGTCCGCGTCACGACGTCGTCGAGCCGCTGCCCGTCGGCGCGACGGCGCCGGTCATCCCCGCGGTGTACCCCTGCAGGTAGTCGTCCAGGAGCACTGCGGTCGACGGCGTCCCGCGCGGGATCGACGACGTGTCGGGCGGCGTCCTCGCCGCCCCCGCCGTCCGGCCCAGGGTGACCGCGTGGATGCGGTTGAGCGTGGTCTCGCGGACGCCGTCCCCCGTCGCCGGGTCGGTCACGGTCGTCGCGAGCGCGGGAAGGGTCGCGGGGTCGGCGACGCCGAGCGCCAGACGGACGCCCTCCGCGAACCGTGCGAGGTAGTCGGCCCGGCCGTCGGCGTACCCCTGCCGGTACGCCGCGAGCGTGGCGGGGTCGCCGCTGTGCGTCGCCTCGCTGGACGTCGCGTTGGTGCTCCCGTGCCCGTAGCCGTCCTGGTAGGGCGTCGTGGCGGCCGTCGCCTCGTGCTTCTTGCGCTTCTCCCGCTTGGTGGCGACCTGCTCGTGCTCCTGCTCCCAGATGCCCGGTGACCCGGGGGCGAACGGCGTCGGCTCGCCCGTCAGCTCGCCGCTGAAGTACCGCTGGTCGGCCGAGATCCCCCCGAGGAACGCGGCGTTGCGGCCGGTGAGGGAGTCCGCCTTCTGCTCGAGCGCGGCCTTCTTCACCGGGTCGGTCTCGCCGAGCGCCTTGACCCCGGTGCGGGACTGCTTGGTCAGCTGCTTGTGCAGGAAGCGCCGCGCGGCGTCCAGGACGAACTGCTGCTGGAGCGCCGGCAGGTGGTGGGTGGCGAACCAGTCGCGGGCGGCCTGTCCCCACCCCCCGCCCGTCTTGGTCCGCGTGATGATCGTGGTGGGGCCGGGCGGCGGGGCGTTCGCGTCGATGAACGGCTGCCCGAAGTACGGGGAGGACCGGAACCACGCGAACATGTCCATGTCGCTCTTGCCCCACGCGCCGTTGCAGCGGCGGCAGATGCGCATGAGGTTGCCGATGTCGTTCGAGTAGACGTGCACCGCCTCCGCGGTCAGGACGACCTCGCAGCCGAAGGACCCCGGCGTCCCCGTCGTCTGGAAGAACCGGGCGAACGACGGCGTGGTCTTCTGGATGTCGGTGTACAGCGTCGCGTTGAGCGCCATCGCGCGGGCCAGCATGAGCAGGTTCTCCCGGATCTCGGAGAACGCCTGCTGGTGGTCGACCTCGAACTGCGTCGCGTCGGTGACGTGCCCGCACGTCGCGCAGACCTGCCCCGCGGTGCCGTCGTCGTGCTGCCGCAGCCCGCGGTTCGCGATCGCCTCCTCGGCGAGCGCGTGGTTGACGGAGCCGGTCGACTTCCCGCTGACGCCCGGGAGGTTGGACGACACCGAGTGCCAGGCGCCGTCGTCGCGGCCGGTCGCCGCCGCGGGACGCGTCGAGAGGTCGGCCGGCGTGCTGTACTTCGCGTCGTGCTGGGCCGCGGGGAGGGACGGCGTCGGTCCCAGCGCGGTGGTCCAGGCCTGCAGGAGGTCGCGCTCGCGGTCCTGGAGCGCGGTCGCGAACGTCGCCGACGGGGTCAGGGTGAGCCGCTTGAGGGAGACGCGGAACTCCTTGATCGTGTCGTGGTCGAGCCAGGCGGCGAACGCGGCGGGCATGTCGGCGACCGCGGCCCGGGCGTCCGTGACGAGGGCCTTCTGGCTCGTGAAGACGACGGGTGTCGCGGGGTTCGGCGTCTGCGACCAGAACTGGATGACGAGCTGGACGCAGCGCGGCGCGCTCGTCACGGTGCTCATGGCCTGGAGGTTGGCCCACGTCACCGGCTGCTTCTTCTTGTCCTCGATCGTGCGCTGCACGGGTGCGGGAACGGACGACGGGCGAGCGAGGCCGGACAGCAGGTGCGTGACGGCGCGGTTGCCGACGAGCCGTTGCGCGGCGGCGATCCCCGCGGGTGGCACCCCGGGGATCGTCGCCGGGCGTGGGGCGCGACGGACCTCGGCGGTGCTCGGCTGCGGGTCCTTCACGGTGCTCCCGGGGGCGACGTCGTCTGGCGTGCACCGTACGTACGGCGTCCTCCTGTCCCGCGGCCTCATCGGGCGACCGACCGGGCAGCGACGCAGTCCGCCCGGGGGTTCCAGGTTCCGCACGATCGTGCTAGAACTGCGACATGGGCAAGGGCGACGAGACGCGGCAGGCGGTGGTCGACCGGGCGGTCGAGATCGCCGGGCGCATCGGCGTCGCCGGCCTGACGATCGGCTCGCTCGCGACGGCCACCGAGATGTCGAAGAGCGGGCTGTTCGCGCACTTCCGGTCCAAGGAGGCGCTGCAGCTCGCCGTCCTGGGCCGCGCGCGGGAGTCCTTCGTCGACGAGGTCGTCCGACCCGCCCTCGCCGCGCCACGCGGGGTGCCGCGCGTCCGCGAGCTGTTCGAGCGGTGGCTCGCGACGTCCCAGGCCAGCGCGGCCGGGTGCCTGTTCGTGTCCGCTGCGACCGAGTTCGACGACGACCCGGGTGCCGTGCGCGACCAGCTCGTGCGCGACCACTGGGACCTCGTCGACGCGATCTCGCAGATGTACCGCGCGGGCGTGAAGGAGGGGCAGTTCCGCGACGACCTGGCCCCCGAGCAGTTCGCGCACGACCTGTACGGCGTCATGCTGGCGCACTTCCACGCCTACCGGCTGCTGCGCGACCCGGCGGCCGAGCACCGGACGCGGGACGCGTTCGAGCGGCTGGTCGCGGGGATCGTCGCGCCGGTCGCACCCGTCGCACCCGCCTGACGCCGTCGCCCACCCCGGCCGGCCGGTCGGCACCCACGCACCCCTGGAGGACCTCGTGACCCTGGCAGCGACCGAAAATAGCACGACCGTTCGTTCGCACGTGCGGCTGCCGCGCGGCATCCGGACCGCCGTCTCCCTGCTCGACCGCGTCGCGCCCGCCGCCGTCGCCCGCGTCGCCCTCTACCTGTGGTGCCGACCCGCCGGCGCGCGCGACGCCGAGGTCGGCCCCGGCGGGACGCCCTGGACCCTGCGCGTCGCGAACGGGGACGTCGCCGGGCGCACCTGGGGCGACCACGGGCCACGCGTGTACCTGGTGCACGGGTGGGGCGGGCACCAGGGGCAGCTCACCGACCTCGTCGGCCCGCTCCTCGCCGCCGGCCACCAGGTCGTCGCCTACGACGCCCCCAGCCACGGCCGCTCCGGCCCCGGCGCCTACGGGCCCCGCCAGAGCACGCTGCCCGAGATGGTCGACACGCTCGCCGCCGTCGTCGCCGCCCACGGACCCGCCCACGCGGTCGTCGCGCACTCCCTCGGCGGCACCGCCACCGCGAGCGCGGTCCTCGATGGTCTCGACGCCCAGCGGGTCGCGCTCGTCGCGCCCATGGCCGACCCGATCCCCTACACGCGCGACCTCGCCGACGTCCTCGGGTTCGGCGAACCCACCCGGCAGCGGTTCCTCGCGCTCATGGAGCGCCGCGCCGGCCGCCCGCTCGCCGACTTCGACGTCGCCGCCGTCGCCGCCCGGCACCCGCGCCCCCTGCCCGACGCCCTCGTCGTGCACGACACCCTCGACAAGGAGGCGCACCACGCCGACGGTGCCCGCCTCGCCGCGTCGTGGCCCGGGGCACGGTTCCTCAGCACGACCGGGCTCGGGCACCGCCGCATCCTGCGGGACCCCGACGTCGTGGCGGCGCTGGTCGCCCACGTGACGGGGACGGGCGACGGGGTGGCCCCCGACGGCCGTCGGGAGACGTCGGGGGCGTGACGGCCCCAGGCGGCCCCGGCGGCCGAGGCGTCGGTCGCGTGCGAGGCGTCCGTGGCGGCCGTGGTCGGTAGCCTCGGCTGCGGTCGGCCGACGTCGTACGACACGGCGGCCCGGCCCCGACCCGCACCGTCGAGCGACCGAGGACACCGATGACCGACCCGAGCCCGGCCGGGCCCCGCACCCTGGCGCAGCGCACCGACGACACCCGCCACCGCCTGCGCACCGACGTCGACGTCTGGGTGGGCACCGCCGACCCCGGCACGGGCGAGCCCTACCTGGTCCCGCTGTCCTTCCTCTGGGACGGGGAGACGCTGCTCCTGTCGACGCCCGCGTCGTCGCCGACCGCCCGCAACCTGGTCGCCACCGGCCGGGCGCGCCTGGCCCTCGGCGAGACCCGGGACGTCGTCCTGGTCGACGCCGACGTCGAGGCCTCCGACGCGGTGCCCGACGACGTCGGCGACGCGTTCGCGACCGCCACCGGCTTCGACCCGCGCACGCTGCACCAGCGGTACACGTGGTTCCGCTGCCGCCCGCGCGGGATCCAGGCGTGGCGGGAGGCCGACGAGCTCGCGGGCCGTGACGTGCTGCGCGACGGCCGCTGGGTGGCCGACGCCTGACTCCGGCGCGCGTCAGCCCAGGGTGACGAGCGTCCGCACGTCGTCGTCGGGCAGCACGTCCACGACGGCCGACACCGCGACCTCCCGGAGCGTCGCGAGGCCGTCGTACACCGACAGGAACGCCGTGTCCGCGGCGTCCCGCCCGGTCGCGATCCGCACGAGGGTGCCGCGCGGCGCGAGCGTCGTCGCGTCGACGACCCGCCAGGCACCGTCGACCCACGCCTCGGCGACGGCGTGGAAGTCCATCGGGTCGAGCCCGGGCGCGTAGACGGCGACGAGCCGCGCGGGCACGTCGAGCGCGCGGAGCAGGGCCACGACGAGGTGCGCGTAGTCGCGGCACACGCCCTGCCGGGCGAGCAGCGTGCGCAGCGCCCCGTCCGTGGGCAGCGACGACCCGGGGACGTACGCGAGGCGCGTCCCGACCCACGACGACACGGCCCCGAGCAGGTCGGCCCCGGACAGGCCCGCGAACTCGGCGCGGGCCGTCGGGGCGAGGGCGTCCGACTCGCAGTACCGGCTGGGCCGCAGCGCGCGCAGCCGGTCGCCCTCGTCCGCGCCTGGGGCGTCGAGCCGGCCGCGCACGGTCGCCCGGTAGTCGACGACGACCTCGCCCGGGTCGGCGTCGAGGACGTGCAGGCGCGTGCCGTGCGCGTCGGCGACCTCGCGCACCGTGACGGGGGAGCCGCCGACGGTGACCGTGAGCGACTCGTCGGCGTCGTGGCCGGTCGCGACGGCGACGGCGAGCGCGAGCGTCGCCCGCGACGTGACGTCGACGGTCAGGTGGGCGGAGACGTCGCGCAGCATGCGGACGATTCTGGGCCGCAGACCGTCCCGGCGCGCGGCGGAGGCCGTTGCCGGCACCGGGTCTCGCAGGGGCGACCGGGGAGCACGCCGGCCAGCGCCCGACGTGTCCGGCCCGATCCGAGGGACTGGCGGCCGAACCGAACCGTCATTCCCCGGGAACACCGGTCCCGGGGACCGTCACCACGGTGCCGTCCGACCGCGTCACCTCGAGGGTGTACCGCAGCGCGCGAGCGCCGACCCACCACGCGACGACAAGACCGTCGGCGACGGTCGCCTCGATCCGTGACCCTGAGGGAGCCACGTACGTGACGGCCGAGACGTCAGGGCCGACCCGGCCGACCAGCACGACCACGAGCTCGTCGACGACGGACGCTGACGAGTACGTGAGCACCGAGACGCCGTCGGGTGTCGGAGGGGTGCCGGTCGGCATCGACCACATGACGCCTTCGGTCGGTTCTTCCAGGCACGTCGAGACCCAGGCCTCGTTCGCCTGCACGAGGAACCGGGCATCGGCCCGCTGCTCGGCGACGACGGGCGCGAGGCCGTCGGCCTCCTGCGGCGGGATCCCCCCGACGTCGCCAGGCTCGCCCGGCCGTGCTACCGCGTCGCACGCGTCGGCGAGATCCCCGACCGCTGCCCCGTCGAGGGGCGTCGCGGACGAGTCGCCGAGCGCGCCGCGGGAGCGGCCCGTCTCCGCGACGGCTGTGCTCGGTGCGCCGTCGGCCGGGACGGATCTCACCGCGGGCGGCCACGTGGAGATCACAGGGCCGACGAGCAGGGCGACGGTCGTCGTCGCCACCCCCGCCGTGCTCCAGGCCGTGACGGTCCGGCGTGCGGCGCGGCGGCGCCCCGCCCGGACGGCGGCCGGGACGTCGGTCGGCACGTGCGGCGCGAGGCTCGCGGCGTGGGCGCGCAGCGTGCGGACCCACTCGTCGTCCTCCAGCGCTTCCGGGCTCATCGGGCGTCCTCCGTCGTCGTGTCGTGCGGTCCGGGTCCGTCAGGTGGCTGCGGGGCGGTTCCCAGGTCGCCGAGGCTGGAGCGCAACGTCCGGAGTCCGCGCGACGCCTGTGTCTTCACGGTGCCCACCGTGACGCCGAGGTCGGCAGCGACCTCGCGCTCGGACAGGCCCATCAGGTAGCGCAGGACCACGACGCGACGCTGCCGGACGGTGAGCAGGGCGAGCGCGCGCACGAGCTCGTCGCGCTGCTCGACGACCAGGCCCGCACCGTCGTGCGGGAGGTCGGGGACGTCGTCGGGCGCGACGAGGACTTCCCGGCGCCGCCGACGCCACAGGTCGATGCGGGCGTTCGCGAGCACGCGTCGTGCGTAGGCCGTGGGGTTGCTCCGGCGGGCGCGCGGCCACGCCACGTAGGTCCGCACGAGGGACTCCTGGACGAGCTCGGCCGCGAGGTGGCGGTCGCCCGTCAGGTACCACGCCGTCCGCTCCAGCTCGGCGCGGGCGGCCGAGGCGAACAGGCTGAACTCGGCGTCGCGGTCCATCGCGCGCGAGTCGTGGAGGAGGACGTCGACGTCGTCCTGCCACCCGGGCGCGCCGTCGGGTGGGTCGGGCACGGCTGCCGTCACGAAGGTGGTCACACTCCTCCACACGCACGACGGGGCACGGAGGTTGACGTCCGCGGCCCGATGGAGTCCGGGGTGCTCCCGGAGCGGGTGAGAAAACTACTCGCGAGTATCAAAGTCGGGGGTGCCCTCTCCTGGTCCGGTGTTGCTGCCCGGCACGGCAGCGCACCGGACGACCAAGCAAGGGGGTGAATGGGAGATGACGATCGAGATCATGGAGGTCGAGGAGATCACCGCGACGCGGATCCACCTCGACCCGGAGGCCGGCGGCGCCTGATCGGCGCGCGCACCGAGGCCGGCCCGGCCACCCGCCGGGCCGGCCTCCGCACGTTCCCCACCCCATCCCCAGAACCCCGCCCGGCCCTCGAGGTCGCCGCTCCCCGCCCAGGTCGTCAGTCGTGACTGACGACCTCGACGCCGGGTGACGACCTCGGCGCACGCGGCGGTCCGCCACGGAGGCGTCGATGATTCCCCGGCTCAAGTCGCTCAACTGCCTCGCCCACGACGGCGAGCTCGTCGTCAGCCTCGACCCGAAGGTCCGGGTCCGGGTGGCCGACCCCGACGGTCGCGTCCTCGCGCTGCTGCGCCTGCTGCTCGACGGGACGCGTGACGTCCCAGCGCTCGCGGACGCGCTGCGCGGGCAGGGGTTCGCCGCCACACCCGCCGATGTTCAGGGCGTCGTCGCCCAGCTCGACGGGCTCGGCTGGCTGGAGGACGCCGCGGCACCCTCGACGTTCGACGACCACGACCGCGAGCGGTACGCGAGCAACCTGTTCTGGTTCGACGCGTTCACCACGCTCGACGTCCCGCGCGAGGAGCCGCAGCGGCGCCTGCGCGACGCGCACGTCCTCGTGCTCGGCGCGGGCGGGCTCGGGTCCGCGGTGCTCATGAACCTCGCCGGCCTGGGCGTCGGTGCGCTCACCGTCGTCGACCAGGACCTCGTCGAGCTCCGCAACTTCGCGCGGCAGTTCACCTACACCGAGGCCGAGGTCGGGCAGCCCAAGGCGCTGCGAGTCGCCGACTGGCTGCGGGCGTTCGACCCGTCGCTGCGCGTCGAGGCCGAGCGTCGCCGCGTCGAGTCGACGCAGGACGTCGCGGACCTGCTGCGTCGCGTCCGGCCCGACGTCGTCGTGTCCGCGATCGACGAGCCCGACGAGGTCGACCGGTGGGTCAACGCCGCCTGTGTCGCCGCGGGCGTGCCGTTCGTGCGGGGCGGCCTCGCCTACACGCAGGGCCTGTACTGGGCGGTGGACCCGGGCGTGAGCGCGTGCCGCGAGTGCCTGGAGCGGCACCGCGAGCGGCTCGCCGACGGCATCGACCGCGAGGCCGTGCAGTGGCCGCGCGTCCTGCAGCAGCAGCGGGTCAACCGGGCCATCGGGCCCGTCGCGCAGGTCCTCGGCGGGTTCGTCGCGCTGGAGGCGCTGCGCTTCCTCACCGCCGACCTGCCCGGGATGCCGCGGCCCGTCTCCGCCGGCCGCTACCAGCTCGTCGACCTCGCCGGGGACTGCTCGACTCGCGCCGACCCGTGGCCCGCCGACCCCGCGTGCCCGGTGTGCGCGACGGCCCCGGCGCGGCGCACGGCCGCAGCGGCGTGACGGCCCGGCGATGACGACCGCCGCGCCGAGCCCCACGCCGACGACGTCCGCCCCGGTGTCCGTCGTCGGGCCGGCGTCCGTCCTGCGCCTGCACGTCCTCACGACGACACCCCAGGGGGACCGCGTCGTCGTCGGCCGTCCGGACACTGGCCGGTTCGTGGCGCTGCCCGCGGTCGGTGCGGACGCGCTCGCGCTGCTCGGCGAGGGGCGGTCGGTGCAGGACGTCGAGCGTGCGCTCACGCCGCCGGACGCCACCGAACCCGTCGACGTGCTCGCGTTCGCGCGGTCGATCGTCGCGCTCGGCTTCGTCGCGGCTGTCGACGAGGACGCCGTCGCGCCGGCCGACGCGCCGGCCGAGGAGCGGCTGTCGGGCGGGTGGGTCGTCGCGCCGCGCGCCCGTGCGCGCTGGCTGTTCTCGCGGGTGGCGGGTGTCGTCGCGGCCCTCGCGGGCGTCGTCGCGGTCGTCCTCATGCTCGCGGTGCCGGGGCTGCGGCCCGACCCTCTGGACGTGTTCTTCCTGGACAGCGCGGCGCGCAGCCTCGCAGTCGTCACGCTGGTCACCTACGTGCTGGCGGGCGTCCACGAGCTCATGCACGTGACGGCCGCGGCGGCGACGGGCGTCCCGGCCCGCCTGCGGATCACGCGGCGGCTGTACTTCCTCACGTTCGAGACGAACCTGACCGGCCTGTGGGCGCTGCCACCGCGGCGGCGGGTCGGTCCGCTGCTGGCGGGCATGGGGTTCGACGCCGTGGTGCTGCTGGTCGCGCTGCTGCTGCGCGCGGCGCACGTCGGCCCGGACGCGTTCCTCGCGGCGGTCGTCGTCGTCGAGCTGTCGGCGCTCGTCGTGCAGCTCTTCGTCTTCCTGCGCTCCGACGTCTACGCGGTGATGACGGCCCTGCTCGGCTGCACGTCGCTCGACCGCACGACCCGCCTGCTCCTGCGCAGGTCCGTGCGGAGGCTCTCGGACGAGCAGGCGGCGACGCTCGCGGCGACCCCGGCGCGGGATCTCGCGGTCGCCCGCTGGTACCGGTGGGTGCACGCCGCCGGGTACGCGGTGGCGGCGTGGTTCTTCGTCGCGTTCTTCGTGCCGTCGACGTGGCACCTGCTGGTGTGGGTGCGGGACGCGGTCGTCGTGCACGGGCCGACCACGTGGCCGTTCTGGGAGGCCCTGCTGCTGGGGGTGGTCCTGCTGTCCCCGCGGGTCCTCACGGGGGTGGTCGCGCTGCGCGACCTCGCGGCGCGCCGAGATGTCAGGCGGGCTCGGGTGCGTCCCGCTCGTCGGCGTGCGCGACGTGCCGCAGCTGCCCCCAGATGAGGACGACGAACACCGCCGACCCGACGAACGCGAACCAGAACGGCGCTGTCACCCCGTAGCGCTGGGCGAGCAGCCCGCCGATCCCGGCGCCGATCACGAGCCCGCCGAACACGCCGACGAGGTTGACGCTGCCGACCCGGCCCTGCAGCGCGGTCGGGACGGCCCGCTGCCGGATGGTGACGGACGTCGTGCCCCACACGAACGCGTGCGCGCCGAACACGAAGAAGACGACCATCGCGAACCAGGCGGTCGTCGTGAGGGCGAGCGCCAGGTGCGTGAGGGTCTCGATGATGAGCCCGATGCGCATGAGGTTCGCGAGGCTGATGCGCCGGGTCAGCCACCCGTACCCGAACGTCGCGACGAGCCCGCCCGCGGCCTGCACGGTCGTGACGAGGCCGAACCCGACCTCACCGAGGCCGAGCCGCTGCTGCGCGTAGAGGACGAGGACGGACCACGCGGCGCCGAACGTCACGTTGAAGATGAGGATCGTCAGGACGAGCGTGCGGACCGCGGCGTGGTGCCGGACCCAGCGGACGCCCTCGGCGATGTCGTGCCGGATGTGCGTCGCGACGCGCTCGGTGTGCACCGGCGGCAGCCGCAGCCGGGAGATCATCACGGCGCCCGCGGCGACGAGGACCGCGTCGGCGAAGAACGGCACCGACTGCCCGGTCGCGAACAGCGCGGCGCCGACGGGCGGTCCGACGAGCTGGTTGACGGTGACGAACCCGGCCTGGATGCGGGAGTTCGCGACGACCAGGTCGTCCCGGTGGACGAGCATCGGCACGAGCGTCGACGACGCGTTGTCGGCGAACGTCTCCGCGGTGCCGAGCAGGAACATCGCGACGAGGACGAGCGCGATCGGGGCGGCGTCGAGCAGGACGGCGGTCGCGAGGAGCGCGAGGACGACGGCCCGCAGCGAGTCGACGACGAGGACGAGGCGGCGGCGGTCGAGCCGGTCGGTCAGGGCCCCCGCCCACAGCCCGAACAGCAGGGGCGGCAGCCACTGGAGCAGCGCGGCGCTGGCGACGAGGAACGCGTCGTCGGTGCGCGACGCGACGAGCAGGGGCCCGGCGGCGAGGACGATGCCGTCGCCGAGGTTCGTCGTCCACGACGAGGCGAGCAGCCACCGGAAGCCGGTGCCCAGCCTGTGCGGGACGACGGACTCGACGATCCGGGACGACACGCCGAGCACGGTATCCCGGCGTGCCGCCCCGGCTCGAACGGATACGCGGTCGGCAGACAGACGCCCTCCCCGCACGCGCAGCGAGGGCGGGCGGGACCGCGCGGGGGCTCAGCGGGGGAGCGCCGCCAGCAGCTCGGGGTCGTCCATGCCGGGCAGCGCGTAGCCCCTGCCGTCCTCCCACGGGATGTCGTCGCCGTCGACCCGCACCGACCACCACGCGTCCGGCAGAGCCCGGCGCAGCTCCGTCAGCGCTCCGCACCAGTGCACGAGCGACGCGAGCGCGTGGAACGGGTGCGGGGGCAGCGCCGTCGTCCCGCGCAGCACCACGGCGGGCGGCAGGGGAGGGGCGTCGAACGACAGGCGCGGCGCGCTCAGACGCAGCGCGGCGTTCCACTCGTCGACGACGCGCGCGACCAGCACCTCCTCGTGCGGGGCGAGGGGCATGGTGCGCTCGGCGACGTACTGGAGGGAGACGCTCACGGCGGCACAACGTACCGTCTGGTCCCGCCTGGTTGCGACGGGTTCCTGCCGGATCCTCCCAGTTCTCCGCACCGGCGCACCGGGGCTGCGGGCGCTCCCGGCCGCGTTCACCCGCAACGGTCCTGGACAGACGTCCGGAAATCGCCCCGAACCGCCCCCGGAACGTGACGAACATGGTCCGAACGGCCCATGTCGACGGTGTCCACATGATGGGACGATGGCTGTGGCCGGCAACCCCGGCGCCCACAGCACCACACGTCCGCGCACTCACGAGGAGCGTCCCCGCATGTCCGCCGTCACGATGCACCACACGACCCCCTCCACCGGCTCGCGCGTCGCCCACCTGGTCGACACCGTCCGCTGGGCCCCCGCACCGCGCTTCGAGGGCGACGCCGCCCACAAGTGGCGGTTCGTCGGCTACGTCGGCGGCAGCATGCTCGCCTGGACCGCCGCGGGCCTGCTCCTCGCCGCCGGCATCGGCCGGCTCATCGGCCTGCTGGGCTGACTCGTGCGTCGGGCGCCGCTCGGCGTGACGCGACCCCGGGCGGCCGTTGCTCCAGTCGGGCGAATCCGGCGCGAAACGGCGAAGCGGGCATACCGCCGCCGCTAGCGTGCGCGCCGTGACCGTGCTGCTCGCCGCGCCCCCGGCGCCCGCCCCGACCCCGGCGCGAGCCCAGACGACGCCCGGTGACGCACCGGCCCGCGACACCGCCCGGCCGTCCGCGCGACGCCAGGTCGAGGCCCGCCTCGGGCCCCGCGTCATGCGGGTCGTCGTCGCGACGGCTGCGGTCCTCGCCCTCGTCCCCGTGACCGTCGTCGCGGTCGGTGCGGTCGGGTCGTCCCTGCGCGGCGCAGCGGCACGGTCTGACGGGAGTCCCGCCGCGACCTTCGCGACCGCCGTCGTCGTCGCGGTCGTCGCGTGGGTCGCGGGCACCTTCGTCGGGGTGCGGATCGGCACCCTCGTCGCGTGGCTCGCGCTGCGGCCCGTGCTGCGGCGTGACCGTCGACGTCTGGCGGCCGTGCTCGACGGCACGACCGTCGTGCAGGGCGTCGGCATCCGCCCCGGCTACGGGCGCAGCCGCACCGTCGAGCTGCCCGACGGCTCCGCGGTCACCATCACGCAGCTCCGCGACCGGGACGGCGCGGGGCGCCAGGTCGGCTTCACGCGCTGCGGTCCGGACGTCGACGGCGTCGGCCGGGCGGCCGCGGCCATGGCGCTCACCGCCTACCAGGTCGCCCAGGGCGAGCGGCCGTGGTTCCCGCAGCTCGCCGACGGCCGCACGCCGCAGCGGTGGGGAACGTTCGGCACGACACCCTGACGCGGCTCCGTCGTCAGCCGGCGCGCGGGCTCAGGTGAGCGGTGACGCGCCCGGGGCCAGGCCCGACTGCTCGTCGTCGGTGAGCGTGTGCGGCGGCAGGACCAGGACGACCTCCGGGTCGGACCACGGCGTGAACCACGCGTAGAGGACCAGGTCCCCGCCGGTCCGCCGCAGCACCGCGCGGTCGAGCTGCACCGTGAGGCACGCGAGCGCGTCGGTGTCGACGACCAGCCGGGCCACGGCCACGGCCAGCGCCCGCTCGGCGTGCAGGACCTCGTCCTCGGGGGCCTTCGTGTCGACGGCCAGCACGACCTCGGCGGTCGCGGGGGCGCCGAGCTGCTCGGCGAGCTCCTCGGCGAGCACGGGGTGGGTCACGGCGGACACCCGCACGTCGAGCGCGGCGGGCGCGGGCGTGCCGAGCAGGGCGTGCAGGCGCGCGGACACGTCGTCGACTCCGGCGTCGGTGCGCAGGGCCAGCGTGTAGCGGAGCACGGATCCTCCTTCGGGCTGTCGGGCTGTCGGGCTGTCGGGCTGTCGGGCTGTCGGGCCTTCGGGCTGTCGGGCTGTCGGCGGGGCCAGGCGCCTCGGTCGGGTACGCGGGTCGCGGGGCGATCCTGTCAGGGGAACAGGCGCAGCACCTGCCCGCCGCGCAGCACCATGACCTCGTCGAGCCCCTCGATGGGCCACCGCGTGAACTGCGTCCGCAGCGCGTCCATCGACGCGGCGCTGTCGTCGAGGTTGAGCACGACGCGCGACGTCTGGCCCTCGGTCACCTTGCCCTGGATCTCGGACCAGATGGAGCGGGGGTTGCTGCGGGTCGGCGCGTAGTTGTCGAAGATCCTGCCCTCGATGCGGAAGTCGGGGTTGCGGCTCGTGCCGGGCAGGTGCGGGTTCTGCTCGACGCGGTAGCCGAGGTCGGCGAGCCGGTCGGCGGAGTCCTGCTCGCGCTGCAGGCTGCGGCGCAGCTCGGGGTTGGCGTTGCGCGGGATGTTCGTGCGCGGGCCGGTCGGCGTGCCGCCCGCCGACCCGGTCGGCTGCGTGCCGGAGGTGCCCGACGACCCGGACGACCCGCTGCCGGACGACCCGGACGACCCGCTCGACCCCTCCGACGAGCCGCCCTCGCCCGTCGAGCCCGCGGCCTGCGACAGCATGACGCCGCTGAGCCCGACGACGCCGCCGAGCGCGAGGGTGCCGAGCAGCTCCGCGGTGATCGTCGTGGTGAGGACCATCCCGCCGCCGGCCAGCGCGAGACCGCCGAACGGCGGGAACAGGAACAGCCCGGCGACGGCGATGACGAGTCCCATGACCAGCAGCGCGTCGCCGAGCGCGTCGAGGATGTGCCAGGTGCGCACGAGCCGGTCGTCGCCGTCGGCGCCGCGCAGGACGCCCACCACGGCGACGACCCCGACGACGACCGCGCCGGACCGGGTGAGCAGTGCGTACCAGCGCAGCGCGACGAGGTCCGGGACGGGCAGCGACCGGTCGGCGCGCAGGCCGCGCGCGCCGCGCACGACGAGGACCCCGGACAGGGCGACGGCCAGCGCGGCCGCGCCCACGAGGAACCACACGACGGGCCGCCACGTCGCGACGTCCTGCAGGACCGCGAACGTCCGCGTGCCGCCGACGACGTAGTACGCGACGGGGACGCCGAGCAGCAGCACGGCGAGCACCCCGACGACGAGCTGCACGCGGGCCGCGCGTCCGGCCGTGCCACCGGCGCGGGCGCGGTCGGTGAGGGCGACGAGCCGTGCACCGGCGGCGCGGGGGGACCAGCGCTCGCGCTGGCGCCGGGACACGTCCGCCCAGAGCGCGCGACCGCGGGGGCCGTCCGCGGCGTCGAGCGCGTCGCGGAGCACGGCCGCGCCCGCCCGCAGCTCGTCGGACGGGTGCCCGGCCGCGACGGCGTACGCGTGCGCGCGGCGCAGGCGCACGAAGCCGGTGACCGCCGCGAAGGACCACGGCAGGCGGGCGACGGCGAGGCGGGTGAGCCCGACGGTCGAGCTCCACACGTCGGCCCGGGGACGCGCCGCCGCGTCGGTGGCGGTGGTCGCTCCCGGGGTCGCGCTCCCGGCGGGCACGTCGCCCGCGGCCTGCGCGGGGTCCCCCGGCGGTGCCGCCGCGTCGCGGGTGCGTGCCGCTCCGCGCTCGGCGGCCAGGAGCAGGTCGTCGGTGCGGGCGTGCGCCGCGAGCTCGCGCCGGTCGACGACCACTGCCGCGACGACGGCCGCGAACGCGAAGAACCCGATCCCGTCCCGGAGCGTGTCGAGCGGCGCCACGAGGCCCTGCAGGACGTCGCCCGCCGCGCCCGACGCGTTGTGGGCGGCGTGGTCGAGGCCCGCGAACGCGACGAGCGCGACGGCGACCAGCCGGGGCACGCGGGTCCGGGAGCGCAGCAGCAGCGCGAGCCCGAGCCCGGCGACGAGGCTCCACGCGAGGTGGATGTCGATGCCGTCGGACGCGGCGCCGCCCAGGAACTCCCTGCTCGCGGCGCCCGCCGGCAGCCACGACCCGAGGACCGTGCCGGGACCGGGGACGTGCACGGCCCAGAAGATGCCGCCCGGCAGCGTCCAGCCGTCCCACCCGCCCGTGAACGCCCGCCCGGCGTCGGACCCGAACCGCAGGAGCTGCTCGGCGAGGCCGAACCCGGCGCCGACCGCCCCCGCGGCGAGCGTGAGGTCGGTGACGCCCCAGGACCGGCGGACGGCGGTGAGGAGCCACCACGCGACCGCGACGGGCGCGAGCTTGGCGACCTCCTCGATCCACGGGTCGACCGTGTACGACGCGACGCGCGTGACGTCGAGGCGGCTCGTGCCGGTGAGCGCGACCCAGGCCGTCGTCCACGCGAGCTGGACCAGGAGCGTCGCGACGGACACCCCCAGGAACCCGACGGCGACGGCCGCGAGCACCGTGCGCAGCCGCGCGGACCGCGCGCCCCACCCGAGGACGGCGACCTGGAGCACGCCGTAGAGCTGGGCGAGCACGATCATCACGACCACGGGGCCTCCGGTGACGTGCGTCGACGTGGGCGAACCGGGCAGATCGCCCGCGGGACGCGCCGACCCTACCCACCGGCTGCCGGGGGCAACCACCGGGTGCCCACGACCCGGTCACGCCGTCCGGCCGAGTCGGCCGTGCGGTCAGGCGCGCGTCGCCAGCCACGCCTCGAACGCGTCGAACGACGTCGGGCGACCGAGGAACCGCTCGACGAGGTCCGCGGCGTCGGCCGTGCCGCCGGGCGCGAGGATCGCGTCGCGGTACCGCCGCCCGACCTCCGCGTCCATGAGGTCGTCGCCGAACGCGGTCCGCAGGTCCTTCGCGATGACCAGGCTCCAGAGGTACGTGTAGTACGCCGGGCCGTACCCCTCCAGGTGCCCGAAGCCGGTGACCTGGTGCGTGTCGGGCAGCGGCGCGTACGGGCCGAAGCGTGCGTCGACGTCCGCCGTGTAGGCGTCGAGGTCGTCGGGCGGCGTGGCGTGCAGGCCGTAGGACAGGGCCGTGAAGTTGACCTGGCGGCGGGTCCACGCGCCGCGGCCGAACGCGTCGGCGGTGCGCATGCGCTCGACCAGGTCGGCGGGGATCGGCTCGCCGGACTCGTCGGTCGCGAACGTCCGCAGGACGCCCGGGTCCCAGGCCCACTCCTCGAGGAGCTGGCTGGGCGCCTCGACGAAGTCCCACTCGGTCGCGACGCCCGTGAACGCGGCCCAGCGCTGCGCGCCGCCGACGATCTCGTGCACCAGGTGGCCGAACTCGTGGAAGAACGTCACGACGTCGTCGTGCTCGAGCGTGCCCGTCGAGAAGTTGCACACGAGGACGCCCTCGGGCAGGTGCCGGCCGACGACCCCGGGGACCAGCGGGAACTGCGCGGCGTGGTTGAACTTGCCGGGCCGCGGGTGCATGTCGAGGTACACGCGGCCGACCGCCGAGCCGTCCGACGCGACGTCGTACACCTCGACGTCCGGGTGCCACGTCGGCGCCTCGACGCGTGTGAACGTCAGGCCGAGCAGCCGGGACGCGGTCTCCATGACGCCCGTCCGCACGGCGTCGTAGCGGAAGTACCGGCGGACCTCCTGCGCGTCGACGTCGTACTGCTCGCGGCGCACCACCTGGTCGTAGTACAGGCTGTCGGCGGGCGTCACCGCGTCGGCCTGCGGGTCGTCGGCGCGGAACCGCGCGAGCAGGACGCCGACGTCCTCGCGCGCCGCCTCCGCCGTCAGGGCGTCGAGCCGGTCGACGAAGTCCGCGATGGCCTGGCCGGAGCCGATCATCTTGACCTCGGCGTCGTACGTGGGCCAGTCCGGGTAGCCGAGCAGGTGCGCGCGCTCCTCGCGCAGGCGCAGCAGCTCCGCGAGCACCGGCGCGTTCTCCGGCCAGCCGATCCGCAGGTACTCCGAGGTGAGGGCGGCCCGGACCGACGCGTCGTGCGCGTACGTCCGGACGGGGATGAGGTCGGGGTACTCCGTGGTGAGCGTGACGAGCCCGTCGTCGCCCGCCGCGTGCTCGGCGCGGAAGTCGTCGGGCAGGCCGTCGAGCTGCTCGGGGCGGACCGTGATGCTGCGGGCCCCCTCGCGGATGTTCCGCGCGAACTCCAGGCCGAGCTCGGTGCAGCGCTGCGCGAGGGCCTTGAGGTGCTCGCGCTCCTCGGCGGTCCGGTCGACGCCGGCCCGCCGGAAGTCCCGCAGGACGTGCTCGCGCAGCCGTCGGGCGTCCGCGTCCAGGTCGTCGTCGGTGGTCGCGGCCAGCACCTCCCACAGGTCGCGGTCCAGGCCGCGCTCCGTCGCGAGGTCCTCGGCCGCCTGGGCGCCCGCCTCCGCCGCGCTGCGCAGGTCCGCGTCGGGGTGCACCTCCGCGAGCAGGTGCGCCGCGGCCGACGCACGGCCCAGCGCCAGGTCGCCCGCGTCCCACAGGTCCAGGACCTGCGCCGACGTGCGCGTCGTGCCGTCCTTGAGGGTCGCGAGGTGGGTGCGGGCGGCGTCGAGGTTCGCGTCGACGGTCTCCGTGAGGAACGCCGGCCAGGCGGCGTCGTCGACGGGGAAGCGCGTGGGTGCGGCGGTCATGGGCCGACGCTACACAGCGCCTACCACGTCGACGGAAGCGCATTTCGGTGCGCCGTCGTCGAGGTCGTCACCTCGCGTCGAGGTCGTGAGCTGCGACGCACGACCTCGACGCGTCCTCACGACCTCGGCGCGGGCAGGTCGGGAGAGCGGCCGGTCAGGCAGTACGTGAGGCCTGCCGGGTCGCGCATCACCGTCCAGCGCTCGAACCGCTCGACGACGACCGCGCCGAGGTCGACGTGCTCCCCGACCACGACGTCGCGGTCCGGGCCTGCCGCGGCGACGTCGACGTGCCCCGTCACGCGCGTCCGGGGGTCGTCCGCGCCCAGGCGCTGCACGAGCAGCCGCACCGGGATGCCGTCGGGACGCTCCAGGGGCACGAGGACCCGCGCCGGGTCGACCGCCACCGGCCACCCGGTGAGCGCCGACCAGAACTCCCGCTCGACGTCGACCAGCGGGGCCGGGCAGTCCAGCGCGAGCTGGTCGACGAGCGAGCGGCCGCCCCACGGTCCCGTGACCGGTCCCGGCCGGTGCCGCTCGCCGCCGTCCGGGACCACGCAGAACACGAACCCGCCCGGCGACGACAGGACGACGTGGTCGTCGCGCAGCAGCTCGGTCGCACCCAGCGCGACCGCCCGGGCCGCACCCGCGTCGACGTCGTCCACGTGCAGGTCCAGGTGGACGCGCGGCGCACCCGGCAGACGCTGCACCCGCAGGAACGCGTCGCCGTCCGGCGGCACGAGCGTCGCGAACTGCCCGCGGTCGCCGCGCGGCGCCGACAGACCCGTCGCCGTGGCGGCCCGCCAGAACGCGACACCGGCATCGAACCGGTCGTCGGGCAGGTCGAGGAAGAGGGTCGTCCACACCACGGTCACGCCGGGAGCCTCGGTCACGTCGGCCATCCTGCCGCGTCGCCGGGCGAGCGACGCCGCCGGGGCGCCGGGACCTCGCGACCCGGGCGTGACCCCACGAGGTCAGGAGCCCGCGGGCGGTCCGACCACCGACCAGTCGACGTCGAGCGCGGCGCGCGCCCTGCTGCCGTCCGTCGCGACGCCGACGACCTCGCGAGGCTGGGCCGTGCCCGGCCACCACGCCGCGTAGACGCCTTCGGCGGCGGTCGCGTCGACCGTCGTGCCGTCGGACAGCGACACCTGCACCGACGTCACGTCGGGCGCGACCCGGCCGAGCGCGGTGCTCCACTGCTCGCCGTCGGACGTGAACGTGCCGGCCGTCGCGAGCGTGAGCGTCCCCGGGGCCGGGTCGGCGAACCCGCCGGTGTCGACGACCTCCCACGACTCGCCCTGCGTCGCGGGCGACCCGCTGACACCGGAGGACGTCGACCCGTCGGGCGAGTGGACGTTCGCGAACGCGAACGTCGGGGCGACCAGGCAGTACCGCAGCCAGCCGTCGCTCGACACGACGGTGAACGCGTACGGCCCGCGTCGCTCGGACAGCACGGGGTGCGCCGCCGCCGCGTCGGGGGTGCCCGGCAGCGGGCCGCCGAGGTCCGCGCACGCCGCCCCGTCCGCCGCGAGCGTCTGCGCGTCGACGGGAGCCGGCACGGCGCGCCAGCCCGCGAACGCCGCCGGGTCGCCCGGCGAGGGCAGGGTCAGGCCCGCGACGGTCAGTGCGGCTGCGCTCGCGGCGGCCAGGCCCCAGCGCAGCGCGGGACGGGCGGTGCGCCGGGGGGCGGGCGCGGCGTCCACGACGTCGAGCCGCGCGAACGTCGCGTGCCGCGCCGCATCGAGTCCCGTCGGGTCGACGGGCAGGACGGGGGCGTGACGGGTCAGGGTCGCGGTGCCCGCGCCGGAGGTCGGGTCGGTGGTCATGGTCAGCCTCTCGCGGGGGCGGCGGTGGCCGCCGTCGTCGGTGGGGTCGGTGCAGGCGGTGCGGTCGGCTCGTCGTCGGCGGCGAGGGCCGCGTCGAGGCGGCGTCGCGCGCGGTGCAGCCGCACCTTGAACGCCGTCGGGGAGCAGCGCGCGACCTCGGCGGCCTGCGCCGGGTCGAGGCCGTCCCACGCGACCAGCAGCACGGCCTCGCGCTCGCGTGCCGTGAGCTGCGCGAGCGCCCGCAGGAGCGCGTCGCGCTCGGCGACCACGCGGTCGGGGGCGTCGACGGCCCGTGGGACGACCAGCTCCAGCCGCGCGACCTCGTGCGCGAGGAGCCGGGCGCGGTGGTGGGAGCGGCGGTGGTTCGCGACGGTGTTGCGGGCCACGACGAGCAGCCACGGGAGCGGCTCGCCGGGCACGTCGACGAGCCGTCGCCACGCGACGAGGAACGTCTCGGAGACGACCTCCTGCGCGGTGTCGGGGTCGACATGCCGCAGCGCGTAGGCCTGCACGCGCGCGGCGTACCGGTCCCACAGGGCGGCGAAGCGGACGGTGTCCGGCTGGGCAGTCCGTGCGTCCGGCGTGCCCGCGTCGCGCTCCGGTGCGCCTGTGGCGCCCGCGTCATGCCCTGGTGCGACGGCCGCCGCCGGTCCGGTCACCGGCGGGCGGTCGGGGACCGGGAGGTCGGGGGCGTCGTTCGTGCTCACACCGGGAAGTGTCGCGGCGGGGGCGAGAGTTACGTGCGACCTCTGACGGGCGTCGGCGGTGGGTCCCGGGACGTCGCCGCGGGGCGCTCGTCCCCACCGGGACGCGCGGCCCGGGCGAGACACGGGCGGCCGCGCGTCCCGACCGCCACGCGGTCACCCGGCCGTCGACGCGTCCAGGGCGGTGCGGGCGGCGGCGAGCAGGTCCGGGCCGTCGAGACCGGTCGCGTCCGGGACGACGTCCGCGGCCCAGGCGAGCAGGCGCCGCACGTACGGGTCGTCCGCGCCGGTCGTGACGTGCGGGAGTCCCACCACGACCTCCCCGCCCGACCCGTCGACCGCCACGACGTCCCCCTCGGCGAGCACGCGTGCACCGACCCGCACGACCCCGGCGTGCTCGTCGACCTCGACGGCCGACGCCCCCACGACCGCCGGCCGCGCCAGCGACCGGGCGACGACCGCCGCATGGCTGGCCGCTCCGCCGCGGGCCGTGAGGACGCCGGCCGCCGCGGCGAGGCCGTGCAGGTCGAGCGGGCTGGTCTCGGGCCGCACCAGCAGGACCGGCCCGTCGGTCGCGAGGCGCACGGCGGCGTCGGCGGTCAGCGCGACGCGTCCCGTCGCGACCCCCGGGCTGGCGCCCGTGCCGCGAGTCAGGACGTCGTGCGGGTGCGCGGGGTCGAGCCGCGCGGTCGTGACGGCCTGCCGGACGAGCGCGGGGGAGACACGGCGCAGCGCCTCGGCCCGGTCGGTCGTGCCCGCGTCGGCGAGGTCGACCGCGACCCGGACGGCGGCCCGACCGACGAGGACGGCGCGCCGCACCTGCAGCACCCACAGCCGCCCCTGCTCGACGGTGACCTCGACCTCGACGACGTCGCGGTGGTGCCGCTCCAGCACGTCGAGCGCGTCGAGCAGGTCGGTCCACGCCTCCGGTGCGGCGGTCGCGAGGTCCGTGAGCGGGCGTGTCCGCGCGGTCCCGCCGACGACGTCCTCGCCCTGGTGGCGCAGCAGCAGGTCGCCCGACGGCTCCGGCTCGCCCGTCGACGGGTCGCGGGAGAACGCGACGGCGGTGCCGCTGCGGTCGTCGCGGTTGCCGAAGACCATCGCCTGCACGGTCACGGCGGTGCCGAGGTCGTCGTCGATCCCGTGCAGGCGGCGGTAGGTGCGGGCGCGCGGGGTGTCCCACGAGGCGAGGACCGCGGCGACGGCCCGCTCGACCTGCGCGGTCGCGTCGTCCGGCACCGGTCCGCGTCCGACGGTCGCCGCCCAGCCGGCTTCCAGGCGTGCGCGGCAGTCGGCGGCGAACCCCTCGTCCCCGGTCTCGTGGGCCAGCGCGCGCGTGGCGTCGGGCGTGAGGCCGACGTCGAGGACGGTGCTCATCATCCCGGGCATCGAGACGGCCGCCCCGGACCGGACGGACACGACGAGCGGGTGCGCGGTGCCGCCGAGGCGCCGGCCGGTCGCCGCCTCCAGGCCCGCCAACCCGGCGCGCACCTCGGCGCGGAGGTCGTCGGGCAGGACGAGCGTCGACGCCGCGGCCTGGTCCGCCCGCCAGTCCCGCCACCGCCGCCACGCGGACGTCCCGACGACGAACCCGGGCGGCACCGGCAGGCCGAGGCGCGTGAGCAGCAGCAGCCCGTGGCCCTTGCCACCGACCTCGTCGACGCCCGGGAGGGGCTCGACGGTCGACGCCGTGGCAGGGCCGCGGGCCGCACCAGCGGCCGTGTCGGTGCCGAACGTCCACGTCACGGGGCTAGCATCCCCGTGTGCCGGACCCGCACGCCACCAGCCCGGACCTCCTGGTCCTCCACACGCTGCGCTGCGTCGGCCACGCCACGCTCTCGCGCATCGCGGACGCCGCCGGCCTGCCCGACGACGACGTGGAGTCGCACCTCATCGACCTGGCCGTCGACGGCCTGGTCACGCGCGAGGGCGGCGTGCTCGGCGGGTGGAGCCTGACCGAGGCGGGCCGGACGGCCGACGCCGAGCGGGTCGCCGCCGAGCTCGACGCGGCCGGCGCGCGCGGCGTCGTGCAGGCCGCGTTCGACGAGTTCCTGCTGCTCAACCCGGAGCTGCTCGACCTGTGCTCGGCGTGGCAGCTCCGGACGGTCGACGGTGTGCCGACGACGAACGACCACACGGACGCGGGCTACGACGACCGGGTGCTGGTCGCCTTCGTCGACCTGGACTCGCGCGCCGAGCCGGTGGTGGCGGCGCTCGCGCTGGCGCTGCCCCGGTTCGGCCTCTACGCGACGCGGCTCGGCGACGCCCTCGCGCTCGCGCAGGCGGGTGCGCGGCAGCACCTCACGGACTCGACCGACTCGTACCACGCGGTCTGGTTCCAGCTCCACGAGGACCTGCTCGTCACGCTGGGGCAGCCCCGCTGGTGACGTCCGCGGGCCCGGGAGGGCCGGGCCGGGCGACGACGTGACGACGCCGGGCCGGGGAGGCGTCCCCGACCCGGCGCCCGTGCGTCGAGCGCGCCGTCCGCGTCCTCCGCGTCCTCCGCGTCGCCGACCTCAGGCCGTCGGCAGCGCGAGCGTCGCGCGCACGTCGCCCAGCCCGCGTGCGACGAGCAGGCGCCCGCCGTCCGCGAGCCGCGACCAGCCGCCCGCGGCCTCGTCCCACCGGCGCCACATGCGGGCGTCGGCGGTGACCGTGACGCGGGTGGACGCCCCGGCGTCGACGGTCGCGTCGGCCCAGCCGACGAGGCGCACGGGCTCGTCGGACGACGCGGGCTCCAGGTAGACCTGGACGACCTCGCGGCTGGTGCGCGCGCCGGTGTTGGTCACGGTGACGGTCACCGCGGGGGCGTCGCCGTCCGTGTCGAGCGTCGCGTCGGCGTACTCCCACGTCGCGTACCCGAGGCCGTGCCCGAGCCAGAACGCGGGCGCGGGGGCCCGGTCGGCCCAGTGGCCGCGGTAGCCGACGAACCGGCCCTCGGTGTACTCCAGGTCGCCGTCGACGGGCGTGACGGACCACGCGGGTGCGGCGCCGTCGGCGGCGGGGAACGTCGTGACGAGTCGGCCGGTCGGCTCCTGGTCGCCGAGCAGCGCGGCGGCGACGGCGTGCCCGCCCTCCTGGCCGGGGAGCCCGGCCCACAGCACGGCGTCGACGTCGTCGAGCCACGGCATGAGCACCGGCGTCGCGGCGTTGACCACGACGACCGTGCGGCGAGCGGCCGCGGCGACGGCGCGGACGAGCGCGTCCTGCGCGCCGGGCAGCGCGATCGTGGACTTGTCGACGGACTCCGTCTCCTCCTCCTCGGTGAGCCCCACGACGACGACGGCGACGTCCGCCTGCGCGGCGGCCGCCGCGGCGCGGGCGATGACGTCGTCCTCCGCCTCCGGGGCGGGTCGGGCGACGAGCCCGAACAGCCCGACGCCCGCGAGCGGCTCGGCGGCGGCGCCCGCGTCGGTGCCGGGGTCGGCGTCGCCGACGGCCACGCTGCGGGTGGACGAGCGCAGCACGACGGTCGCGTCGACGACCGCGTCGGACCCCACGTGCACCTGGTCGGTGCGGGTCGGCGGCGCGAGCATCTCCTCGGCGAACCCGGTGCCGGACGTCGCGAGCGTCCAGGCGAGCTCGGTGCCGCCTGCGGTGACCTGCCACCGGCCGACGCCGATCGCGCCGACCTCGAGCGCGCCCTCGCCGACGACGCGGGCACGGAACCGGACGCGGGCGACGGCCTGCGGGAAGTCGTCGTCGAAGCCGACCATGACGGTCGACGGCGCGTCGTGCCGCTCGTCGAGGACGGTGCCGTCGGCGGCGAGGAGCGTGAGGTGCAGGCCGGGCCGGCCGGTGTCGGGGTCCACGACGAACCCGGGCCGCGCGGGCACGGGGCGGGTGCGGACCTCGACGCCGTCGACGACGTCGACCGCGTCGCCGAGCAGCGCGGTGAGGCCCTCGGCGACGTTCACCTGGTACGGCGGGTTGACGGTCGCGGAGCCGCCGCCCATGTCGATCGTCTCGAGCGCGTGCCGCCCGACGAGTGCGACGCGGTTGCCGCGCGCGAGCGGCAGGGTGTCGTCGGCGTTGGTGAGGACGGTCATCCCGGCGGCGGCGAGGCGCGTGAGCTGCTCGCGGCGGACGTCGCTGTCGGGGGCGGGCAGGTCGTCGGGGTAGTCGCGCAGGCCGCCGAGGGCGCCGACGCGGTCGGCGAGCACGAGCAGGCGGCGCAGGTGGTCGTCGACGACGGACTCGTCGAGCTCGCCGCTGCGCACGGCGGCGACGAGCGCGTCGCCCCAGGGGCCGTCGGGCCCGGGCATGACGAGGTCGAGCCCGCCGGCGGCGGCGGGGGCGGCGGTCCGGGTCGCGAACCAGTCGGACATGACGAGGCCGGTGTAGCCCCACTCGCCCTTGAGGACCTCGTTGACGACGTGGTGGTGCTCGGTCGCGGGGACGCCGTTGACGTCGTTGTACGCGGCCATGACGGACCACGGGTCGGACTCGTCGACGGCGATCTCGAAGGGCAGCAGGTAGAGCTCGCGGAGCGTCGCGGGGTCGACGACGGAGTTCATGGTGTTGCGCTCGGTCTCCGACTCGTTGGCGACGAGGTGCTTGAGGCACGCGCCGACGCCGAGGTCCTGCAGGCCGCGCACGTAGGCGGCGGCGAGCCGGCCGGTGAGCAGCGGGTCCTCGGAGTAGGCCTCGAACAGGCGCCCGCCGAGCACGGAGCGGTGCAGGTTGATCGTCGGGCCGAGCACGACGTGGATCTGCTGCGCGAGGGCTTCCTCGGCGAGCAGCCGGCCGACCTCGGTCGTCGACTCCTCGCTCCACGCGGACGCGAGCAGGGTCGCGTTGGGGAACAGCGCGACGGTGCGCCCGCCGGAGAACTTGAGGCCGCGCACGCCGGTCGGGCCGTCGGACAGGCGGACCTCGCCGAGGCCGATCGACTCCTCGGGGGCGAGCGTGAAGGCGGTCGCGCCGGTGAGCAGCCGGACCTTCGTCTCGAGCGGGAGGGAGGCGACGAGCGTGGCGGGGTCGAGCGCGGTCTGGGAGGTCATCCGGCACCTTCTTGTCGAGGTCTCCGAGTCGACGGAGCGCGTTACTGACGCGCGTCACTTGCGCGTGTCAGTACGGTAGGACAGCGGTCCGCCGGTGGCAAGGCGCCCGCACCCCGGCCCAGGAGGAGCACGATGCCCGTCGAGTCACGGCCCCGCCGCGTGACCAGCGTCGACGTCGCCCGCGAAGCCGGCGTCTCCCGCACGACCGTCAGCTACGTCCTCAACGCCACCCCGCACCAGAAGATCCCCGACGGCACCCGGCAGCGCGTGCTCGACGCCGCCGCCCGCCTCGGCTACGCGCCGTCCGCCGCCGCGCGCGCCCTGCAGAGCGGCAGGTCCGACGTCGTCCTCTACCTGCTGCCCGACTGGCCCGTCGGACCCGCCGTCACCCACACCCTCGTCCGCCTGTCCACGGCACTCGCCGCGCACGGCTACACGCTCCTCGCCTACCCCCGCGCCGCCGGACGACCCGTCGCCGACGTCTGGCGCTCGATCGAGCCCGCCGCCGTCGTGTCCTGGGAGGACCTCGACCCCGCCGACGTCGCCGCGATGCGCGCCGCGGGCGTCCTCGTGGCCGTCGCGCTGCTGCGCGGACCCGGCACCGCCGAGGGGTCGCTCGAGGTCTCCCAGCAGCGCATCGGCCGCATGCAGGCCGAGCACCTCGCCGCCGCGGGGCACCGGCGGCTCGGGTACGCCGACCCCGACGACCCCCGCGTCCGCGGGTTCGCCGAGCCGCGCCTCGACGGCGTCCGGGCCGCGTGCGCCGACCTCGGCCTCGACGAGCCGGTCGTGCGCACCGTCCCGCCCGACACCGCCGCGGCCGCCGACGCCGTCCGCGCCTGGCGGGAGGCCGGCGTCACCGCGGTGTGCGCCTACAACGACGACGTCGCGCTCGCGGTCCTCGCCGGGGCGCGCGCCGCCGGGGTGGACGTGCCGGGCGGGCTCGCCGTCGTCGGCGTCGACGACGTCCCCGCCGCCGCCCTCGCCGCCCCACCCCTGACGACCGTGACGACCGACCAGGAGGGCATCGCCGAGCACATCGCCGCCCTCGTCGTCGCGGGGCTCGACGGCACCCCGCCCCCGCCGCGCCTCACGTCGGACGTCGTGCGCCTGGTCCGGCGCGCGTCGGCCTGACGCCCGCGCGTCGACCTCAGCGGCGCCGCGCGACGGTCGCCAGGTCCAGGGCGTCGATGAGCAGCCCCGTGTCCTCGCGCACCCACCGCTGCCCCGTCGCGCGCCGCTCGGCGGGGCGCGCGTACCGGTACCGGTAGGTCCGGGCCCGCACCCAGCGGGGCCGCTCGCCGTCGAAGGGGTCGTGCGCCAGCAGCCGCAGCGTCGGCCGGTCGGCCTCGAGCAGGCGCCCGAGGAACGGCACGAACCAGCGCAGCTGCGCGGACGAGCCGAGCCCGAGGAACCACATGCCCCAGTCGAGGCGCAGGTGGTACGGCGCGAACTGGCGGGGGAGGCGGCGCACGTCGCCCGGCTTGCCGCGGAACCCGTACTCCTGCCACTGCGCCCCGGCGCCGGGGTCGGCGGACCGGGTGCCCTCGACCACGACCTCGGTGCGGCGCCGCGTGATCGAGCCGAACGCGCCGTACGCGTTGACCAGGTGCCACACGTTGAACGACGCGTTCATCCGCTGGTGCCGGGACAGCAGGTTGCGCAGCGGGAACCACGACAGGCCGACGCACAGCGCGGACACCGCCAGCACGACGGCGACGAACCACAGGGGCGGGTCCCCGGCGGAACCACCCGGCGCGACGACGTCCACGCCGACGACGCCGAGCACCGCCGCCCACGCCCGGTCGTCGACCGCCGCGCACGCCAGGACGATCGTCAGCCAGTTCAGCCACGCGAAGTTGCCGGACAGCACGAGCCAGAGCTGCGTCACGACGATCACGCCCGCCCCGACGGACGCGACCGGCCCGGGGGCCAGCAGCAGGAACGGCACGCCGAGCTGCGCCACGTGGTTCGCGGCCACCTCGACGCGGTGCAGGGGGCGGGGGAGCAGGTGGAAGAGGCGGCTGAGCGGCCCGGGCATCGGCTGCGTCTCGTGGTGGTAGTACAGCGCCGTGAGGTCGCGCCACGCCGGGTCGCCGCGCCACTTGATGAGCCCCGCGCCGAGCTCCAGGCGCAGCACCAGCCACCACAGCAGCGCGAGGACCGTGACAGGCGGTGCGACGTCGTCCGACCCGAGGAACGCGACGAGGAACCCCGCCTCCAGCAGCAGCGACTCCCACCCGAACCCGTAGAACACCTGCCCGACGTTGACGACCGACAGATACAGCCCCCACAGCACGAGGAACGCGACCATCGGCACCCACGGAGGCCCGGCCTGCGGCAGCCCGGCGACGAGGGTCAGCGCGACGACCAGGCCGGCCCACCCGACCGCCACGAGCAGCCCGTCCGAGTACCGCCACCGGAACAGGCTGGGCGACGACCGCCACGGCACGCGCCGTACGAACACCGGGACGGGCAGCAGCCCGTGCTCGCCCAGCAGCGGCCGGAACTGCCGCAGGACGGCGACGAACGCGACGACGTAGACGGCCGCGACCCCGCGCTGCACGACCGCGCGGGCCACCGTGTACCCGTCGGCGTCGAACCACTCCACGTGCGGCACCCCCCGCGGCTGGGACGGTCCTCCCAGCGTCGCCCTCGGGTGCACGCCGCGCACCCCGCGGACGCCCCTGCCCCGCGGACGCCCCGCACCCCGCGGACGCCCCGCACCCCGCGGACGCCCCGCACCACGCGCGCGCCGTGAGGGCTCGCGCGACCGTCGACAGCCGTGCCCGGCACCCGGCGCGGGGCCGCGTCGGAACGACAGCGCCGCCCGCCTCGGTGTCGAGGGCGGGCGGCGCCGGCCGTGCTGTCGGTGCGGTCGCGAGGGTCAGCGCGTGGGCGTGGGCTCCTCGACGTGTGCCGCCTCGTGCTCGTGCGGGTGCCGGCGCTCCAGCGCGGCCCCCTCGACGTCGACGTCGGGCAGGATCCGGTCCAGCCAGCGCGGCAGCCACCACGCCTTGTCGCCCACGAGGTGCATGAGCGCGGGCACGAGGACCATGCGGACGACGAACGCGTCGACCAGCACGCCGAACGCGAGGGCGAACCCGATGGGCCGGATCATCGCCGCGTGGCTGAAGATGAACCCGCCGAAGACGGCGATCATGATGATCGCGGCCGCCGTGACGACGGACCGGCCGGCCCGCAGACCCTGGACGACGGCGATCCGCGCGGGCGCGCCGTGCGCGTACGCCTCCCGCATCCCGGACCCGAGGAACAGCTGGTAGTCCATCGCGAGGCCGAACAGGATGCCGACGAGGATCGTCGGCAGGAAGTTCAGCACCGGCCCGGGGTTCTCGACGCCGAAGACGCCGGCCAGCCAGCCCCACTGGTAGATCGCGACGACCCCGCCGAGCGCCGCGAAGAACGACAGGATGAACCCGAGCGTCGCGACGACCGGCACGAACAGCGACCGGAACACGATGACCAGGATGACGAGCGACAGCCCGACGACGACCGCGAGGTACGTCGGCAGCGAGTCGGCGAGCGTGTCGGACACGTCGATGTTGCCGCTGGCCTGGCCCGCGACACCGATCTCGACGCCACCGTCGAGCGTCAGCGCGCGCAGCGTGTGCACGAGGTCCTCGGTCGACTCGCTCGTCGGCCCCTCGGCGGGGATGACCTGGAACGCGACGGTCGTGCCGTCCTCGGACGTCCCGATGGGCGCGACCGCGACGACGTCGTCCTGCTCGAAGACCTGCCGGCCGATCTCGGCCTGCACCGCGGTCTCCTGGCCCTCGGCCGGGGCCTCGGGGAGGGTGGCGACGACGAGCAGCGTGCCGTTCTGGCCCTCGCCGAACCGCTCGTCGATCGTCGAGTAGGCGCGGTACTGGGTGGAGTCGTGCGGCTCGGACGACCCGTCGGGCAGGCCGAGGCGCAGCTCCATGGCGGGCAGCGCGACGACGACCAGCGCACCGATCGCGACGAGCGCGCGCAGCACGGCGGCGGGCGTCGACATGGCGCGCAGCGGCTTGGCCGGCGCGGCGGCCGGGACGAGGCCGTCGGCCCCCGCCGTGGCCTCCGCGGCCGCGAGGCGTGCCCGCTCCTTGCGGCTCAGCACGCGCGGACCGATGAGCGCGAGCAGCGCGGGCGTCATCGTCACCGCGATGAGCACCGCGACGAGCACGCAGAACGCGCCGACCGTGCCCATCAGCCCGAGGAACGGGATGCCGGTGATGTTGAGCGCGAGCAGCGCGATGAGGACCGTCGCCCCCGCGAACACGACCGCGTTGCCGGACGTGCCGTTGGCCAGTCCGATCGACTCGTGCACGTCGTAGCCCTGCTTGAGCTGGCGGCGGTGCCGGTTGATGATGAACAGCGAGTAGTCGATGCCGACCGCCAGGCCGAGCATGACGCCGAGGATCGGCGTCACCGACACCATCTCGACGACGCCCGACAGCGACATCGCGCCGAGAGCCCCGATGCCGACGCCCACGAGCGCCGTGAGGATCGGCAGGCCCGCGGCGACGAACGTGCCCAGCATGACGACGAGGACGACGCCCGCGACGACGACGCCGATGACCTCGCCCACCCCGAGCAGCTCCGGCACGCCGCCCGCGATCTCCGCGGAGAAGTCGACGTCGACGCCCTCGATCGGCTCGTCGGTGAACGCGGCCTGGAGGTCGTCCTTCGTCTCCTGCGTGAGGTCCATCGCGGCCTCGGTGAACGTCACGGGCGCGACCGCGGCGCTGCCGTCGGACGACACGAGCCGGATCTCCGCGGACATCTCCAGCAGCGCGGCGGCGGTGTCGAGCTGCGGCTCCTGCGCCTCGAGCTCGGCCCGACCGGCGTCGATCGTGGCCTGCTGCTCCGCGACGACGGCCTGCTGCGCGTCGAGCTGGGCGCGCTGCGCGTCGAGCTGCGCCTGCTGGGCCGCGAGCTGCGCGTTCGCCGCGGCGCCGGCGCCCGCCGCCTCCGCCTGCTGGCGGGCGGCGTCGAGCTGCGCCTGCGCCGACTCGAGCTGTGCCGCGCCCTGCTCGAGCTGTGCGGCACCCGCGTCGAGCTGCGCCTGCCCGTCGTCGAGCCGCGTGCGGGCCGCCTCGACCTGCGCGCGGCCGTCCTCGACCTGCTGGCGCTGCCCGTCGAGCTGCGCCTGCGACGCGAACGGGTCGATGACGCCCTCGACGCCCTCGACGTCGGACGCCGCGGCGATCTGCTCCGAGATCGCGGCCTGCTGGTCCGCGGTGAACGCCGACCCGTCGGTCGTCGAGAACACGATCGTGCCCGTGCCGCCCGCCGCCGACGGCAGCTCGGACGCGAGCAGGTCCGTGACCTCGCCCGTCGGGGTGTCCGGGATGGAGAAGCTGCTGGCGAGCGTGCCGCCGAAGACGGCGAACGCGACGCCGACGGCGACGAGGACCGCGAACCACGCGGCGACGACGGCACGCGCGCGGCGGGCCGCGGTGCGGCCCAGGCGGTAGAGGAGTTCAGCCATGGTGGTCTCTCAGGTCGGGGACGGACGTCGGTCGGTGCGGTGCACGGTGGGTCGGTGGTCGCGCGGGCGTGCCGTGCGACGGGTTCAGCGGGCGGGGGTCCCGTCGCTGGGCGGGGTGGCGCCGTAGCCGGTGCGGGCTGCGGCGAGCAGACGGTCGACGAGCGCGGCCCAGACCTGACGCGAGTGCTCGTCGTCGGCGGCGCCCGTCGCGGCGTACCAGTGCGAGTGCAGGGCGAGGGCGCCGCTCATGAGCGAGCCGACGAGCAGCTGGACGTCGAGCGGGTCGGCGTCGGGGTGGCGGCGCAGCAGCTCACCGGACATCCGGGCGCTGACCTCGGTGAACGCACGGCCGACCATCGCGGCGCGGCGAGGGGAGAGCGCGTCGGCCGCGTCGCCGCCGAGCACGCGCGTCAGGTACGCCATGGGCGTCACCAGGTCGGTGGCCGTGAGGGCGTGCGCGAGCTCGTCGAACATCGTGCCGCCCGTGACGGGCGGCGTGGCGTGCGACTCCATGCTGTCGAAGACGGCGCCGAGGATCTCGCCGCACACCGTCGTGACGATGTCGTCGAGCGACTCGAAGTGGTTGAAGACCGTCCGGCGGGCGACGTCGGCGCGGTGCGCGAGCTCGTCGACCGTGAAGTCGGTGCCGCCGGTCTCCTGCATGAGCGCTGCCGCGGCGTCGAGGATCGCCCGGTGGTGCCGCTCGCGCAGCGCGGCGCGGCGTCCGGTCGTCGGGGAGTCCTCGGTCACCTGACGACACTAAGTGCACGATTGCACTGAGTGCAACGTGAGCGCGGGCATGTCACCCACCCCCCGCGTCCCTCGTCCTGACCCCGCCCCCCGCGCCGAGGTCGTCACTCCCCGTCGAGGTCGTCACTTCCGGTCGAGATCGTGACCTCTAGCTCACGACCTCGGCACGAAGTCACGACCTCGGCGAGGTGGTGGCGGGCGGGGGAGCGGCGGGACGTAGGTTGGGCGGCGGCTGGGCGAGAGGGGTGGGGATGAGCGGCGGGGTGTTCGAGGCGGAGTCCGCGCGGATCGTGCGGCGGCTGCGCGACGAGATCGTCGACGGCGTGCGACGTCCCGGCGACCGGCTCGTCGAGCGGGACCTCGCCGACGACCTCGGCGTGAGCCGTGTCCCGGTCCGCGACGCCCTGCGCACGCTCGTCGCCGAGGGGCTCGTCACGGCCCGACCCCGTTCGTGGGCCGTCGTCCGGACGTTCACCGACGCCGACGTCGACGACCTGCACGAGCTCCGCGCCGCGCTGGAGGCCCTCGCGTTCCGGCTCGCCGCCCGACGACGGACGCCCGCGGGTCTCGCACGGCTGCGCGCGGTCCTGGAGGAGGAGCGGTCGGCCGCCGGGTCGGGCGACGTGGTGCGGGCACGCCGCGCGGCGGCGGAGTTCCACGAGGTCGTGACGGCGCTCGCGGGCAACGCGGTGCTCGAGGAGGTCGAGGGGACGCTGCGCAGCCGGATGCGGTGGCTGCTCGTGCAGCACGACGACGTCACGGCGGTCGCGGACCAGCACGCCGCGCTGTACGACGCGGTCGCCGACGGGGACGTCGCGCGCGTGGAGCGGCTGGTCGCGGAGCACCTGTCCGCGGGCCGGGCGGCGGCGACGGCCCACCGCGAGGCGCACGGCGCGGCCGGTGAGGCCGTCGTCGAGCCGGCCGTTTGACGGTGCCGCCGGGGACTGACCGCCCGTCATCGGGTGCCATTCGACTGCCCGTCCCGGGGCGGCGCACTTTGGTATACCAAAATCGGGTTACCGTGAGGCATGCGCACCCTCGTCGTCAGCAACGTCCGCCCCTGGGGAGCCGAGCCCGCCGACGTCGTCGTCACGGACGGCGTCGTCTCGGCGGTCGTCCCCGCCGGCAGCGCCTCGGCTCACGACGTCGCGGGTGCCGACCCCGGAACCCACGTCAGCGCCGCGGCCGGCGTCGAGCACGTCGACGGCGGCGGGCTCCTCGCGCTGCCGGGCTTCGTCAACGCGCACGCCCACGTCGACAAGTCGTGGTGGGGGCAGCCGTGGGTCTCCTACGGCGGCGAGGCCACGACGCAGGGCCGCATCGCGCACGAGCGCGCCGAGCGCGACCGCCACGGCATCCCCGGCGTCGAGCCCACGACGGCCGTCCTGCGCGAGTTCCTCCGGCACGGCACGACCGTCACCCGCACCCACGTCGACGTCGACCTCGGCGTCGGGCTGCGCGGCATCGAGAACGTCCGGACGGCCGCCGCTGCGCTCGGCGACGCGGTCGACGTCACCGTCGTCGCGTTCCCGCAGGACGGCGTCGTCCGCCGCCCCGGCGTGCTGCGCCTGCTCGACGAGGCGGCCGCGGCTGGCGCGACACACATCGGCGGCCTCGACCCGGCGTCGATCGACCGCGACCCCGTCGCGCAGCTCGACGGCCTGTTCGAGATCGCGGAGCGTCGCGACGTCGGCGTCGACCTGCACCTGCACGACCGGGGCGACCTCGGCGCGTTCCAGGTCGAGCTCATCGTGGAGCGCACGCGCCGCGCGGGGCTGCAGGGCAGGGTCACGGTGTCGCACGGCTTCGCGCTGGGCGAGCTGCCCGCGGGCCGCCAGGCGGACCTGCTCGACGACCTCCGCGACGCCGGGATCGGCTGGGCGACGGTCGCGCCGGTCGGCACCGCACCGCTGCCGTGGCGCGGCATGCGGGAGCGCGGCATCCCCGTCGGTCTGGGCACGGACGGCATCCGCGACCTGTGGTCGCCGTTCGGCGACGGCGACGTGCTGCGGATCGCGCTCGGGTTCGCGCGGCTGCACGGGCTGCGCACCGACGACGACCTGACCGACGCGGTGCGCCTCGCGACGTCGTGGGCCGCCCCGTTCGTGGGCCGCGACGTCCACGACCTGGTGCCTGGCGCTCCCGGCGACCTCGTGCTGGTCGACGCCGAGAACGTGCCCGACGCGCTCGTCCGGGTTCCGCCGCGCCGCCTGGTCGTGTCCCGGGGCCGGGTCGTCGCCCGTGACGGGGTCGTGCTGGTGTAGCTGCCGACGGCACGCACGCCCGGTCGGAGCGGGCGGTCGGCTAGCGTGCGGCGCGTGGCCGCCCGGGGGATCTACGTCGAGACGCGGGTCGCCGCGCCCGTCGAGCGCGTGTGGGCCCTGACCCAGGACCCCGACCAGCACGTCCGCTGGGACGTGCGGTTCACGCGCATCGTGCCGACGACGCCCACGGGCACGGGCGCGACCCGCTTCACGTACACGCGCCGCGTCCCGCTGCGGACGGTCGCGGGCGACGGCGTGAGCATCGGCGAGCAGGTCCGGCCCGACGGCACCCGGACGTCGGCGCTGCGCTTCGCGACGACCGACCGCCTGTCGCCGATCCGCTCGGGGCGCGGCTACTGGCGGTACGTGCCGGACGGCGACGGCACCCGGTTCGTCACGGGCTACGACTACGTGCCCGGCTGGGGTCCGGTCCTCGACCGTGCCGCCCGCCCGCTGCTCGGCTGGGCGACCGCGTGGAGCTTCGACCGCCTGCGCATCTGGGCGGAGCGCGACGAGGAGCCGGAGCGCTGGCCGCTGCGCAGCGTCCTGTGGTTCTGGCGGCCCGAGCGTCCCCGTGCCGCCCGCTGCCGCCGGGCGCCCGTGCACGGCCGCCGTCGCGACGACCACCTGCGTGACGCCCCGGCGACGCTCGCCGACCTGCCCGCACCGGAGAGGACCCGATGACCTCGATCTTCGAGCAGGCGATGGGCGACGCGTTCGCCGACCTGCACCCCATGCTGCAGCGTCGCTTCGGGGTGGGCCTGGACAGCGGGCAGGCGTGCGTCGGCACGGGCGTCATGACCCGGATCCGGACCGGCCCGTGGTGGACCGCGCCGTTCCTGCAGCTCGGGCGGGTCCGCAACGTGCTCGTCCCGGACGGCGGCACGGACGTGCCGTTCACGATCGAGAACTACCCGTACCGCGACCCGCTCGGGCGGGAGACCGTGACGTTCGTGCGCGAGTTCGACGTGCGGGGCCGCAGCCGCCGGTTCGACGCGACGATGGTCGCCCACGAGGGCCGGGTCGTCGACTACCTCGGCACGCACCAGCACCTGGCGGTCGACCTGGACCTGCGCACCGACGGCGCGGGCGGGCTGCTGCTGACGTCGGGCGCGCAGCGGTTCTACGAGGGGCCCGTCGGGTTCCCGTTCCCGCTGGCCCTCAGCGGGCGCGCGCGGCTGCACGAGCGGTACGACGAGGCCGCGGACGTCTTCCGGATCGACCTCGAGGTGGTCAACGACCGCTTCGGGTTCCTGTTCGGGTACGCCGGGACGTTCACGTGCACGTGGGTGCCCGCGGACGACGCCCCGGCGCGCCTCAAGCCCGTCCGGCACGAGCGACGCGTCTGACCCGGTCGGCCTCGTGACGTCCGCGGTCTGTCAGCCCCGCGCGTCCAGGCGCAGCGTCACGTCGACCACCGCGGGCCCGACGACGGTCCCGACGATCTGCGGCCCGAACCGGTCGTACTTCGCGTGGTACGCAGCGTCGAGACGCGCGTGCAGGTCGGCGGCGGCCGCGTCGGTCGTCACGAACGCGACGTCCTTCTCGACGCCGCCGACGCTCACGTGCCCCGTCCCCGCGGCCTGCGCGCGCCGGAACCACCCGTTGCCCGGCCCGTACGCCGAGCGCACGTAGACGTCGTCGTCGAGCCGGACGACCCAGATCGTCACGCCCGGGCGACGCGTCCCGTCGGGCCGGTCGGACGCGACGTGCAGCTCGTCGCTCCCGTCCACGCGCCGCAGCTCGTCCGGCGTCCACCCGCTCATCGGTCCGCCTCCTCGGGGGTCGCCTCGTACTGGTCCGTCGTGACGGCCTCGGCCCACGTCGTCTCCGAGCCGTCGCGCGCGTCGGTCGTCTCCCACATCGCCAGGTGCTCCATGAACGCGTCGGGTCGCGCGCCGTGCCAGTGCCACTCGTCGGGCGGGCACCACACCGTCTGACCGGGCCGCAGCTCGACGACGCGACCGTCGCGCGTCCCGACGCGGGCGACGCCCTGCGTGACGTGCAGCGACTGCCCGGCGGCGTGCCGGTGCCAGAACGTCCGGGCGCCCGGCGCGAACCGCACCCGGTTGACGCGCAGCCGCGACGGGGCGGGCGGTCCGGCGAGGACGTCGAACCAGACGTCGCCCGTGAACCACGTGGCGGGTCCCTGGGCGGTGGGCGGGAGTGTGACGATCTCCATGCTGCTCCTCGGTTCGGTTCGGTGCGGGCGGTGCGCGCCCGGCCGCGACGGCCGTCGACCTCCATCGGACCACCACGTCGTCGCCGCCGGGAGTCCCTGCCGTGACAGGTACCGCGGGTACACCTCACGCCGACCGTGCCACGGGCGGCCGCGATCGGCGGCAGAGGGGTACCGACAGGGCCTCTCACCGGTGGCGGTCCGGACGTAGCGTCGATCCAGCACCCGTCGCCACGACCGCACCAACCGGGAGGACCACCATGCACACGCGCACCCTCGGCCAGGGCCTGGAGGTGTCGGCCGTCGGGCTCGGCGCCATGGGCATGTCCATGAGCTACGGCCCCAACCCCGGTGACCGCGACGCGATGATCGGCGTCCTGCGCGGCGCCGTCGACCTGGGCGTCACGTTCGTCGACACCGCCGAGGTGTACGGCCCGTACGTCAACGAGGAGCTCGTCGGCGAGGCGCTCGCGCCCGTCCGCGACCAGGTCGTCGTCGCCACGAAGTTCGGCTGGCACATCGAGGACGGCGCGATGGCCGGCCTCGACAGCCGCCCCGAGCAGATCCGCCGCGTCGCCGAGGCGTCCTTGCGGCGCCTGCGCACCGACGTCATCGACCTCTTCTACCAGCACCGCGTCGACCCGGACGTGCCGATCGAGGACGTCGCAGGGACGGTCGGCGAGCTCGTCGCGGAGGGCAAGGTCCGCCACCTCGGCCTGTCCGAGGCCGGTGCCGCCACGATCCGCCGCGCGCACGCCGTGCACCCGGTGACCGCCGTGCAGAGCGAGTACTCCCTGTGGACCCGCGACCCCGAGCCGGAGGTGCTGCCCACGCTCGCCGAGCTCGGCATCGGGTTCGTGCCGTTCAGCCCGCTCGGCAAGGGCTTCCTCACCGGCACGGTCGACGCGACGACGACGTTCGCCCCCGACGACATCCGGCAGCGCGTCCCGCGTTTCACCGCCGAGAACCGGACCGCGAACGAGGCGCTCGTCGCGCACGTGCGGGCGCTCGCGGACGCCCGTGGCGGCACGCCGGGCCAGGTCGCGCTCGCGTGGCTCCTCGCGCAGCAGCCGTGGGTCGTGCCGATCCCCGGCACCCGGCGCATCGAGCGTGTCCGGGAGAACGCCGACGCGACGGCCCTGGCCCTGTCCGCCGACGACGTCGCCGACCTCGACGCCCTCGCGTCCCGCGTCGGCGTCGCGGGCAACCGCTACAACGACGCGGGGATGGGGATGGTCGGCCGCTGACCTCGGGCGGCGGTGGGCGCGGCGAGCGGATCGGCCGCGCCCGCCGACGCGTCAGCCGTCGACGCGACGGTGCCCCACGGCGAACGTGCGCGTGAAGCCGAGCACCACGCCCCACGGCTGTCGCGGGTAGGCGGCGTCGAGGGCCGCGGTGTAGTCGGCGAGGAACGCGTCGCGCTCGGCGTCGTCGGTGAGGACGTCGAGCGCGGGCCGCAGCCCGGTGCCACGCACCCACTCCAGGACGGGAGACGCCTGCACCCCCGCGGGGTCGAGGACGTGCTCGTAGGTCGTCTGCCAGACGTCAGCGTCGAGCCCGAGGGCGGCGAGCGCGCCGAGGTAGTCGACGGGGTCGGCGGCGGCCCGGGCCCGGTCGAGCACGGGCCGCAGGTCGTCGGTGCGCGTGTGCCGGGCGGCGGCCTCGCGCATGAGGCGGTGGGACGGGGCGTCGAAGTTCGACGGGACCTGCATCGCGAACCAGCCGCCGTCGGCGAGGGCGTCGACCCAGCGGGGGAGCAGGTCGAGGTGCACGGGGACCCACTGGAGGGCGGCGTTGGTGACGAGGACGTCGACGGGCTGCCCGAGGTCGGCGGGATCCCAGTCCTCGGCGGCGACCTGCACCCACTCGACGCGGCCGTCGGTGTCGAGCGCGCGCGCCGCGGCGAGCATCTGCGGGGAGGAGTCCAGGCCGACGACGCGGGCCCCCGGCCAGCGGTCCGCGAGGGTCAGCGTGAGCGGGCCGTCGCCGCACCCGAGGTCGACGACGAGCCGGGGATGCTCGGCGCCGACGTGCGCGAGCAGGTCCGCGAACGGCCGTCCGCGGTGCGAGGCGAACAGGGCGTACTGCTGCGGGTCCCACACGACGACCTCCAGCATCCGGACAAAGTATCTCGACGTCAAGATACCTCGCCGTGGTGGCCGACGCTCAGGCCCGGTCCAACCGCCCTGACCGTGGCGCGCGCGCAGGTGACGGTGCGTCGAGGTCGGACGGCGCCCGGCGCGCGTCGGTGAACGCGCTGCGCGTCACCATCGCCTGCCCGACGACCAGGAACGCGAACCCCCACAGCGCGTACCGGTCGGACGCGGCGAAGGCGCCGGGGTCCTGCGTCCCCTTCGCGATCGCGTTCCAGTTGAGCGCCGCGACGAGGTTGCCGATCCCGACGACGGTCACGAGGCCGCCGACCGAGACCCACCGCCGGGCCCACCGGTCCCACCCGCTCGTGCGTACCTCGGCGGGCGCGGTCGTCTGCGTCATCGCGGGCCCGCTCAGACGTACCGGAGCATGAACTCGGTCTCGGCGTCCCGGCCCATCGTGGGGTCCGGGGCGTCCGTGGCCGGCTGCGACGTGGTGGTATCCGCCAGGCGCACGGGCTCCGGGAGGGCGGCGTAGCGCTGCGGTGCGGTCTCGTCCGGCATGGCGTCCTCCGTCGTCGGCGTGCGTCCCCCGCAGGCTAGACCTGCGGGGGACGCCGCGGGGTCAGAACGGGCAGCTGCTGCGGACCTCGGAGTACGCCACGCCCGACGGGGCCGGGCAGAGGAACGGCGAGTAGCGGGTGTCGTCGTCGACGAACCGCTTGAGCCACGCGATCGTGTTGCGGGCGATCGGCGTGTTCGACGTGTTCGGTGCGAAGTGGCTAGCCCCGCGCAGCTCCAGGTAGGTGCGGGGGGTCGACGCCGGCAGCGACTGGTAGAACGGCTCGGCGTGGGTCGTCACGGACGCGACGGAGTCGTTCTGGGCGCCGACGACGAGCGTGGGTGTGCGGACCTCGGGCCAGGTCTTGTCGAGGTTCCACGGCGTGAGCGCGACGGCGGCGCGCAGCGAGGGGTCGTCCTTGGCCGCCTCGAGCGTCCCGCCGCCGCCCATGGAGTGGCCGATGACGGCGAGCCGTGCCGGGTCGACGCGGTCGGCGACGCTGCTCGACGTGGTGAGGTACCGGAGTGCGGCCAGGAGCTGGTCGCCCCGGGACGACGGCTGGTCGGAGGTCGTGATCGTGTCGATGGTGAACACGACGAAGCCCTGCGACGCGAGGCGGGTGCCGAGCCACGCGATGCTCGACTGCCGGGCGGTGTACCCGGGCGAGATCGCGACGGCGCCGAACGTGCCCTGGGACCGGTCGGTCGGGTAGTAGATCGTGCCGCCGCCGAACCCACTGACGAGCCAGCGGGACACGGAGGTCTGAGCGGTCGCGAACGGGCCTCGGGCAGCCTCGATGCTGGCCTCGGTGGGTGCGGGTCCGCGCTCGTACGGGTTGGCGGCCGCCTGGGCCGGCGCGGCTGCGCCGACGAGCAGGACGGCGGCGGTGAGCGCGGCGAGCCGCGCGGCGGTGATCCGGTGCTGCATGGTCGGAACCCCCTGAGTCACGTGTCTCCATCACTGGGTGACGGACCTTGTGACGGCGGACGTTACTCACGATCATGGCTCGTGGGAAGGCCCGACCGACCGGTCGGTCTGTGAGGTGTGGTGCGGGCGCCGACGCCCGTGCGACGCCCCTCGGGCGTGCCTGCGCGGGGCCTGTCGCGCGCCCTGTCGAGACGCTCCGTCAGGACGCCCGGACGTTCAGACGCCCGGACGTCAGGACGTCGCGGCGGCGGTCCGACGGCCCGGCAGGACCAGGTCCAGCACCCGGTGCAGCCGCGCCTCCCGGGCGTCCGTGAGCGGCGGCAGCAGCAGCGTGGTCACCCCGACGTCGACCGCCGCGCCGTCCCACCCGCCCCGGTCGCCGACCATGAGGACGTCCGACGCGGGCAGCGCGAGCCCGTCCAGCGCCGCCCGGAAGATCGCCGGGTCCGGCTTCGCGACGCCGAGCTCGAACGACAGCGCCCACGCGTCGACCAGGTCCGCCCACGAGCGCCCGTCGGGCAGGCGCTGCGCCGCGAAGACCGGCCGCAGGTCGACGTGGATGTCCGACACGACGCCGATCCGCACACCGGCCCCGGCCAGCGCCACCAGCAGGTCGCCGACGTCGCGCGCGAACGCGTTGAGCGAGACGTCCGACTCGACCGCGTACAGCGCCGCCGCCAGGTCCTCGTCGAGGCGTGCCGCCCGGAACCACTCCGCGTACGCGGCGCGGTGCTCGGCGACGTCCGTGTCGATCGCCGACGAGTCGACCCGCGTGCTGTCCGTGCCGCGCAGCGCGACCAGCACGGGCTCGACGTCCGCCGGGGTGGCCGGGCGACCGAGCCGGCCGAGCGCGGTCGCGACGAGCCACGAGTAGGTCGGCGCGACGACGAGCGTGCCGCGCCAGTCGAGGAGGACGCCCCTGAAGGCAGGTGCGGTCGGCGCGGGCGGCGTCACGTCGCGACCCTAGCGGTCGGCTCGGGTCCCTCGTGGACCGGCGCGGCGAGACGGTCGTCGCCGTCCGGCCCGCCCGTCATCTGCCGATTCGCCCGTTCATGCTCTAGCGTCGCCAGCAGGTGCCCAGGCCATCCGTCCGGAGGTGTGCGGTGAGCGAGGTCGTCCAGGAGCCGGTCGCGTCACGCGGGGGCTTGCAGAGAGTGCTCGACGCGATCGAGCGGGCGGGCAACAAGGTCCCCCACCCGGTGATCATCTTCCTCGCCCTGATCGCGCTGATCATGGCGCTGTCGGCGATCTTCCAGGCCGCGGGGACGAGCGTGACGTTCGAGCAGGCGCAGCTCGGAGCCGACGAGGTCGAGACGGTCACGGTCGAGGCGCAGAGCCTGCTCGACGCCGACGGGATCCGGTTCGTGTTCACGTCGCCCGTGGCGAACTTCAACGGGTTCGGGGTCGTCGGGGTCATCGTCGTCGCGATGATCGGCGTCGGCCTCGCCGAGGAGGTCGGCCTGATCGGCGCGTTCATCAAGCGCCTGGTCAAGGTCACGCCGCCGCGGTTCGTGACGTTCTCGATCGTGTTCCTCGGCGTGCTGTCCTCGATCGCGACGGACGCCGGGTACCTCGTCCTCATCCCGCTCGCGGCGGCGGTGTTCTACTCGCTCGGGCGGCACCCCCTGGCCGGTCTCGCCGCGGCGTTCGCCGGCGTCGGGGGCGGGTTCGGCGTGAACATCCTCATCACGCCTGTCGACGGGATGCTCGCGGAGATCACCAACGAGTCGATCGTCGACCCCGCGAACCACGTGTCGATCACCGGCAACCTGTTCTTCGGGATCGTCTCGACGTTCGTCGTCGCGATCGTCGCGACGCTCCTCACGGAGAAGTTCGTCGAGCCCCGCCTCGGCACCTACGACCGCGCGGCGGAGGCGCCCGCGGCCGACGACCCCGAGGTCGGCCCCGCACCGGGGGCCGCGAGCGGCGACCTCACGCCCGAGGAGCGCAACGGCCTGCGGTGGGCGTTCTGGGGGTTCCTCGGCGTGCTGCTGCTGGTGCTCGCGCTGTCGCTGCCGCCCGGCGCGCCGCTGCGGAACCCGGAGACGGGCAGCCTGGTCGAGGCGTCGCCGCTGCTCAACAGCATCATCTTCCTCATCCTGCTGTTCTTCTTCGTCATGGGGCTCTGCTACGGCAAGGGCGCCGGGACGGTGAAGAGCAGCATGGACGTCATCAACCCGATGACGAAGACGATCGCCAACCTATCCGGGCTGATCTTCCTGCTGCTGGTCATCAGCCAGTTCATCGCGTACTTCAACTACTCGAACCTCGGCACGATCGCGGCGGTCGAGATGGCGGACGCGCTCGAGGCGGCGAACCTGTCGACGATCTGGCTGATCCTCGGGCTCATCGCGATGACGGCGGTGATCGACATCTTCATCGGCGGCGTCGTGCCGAAGTGGGCGATCTTCGCGCCGGTGTTCGTGCCGCTGTTCATCCAGCTCGGGATCTCGCCCGACCTCGCGATGGCGGCCTACCGGGTGGGTGACTCGCCGATCAACGTCGCGACGCCGCTCATGCCGTACTTCGCGCTCATCGTCATCTTCGCCGAGCGGTACCGGCGCAAGGTCGGCGTCGGCTCGGTCATCTCGCTCATGCTCCCGTACACGGTGACGCTGCTGGTCGTGTGGAGCGCGCTGCTGGTCGTCTGGTACCTCGTCGGCATCCCGCTCGGGCCCGGCGCACCGATCTACCTGGAGTGACGCTCACGCGGCGGTGAGGTCCGGGTCGGTCGTGACCTCCACGGTCGCCCAGACCTCGTGGCCCGTGGCGCGCAGGCGGTCGACGACGGCCCGGCGGACGCGGTCCTCGGCGTCGACGTCCCACGTGCCGGGCGCGACGACGAAGTCGACCTCGACGTACAGCCGCCGCCCGAGCTTGGTCGCCCGGACGACCGGCTCGGGCAGCCCGAACCGGGCCCGCACGTCCGCGACGGCCTCCCCGAGCACGGCCGTGACGGCGGGCGGGGGAGCGGCCTCCAGCAGCTCGCGCGCCGCCGTGCGGATCAGCCGGACCGGCACGGGGGCGATGACGGCGCACGCGACGAGCAGGAGCACCGGGTCGGCGTACCGGGTCGCGGCGGTGACGCCCGCGGTGTCGAGCGCGAGGGCCGCTGCGCCGCCCACCCCCACGACGGTGCTGAGCACGGCGCCGGCGTGCCACTGCGCGACCTCCGCGTCGACGAGGTCCGACCCGGGCGCCCGCCGCCGCAGCCACCACGCGACGACGACGGACAGCGCCGCGCTCACCACGCCGTAGACCAGCATCGTCGCCGGGTTCGCGTCGGACCCGCCCGACGTCAGCGTCGTCACGGCGTCGGCCGCCGCGAAGACGACGGTGCCGAGCAGCGCCGCCCCCTGCAGCGCGACGGCGAGCGGCGTGACGGCGTGCTTGCCGAACGGGTACGCGGCCGACGGCGGTGCCGCGGCCGCGCGGGCCGCGGCGAGCGAGACGCCGGAGAGCAGGATGCCCGCGAGCAGGAAGACGCCGTCGAACACGAGCACGCCGGCCGTCGCCAGGACGCCCCAGACGACCGCGCCGCCGCCGATCACCGCGGACGCGACGATCGAGACGACCAGGGCGGACCGCTCCGCGGCGGCGGACCCCGCCCGCGCGAGGTCGACGGCGGGACGCGGGTCGGGCCCCGCGGCCGCCGCTCGCGGCGCCGGCGCCCCGCGCGCGCCGCGGTCGCCGTCGGCGTCGTCCGTCACGGCGCTCGGTACGCCGCCGCGACCTCCGCGAGCAGCCGCGCGCCGAAGCCCGTCGCACCCTTGGTCCGCCACGCGTCGTCCTTCTCCGACCGCATGGGCCCGGCGATGTCGAGGTGCGCCCACGGGGTGTCGCCGACCCACTCGGCGAGGAACAGCGCCGCGGTGATCGCACCCGCGAACTCCCCGCCGAGGTTCTTGATGTCGGCGACCTCCGAGTCCATCCACGGCCGGTAGCGGCGGTCGAGCGGGAGCCGCCAGACACGCTCGTCGGTCGCGTCGGCGGCGTCCTCGACGAGCCGCTGGACGCGGTCGTCCGTGCCGATGAGCCCGGCGGTGAGCGGCCCGAGGGCGGCCAGGCACGCGCCGGTCAGGGTGGCGATGTCGACGATCGCGTCGACCCCGTCCTCCTGCGCGAGGGTGATCGCGTCCGACATGACCAGGCGCCCCTCGGCGTCGGTGTTGACGACCTCGATGGTGCGGCCCGCCCGGGTCGTCAGGACGTCGCCGAGCTTGGTCGCGGTCGCCGACGGCATGTTGTCCGTGAGGGCCAGGTAGGCGCTGACCCGCACCGGTACCCGGAGCTCGCGCAGCACCGTCATCGCCGCCAGGACGGCACCCGCACCCGTCATGTCCATCTTCATCGCGGCGTGCATCGCGTTCGACGGCTTGAGGCTGATGCCGCCCGAGTCGTACGTGATGCCCTTGCCGACGAACCCGAGGTGCCCGGGCGCCGCGTCGCCGTCGGGCACGTAGTGCAGCACGACCATCCGCGGCTCGACGGCCGACCCGGAGTTCACGCCGAGCAGGCCGCCGCACCCCAGCGCCACGAGCGCGCCCTTGTCGTGCACGACGACGTCGAGCCCGGCGTCGGCCGCGAGGCGCCGCGCCACGTCGGCGACGTCCGGCGCGGTGAGGTGGCCCGCGGGGGTGTTCGCGAGGTCGCGGGACAGGGCGGCGGCGCGTGCGAGCACCAGGCCGCGGGCGGCCCCGGTGCGGGCGTCGTCGGCGCGGTCGTCGGGCACCCGCAGGTCGAGCCGCTCGACGGGCACGGTGTCGGGCTCGGAGCGCAGCGCGTCGTAGCGGTAGCGGCCCAGGACGACGCCCTCGACGACGGCCTGCGCGGCGGCGGCGGCGTCCCCCGGGAGGGCCGACGCGAGGTCGGTGACGAGGTGCGCGGCGCGTCCGTCGACGCGGGCGAACGCGGCGGCGGCGTCGCGCACGACTGCGGGGCTCACGTCGGCGGCCGGGCCGAGCCCGACGAGCACGAGCGAGGACTCGCCGCCGCCGCGCGGCAGCGCGAGCGTGGACCCCGGGGCCGCGCGGAAGCCCCACGCGGCGAGCGCGTCGCGGTCGAGGCCGACGCCGTCGGGCAGGGCTCCGTCGCTCGTGACGCCCACACCGACGGTCGCCGCGGCACCGCCCGGCGGGACGACGTCGACGCGCAGCGCGCGCACGAGCGGGAGGGAGGGAGCAGGGTCGAACACCATCGCGGTCTCCTTCGTCGTGCCGGTGGTCGTGCCGGTGGTCGTGCCTGTCGTCGTGCCAGTCGTGCCTGTCGCGCGGGTGCGGGTGCGGGGGCGGCGCCGGTCAGCCCGGCGGCCAGAGCACGGGGATGAGCCCGACGGCCACGACGAACCACGCCGCCGTCGTCGAGAGCCCGAGCTTCCAGTAGTCCCCGAACCGGTACCCGGCGGGGTTCATGACGATCATGTTCGCGGGGGTCGCGATCGGCGTGAGGAACGACGCCGCCCCGGCGACGGCCACGAGCATGAGCACGGGGGCGAGCGCGACGCCGGACTCCTGCGCGGCGGCGACCGCGATGGGCGTGACGATGAGGACGGTCGCGGTGTTGCTCACGACCTGCCCGAGCACGAGCGTGAGGACGAACAGCGCCGACAGCAGCAGCCGCACGTCGCCGCCCGCGACGAGGTCCACCAGGTACCCCGCGACCAGGTCCGCGGCGCCGCTCGCACTGATCGCGGTCGACAGCGGGATGAGGCCGCCGACCAGCACGACCGTCTGCCAGGAGATCGCCCGGTACGCCTGCGCGGGCCGCACGACGCGCAGCAGCACCATGCCGACCGCCCCGACGAGACCGGCGATCGCGGGCGGCACGACGCCCGACGCGAGGAGCGCGACGGTGAGGACGAGCACCGCGATCGCCCGCCACGCGGTCGCCCCGAGCGGCACCGCGCGCCGCACCAGGTCCGGGTCGTCGACCACGAGGACGTCGTCCGAGCCCGACAGCGCCTCGACCGCGGGCCACGTGCCGTGCACGAGCAGCATGTCGCCCTCGGCGAGCTCGGTGGTGCGCGCGCCGCGCGGCAGCCCGAGGCGCCGGACCGACAGCACGGTGACGTCCGCGTACCGCAGCCCGGGGAACACGGGCCGTCCGACGAGCACCGACCGCGGCGGCACGACGAGCTCCGCGACCCCGGCCTCGCGCCCGAGCAGCGCCTCGCGGGTGTGCCGCGTGAGGGGCGTCGCGACGACGTCGAGGCCGTGCGCGGCGACGAGTGGCGCGACGGCGTCGCTCGGACCGCTGACGACGAGCACGTCGTCGACCGCGACGGCCTCGTCGACGCCGCCGGGTCGCCCGTCGGGCCGCTGCACGCCGAGCACGACGACGTCGTCGGGCGCGGTGACGTCGGCGAGGGGCACCCCGACGAGGTCCGACCCGGCGCGCACCCGGGCCCGGAAGAACCCGCGCTCGAGCCGGTAGTGCTCGACGAGCGTGCTCAGGTGGTCGGAGAAGTCGGCGGGCACGACGTCGGGCTGCCGCTCGGGCAGCAGCCGCCGGCCGAGCAGCACCGCGACCGCGACGGTCACGACGACGAGCGGCACGCCCATGAGCCCGAACTCGAAGAACCCGAACCGGTCGCCCGTCGCGTCCGCGAGCGCGTCCGACACGATGACGTTGACGGTGCTGCCGGACAGCACGAGCAGCGCGCCCGCGCTCGCGGCGAACGCGAGCGGCATGAGCATCTGCGCGGGTGCCTGGTGCGAGCGCCGGGCCGCGAGGACGACGACGGGCAGCAGCGCGGCCGCGGCGCCGTTGGGGGTGACGAACGCCGCCATGGCCGCTCCGAGCGCCATGACGGCGACGAGCAGCGGCCCCCGCCGCGTCCCCGCCCGGGTGACGAGCAGCTGTCCCGCCCACGCGGTCACGCCCGACGACTCGAGCCCGTCGCTCAGCACGAACAGCGTCGCGATGAAGATGACGACCGGGTCGCCGAACCCCGCGACCGCCTGCGTGGCGTCGACCTGACCCGTCAGCCACAGGGCCAGCGCGGCGAGGATCGCGACGACACCCACGGGCAGCCGGTTCCACACGAACAGCCCGATGACACCCACGAGCACCAGCAGACTGACCGCTGCGTCCGACACGCCGCCTCCTGACGGTCCGGGTCCGTTCGACAGACTAGGACGAACCCGGCGCTAGCATCACGTCATGCGCCTGCTGCGCGTCGCCTTCACGGTCCTGGTCGGGTCCACCCTGCTCGCGTCGTGCGCCGCCGCGGACGCCGCGGACGAGGCCGAGCCCGTCGCCGCCGCCGACGTCACGGGGACGTGGGGCGCGTCGGCCGTCGAGGGCGAGGCGTCGCTGGACCTCGCGGACGACGGCGCCGCGACCGGGACCGACGGGTGCAACCGGATGGTCGGCGAGTGGCGGCTCGGCGACGACGGCGTGGTGTTCTCGTCGTGGGCGACGACCCGGATGTCGTGCCCGGCGGTCGACCCCTGGCTGTCGCTCGCCGTGGCCGCACGGCTCGAGGGCGACCACCTGGTGTTCGTCGACAAGGACGCCGTGCAGCTCGGCACTCTCACCCGCACCGACGGGTCGTGAGCCGACCGGTCCGCGCGGCCGTCTGGGTCGCGGTCGGGATCTTCGCGTGGGTGGCGGTCACGCGGCTGGTCGGCGCGGTCGACTGGTCCGCGGTCGGGGCGGCGTTCGCGGGTCTGCCGGTCGCCGTCGCGATCCCCTTGACCCTCGCGCTGCTGCTGCGGCAGACGCTCAACGCCGTCCCGCTGACGTACTACGTGCCCGGCCTGGGGCTGTGGCGGTCGATGCAGAACGACCTGTCCGCGAACGTCGTCGCGACGTTCACGCCGCCGCCCGCGGACATCGTCGTGCGCGTCGCGATGTTCCGGTCCTGGGGCGTGGACCCGACGTCGGGCATGGCGGGCGTCACGCTCAACACCGCGAAGTTCTACGCCGTGCGGTTCCTCGCGCCGACGCTCGGCATCACGCTCCTCGCGTTCCAGGGGGCCGAGCGTCGGCAGTGGGTCGTCGCGGTGCTGTGCGGCCTGGTCGCGGCGACGATGCTCACCGCGCTGGTCCTGCTGCTGCGCGGCGACCACCTGGCGGCGTGGCTGGGACGGACGGCCGGGCGGGTGGTGCGCCGGTTCCGGCGCGCGACCGACCCGGACGTCTGGGCGGCGACGATGGTCGACGTGCGCGGCCGGTCCGCGGCGAGCCTGCGGCGGGGGCTGCTGCCGTCGATGGTCGCGCTCGTCGGGATGGTCCTCGCCGACGCGCTCGTCCTGCTCGTCGCGCTGCGGGCCTGCGGAGTCACGGGGCTGACGGTCGTGGACGTGCTCGCGCCGTTCCTGCTCGCGTACCCGCTCACGCTGTTCCCGCTGTTCGGCCTCGGGCTGCTCGACGCGATCCTCGTCGGCACCTGGACGACCGTCGCCGGCGTCGAGCAGGAGGGCGCGATCGTCGCGGCGACGATCGTCTGGCGGGCGGTGACGATCCTCGGGACGCTCCTGCTGGGTGGGATCAGCCTGACGGCGTGGCGGGTCCGGCACCGTGCGGCGGTGCCGACGTCGTCCTGAGCCTCGACGTCACGCCGGGACGGTCGTGGTGCCGGCCAGGTCGCGCGCGTCCTGCGCCCACGTGTCGGGCGTCCCGACGCGCCACAGCGAGCGCACGGTGCCGAGGACCGCGACGGTGACGGTGAGCAGTCCTGCGAGGACGGCGAGCGTCGGTGCGATCCCGTAGCGGTCGAGGAGCCCGCTGCCGACGAGCGGGACGAGCGGCCCGGCGGCGAGCCCGGTCAGGCCGAGCACCGACGCGAGCCGCCCCTGGAGCTGTGCCGGGGTGATCGCCGCCGCGTAGCCCGACAGCCCGGCGTTGACCGCGGGCACGAGCAGGACGGCCACGGGCAGCACGACGAGGTACGCGACGTACGTCGCCGCGACGGCCATGACGACCGCGCCGACCGCGAGCACCCCGAGCGCGACCACGACGAGCGCGCCCGCGCGGAAGCGTGCGACGAGCCGCGGCGCGAGCAGCGCGCCGCCGAGGACGCCGACGCCGACGGTGAGCTGGACGAGCCCGATGAGCAACGGCCGGGTGCCCGTGCGGACGAGCTCGAGGTTGATGCCGACCAGGAGCCCGCCGAACGCGACGTTGACCACGACGAGGAGGCCGAGCAGCGCCCGGAACAGCGGCACCGACCAGACGAACCGCAGCCCGTCGCCGAGCGCGGTCAGCGGCCGGGTCGCGCGCGCCTCGGCGACGTCGCCGTTGAGGGGCTCGCGCACGAGCCACGTGCACACCGCGGTCGCCGCGTGGCCGACGGCCGAGGCGGCGAGCGGGAGGGCGTGAGACGCGGCGTAGAGCAGCCCGCCGAGCGGGCCCGCGAGGAGGCTCGCGGCGGCGTCCCGGCCTTCCGCGGCGGCGAGCGCGGTCGGGAGCTGCGGGACCGGGACGACCGAGCGGAACGCCCCGCTGGTCGCGGGGTCGACGAGCGCGCCCACGACCGACGCCCCGAACAGCACGGTCGCGAGGTGCACGGCGGTGAGCGACCCGGTCCCGGCGGCGACGGCGACGGTCGCCCACAGCAGCGCACCGACGGCGGCGGCGCCGACGACGAGACGGCGCCGGTCGACCCGGTCGGCGACGACCCCGGCGGGCAGGGTCGCGAGCAGCGCACCGGCCTGGCCCACGGCGGCGACGACGCCCGCCTGCACGACCGAGCCGGTCAGGCCGTAGGCGACGAGGGGGACGGCGAAGCGGGTGACGCCGGAGCCCAGGGACTCGGCGGTGAGGCCCGACATGAGCAGCACGAACGAGCGGTTGGCGCGCAGGGGGGTCGGGTCGTGGTGGGTCGTCATGGGGGCCGACCCTAGATCCGCAATAGATATTGCGCAAGATATATTGCGCAACGATGACTGCGAAACGGGTGGTCCGTTGCTAGCCTCGTCGTGTGCTCGACACCCTCCGCGTCCAGGACCCCGCGGCGCTCCGTGCGATCGCGCACCCCCTGCGACAGCGGATCCTCATGGAGCTCGCCGCGCTCGGCCACGCCCGCGCCGCCGACCTCGCGCGCGCCACGGGGGAGCCCGCCAACGCCGTGAGCTTCCACCTGCGGGTCCTCGCGAAGGCCGGGATGGTCGTCGAGGCGCCCGAGCACGCACGCGACCGCCGGGACCGGGTCTGGACCAACGTCGCCGCGAGCTACACCGTCGACCCGGGCACACCGACGGCCGTGCGCGACGTCGTCCGCCCCGCGCTCGCCTGGGCCGAGGAGAGCTTCCGCCGCGCGAACCAGCCCGGCGTCGAGCGCGAGGACCGGATCCTCGCGCTCACGGCCCTCGCGCTCACGCCCGAGCAGGCCCGCGAGATGGCACGTGAGGTCGAGGCGCTGCTCGACCGCTGGGGCCAGGCCTCGCTCGACGCCGCCCGCGCGACGCCCGACGCGCAGCGCGCGACCTACCAGGTGCTCGCGGTCGTGGCGCCGCGCGACCTCCCGCCCGCCGGGGGTGCGCCCGACGCGGAGGCGACGGCCGCGTCGACCGGCGACTGAGAGCCGGCGCCGGCGTCAGGGCGTCGTGACGTCCACGGGCCGTCGTGCCAGCAGCGCGGGAGCGCCGACGGCCGCCGCCAGCAGGAACATCGCCGCGAGCGCGACGTACGCCGCGCGCACGCCCCACTCGTCGGTGACCGCCCCGAGCGCGAGCGCGGTGACGAGCCCGCTGCCGGGCAGCGCCGCCGTCCACGCGCCCATGACCCGCCCGCGCAGGTGCGGCGCCGACGTGAGCTGCACGAGGGTGTTCGCGGCCGCGACGAACCAGATCGACACGAACCCGAGGACGGCCGCCGCGACCAGCGCGACGGCGAACCCCGGCGCCAGCCCGAGCGGCAGGATCGCCACCCCGGTCGCGAACGACAGCGCCGCGACGAGCCGGCCCGACGGCGCCTCGCCGCCGCCCGCCGCCGCGATCGCCCCGGGCAGCGCACCGAGCCCGAACGCGGCCATGAGCGCCCCGAACCCCTGCGGCGGCAGGCCGAGGGCGTCGGTCGCGAGGACGGGGACCAGCACGCCCTGGTTGAAGATCATCGTGCTCGCCGCCGCGAGCAGCAGGCACGCGCGGATGACGGGGTGCCGGAACGCGTAGGCCATGCCCGCCCGGAAGCTCACGGTCGGGGTGCCGGGGGCGTGCCGGACCTGGCGCGTGCCACCCGCGCGCAGCGCGACGAGGACGCCCAGCGGCAGCAGGTACGTGGACGCGTTGAACGCGAAGCACGCCGCCGGACCGACGAGCGCGAGCAGGATGCCGCCGACCGACGGCCCGATGACGCGCGCGGCGTTCATGACGACCTCGTAGAGGCTGACCGCGCTCGCGAGCCGCTCGGGGCCGACGAGGTCGAGGACGAACACCTGACGGGCCGGGCCGTCGACGGCCGCGACCGTGCCGGACACGAACGCGACGACCAGCACCATCCACACCTCGACGACGCCGGTCGCGGTGAGGACCGCGAGCAGCACGCCGATCGACAGCAGCAGCACCTGCGTGACGAGCAGCAGCCGTCGCCGGTCGAACCGGTCGACGAGCGCCCCGGCCGGTGCGGCGCCGACGAGGATCGGCAGCATCGCCGCCGTCGTCACGAGCCCGAGGTCGACCGCCCGCCCGGACAGGCTCAGGACGAGCCACGCGAGCCCGGCGGCCTGCGTGACGTGCCCCGACGACGACAGCACCTGCCCGGCGAACCACCACCGGTACCGCGGGTCGCGCAGCGACGAGAACGCCGTGCGCGTGCGCGCGAGACCGGCACGCCAGGACCGGGCGGCCGCAGCGGTCGGCGGGGCGTCGGTGCTGGTGTCGGTTCCCGTCACGCGGTGGATCCTGCCAGCGGGCGTCCGCCGCTCCCGCACGTTTTCGTGCCGCCGTCGCCGATGATGGGGGTGTGACGGTCCCTGCGGCGCTCGGCGGTCAGCTCCTCGTGGCGAGGCCGCGCCTGGACGACCCGAACTTCCACCGCGCCGTCGTCCTCCTCCTCGACCACGGCGACGAGGGCGCGTTCGGCGTCGTGCTCAACCGGCCCGTCCCGGTCGAGGTCGACGTCGTGCTGCCCGAGTGGCAGGACGCCGTCACACCTCCGTCGGTCCTCTTCCAGGGTGGGCCGGTCGGGCTCGACGGTGCGATCGGCGTCGTCACCGCACCCCCCGGCGCGGTCCTGCCGCCGACCGTCGACCGGCTCGTCGGCCCGTTCAGCCTCGTCGACCTCGACTCCGACCCGGCGGACCTGGCCGGCCTGGTGACGGGGATCCGCGTCTTCGCCGGTCACTCCGGCTGGGGTGCGGGCCAGCTCGAGGGCGAGATCGAGGAAGGGTCCTGGTTCGTCGTGCCCGCCGAGGCGTCGGACGCGGTGACCGACGACCCGACGACGCTGTGGCGGCGGGTGCTGCGCCGCCAGGGCGGAGACCTGGCGATCGTCTCGACGTTCGCCGAGGACGCCCGGCTCAACTGACGGCGCGCGCGACGGCGGCGACCGCGGCGGGTGGATAAACCTGCGGCGTCGTGGGCCTCTCGCACGTAGCGTCGTCGCCGCTCCAGGTGAGCAGCCGGACGGCGTCGCCGTCGCGGGTCCTGCACCGATGCCTGCGAGCACCTGCCTCAGGAGCAGGCGCCTGTCCAGCGCTCACGGGTTCGACTCCCGGAACGCCGGCCGGCGCGTGGTCGCCGGGGTGGTCGCGGTCAGCGACGCCGGGTCCGCCCGGGACGTCCCCCGTGCGCCACCCGACCGCGTGCCGGCCGGTGCGCGCGCGGGCCCGGCTCCGGGCGGGCACCAGGTGATGGCCGACGGACGGCCGGGCCGGACGGGAGGAGGGCAGAGCGATGCGGATCGTCGTGCAGGAGTGGGAGCGGGTGCTGGTGTACCGCGACGGGCGGTTCGAGGCCGAGCTGGAGCCCGGTCGGCACCGGGTCGGCGTGTGGCGTCGGCGCACGGTGCGGGTCGTCGTCCGGCCGCGCCTCCTCGTCGTCCCGCTCCAGGAGGTCCTCACGGGCGACGGGCTGTCCGTCCGCGTCAGCCTGACGTCGGCCGTCCGGGTCGCGTCCGCCCGGACGTGGCACGAGGCGGTGGAGCAGCCCGACGCGTTCCTGCACACCGCGCTGCAGGTCGCGCTCCGGGAGGCCGTCGCGACGAGGACGCTCGACGAGCTGCTCGCCGACCGGACCACCGTGCCCGACCAGCTCGCGTCCGCCGTCGCCCCGGCTGCGGCCGAGGTCGGGCTCGCCGTCGAGCGGCTCGCGCTGCGTGACGTCGTCGTCCCGGCCGAGCTGCGGCGTGCCGCGGCCGAGGTCGTGACGGCGCGGGCGCAGGGTCTGGCGGCGCTGGAGCGCGCGCGTGGCGAGGTCGCGGCGACGCGGGCGCTCGCCAACGCGGCGAAGCTCGTCGACACCCAGCCGGGGCTCCTGCAGCTGCGGACGCTGCAGGCGGTCGAGGCGGGACGGGCGACCGTCGTGCTGTCGGCGGACCCGTCGGGCACCGCCGCGGCGCGGGCGACCGCCGAGCGCTGAGCCCGCCTGCCGCGGGGTCCTGCCCTACGGGGCCCTGCCCGCGGCGAGGTCCTGACCGGACCCACGCCCGGGCACGTCGGTCGAGCGCCGACGTGCCCGGGCGGCGGGCCCCGGTCAGGCGGCGGGGTCGTCCTCGGACGCGTCGGCGGTCGTCGCGACCCCGGCCTGCGCGGGCTCGCGGCGCAGGAGGTCGCCCGGCTGGCAGTCGAGGACCTCGCACAGTGCCTCGAGCGTCGAGAAGCGGACGGCCTTGGCGCGGCCGTTCTTGAGGACCGCGAGGTTGGCGGGGGTGATGCCGACGCGGTCGGCGAGCTCGCCGACGGACATCTTGCGGCGCGCGAGCATGACGTCGATGTCGACGACGATCGGCATCAGATCACCTCGTCGAGCTCGGCGCGCAGGGTGGTCGCGGTGGTGTCGAGGGCGACGGCCTTGGCGAGCAGGATGCGCAGGACGAGGACGAGCAGCGCGACGAGCGCGGTCCCGGCGCCGCCGACGACGACGAGCAGCACGAGCCCCGGTGCGACGGCCTCGCCGGGGGCGAGGACGAACGACAGGACCACCGCGAGGAGGGTCGCGGTGACCGCGCAGCCGATGACGACGTCGACGTAGCGGAACGCCTGGGGGGAGAAGACGGTGTCCCGCCTGACCAGGGTGAGCAGGCGCCAGATGCAGACCAGCGCGACCTCGACGGTGACGATGCCGAGGAAGGCGACGACCGGGACGGTCCAGCGCAGGTGCGCGACCTCGGGTCCGCCGTCCTCGATGTCGAGGCCGAGTGCCGGCAGCACCATGAGCTGTACGACGAGCAGCCCGGCGAGCATCAGCACGATGACGAGGCGCAGGGCGAGCACGGCCAACCGACCCATGGGGGAACCTCACTTCGATCGTCGAGCTATCGAATAACGATAGAAGACTATCGACGCTCGATGGATCGAGCAAGCGCGACCGAGGCCGCCCGCGTTGCCCCGGGATGTCGCGGGGCGGGCGGACGGCCTCGGTCCAGGAGGGGCCGGTCAGTCCTCCTGCTCGGGGCGGCGCGTCAGCCGGTCGCGCAGGTCGCGCCCGGCGTCGTGCTGCTGCCGTTCTTGTAGAACGTGACGCCGAACGAGTTCCCGGCGCCGTTCGGCCGGGCCTGCCGCGTGCTGCCGCTGCCGCTCAGCGCCGCGTTCCAGCTGCTCTGCACCGACTGGCCGCCGTTCAGCGAGAGCGTCACGACCCAGCTGCTCGAGCCGCTCACCGAGTAGGTGACGTTGAAGCGGTCCGACCACTCGTCGCCGCGGGTCGCGGTGACGGTGCACGACCCCGTGCCGCCACCCCCGCCGCCGCCCCCGCCGCCGGTGCTGGACGGGGCGACCGCCCGGCCCGTGCTCGACGAGATGTGCCCGGTGCACAGGTTGCGCGAGCGCAGGTCCTGCAGGATCCCCGGCAGCGCCTGGACCGTCGCGGCGGGCCAGTCGTGCATGAGGATGACCTGGCCGTTCGTCAGCCGGCCCGCGGCCTGACGGATCGCGTCGGCGCTCGCGTTGTTCCAGTCGTTGGAGTCGACGTCCCACAGGACCTCCCGCAGCCCGAGCGACGACTCGACGGCCGTGAGCGTCGCGTTCGTCTCCCCGTAGGGCGGCCGGAAGAGCGTCGGCGTGACGCCGGCCGTCTGCTGGATCGCCTGCTGCGTGCGGCTGAGCTGCGACTGGATGTCGCTCTGGCTCAGGTTCGCCAGGTGCGGGTGGTCCCACGAGTGGTTCCCGATCTGCACGCCCGCGTTCTTGTAGGCCTGCATGAGCGACGCGTTGTTCTGCGCGTTCTGGCCGGTCGGGAAGACCGTCGCGGTCGCGTTGTTCGACGCCAGGGTGCTGAGGATCTGGTTCGTCGTGCCGCTGGTGGGGCCGTCGTCGAAGGTCAGGCCCACGTAGCCCGCGGAGCAGGACTGCGGCGTCGTCGGCTGCGGCGTGGGGTTCGTCGTCCCGCCCCCGCCTCCGCCCGCCCCGACGCACGTCGCGGCGGGGGTCGTGCCGTTCCCGTTCTTCATGACGGTGACGCCGAAGCTGTTGCCCGAGCCGTTCGACGTCGCGGTGCGCGTCGAGCCGCTGCCGGAGAGCGTCGCGTTCCACGAGTTCTGGATGCTCTGGCCGCCGTTGAGCGCGAGGTTGACGGACCACGTGCTGGCGCCGCTCACGGTGTAGGTGACGTTGAAGCGGTCGGACCACTCGTCGCCGCGCGTCGCGGTCACCGAGCAGCCGGTGCTCCCACCACCGCCACCGCCGCCACCGCCACCGCCACCACCACCGCCGCCGCTGGAGCCCTCGCTCACGGTGATGTTCGAGCTGCCGCTGCTCTGGTACCCCTCGGTCGCCATGATTGCGCGGTCCGGCGCGGCAGGAGCTCGGCGACGCACATGTAGTTGTGGTTGCCGAGGTTCATGCCCTTGGACGCCCACGCGTCGAAGTGGTTGCCGGACGTGATCGTGCCGCCGACCCGCTTCGACTGCCGCACGGACCAGTACTGGTAGAAGGTCTTGGTGCCCTCGATCGACGGCTGGTTGACGCGCTGCGTCCGGTAGATGTCGTAGGTCCCGCCGTCGCTGGTGACGGTCCCCATGTGCGTGCCGGTCGGGCGGTAGGTGCCCCACGAGTCGACGATGTAGTACTCGATGAGCGGGTTCTGGGTCCAGCCGTAGAGCGTGAGGTAGGCGTTGCCGGACGGGTTGAACTGGCCCGAGTAGCTGACGGTCTTGCGGCCGCCGGTGCTCCAGCCCTTGCCGGCGACGAAGTTGCCGGTGTTGCTCCACTGGGTGGCGTAGCTGCCCCCGGACCCCAGGTCCATGGAGATCGAGCCGGGCGTGTCCGTCCAGAACGAGTAGAACCAGCCGTTGTTCGTGCCGGTCGAGTTGGACGTGACGGCCGCGGCGGCGGGGCTGGCGACCGCGAGGGCGCCCCCGACGAGGGCACCGGCGGCCAGCAGGCCCGTCAGTGCCCGCCAGGGGCGTCGGCGCGTGCGGGCGGTGCGCGTCGTGCGCGTGTCGGGCATCGGGCACTCCTTCGTGCGGGATCCGCGGATCGATATCGTTATCGGACCGGACTCTGCACCTGCCCTCACGCACCCCGGAACGCCCCTGAAGCGATTACGTCGGCCCGGCGCGCACTTTCGACACCCGGCGACTTTCGACACCCAGGTCGCGGGCGTGCGCGGGGTGCCGCCGAGCGTCCGCCGTCGGCAGGATGGGCGCGTGCCGGAACCCCAGCCCGCCCTCGTCCTGCGTCGACCCGCACCCGCCGACGAGGCCCAGGTCCGTGGCGCCGCCCGCGAGCTCGCCGCCGAGGGGTTCGACTTCGCCCCGCTGCTCGACGACCTCGCCTGGCCCGACTGGCTCGCCACGATGGCCGACCGAGAGGCGGGCCTCCACCTTCCCGAGGGGATCGTCCCGGAGACGTTCGTCCTCGCGACGCTCGACGGGGTCGTCGTCGGCCGCGGCTCGGTCCGGCACCGTCTGACGCCCGCACTGGAGCGGCTCGGCGGGCACGTCGGCTACGCCGTCCGCCCCGGGCACCGTCGTCGCGGGTACGCCACCGTGATCCTGCGCGGCTGCCTGGACCTGGCCGCAGCGGCCGGGGTCCACGCCGCGCTCGTCACCTGCGCCGACACCAACACCGCGTCGGCACGGACGATCGAGCGGGCCGGGGGAGTCCTGCGCGACGTCCTCGTCGACGCCGACGGTCGCGCCACCCGCCGCTACGACGTCCCGACCGCCCGGGCGTGACGAGGGGGACGGGCCGCGCGGCGCGCCCCCCTCGTGGTCGGTGGCGTCAGCCGGCGGTGCCGGTGACGGTCGTGCCGCTGCGCAGGACCGTGTACGTCACCTGCTCGCCGCTCCAGAAGTGGAACGTCAGCGTCACGGGCGAGCCGTCGGTGACCTCGGCGAAGAACGCCGGCCGCAGCACGATCGTCCCGGCGGCGGTGTCGGGCGCGAACGTCACGTCGAACTCCTTGAACGACGTCCACCCGTGCGGGCCCGCGTTCGACCCGTCGGCGTACCGCGCCTCCATCGTCGCGAGCCGGTCGCCGCGAAACGCCGTCGGGATCGCGAACGCGTCGGTCGTGCCCGCCGCGTCGGACAGCACGGGTGCGTCGGCGCTGACGACCTCGACGCGCCACGGGACGCCCTTCGAGAACCGGACCTCGACCTCGGCGCGCGTGCCGTAGGTGCCGTCGCCGAGCAGGCGGCCGAGCAGGGCGGCGGGCAGCGTGAGGGCGCTCCCGGCGAGCGTGTAGTCCTTGCCGGGCTTGAGCTTCGTCGAGCCGACCCAGAGCCCCTTGACGGTGTTCCCGTTGAGGTTCAGCGTCACCACCTGGTCGGTGACGGCGGCCGGCCACACGAAGACCTGGTCGGTCGACGCCGTGCCGGAGCGCCGCTTCCACGACGACTCGATCTGCGCGAACAGCTCCGGGTCGCGCCACGTGAGCGCGGTGCGGTCGAGGTGCTGGCCGTTGTCCCACCACATGGTGGTGACGCCCGCGGTGCGCGCCTCGTACCCGAGGTGCTCGAAGAACTTGAGCTTCTCGCCCTGCTCGATCGTGCCCGTGTGCCGGTCGAAGCCGAGCAGCCCGTACTCGCCGAGGATCACGGGGATGCCGCGCGCGCCGAGCGTCTGGCTGACCCGCGCGAACGCGCCCGCGGTGTCGGCCTGCGCGGTCGCGTCGTAGCGGTAGCCGCCCGCGACGTTCACGCTGAACGGCCAGTAGCCGTAGTAGTGGAACGTCGCCGCGAGGTTCGGGTCGTCCAGCGCGTCGAACGTCGCGACGAGCGCGTCGAGTCGCGCCTGGCCGGAGTCGGTGTGCAGGGTCGGCAGGACCAGGACGCGGTCGGCGTTGCGACCGCCCGACGCGCGCACGACCTCGTGGAACCGGACGTTGAGCTCGTCGAGCAGCGCGTAGGCCTGGTCGTCGGCGACGCCCGCGAACTGCGGCTCGTTGATGCTCTCGAACAGCAGGGTGCGGGGGTGGTCGCGGAACCGCTCGGCGAGCTGCTCCCAGGTGGCCGTGAACTGCGCGAGCACGGCGTCGTGCTGCGACGGCATCTGGTTCGTCCACATCCACGAGTCGTGGTGCAGGTCGAGCAGGACGGTGAGGTCCTCGTCGAGCGCCCAGTCGACGACCTCCTCGATGCGGTCGAGCACCGCGGGCGCGATCGTGTACGTCGGTGCGGGGCCCTCGTGCTGGCCGAGCGTGACGGGCAGGCGGATGCTGCGGAAGCCCTGGTCCTCGACCTCGTCGAGCAGCGCGCGGGTGACGCGCGGGTTGCCCCAGGCGGTCTCGTCGGCGCCGACGGCGTCGAAGGTGTTGCCGAGGTTCCAGCCGGGCTGCATCGCGGCGACGACCTTCGCGGCCGACGGGGTGCGGGGGCCGTGCTGGGCGGGGTCGGCCGGTCCGGCGGCGGCGGGCGCTGCGGTGGCCGCCGCGAGCGCGAGGGTGGCGGCGACGGCCGCGAGGCCGCTCCAGAGGGGTCGTCTCACAGGTGGTGCCCTTCCGTCGGGCGCACGCGAGACCGTCGTCGGCTCCTCGTCGAGCGCGTCGTGGGGAGGCGTCGACCGGGACGTCGAAGCGCTTCGACGTGAAGTGTAGGGGCCGTTCGTCCGGTTCGCACCCCTCCGAAACGCATCGGAGGGGTGCGTCACCACCGGTCAGGGGCGCAGCAGCACCTTCGTGGCGCGCCGCTCGTCCATCGCCTTGTACGCCTCGGCGACCTCGTCCAGCGGCAGCTCCAGGTCGAACACGACACCGGGCTGCAGGCGGCCGTCGAGCACCTCGGGCAGCAGCTCCTCGATGTAGCCGCGCACGGGGGCGACACCGCCACGCACGCCCACGTTGGTGCTGAACATGGTCTGCACCGGCAGCTCCGGGCCGCCCGCCGGCACGCCCACGAACCCGACCTGGCCGCCGGGCCGCGCGGACCGCAGCGCCTGGTCCATCGACTCCTTGGTGCCGACGCACTCCAGCACGACGTCCGGGCCGACGCCGTCGAACATCTCCTTGAGCCGCGCGACGCCCTCGTCGCCGCGCTCCGGCACGACGTCCGTCGCGCCGAGGGGGCGGGCCAGCGCCTGCCGCTCGGGGTGCCGCGACATCGCGACGATGCGCGTCGCGCCGAGCCGCCGTGCCGCAGCGACCGCGCACAGGCCGACCGCGCCGTCGCCGACGACCGCGACCGTCGACCCCGGGCCGACCCCGCCCGAGACGGCCGCGTGGTGCCCGGTGCCCATCACGTCGGACAGCGTGAGCAGGTGCGGCACGAGCGCGCGCCCCTCGGTGCTCTCCAGGTCCACACCCGGGACGACGACGAGCGTGCCGTCGGCCAGCGGCACGCGGACCCGCTCACCCTGGCCCGCGTCCGCGAAGCCGCCCTCGCGGTCCTGCGAGCCCCACCAGCCGCCGTGCAGGCACGACGTCGAGACGCCGTTGACGCAGTTGGTGCACGTGCCGTCGCACACGTAGAACGGCGCGATGACCGCGTCGCCGACCGCGACGTCCCGCACCGCGTCGCCGACCTGCTCGACGACCCCGATGAACTCGTGCCCGATGCGCTTGGGCTCGCGCGTCTTCTGGACGCCCCGGTAGGGCCACAGGTCCGACCCGCACACGCAGGCCGCGACGACGCGGACGACGGCGTCGCGACCGCTGCCGCCCGCGAGCAGCACCGGGTCCGGGACCTCCTCGACGCGGACGTCCCTCTCGCCGTGGATGACCGTCGCGCGCATCGTGCTCCTCGTGGTGGTGCCGGGGTCCCGCGCGGGCGCGGGGCGGGCCGTGCGGGGGACGGCCGTCGTCCATCTTAGGAACCTGCGCGCGACGGCCCGGTGTCACGGATCGCGGGGCTGCGTGGTCGTACGGGTGTCGGGACGCACACCCGGTGCGTCCCGCCCGGAGGAGGCAGATCCGCATGGCACGCATCGTCGTCGTGGGTGGGGGGTACGCGGGCTTCACCGCGGCCCGCGAGCTCGAGCGGCGGCTGCGGCGCGACGACGTCGAGGTCGTCCTCGTCGACCCGCGCCCGTACATGACCTACCAGCCGTTCCTGCCCGAGGTCGTCGCCGGCTCGGTCGAGGCCCGGCACTCGGCGGTCGCGCACCGGCGGCACCTGCGCCGCACGCGCCTGGTCGCCGGGACGGTGACCCGGATCGTGCACGCCGAGCGGCGCCTCACGGTCCGGCCGGTCGACGGCCCCGACCTGGTCCTGACGTACGACACCCTCGTGCTCACCGCGGGCGCGGTCACCCGCCGGGTGTCGGTGCCGGGCGTCGCGGAGCACGCCATCGGCATGAAGCACGTCGAGGAGGCCGTCGCGATCCGCGACCGCCTGCTCACCGCGTTCGACCGGGCGGCGACCCTGCCGCGCGGGCCGGAGCGTGAGCGGCTGCTCACCGCCGTGTTCGTCGGCGGCGGGTTCTCCGGGGTCGAGGGGTTCGCCGAGCTGCTGTCGCTCGCCCACGACCTCACCCGCCGCTACCCGGAGATCGACCCCGCCGAGGTCGCGTTCCACCTGGTCGAGCTCAGCCCGCGCGTGCTGCCCGAGGTGACCGAGGCGCAAGGGCGCTGGGTCGTGCGGACCCTCACGGAGCGTGGCGCGCACGTCCACCTGTCGACCGGCGTCGTCTCGGCCGTCGACGGCGTCGTCGAGCTCTCGACCGGCGAGCGGATCCCGACCGACCTGCTCGTGTGGACCGCCGGCAACGCCGCCAACCCGGTCGTCGCGACCCACACCGACCTGCCCGTCGACGCGCGCGGGTACGTCGTCGTGCGACCCGACCTGCGCGTCGGCACCGACGACGAGCCCGTCGCGGACGCGTGGGCGGCGGGCGACGCGGCCGCCGTGCCGGACCTCGCGACCCCGCGCCCGGGCGCGCTGGCCGTCCCGAACGCGCAGCACGCCGTGCGGCAGGGGAGGCGCCTCGCGCGGAACGTCGTCGCCGCCCGGCGCGGTCGCCCGACCCGGCCCTACCGGCACGGCAGCCTCGGCGTCGTCGCGACGCTCGGCCTCGGGTCGGGCATCTTCGAGTACCGGCGCCTCGTCGTGCGCGGGCGGCTCGCGTGGCTCATGCACCGCGGGTACCACGTGCTCGCGATCCCGACGTGGGAGCGCAAGGTGCGCGTGCTCGCCGTGTGGCTGACGGCGGCGGTGTTCGGGCGGGACGTGGTCTCGCTCGCGTCGGTCGCGCACCCGCGCGACGCGTTCGTCGCCGCGGGCGAGCCGGACCGACTGACGCGGGCCGCGTAGCCGGACGTCGCCGACCGCTGGACCCGCGCGGCGGGTCGGCGGATCGTGGGGTCGGACGGGCCGCGTCGCGGCCGCGCGGCGAGGAGGCCGAGATGTGCCGATGGATCGCGTACCGGGGCTCCCCGGTGACGCTCGACGAGCTGCTGTACAAGCCCGCGAACTCGCTCGTCATGCAGAGCCTGCACAGCAGGCTCGGCGCGGAACCGACGAACGGCGACGGGTTCGGCGTCGGCTGGTACGACGAGCACTCGCCGACGCCGGGCGTGTTCCGCAGCATCGAGCCGGCGTGGAGCGACCGGAACCTGCGCGAGCTCGCGCAGCACGTGCGTTCCGGCACGGTCCTGGCGCACGTGCGCGCGACCAGCGGGACGGCGGTGCAGCAGACGAACTGCCACCCGTTCCGGTTCGGGTCGTGGCTGTTCATGCACAACGGGCTCATCGCGGGCTTCCCGTCGCTCAAGCGCGACCTGCTGCTCGCCGTCGACCCGGCCCTGTTCCCGCACATCGAGGGGTCGACGGACTCCGAGACGCTGTTCCACCTGGCGCTGACGTTCGGGCTGCAGGACGACCCGCCCGCGGCGATCGCGGCCGCGGTCGGGCTCGTCGAGCGGACCGCGCGGGAGCACGGGGTGCCGTTCCCGGTGCAGGGGACGTTCGCGACGACCGACGGGCGGCGGCTGTGGGCGTTCCGCTACTCGTCGGAGGGGCGGTCGCGGTCGCTGTTCCGCAACCAGGACGTCGCCGTGCTGCGCGCGCAGTACCCCGACAACCCGGTGCTGCACGACCTGTCCGACGACACGCGGATCGTCGTGTCCGAGCCGCTCGGCGACCTGCGCGGTGCGTGGCTCGAGGTGCCGGAGAGCAGCTACCTGGTGGTCGACGACGGCGCGGAGGACGTGCACCCGTTCGCGCCGGTCCGCTCGGCGGCGTAGGGGGCCGGGGGTCGTCTGCTTCGATGGGCCCGACCCCTGAGGAGGACCCGTGCCCGTCGCCGCCCCGCCCCCCGACGACCCCGCCCCGGACGGCTGGCTGCGCGCCGACGACGGCACGGCCCACCCGCCCGGCCCGTGGTTCCTCGGCGCCGACCTGCTGGTGTCGGTCCTGCGGGTCCCCGAGGACCGGGTCGCCGGGCTCGCCGAGGCGCTCCCGCCCGGGCACGAGGTGCTGCCGGTCGGTCGCGCGGCGCTCGTCGGGCTGGCGATGGTCCGGTACGCGCCCGGCGGTGTGCTCGCCTACGACGAGCTGCTCGTCGCCGCGCTCAGCACCGACGTGCGCGCGCCGCGCGTGACGATCCCGCAGATCTGGGTCACGAGCGCCGCGTCACGGTCCGGCGGCCGGGCCCTGTGGGGCATCCCGAAGGACCTCGCCGCGGTGACGCGCACGTCCGAGCCCGGGCCGCGACCCGGCTCGACCGTCGTGCGGACGGAGGTGCGGACGGTCGACGGCGCCGGGATCGCCCGACTCACCGCCCGCGTGGGCCCGCGGCTGTCACCCGTCCCCGTGTCCCTGCCGCTGCCGACAGCGCAGCGACGCGACGACGGGTCGGGGGTGATCTCCCGCAACGGCGTGACCGGGACGCTGCGGCGGCTCGCGGTCCGGTGGGACCTGCCGCACGACGGGCCGCTCGGCCACCTGCGCGGGCTGCGGCCCGTCGCGTCGGTCGCCGTCGTGGACGCGTCGGTCGTGTTCGGGCGTCGGGTCGTGACGGCGGCCGGCGAGGCCCGGAGCGCGACGTCCGACGTCCTCGACCCGGTTCAGGCGATCGGTTCTGTCGATCAGTAGAAGTAGCCGAGATCGTCGACCACGACGTGGACGCTCGAGGTCCCGGCCGTGATGGCGATCTGGCCGTTCGCCGCGGCGGCGACCGTCGCCAGGTTCGGCGAGTCCTCCAGGTAGTGGAAGTTGACGGTCGACGTCGTCGGGAACGGCCCTTCGCCCTTCCAGCTGACGAGGTGGCCCGCACCGGTGGACTCGGTCGCCGTGACGTTCACGACGTGGGAGAGTCCCGTCGGGAGGGCCGATCCCGGGACGACCAGGGCGTCACCGGCAGCGACTCGCACGCCCGCCCGGCGGCTGTCAGCGACGCGAGAGGTCGGAGTCGGGGCGAACCGCAGGCCGTCGTCGCGGGTGCCGTCGTCGTACCAGCCCTGAAGGTCGACGATCACGTGGGTCGTGCCGGTGCTCGCGTTGCGGAGGGCGAACCCCGGGTACCCCCACTCGTCGTAGGTGACGGGGACGACGGCGTGGTTCGGGACGGTCTGCCCCGGCGCGAAGTTCACGTTGGACACGTTCGGGGCGTCGAGGTCGCCGGGCCAGGCGACGAGATGGCCCGCCCAGGTGGGCTCCGTCGCGGTGAGGTTCACGTCGACCGCGCTGACCTGGCCGGGGCCGGCGTCGACCACGTTGAGCTGCACCCAGACCTCCTCGCCCGGTCCCAACGGCTGGCTGCCCGTCCAGGGGTCGCGAGTGTCCATCACGCGCACGGGGGCGACCGGGTGGTAGCCGCCGCCGCTCTCGCCCGCGGAGTCGGAGTAGAAGCCCTGCACGTCGACGACGAGGTGGACGGAACCCGAGTTGTTGTAGAGCGCCACCCGGCCGTCCTGCCCGACCGGGACGACGACCTGGTTGGGCCGGCTCTGCCCCGCGGTGAGGTTGACGGACGACGTGGCGGGGACCGGGTCGCCGGACGGCCACACGCGCACGTGCGTCACCTCGGTCGCCTCGGTGCCGGTGACGTTCAGCAGCACCGCGCTGACTCCGCCGGCAGGGACGGCGCCTCCTGACCCGGGGTCGAAGGTGATGACGCCGCCCGGTCCGACGGCGCCACGGTGCCCTCCGATGCCGAACCGGGTGTCCAGCACGCGCACGGGGTCGACCGGCACGAACTGACCCTCGGGACCCTCGGGGACGCGGAGGGGACCGCTGGTCACCGGAGTTGACGCAGGGCCCGCCGTGCCTCCCGCCACCGCGGTCACGCGGTACGTGTACCGCTGACCCTCGACCGTGGAGGTGTCGGTCCACGGCATGGTGACGTCGTGGGCGACCACTGTCTCGGGACCGCCGGCGGTGGACCGCATCACGTGGTATGCGCGGGCCCACGTCGTCGTCCTGAGCTCCACCCCGCCGCGCAGCGGCGTGGCGATCACCTCAGGGGCCAGGGGCGCAGGGATCGCGTACATCACGACCGCCGCGAACGTGGCACCCCACGCTGTCTGGTCGACCGTCCGAAGGTAGCCCGAGAAGTGGTGGACGCCATCCGACGGGATGCTCACGCGCACCTGGCAGCTCGCACCGGGCAGCAGCGAGCGTCCGGTGCAGCCGTCGTCCTCGATCGCTGCCGCCACGAGGCTCGACTCGTCGCCGAAGACGAGGGTGCTGGCGCCGTAGGTCTGGACCTGCGATCCGGCGTTCGTGACCGTGACGGCGCCGCGCGCGACGGATCCTGCGACCGTCTCGTACGCGCTGAACGGGGTCGCCGTCGTCGCCTGGAACGGACGGTCGGACTGCCACCGCAGCGAGCCGCGCGTGAGCGAGAGCGTCTGGTCGCACCTCCGTACGTCGTAGTCGAGCGCCAGGCTCGTCACGGTGCCCGACGCGTCGCGCGTGAGGGCAAGGACGTCGACCGTGCCGGTGGCGGTTCCGCACCCGCGTTGCTGGTACCTGAGGGTGAGGGTCGCGACGGTCGGGTCGGCTCGTCCGTCGCCGACCGCGTACCGGCCGACCTCGAGCCGCGGCGTTGCCGTCGGTGCGACGATCCCCAGCTCCGCGCCTGCCGGGGACGTGCCCAGGGACACGCGCAGGCGGTCGGTCGTCGAGGGGTCGACGACGACGTCGAATGTGCCCGCCGCGGTGTAGACCGACGACTCGTGACCGGAGAGCCATCCACCCTGACCTTGGAAGGTCAGTGCGTTCGTGGGGGTGTTCGCGACGGCAGGCGGCACCCCGAATGTGGCGACGGCGACGGCGACGACGCTGACGACGAGGGCGGCGGCAATGCGCGCGGGCTGTGGCACATGCGGAGGATAGGGCGGCCGTCACGTCGTGCGGAGGGGTTTCACCCGAGTGGCACCTCGCCGCAAGGCTGGCGATCTTGATCGGGCCTCGGCTCGCCGACTTCGCCGGGGTGGCCTGAGCGCCGTGGCGGCGCCGTTCGGCGAGCAGGAGTAGGTTCCCGCGCATGGACACGTCGTCCTCGACCCGGATGCCCGGTCGGCTGGTGCCGTCGACCGGGGGGCGCGTGCCCGTGCGGGTGCGAGGGTTCGTCGACGGGGTGGCGCCGCGGGTGCGGGCGGCCGACCGGGGCTTCGCGGTGGTGCTGGCCCGCAGCGAGCACGACGTCGTCAAGGTCGTGCACGGGGTGACGGTCCTGGGGTTCCTGTCGCCGGCGTGGTCGCAGGTCGTCGACTTCGAGCTGTGGTCGTGCGAGCAGGCCGGGGAGCCGGCGCTGGCGCGGGCGGTGCTGGAGGGGCGCGCGGGGGAGCGGGACCTGTTCGTCATGCTCGACTGGCCGCGCCGCCGGACCTGACGCCGCCTGGGCGGGCGTCCGGGCGGGCGCCTGGGCAGGTGATGTGTACGCACGTACGCACCATGCGTACGATCGTCCGCATGGACACCCCCGACTACTTCGCCGACGACCCGCGCACCAACCGCGAGCGCATGCTCGCCGGCGACCTCTACATCGCCGACGACCCCGACAGCGAGCGCATCGCCAAGAAGGCGTTCCGCCTCACCGACGCCTACCACCGCGCCGTCGTCGCCGACGAGCCGGACGCCCGAGCGCTGCTCGTCGAGGCGCTCGGCTCGCTCGGCGAGGGCGCGTTCGTCAAGCCGCCGCTCTGGGTCGACTACGGCGAGAACATCCACATCGGCGCGCGCACCTTCGTCAACTACAACCTCACCGCGCTCGACGTCGCGACGATCACCATCGGCGAGGACTGCCAGATCGGCCCCAACGTCCAGCTGCTCACCCCGACGCACCCCGTCGACCCGCAGCCGCGCCGCGACAAGCTCGAGGCCGCCCAGCCCATCACCCTCGGCGACAACGTCTGGCTCGGCGGCGGCGTGATCGTGTGCCCCGGCGTGACCATCGGCGACAACTCCGTCGTCGGCGCCGGGTCGGTCGTCACGCGCGACATCCCCGCGAACGTCGTCGCCGTCGGGAACCCCGCGCGCGTCGTGCGCTCGATCTGACCGCCGTGACCGTACGCCCGCGCCGCCGGTACGACCCCGACCGGCGTGACCGCATCGTCGACGCATGCCTCGACGTCGTCGCCGAGTCCGGCGTCGCGGGCACCTCGCACCGCAAGGTCGCCGCCGCCGCCGACGTGCCGCTCGGGTCCATGACGTACCACTTCGACGGCATGGACGACCTGCTGCACGCCGCGTTCACGCGGTTCGCCCGCACCGCCGCCGAGCGTGCCGAGCAGCGCCTCGCCGGCGCGCACGACCCCGACGCCGCCCGACGGGCCGTCGTCGAGCTCATCACACGCGACGCGCTCGGCGATCAGCGCGAGCTCGTCCTCACGCAGGAGCTCTACACGCTCGCCGCCCGCGAGCCCCGCTATCGGACGATCACGAACGGCTGGATGGCCGCGAGCCGCGCGGCCCTCGAACGGCACTTCGACCCGACGACCGCCCGCCTGCTCGACGCGCTCGTCGAGGGCCTGTCGCTGCACCGCGCCCTCGACACCGAGCCGCACGACCCGGCGACCGTCGCCGAGGCCGTCGACCGCATCACGGCACCCACCCGCCGCTGACCGGCGGCGACCGCCGGGACCCCGGCCCGGCCGCACCGCGCGACCGGGCCCGGGGCCGTCGTCAGGACCAGGCCTGCTCCGCGGCGACGTCGAGGACCCACACGACGCCGAAGCGGTCGCGGACCATGCCGTACAGCGGTGACCACCCGGAGGGGGCGAGGTCCTGCAGGACCGTCCCGTCCGCGGCGAGGCCCGTCCAGTAGCGCCGGACCTCGTCGCCGTCCGTGCCGCGCACCGAGACGAACACCGGGTTCGCGCCGGGGTCGTACGGCAGGCGCCCGGGCACGTCGTACGCCATGACGTGGAAGCCGGCGGGGCTCTGCACCTGCCCCCACAGGACGTGGTCCGCCTCCGCCTCGTCCTGGACCGCGTGCGCGTCCCGGTAGGTGACGACGGCCGCCTCGCCGCCGAACACGGTGCGGTAGAGGTCGAGCGCCGCTCGGGCGTCGCCGCGGAAGTTGAGGTGCGTGGTCGTGGTGATGGTCATCGTGGCCTCCTGGTGCCGTCGGGACTGCGTCGAGCACCACGCTAGGAAGCATCGCGGCCACTTCCTGACCGCGATGTCGACGACGATGGAGGCATGGCGAACACGAGCTCCCGGGCGCTGCGCCTCCTGTCCCTGCTGCAGGCGCGGCGCTACTGGCCCGGCCCGGAGCTGGCCGGGCGGCTCGGCGTCTCCGCCCGCACCCTGCGTCGCGACGTCGACCGCCTCCGCGAGCTCGGCTACCTCGTCGACGCGCACCCCGGGGTCGACGGCGGCTACACGCTCGCGCCCGGCGCCACCCTGCCGCCGCTCGTCCTCGACGACGAGGAGGCGATGGCGCTCGCGGTCGCGGCCCAGGCCCACCTCGCCGACGGGCTCGGGGGCGACGCCGGGCTGCGGGCGCTCGCCACGATCGTCCGCGTCATGCCCCGCCGCCTGCAGGCACGCCTCGACGCCGTCGCGTCGGCCACCACGCCCGCGCCCTGGCCGTCCGACGGTGTCGCGCCCGTCGACCACGAGGTCCTCGCGACCCTCGCCCTGGCACGGCGCGACGGCGAGCGCGTCCGGCTCGACTACCGGGCGCTCGACGGGCGGGCGTCGTCGCGGACCGTGGAGCCGCTCCAGCTCGTGTGCCTCGGACGCCGCTGGTACCTGGTCGCCTACGACGTCGACCGGCAGGACTGGCGGACGTTCCGGGTCGACCGCATCGGCGCCGCGCAGGGCACCGGTACGCGCTTCGCGCCGCGGACCCCGCCGTTCGACGACGTCGCGGCTCACGTGCGCGAGCGGGTCCTGGGCGGCTCGCCAGGTGGCCGGTACCGCGTGGTCGTGGACGTGGAGGCGGCCGCCGACGTCGTCGCCGCGCGGGTGGGCGGGTGGGCCGACGTGCAGGTGCGGTCCCCGCGGTCCTGCACGCTCACGACGGACACCGATGCGCTCGACCGGCCGCTCTGGGTGCTGGGGTCGCTCGGGGCCGAGTTCACGGTCGTCTCCCCGCCCGAGCTCGTGACGGCGGTCGCGGAGTGGGGCGGGCGGTTCGGCCGCGCGGCGTCGGCCTGACCTTTCGCGCGGCGCGTCCACGGGCGGCGGCCGGCGCTGCTCAGGGAGTCGTGCCCGCGTCGTCCGACGTGCGGCGCGGCTGCGGGACGCGGTACCCGCGCAGCTCCTCGCGCATCTCGTCGTCCGTCATGACGAGCCAGACCAGGCCGCAGTCCTGCGGTCCGGTCGCACCCGGGAAGCACAGGGTGCACGGGTCCTGGGGGCGGATCGGGCAGCGGGGCTCGGGTCGGCGACGCTCGGCCATGCCCGCAGCGTCGCTGCGGGGCCGGTGCGGCGGCCATCCCGACGACCGGTTCAAACCCGCGGCACGTCTCGGCGCGAGGCCGAGCGCCTCGCCACGCCCGGTGCCGCGTCGACGTCGACGCAGAGGCGGTCAGCGACGGGCGCTGCGCCGGTCCAGCGCCCACCCGACGACCCCGCCGACCACCAGGGTGCCCGCGGCGATGCACACGACCGGCCCCCAGCCCCACGGCAGCGCAGGCGCGTAGACGGTCTCCGCGAGCGGCGCGTACGCGAACCACCCGACGGTGCGAGGGCGCAGGGCGAGCCAGGTGCCGACCGCGACGAGCGCGACGCCGACGGCACCCGCGGCGACGACGACGCGCCCCGTGCTCCCGCTCGACCGAGGGGTGCCGGTGCTCGCGTCGCTGGGCATGCGGCGATCCTGGCCCGCGGTCGCAGGTCCGGCAAGCCACCCCCGGGCGTCCGCAGCATGGAGGACCCCTCCCGCAGCGTCGCGTCGGCGGCTACGGTGCGGGCAGAGGCTCGGGCTCCTCAGGGCGGACACGCCTCGGTCGACGGAGATCCTGGCCTGCGGGTTCCTCGGCGGCGCGGTCCGTCTCCCACCGGCGAAGGGCCGACCATGACGTCCACCACCGTGAGCGATGCCGTCCCGGCCCGGGAGCGGCAGGTCAGCGACTTCACCGTGCTCAGCAGGACGGTGCAGGAGTCGGGTCTGATGCGTCGGCGGCACGTGTACTACTGGACGCGGTTCGTGGTGCTGACGGCGTTGCTGGGGCTG